>Ga0209702_10002984_pt1 | contig 27854 bp, 19 predicted proteins | sample FRY01_FD_187210 | JGI IMG/M metagenome (GOLD analysis project Ga0209702, IMG submission 187210) | Freshwater microbial communities from Lake Fryxell liftoff mats and glacier meltwater in Antarctica - FRY-01 (SPAdes) (version 2) | ecosystem: Environmental > Aquatic > Freshwater > Ice > Glacier... | reverse complement strand
TCCCCCGGCACGCCGGGGCCGGGGCTGGCGGTGCCGGGCCAGTAGAACTCGAGGCGCGGGTCGATGCGGGTGAGTTTGAGGGAATCGAAGTTTTCGCCGGCGAAGTATTCGCCCTTGAGGCCCGGGCCGTTGCCGGGCGGAGGTTCGACGATGGTCCAGGCGACGGCGACGCTGGCCGTGAGCGAGCCGTCGGAGACGGTGAGGGTGGACGGGTAGGTGGCGGCGGCGGCGGTGACGGTGCCCGCGAGCGCGCCGGTAATTGGATTGAGGGTCACGCCGTCGGGCAGGCCGGAGGAGGAAAAGGTGAGTGAGTTGCCGTCCGGGTCGCTGGCGGTCAGGGCGAGGGCGACGGCGGCTCCGCGCTCGGCGGATTGGGGGCCCGGGTTGGCGAGCGTGGGCGGGCGGTTCTGGGCCGGGGCGGTGTAGGCGATCTGGAGCAGGTTTGACACCAGGCTCGGGTTGTCGGCGGCATCGGCGGCGGCGGCGGCGGGCAGTCGCACGGTGACCGTGCCGGTGGCGGTGGGCGTGATGGTGAGGGCATAGGTCGCGCCCGAGCCGGTCAGGGCACCGGCGGCACCGTTGGTGACCACAAAATCCGAGGCATCCAGGCCGTTGACTGGTTCGGTGAAGGCGGTGGCGACCGAGAAGGTCGCGGTGACCGACCCGGCGGCGGAGAGCGTGGCGCCCGGTGGCGTGACATCCGGGCCGCTCGGAGGCTGGGAGAAGGCGGATGCGGGCACGCCCTGCTGGGTGGTGCCGGGGCCGGCCCAGCGGAGGACGAGATACGAGTCGGAGTAGAAGTCCTGGTATTCGACCTTAAAGTCGTAAGCGACGCCGGCGGTGAGGGTGATGGAGGAGCTGGAGAGGCCCCAATAGACGGCGGGCGGCGGGTTCCATTGGTCGAGGATGAGCTGGCCGTCGACCCAGAGGCGCATGCCGTCATCGACATCGGCGAAGAACTGCCAGGAGCCGGTGGTCGGGGGGGTGAGGCGGCCGGTCCATCGGGTGGAGAAATAATCCCCCGGCACGCCGGGGCCGGGGCTGGCGGTGCCGGGCCAGTAGAACTCGAGGCGCGGGTCGATGCGGGTGAGTTTGAGGGAATCGAAGTTTTCGCCGGCGAAGTATTCGCCCTTGAGGCCCGGGCTGGTGGAGGCCGGGGGTGGGGCGGTGGTGGTCCACGCGAACGATGCGCTGGCGGCGAGATTGCCATCGTCGACCGACACGGTCACGGTATTGCTGGCGGAGGCGGTGGCGGCCACGGTGCCGGAGATCAGGCCGGTCGATGTGTTCAGGCTGAGTCCGAGCGGCAGGCCGGTGGCGGCGAAAGTCAGGGTGTCATCGTCGGGATCGGACGCGGTGAGGGCCAGCGTGGCCGCGGTGCCGCGCTCAGTCGACTGGTTCGGCGGCGTGGTCAGGACGGGCGGGCGGTTGGGTGGAGGGGGAGACGGCAGGAAGAACGTACTGACCGGCAGCCCGGCGACATTGGTCAGGTTTTCCGCATCCACGCAGGTGCCGGCCGGCAGACTGACCGTGACTGGTCCGTTGGCCGTCGGGGTGACGCTCAGGCTATAGGTGGCGCCGGTGCCGCTCAGGGCGGCGGCGGTGCCATTGGTGACGACAAAGTCGGAGGCGGTCAGGCCGCTCACGGATTCGTAAAACGTCACGGGAATGGAGAAGGGGGCGCCGACCACCGCGGGTGGCGTGCCGAGCGCGGCAAACGGCGGCACCCCCGCCGAGCCGGTGGCGGGCAGGACGATCCGTTCCGCCGTCGTGCTGGCTCCCAGCGGATCGGTCACCGTTAGCACCACCCTGTAATAATAATAATCGGTCGCACTCGGGGTCAGCGGGGTCAGGACCACGCTGCCGGTGGCGGTGGTTTGTTCCGGCTCGCCGTGGAAGTGGGTGTTGTGGTGGAGGAACGTCTGCCAGCGATGGCTCAGGGAAGCCGCGGCATGATCGGGCGAGATGACGGTGGAGGTCAGCGGCAGCGTGACGGCCGCGCCGGAGAGGGGAAAGGTCGCGCCGACCTCCGGGCTGGTGATGACCACGGTGGGCGTCGTGTGGTTGAGCGTGACCACCACGCTGGCCGTGGAGGAGGCGCTGCTGGCGTCGCGCACGGTCAGGGTGGCGGCGAACGCCTGGGGGCCTGCGGCGGTGTAGGTTTTACCGGGATGAGGCTCGGTGCTGGTGGTGCCGTCGCCGAAATCCCACGCGTACGTCAGCGCGGCTCCTTCGGGATCGCTGCTGCCGAGGCTGCTGAAAGCGACGCCGAGCGGGCTGGCTCCGCTGCCCTGGCTGACGGTGGCAACCGCGGTCGGAGCGCGATTGCCGGACGGGGCAAAACTGATCTTTTTCACCCCGCCGCCCCAGGTCACGTAATAGAGGCCGCCCGTTTCCGGATGGGTGGCCACGCAGGTAATGGCCGCGCCGGTGAGAAACGACCGCTGGGCGGTCACGAAATGGTTGGCGTCCATGGAGAAGGCGCGAATCCACTGGCCACCGTAGTCGGCGTGGAAATACACGTTGCGCCATTCCGCCGGGAAATCGGTGCCGGTATACCACGCGCCGCCGATCGAACAGTTGCCGCTGAAATTCGGTCCCGGCACGGTGGTTCCGGCCGCGGCGAACCGCTGCACCGCGCCGCCCGTGGTCAGCACCGAGGCATTGGTGCGCCAGGACGAGCGGGGTTTCACCGCATCTGCGGCGTTCATGCCGGAGGGCCGGACGTTCCAATAGTTGCTGTTCTGATTGTAGCCTTCGTAGAGCGGCCAGCCGAAGTTTTTCCCCGGCCCGTCCGCCACCTCAAAGTCCTCGGCCGAGCTCCACCCGACGTCACCGATGAACAGCACCCCCGGCGCGCCGGCGGCGGGGGAGTGCTGGCCGGTGCCCGGCTTCAGGGTCATGCGCATCGGGTTGCGCAGGCCGCTTGCCCACACCCGGGAACGGGTCGCGCGCGGCGTGCCGCTCTGGTAATACGGATTGCTGGCCACCCCGTCGCCGGTGGCCGGGTCGAGCCGCACGATTTTGCCGCTCAGCGAATCAAGCAGCTGGCAGCGGAACGCCCCGATGTTTTCCGCGGCGGTGATGATGCCGTCGGCGAGCGCCTGCGGACCGTACGATCCGCCCGCCGTGCCGCCGTTGTCCATCGCCGAATAACTGGCTCCGTCGCCGCAGGACGCCAGCAGGGTGCCGTCGGTGCCGAAGACCAGCGACCCCGTGCCGTGACTCTGGTGGAGAATCGGAAAGCCGGTGCTCTTGGTCTCCCCGAGCAGGACCTTGCGCGACGCCGGATCGGCGGTGCGGAAATCGTCGCTGCGCCGCGCCGTGTAGCGGGTCACCCGGCCAATCGTCGCCGCAAAATATTCGTTGGTGGTCGCGCTGTACTGGGCCGTGCCAAACTTCATCAAGTGGTGCCGGTCGACGACATAAAGCACGTAAAAATGGCCGTTGGCCTGAAAATTGGGATCCAGAGCAAACCCCAGCATCCCGTAGTCGCGCCAGCCTCCCACCTCCTCGCGGATGTCGAGCAGAGGCGTGCTGAGCTTGACCCCGTTTTCGACAATCCACACCCGCCCCGCCCGCTCCCACACATAGCCCCGGTCCTTGGTGCCATCGGCATTCTTGCCGAAGGCCAGACCCACCGCCTCACTCCAGCCCGTGCCGAAATCTTGTTCAATAAACCCCGACGGCAACGTGGCCGCGCGCAGCCCCAGCCCGGCCGTCAGGGCAGAGACACACAGCAAGAGAAGGAATCGAAACGCAGTCATGGAGATCAGAAGGATGGAGGAGTGGAGGAATGGAAAGGAATTCAAAAACCAGGAACTTGTAGCAGGGAGTGTGATGGCAGTAAATCAAATTATTGATAATTATCGCAAGTATGATACACAGAAGCGAGTATTCTCGATGACTCAAATGCTCACCTCACCCGGGCCCACGTCGCGGGCCAGCGACAGCGGGCCGATGGTCCGCCTTTTCCTGGGGTGGGTGGAAGGCTTGGAAATCTCGGGAGGCGAAGCCGCGGCCGGTTTAGCCGGGGAGGATGGCGCTCCCTCCGCAGCCCGAGAGTCGCGTGTGGCCATGCCGGAGGATGCGGCTTTGACCTCGGCGTGCTCCGGGCCATGCTCTGGGCTGGCAGGGTCGGACCATGGTATTTCGGCACCGGGCCAGTTGTTTCCCATGCTCACCAAGCGCATCATTCCCTGTCTGGACGTGACCTTCCGCGACGGCCTGAGCCGCGTCGTGAAGGGCACGCAATTTGTCGATCTGCGCGATGCCGGGGATCCGGTCGAATGTGCGATCGCTTATAATCAGCAGGGGGCGGACGAACTGGTCTTTCTGGACATCACGGCCAGCAGCGACGCGCGGCGGAGCATGGTTGAGGTGGTGGCGCGCACAGCGGAGAAATGTTTTATGCCGCTGACGGTCGGGGGCGGGTTGCGCACGGTTGGTGAGATGCGCGCGATGTTGATGGCTGGGGCCGACAAGGTCTCGCTGAACACGGCGGCCATTCGGGAACCGGACCTGGTCACGGCCGGCAGTGAGGCGTTTGGGTCCCAGTGCATCGTGGTGGCAATCGATGCCAAGCGAAATCCGGACGGGAAGAGCTGGAATGTGTACACGCGGGGCGGGCGGGACCGGGAGGAGTTGGACGCGGTCGCCTGGGCGGTCGAAGTGGCGCGCTGCGGGGCCGGCGAGATCCTGCTGACCAGCATGGATGCGGACGGCACGAAGGACGGCTACGATCTGGCGCTGACCCGGGCGGTGAGCGAGGCGGTCGGCATTCCGGTCATCGCCAGCGGCGGGGCGGGCACGCTTGAACACCTGGCGGCGGTCCTTGGCCCCGAAGGCAAGGCGGACGCCGTGCTGGCCGCCAGCATTTTCCATTTCGGCCAGCACACCATCGCCGAGGCCAAGGTGTATCTTGCGGCCCGCGGGCTGCCGGTGCGGCCGCTGATGTGAGGGGCGAACAAACAAGCAGGGTGCTGCCGATGGCCTGGATTCGCTCATCCGTATGGTCCGCCGCTTTGATGGTGGGGGTCGGGCTTGGCTAAATTTGAGTATCTCGTTGATAGTTTACTGGTAAAAGATGGATTTTCCTTTGATGCGACACCATGATCCGTCGGTTCCGCGTGTCTGGCATGACCGAACTCCTGGAGATTCGGGGCAATTCAGCTCCTCCAAGAGCCATGGTTGATTGACCGTTGCCGTTTAACGTAATGAGGAGGGTTTTTACGACGCTAAAAAAGACGCCTGGACCGTCTTGGCGCGGGGCCTTCACGAACCTCTCGGCCGCGGCCCCTTTGTTAGGGTTGAACGCGCTGCCGTGAATCTGGGAGCAGGAACGAAGCGGGCCGGTCCGCCCCGCTGGCGTTTTTTTTTGGCGCCCGGGCGCCGGCCCGAGCTACGGGCCGGGTGGGGCGCGACCTCCGGGCGCGCAGGCGGTGTGGACGGCCCGCCGCCGGGAGCCACCCACCTCCTCTCACCGTTTCCCGGCGCATGGGACGCATGGGAGGCGCATGGGAGGCATGGGAGGCGCAGGGTGCGCGGGGCGCGCGGGAGGCGCGGGAGGCGCGCGGAAGGCGCGGGACTCAGCGCCCAGGCACGTCGGCGGTGGCGTCGACTCGACTTTGGAAAGTCGAGCCACGGGCCGGGTGGGGCGCGACCTCCGGGCGCGCAGGCGGTGTGGACGACCGGCTGCCGGGAGGTACCCGCCTCCTCTCACCGTTTCCCGGCGCATGGGAGGCATGGGAGGCATGGGAGGCGCATGGGGCGCGCATGAGGCGCGCGGGAGGCGCGCATGAGGCGCGCGGGAGGCACGGGAGGCGCGCGGAAGGCGCGGGACTCAGCGCCCAGGCACGTCGGCGGTGGCGTCGACTCGACTTTGGAAAGTCGAGCTACGGGCCGGGTGGGGCGCGACCTCCGGGCGCGCAGGCGGTGTGGACGACCCGTTGCCGGGAGGTACCCGCCTCCTCTCACCGTTTCCCGGCGCATGGGAGGCATGGGAGGCGCATGAGGCACGCGGGAGGCACGCGGGAGGCGCGCGGGAGGCGCGCGGGAGGCGGCGGGAGGCACGCGGGAGGCGCGGGACTCAGCGCCCAGGCACGTCGGCGGTGGCGTCGACTCGACTTTGGAAAGTCGAGCTACGGCCCCGGCGAGGGCAAAGCCGATTTCCGCACGTTCTGCTCCTGGCGGATTTTTTCCTCCTCGGCCAGCCGGCTCAGGTAGGTCACAAAGTCAGGATCCTCGCCTTGCAGCAGGCTGGGCAGGCGGCGTCGGAAATCATGCCGTCGGCACCAGGCGCGCATGTAGTCCTCCCAGCTCGCCCACAGCCGCTGGCTCTGGCGCGTCATTTCGTCCTCGTAAACCAGAATGAAGGCCCGCTCGAAGAGGGCGGTCAGGATTTCGAAAAGCACCTCCTTGCGCTCCAGTTGCTCCGGAGTGAGCCCCGCCTCGTCGGTCTCCGCATGGGTCAGCTGCAGATCGGCGTGGTTGAGCGTCAGCTTGAGGAATTCCGCATAATCATCCGACAGGCGCTGGAATAATTCCTCCTCCTCGTTCTGACGCTCCCGCCGCTGCTCCATCATGAAGACCACAATGGCAAACGGCAGGCCCACCACGGTGACGACATAACTTGCCAGTTCCCACCATTCAAGATCGAAGGCCGCCATAGATTTCCCAGTCTTGGCGGCTCCTCGCCGGTCTGCAAGGTGGAGATCGCCGCCCATCAGATCTGGAGGGCAAGGCGTGGTTTGCGCTTGCAACCGGGGCGGCGCGCCGCTTCTCTCGCCGCACCATGCGCGCGCCCTTTTCGGAGCTGAGGATTCTCAGCGGCAATGCCCACCCTCACCTCGCCGAGCGCATCTGCTCGGCCATCGGTGTGCGGCGGGGCGATGCCACCGTCACCACCTTTCCCGACGGAGAGTCATTCGTGAAGATCAACGAGAACGTCCGGGGATGCGATGTGTTCCTCGTCCAGCCGACCTGCCCGCCGACGAACAACCACCTGATGGAGCTGCTCATCATGGTCGACGCCGCCAAACGGGCCAGCGCCGGGCGGATCAACGCTGTCATCCCGTTTTTCGGCTACGCCCGCCAGGACCGGAAGGACCAGCCCCGCGTGCCCATCACCGCCAAGCTGGTGGCCAACCTGCTGACCGCTGCCGGCGTGGATCGGGTGCTCGCCGTCGATCTGCACGCCGCGCAGATCCAGGGGTTTTTCGACATTCCGGTCGATCATCTGTACGCCGCCCCCGTTCTGCTCAAATACTTAAGGGCCAAGGGCCTCGGAGGTGCCAACTCGGTCGTGGTCTCGCCTGACGTCGGCGGCATCAAGATGAGCGACGCCTACGCCCGCGCCCTCGACTGCCCGCTCGCCATCGTCGCCAAACGCCGGATTTCCGCCACCGTCGTGGAGGCGCACACCCTGATCGGCGAGGTCGAGGGTAAGGACGTCCTGATCGTTGATGACCTCACCGAAACTGCCGGCACCCTGACCGCCGCGGCCACCTTGTTGAAGGAAAAAGGCGCGCGCAGCATCCGGGCGGCCGTCAGCCACGGCGTGCTCGGCGAACTCGGCCAGCGGCGGATGGAGCAATCCAACGCCATCGAGGAGCTCATTTGCACCGACAGCGTGCCCCAGGCCACCGGCCCGCGGGTCACCACCCTCAGCATCGCCGGCCTGCTCGCCGAGGCCATCAAACGCATTCACGCGGGCGATTCGGTGACGTCGCTGTTCGAGGTCTAGCCAGGAGGCCTCACCCTCCCGATCCGTTCGGCCGGCAATCCGCCCATCGCATCCGGTCGCCGTCCCAACTACGGGTTCCGTCAAGGACGCGCAGGGCCCCCTTTTTGCCTGTGCCGAAGAAAAAAGAGCGGGACCCTTGCGAGTCCCGCTCTTGAAAATTGCCGATGACGCAGCAGGGCATGTAACTCCGCCGCGCCTCTCCCACCATCGCGGCGTTAGTTTGTCGAGTCGAAGACGCCGAGGCTGTCGACCGCCAGTGCCTGCACACTTCGATTACAATTGCAGTGCGGCAATGGCCGCGGCCAGCAAGGCATAGGCCTCCGCTTGCGCGTCGCAATCGGTGATCCAATCCATGTCTTGGCCGTTGCCGTCCGGACGGCCGCGCAGGGCGCAGCCGTCGGTGCGTTCAAGGGCGTTGTTTAAGTCGCTGATGGCCTTGTCGATATTGCCCTTCTGGATGTTCTTGGTGCCCTGCTTGAGGAAATTGCCAAGGGCCGTCTGATTGCCCTGGGTGGTGACCTGCCCGGGCAGCAATGCCTCCACGGCGTCGCTGGTGCTGATGATCTGCATCTCCGCAGAGTTGCCCGGGGACGTGGCCACGACCTCAACGCTTGCGGGCGTTCCCTCCCCAAGTGCATCGCTGACGGTCAGCGTCAGCTCATAGGTTCCCTCGGCGTCCGTGGTCAGAGCCGGACTCGCCGAATTGGCCCCACGAGTGCCGCCATGCTGCCTGCGGGTGCGGTTGTGATGACCCAGGCGTACGTCAGTGCATTGCCCTCTGGATCGCTGCTGCCGGAGCCGTCGAAGGCCGAGGTGGTGCCAACGATGGCGATACCAAAATCAACCGTGGCGAACGCCGTCGGAGCCTGATTGGCGCTGCTGATGATGACGCTGTCCGGCGCGCTGACCGCTCCCTGCTCGTCGCTGACCACAAGCGTCAGGACATAGCTGCCAGCCACATCGGCCACGAAACTCGCCGTGGGCGTGTTGGCGTCAGTCACGGTCGCGGTACTTCCCTCTGGCTTCGAAGTGAAGGTCCAGGAGTAGCCGAGTGACTCCGGAGCGGTGTTGTCGTCGAACGAGGCGCTGCCGGCGAGGGTGACGGTGCCGCCGGCGCGGAGCGATTGGTCGGGGCCGGCGTTGGTGGTGGGCGGCGTATTCAGTGGCCCACCTGAAGCAGCGGCCACGGCCTTGGATAAATTGAAATCGGCACCATCCGCTCGGGTCACATACAACGGAATGCTGACCAGGGTGGGTTCGGACCCATTTACAAAAGGGCCTGAGTAATTAAACTCAAACTGCGCCCAGCTCACAGCCAAATCACTGTCCCGAATGACCTTCATCCAGTTGTCGGATCCGTGCACAGCGCCCTCCCATGCTATTGGATCAAAGGGTCCCCAGGAACCCAAACTCCACTCGCAGAAAGTGTCGAGCATCCCCGGGAAAAGTCGTCCACTCGGACGGTGCTGTCGTCGCCGACCACTCCGAGGCGGCGCTCGCCGGGATCGATGGCGAGACCGTTGACCGGGAAGCGGAAGGCGGATTCGAAAAGCATCCGTTCGCTGGCCACTTCGAGGACGCGGACGATGCGACTGTCTTCGACCCCGGCGGAAAAGGCGAGGAACTTGCCTGAGGCCGACAGGGTGAGATGGCCCGGAAATTCGCGCCCGGGCAGGGAATAAACCGGCTGGGGAACCTTCGAGAAATCTCCGTCGGTCCGGTAGACGTGCAGGGTGCGCGCCCATGAGTCGGGAACCGCCTCGACCCGATGAAGCACAAACGTGCGCCGATCCGGAGCCACGGTGAGAGGGGCGCACATCCCGGGAAAGGAGGTGCGCGGGATGGCGCCGGCAGCCTGCTTCACGCCCTGAAAATCGAGGATCCAGGCCCCAGGTGCCGGATAGGGCGGCGCGGTCACGCTGCCATTGAAGCCGTAGAGGAGACGGTCGTTGTCGAGCCAGCCGAATTGCGGACTGCGGCTGGTTTCCTCATGGAGGACCGTGAGCGACCCGGCATCGAGGACCCGCAGAATGTCCCCGTCGCCGTAGGCCATCCGGCGTCCATCCGGCGAGAGCGCCAAGCCGTAGGAGCGGGGGGCTCCGTCTCATGCCAGGGCTCAAGGCTGACCTCGGCCCGACGCTTGACGTTCGAGACCTTGCGATGTTCATCGATCAGGCGATGGCGCAGGGAAACCAGCAGAAATTGCGGAACCGCCCGCCCTCGGGCTGGAGATCGCGGAGAAAGTCGCGTCGGAGGAGTTGGGCGAAATGGTACGTCCGACACGGGTCCCGCGCGATCACTCTCCCCGCGGCGATCCTCGGGCTGTTGAGTTTGCGGATCACCACTACAATGACGGTGCTGGTTTGAAGGGCAAATCACCATTCCACGCTCAGGCCTTCACCGGCAAAAAAGCGCAGCCGCTTGTCCCGGGTGATGAGCCCCTGCTTGCCGCAGAGTGCCTGCCAAACCAACAAACAGTCGAAGGGATTACGATGATCCGGGGCGTAGGGCAGCCGATGGTATGTGGCAAAGACCTCCGACGGCAACGGACACTCGGTCAGCCCCAATGCCGCCGCTGCCGCCGGGATCTCGGAAGGATCCGTGTTCGGCAAGGCCAGCTTACCCAGGCCCAGTTTCAGGCTGATCTCCCAGTAGCTGATCGGACTCACGCAAATCTCTTCGGCAGGGTCCTCGAGAATGGCTCGCGCCCTGCGACCGAGTTTTCCCGGTTCGAACAGAGCCCACAACAGTCCGTGCGTGTCGAGCAGCCAGGCCATCAGGCACGGGAGGCGAGAAATTCCGCTTCGGAGAGCTCCCAGTTCTTGAACACCGGCTGCCCGCGTTTCGCAAGCAACCCTAGCTTCCGGGGAGGCAAATGGACCTCGACGAAGGGCCCCAGAATGGCGACGTTCGTCCGTTTCCGGCCTTTTTGCAGGACGATCCGCTCACCCTTGGCCACCTCCGCGAGCAGTTCGGGAAGCCTGCTCTGTGTCGGTTTGGGCGAGGCCGCGGCGTTTCCAGACGATGGTGTCGCCCTCTGGCAGCGTGTCAATCAGTCCTGATGATCAGCGGCACGGCGGATGTCATCAAGGTCGGCGAGGTCCTGGGGTCTGCCGGCCTGTTCCTTGGCGCGTATCAAGTCGCCGCGGCTGAGAAACTGCATCGGAAAACCTTCGGTCCAATCTGTGAAGCGCCTGATCCAACATTCGGTGAAGCTCATATCCGGCAGCGAGGTGAGGAAATCGAAAAGGACCGGAGCACGGCCGATCATGTATTGGAGTCCTTCTCGGGTGAAATCATCGGGGGTGACGTCGATCAATGGCAGGCCGAAAGCGTCAAACGCCCGCATCACTTGGGTGGAGTTCTTAGCCGAGGGCTCGAGCCAGAGATCAAGGTCCTTGGTGAAGCGCGGCTGCGAATATTGCATGGCGGCGTACCCGCCTATAATGAGGTAGCGCACCTCATGCTCGGCGAACAAGCGGAGCATGTCCCTGAAATCGGAGTTCATCCAGATTGCGGTGCTGCGTTTTCCATGTCTCCATCACCAGTTCCCAAGCGGCTTTGCGGATGGCGGCTCCACCGGCACGCTGCCAGAAACGGACGTTCTGCGTGCGCATGTCATCGAGGCTGGAGCACTTTACGGCCTGCCAGCCGTCGCGCTGCGGCGCTTGAGAGTGTGGTTGCATGGCTCAATTGACAATACCGTGTGCTGGCGTGGGGTGCAAGAGCGTAAAAGCTGGAGTTCCTGTGAGTCGTGAATCAAAAAGCGCATGGATGGGCGAGGTGACGGATATTCCGCTTGGGATCGACTGCATCTGGCAGGATGAATAGAGAGTTCGCCTGTTGTCGTGGTGTGCCGAGGCAACCAGTAGGTGCCTCCAATGACGGAGACGGGGGGGCGCCCTATCGCCGCCGCGCTTGGTACTGGCTTTCGATGTGGAGCACGTCGCCTTCGAGTCTGTGGACGAGGTCCCCCTCCAGCACCACTGAGTCCGGTGTCTGCGCAACGCACCGGCGTTTCCACACGACGGTGTCGCCCTGGCGGAGGATGCCGTAGCCGTCGGCGGTGATTTCGCGCGAGTGATCGCCGTAGTGCCAGGTGCCGAGGAGGGGATGCCCTTCGAGGCTGACCGGCTGCAAGGGCGGCGGCATCAGCGACTCGAGGGTGATCTTGGGCTGTTCGGCGGACGGGAGTTTGCGCAGGCGGATGTTTTTAAATTCGACCGGTGCGCCTTCGGATTCGAGGCACAGGAATCCGAACGCCGGCGAGATGCCGTCACCGCCGGAGACCATTTCACCATTGACCCAGAGCTTCACCTCGCCGTCGACGGCGCGGACGTAGTAGTGGTTCCACTCGTTGGTTCCCTTGGTCGTCTCTTTGGACGGGAAGCTGCGTTGCCCGTCCGGCGCCACCGGCGGGAACGGCCGCATGGCGATCGGGCCGACGGGGAAGACATCACCATGGCTGGTGAACCAGTCGGCGGGTTTGTTGTATTGTTTGGTGTACACCTCCGCGTAGCCGAGGTCGAGGACCTGAACCTCGATGCCCTGCGGCAGGCTGCCGTGGCCTGCGGCGAGGCTGGCGATGCTCTCGGGCGTCGCCCACACGAACACGCCGGAGTTGCCACCCTTCTCCTTGTGCATCCACTCGCAGAGGAGTTCAAAATTGACGAGCGGTTCGCGGTAGCGGATGACCCCGGTGGGCGTGCCGGTGCAGAACGCGTGACCGCCTTCCCAGCGCCAGGTGTCGTCGTGGCAGTTCACGTTGACGAAGTCCTCGCCGGTGAGCACTTGCCATCCCTCCGTGGTCCCGTCCGGCGGGGTCGCCTGATCCGGGGCGGCGGTCGTCACCGGGACCGGTGCACCGCCGAGCGATTTCAGGTGTTCTGCGATGTCGCGCACGTCTTGGTCGCGCAGGCCCATTTCCGAGGCCGAGGGCATGAGCGATTGTTTGAGCTCCTCGACCCCGGCCCCGGTGGCGCGAAATTCGATCTTTCTGACCTCGCCGCCCATGAGTTTGATCTTCAGTGATCCGGCGTGATAGGAGTAGTTGGTCATCAGCCCCTCCATGACATGCCCGTGGGCGGTGAGGCGCACCGGCCGGTCGTAGCCGTGGGCGAAGCGCGCATCCGGATGGACGATTTCCTCAATGATCTGGGCGATGGTGCGCTCGCGGCCCCAGTGGGTCAGCTCGGGGCCAAAGGCGACTCCGCTGCCGGCCATCTTGTGGCAGAGGTAACACTGAGCCGCCAGGGCCGCGCCGCGCTGGGCGTCGCCGGCGAGCGCGGCGATGGTCGCGGGTTCGGAGACCTCCGTTTTTTCACCCAGCACTTCGGGAACGCGGAGGGTGGTCGTCACCGCCTCGCCTTGCAGGTCGTTCAGGTCCTTGGCGACAATCTCCAGCACGGTGGCCTGGTAATCGTCGCGGGCGAAGGCGGGCAGCGCGGCTAGCGCCTCCAGGCGGGCCTTGCGGTCGCTGCGCTCCCCGTCATTGCGGAAACTAGCGAACGCCATCGCCAGATGGCGGAACTCGTCGACCGGCGGCTTCTGCGCCCGGAGGCACACGTCGAGCGCGGCGATCGCCTCCGGCGGGTGCAGCCGCCAGGCGAGGTTTTTCGCGGTTTTCGTCCAGCCGGACGGGTCGCCGAATTTGGCCGCCACCAGGTCCCGGTAGGCGGCTTCCTCCTTGCCGGTCACCGCGATGCCCAGCGCCTCCAGGTAGGTGCGGTCCCGACCGTCGTACCCGGCGAACAACGGGACGAGGATCTCCGCGCATTCGGCGTACGGGACATCGCGGAGGGAAAGCGCCACTTCCCGCCGCACCGCGGCCGACGGGGAGCCGGCCAGCAGCGTCGCGCGCCCGACCAACCCGCCGGCATCCGCCAGCCGCAGGGCGCGGTAGGCGGCGATTTGGAGTTGCGGGTCCTCGTGCTGCAAAAACGGCATCACCTGCGCCCGCCCGGTCCCGCCGAGTTGCGCCAGCACCCAGAGATGGCGCGCGGTGAGGACCGGGTCGGAGTGGGTGGCAGCCAGGGCGGCGGCCGCCGGGCCGGCCGAGGCTTCACCTCCGGCGACCAACAGTGCGGCGGCGTGGGAGCGGACGTTGACCGCGGGATTGGACAGCGCCGCGAGCTGGCCCGCGACGATGGCAAAATCGATCTTTGGCCGCGCCGGCGCCGGCGCGCCCTTGCGGGTGATGCGGTAGATCGTGCCGCTGACCTGGTTGGTGACCCGGCTGGTGTCATTGTAAAAATCGCTCAGGAAAAGCGATCCGTCGGTGCCGACGACGAGGTCGGTCGGCAGAAAAAACCGGCCTTTCTCTGCTTCCTTGAGCGAGACGAACGGCCGGTGCGGGCCCATGTCGATGCCCGCGCCCGCCGCCTTCGGAGTACACGCCATGACCTCCTTGCGCACCATGCAGGCGACGAGGTAGGTGCCGGCGAGTCCCAGTGTGTCATCCTCGATGAAGACGTTGCCGGTCGGTGATCCCGCGCCGTAGACCGTGCCGGGCGGGCAGGCTCCGGGATAGTTTTCGTGCCAGTGCGAGCGCGAGTAGCGGAGGTCCTGGTGCCATCCGGACGGTTCCTCCCACGTCTTTGCCACCTCCTCCCACGAGCGGCTCCCGTCCCGCAAATCGGAGTAGCCCATATTGCCGTGCTCCATCACCCACGAGGAGCGCGCGTGGGCGGGATCGTCGTTGTCGCTTTGCAGGATGTCGCCGTACGCCGTCACCGCCATGTCGTGCGGGTTGCGCATGTTGTGGGCGGTCGCTGCGAGTCCGGTTCCGTCCGGGTTAATCCGCATCGTCATCCCGCCGATATAGAGGTGACCGTCGGAACTCGGCCGGCTGATCGCCTCCGGGTAGCCGTAATAACAGCCGGAAAGAAAATGCCGCCCATCCTTCGTGCGGATGTCGGAGCCGCAGTTTCCGTACGAAAAATGCCATTGTCCGCTCGGCGCCCCGACGACCGCGTGCAGGGTGTGGTCGTGGCTCGGGTTTTGGAAGCCGGTCAAAAAAACCTCGCGGGTGTCCACCGCCGGATCAAAGACCGCGTTCCGGTCGACGTCGGTGTAAACGATGATCGACGGCGTCGACGAAAGCACGATGCGGTTGTCGAAAACGGCGATCCCGAGCGGCGCGTGGCGGATTTCCTTTTCGGTCACGAACACGTGCGACGAGTCCGCGGTGCCGTCGCCGTCCTTGTCTTCGAGCACGATGATCGACCGCCCCGCATCGATCCGCCGTCCCGCATTGTAGTCGATGCCTTCGGTCGCCCACAGTCGCCCCGCCGCGTCGCAGTCCATCGCCACCGGCGAAAAGATCATCGGCGACTGCGCCCAGACCGCGATCTGGAAACCCTCCGCCAGGTCGAAGGCCTCGACCGGCACGCTTTCCACCGGCCGCTCCTCGCGGGCGAACGATTCGCGGTCCGGCGCGGCGAAGGTGGGGGCAATGGTGCCGGCTCCGGCCATCAAAAGGATGCCGACGCGCGAGACAGAGTGGTTGAGGTAGGACATAGCTGGCAGTTGTGGAGCAGAACCTTTACCAGCGCTGATCCCCGCCGCAATCGCCATCCGGAGTCGCCATCCGGAGTCGCCAGTTCGGCCCCGGCCCGTAACGTCCAGCGCCAGCCATGGCCCATTGGCAGTCGCCCCGCCTTCGATGGGGCCACGAGGACAGGCCATCATCAACCGCGACCTGATCGACCCGGCCGGCATCATGATGGCCGTCTTTTGGAAGCGCTGGGGCTTGCCAACGGGCCTGCCCGTCCCGGGCATCGTGGACGAAATAGACCGTGCCATGGCGCAGGCCAAGCCGTTGCTGCTCCCACCTTTTTGCCGACGGCGATGCCGGGTTCGGTTGGACAGGCGGCGGCGGGCGGGTAGCCTCATGCTGCTGGTAACTGAGATGAAAACGGACTTTGCCGCGATGGTGTCGGCGGCGCTGATGCCGCTTTTGTTCTGGTCCGCGGCCGCGCCCGCCGCCCCGGTGGTCTCGGAATTTCTTGCCGACCCGGTGCCCGGCCGCTCGCTGGCCGACGAGGATGGCGAGGCGCAGGATTGGATTGAGATCACCAATGCCGGTGGGGAGGAGCTGGATCTTGGCGGCTACGGGTTGAGCGACGATCCGGCGGTTCCCCTGAAATGGACGTTTCCGCCGCGGCTGCTGCCGCCCGGGGGCAGGCTGCTGGTGTTCGCGTCGGGGAAAAACCGGCGGCCGGCGGCCGGCGAGCTGCACGCGAATTTCGCGCTCGACCGTGCCGGCGAGGCGCTGTCGCTGGCGGGGCCCGACGGGGCGGTGGTCGACGGATTTCCGTCCGGGTATCCGCCGCAGCGCGAGGGAGTGTCCTACGGGCGGGCGCGGCCGCTGCGCGCGAGCCGTGCGCTCGGACTGGGAACTCCCTGCCGCTACCGCGTGCCGGTGGGAACGCTGGCGGGGTGGCAGACGCGGACGTATGCGGACAGTGCGTGGACGGCGGGCCGTCTGGCCGTGGGGTTCGACGTGGACGGCGTGTACGCGCCGATCCTTGGAGCCGGCTCGGACACCGAGGCGGCCATGTACGGCATCACGCCGGGTGCCTATGTGCGCGTGCTCTTCACGATCGCCGATCCATCGAAGGTGAGGGCCATGGAACTGCGGATGAAGTACGACGACGGCTTCGACGCATTCGTCAACGGGGTGAAGGTGGCGTCGCGGTACATGGAGGAGGGGGCGCGGTGGAATTCGTTTGCGACCCAGAACCGGATCGATGCACTGAATGATCGCTACGAGACGATCAACATCGAGGCGGCAATCGGCGTGCTGGCCGCCGGCCCGAATGTGCTGGCGATCCAGGGCTGCAATTTCACGGCCAACGGCCTCGATTTTCTGATCGATCCGGAACTGTGGGTGGAGGCGGACGAGGGAGGGGAGGGGTTCGACGGCTATTTCGAAAAGCCCACGCCCGGGGAGCCGAACAACCGGGCCGTGCGGGGATTTGTCGAAGACACCAAGTTTTCCGTGAAGCGCGGGTTTTTCTGGGCACCGTTCGATCTGGCGATCTCCTCCGCCACGCCGGGTGCGACGATCCGCTACACGCTCGACGGCGAGCCGCCGACGGCCACGACCGGAGAGGTCGCGGCGGGGCCGATCCGGGTGGCCTCGACGGTGACGGTGCGGGCCGCCGCCTTCAAGGACGGACATCGCGAAACGGATGTCGACGCCCACACCTACCTGTTCACCGCGGACATCCGCACGCAGCCGGACATGCTGCCGACGGTCGTCAACGCCGCGGCCTACGCGGCGCAGATCGAGCCCGGACTGCGGTCGCTGCCGGTGGTGGCGCTGTCGCTGAGGGATTCGGACTTCTTCGGCCAGGACGGAATCTATTCGATCGCCATGCTTTCCGGCCGGGCGCAGGAGGTGGAGGTGTCGTTTGAGTATTTCAATCCCGCGGACGGCCGGTCGGTGCAGGCCGGTGGTGGCATCCGCATCCATGGGGGCAATGCGCGGTCGCATCCCAAGAAGCCGCTGCGCCTGTATTTCCGCGACGAGTATGGCGACGGGCGGCTGGATTTTCCGCTGTTCGACGGATCCCCAGTCAGCCGATTCGACCAGCTGCTGCTGCGCCCGGGGGGGCACGACAGCTGGTCGCTGGCCGACACCTTCGGCACTGCGCCGACCGGACTGCCGTCGCACGCGACCTTCATGCGCGACCAGTTTTTGCGGCGGACGGAAAACGCGATCGGGATCCTGTCGCCGCGCGGGCGCTACGTGAACCTCTTCATCAACGGCCGCTACTGGGGCCTGCACGACCTGCACGAGCGGCCGAACGCCGCGTTTTTCGCCGATCATCGGGGCGGCCACAAAGAGGAATACGACGTGGTGCATCATCCGCAGTTCGTGGGCGAGACGCATGCGGTCGTGGACGGCTCGGGCACCGCGTGGGAGGCGCTCGCTGCCGGCGCGGCGCGGGGAGCGCAGTCAACCCAGGCGTACGCCGAAATCGGGGAGATACTGGTGATCGACGACTTTATCGACCACCTGATCGTGCGCCTGTGGTCGGGCGATTACGACTGGTGCGGGCCGATCTACCGCGGCGCGCAGGATGTGACGGTTTTTGACAACAAGAACTGGTACGCGGGAGGCCGCACCCGTGGTGACCGGCCGGACGGTTTCCGGCTGTTCACCTGGGACGGCGAGATGTCGATGGGCAGCCACCTGATGGAGAATCTGACCGGACTGCCGGTCGCCCAGCGCGTGGTCGATTTCGACCTGACCCGGGCGAACGAAGCGGGTTCGCCGGCTGGCCTGTACGACGCCCTGCGGCGGAATGCCGCCTTCCGCGTGCGGTTTGGGGACCGGCTGCAGAAACATTTTTTCAACGGCGGGGCGATGACGGTGCCGGCCCAGGCGGCGCGGTGGTCGGCGATGGAGGCGGAGATCGAAGGAGCGGTCATCGGGGAGTCGGCCCGCTGGGGGCACGAGGCGGGCGCGGTGCTGACGCGTGACGGTCACTGGCGTCCGGAGGTGGCGTGGGTTCGGAACACGTTCATCCCGGGGCGCAACGGCACCGTTTTGGCGCAGTTCCGCACGGCCGGACTCTTTCCCCTCACTGACGCGCCGGCGTTCAGCCAGTTCGGGGGCGCGGTTCCCGATGACGGATCCTTCCGACTGTCGATGTCCGGCCCCGTGGGCGCGACGATCTATTTCACGACTGACGGCACCGATCCGTTCATTCCGCCAAGTTCGGAGGTGACGACGCTGGTCGGGGAGGCCGCGCCGGTGTGGGTGCTGGTGCCGACGGTGGAGAATGGCGGCTCCGCGCTGGGCGACGCGTGGCGGGACGCCGCTCCGCCCGCGAACGCGGCGGACTGGACAGCGGGTGCCAACGGCGTGGGATACGAAGCCGTGCCCGGCGACTTCGCGGGCCTGATCCGGACGGATGTGGTGCCGATGTTCAACGCAACCGGAAGTGTGTTTCTCCGGATTCCGTTCGAGATCGCGGACGCGACGGCGCTCGCGTCGTTTCAGGATTTGACGCTGAAAGTCCGCTACGACGACGGGTTCGCAGCGTCCCTGAACGGTGAGCCGGCGGCCTCCGCGAACGCTCCCGCCGAGCCGGACTCCAGCAGCCTCGCCACCGCCAACCACCCTGATGCGCAGGCCGTCGTTTTCGAAAGCTTCGACATTTCCGCGAGCCTGGGCGCGCTCCGCGTCGGCCCGAACCTGCTGGCCATTCACGGATTGAACGACGGCGTGGCGAGTTCCGATCTGCTGATCCAGGCGATGCTGGAGGCGGGCCACGGTCGCCCGGGCGCGCTGGCTCCCGGCGCGCTCATTTTTTCGGGTCCGGTGCCGTTGGCGCATTCAGCGGTGGTGCGCGCGCGCGCCGTCTCAGCCGAAGGCGAGTGGTCGCCGCTGACCGAAGCCCGGTTCGTGTACGGAACGCCCGCGTCGCCGGGGAATCTGGTCGTCAGCGAAATCGCCTATCGCCCGCTCGGGCCCTCGACCGCGGCTGAGTGGGCGTCAGGAGCCGCGGACCGGGGTGCGTTTGAATTCGTGGAAGTCACCAACGTTTCGAACGGGCGCATCAATCTGACCGGGGTGCGTTTCACCGCAGGCATCGAGTTCGACTTTACCGGAACTCCGGCCGCCTCGCTCGGGCCCGGCCAGCAAACGGTCATCGTCGCCAATCCCGCCGCATTTGCCGCCCGTTACGGCCTCGAGTCCCACGCGGTCGTGTCGGGCGTGTTCCGCGGCCTGGGCAGCCTGGCCAACGAGGGAGAATCGTTGGAACTGACGGCCGCCGACGGGTCGATCATCCAGAGGTTCGCCTACGACGACCAGGCACCGTGGCCCGAGGCCGCCGACGGCGAAGGATTCACCCTGGAACTCATCGACCCGGCCGCGCGGCCGGACCACGGCGATCCGCGGAACTGGCGGGCCAGCTTGGACGTTGGCGGCACACCGGGCGGAATCGGTCTCGCGGACTACGGTGCCTGGGCGCGCCGCTCTTTCGATCCAGCGGCTGCGGATTTCGCGCAGCGCGCAGCCCCCGGTGCCGACCCTGATGGCGACGGTCTGGTGAACCTCTGGGAGCACATCCTCGCGTTCCCGCCGGGCGTGCCCAACGGCCGCGGCCTTCGCGCCGGCCTCGTCGAGCTGGGGGGCGCGGCGTATCTGTCGATTGAAGCCGCCGTGCGCCCGGGCATGGCGGCCTCCCTCCGCGCCGAAAGTTCCGAGGATTTGACCGCCTGGTCGTCTGCGGGCGCCGTCATCGCCGAGGTCACGCCCCAGCCTGGCGACGGACGAGAGCGGGTGCGCTTTCGCACACTCGCCCCCGTTGGCCCAGGCAGTCGCTACCTGCGGCTCGTCGCCACTCCGTAGCGCGGGACGCCTCCCGGCGCGTCCGCGTCTCCTCCTTCAACGGAAATCAGCACCCCTTTGCTGCCGCCGAAGGACTCGAAGTGCCGGCCTGACCGGCCGGGCGTTCAGTTCTGGTCCGCCGGGAAATGGCTTTTGCGGCCGGCGGGACCCGCGGCCGGACTTCGGGAAAGACGGTTGCCGCGGGCGGCTTTGTCCGCATGTATAGTGGCCGTTTCACCGGTTTCGCCCCGCCTCCCGCGGTGGGGCTCCCCTTTTTTCCGATCCATGTCCACCACCAAACCCGTCGCCCTTTACGACACCACCCTGCGCGACGGCACGCAGGGGCTTGGCGTCTCCTTCAGCGCCGCGGACAAGCTGCGCATCGCCGAGCGGCTCGACGACTTCGGCATGGATTACATCGAGGGCGGGTATCCGTTTTCCAACGAGAAGGATGTGGAGTTCTTCCGGCTGGCGGCGGGGCGGCAGTGGAAGCACGCGAAGATTGCGGCGTTCGGCCGGTCGCTGGCCGTGGGCAGTCGGGCCGAGGACGACCCGCAACTGCGCGCCCTGCTCGACACCCTGGCCCCCGTGGTCACCGTCTTCGGCAAGAGCTGGGACCTGCACGTGACCGAGGTCCTCCGCACCACCCTGGAAGAAAACCTGCGGCTGATTCGCGAAAGCGCCGCCTTCTTCAAACAGGCCGGCCGCGAGTATGTCTATGACGCCGAGCACTTTTTCGACGGCTACAAGGCGAATCCCGAGTACTGCCTGGAGACGCTGGCGGCGGCCGTCAAAGGCGGCGCCGACATGCTGGTGCTCTGCGACACCAATGGCGGCACCCTGCCGCATGAGGTGGCGGAGCTGACCACGCTGGTCCGGGAAAACTTCGGGGTGCCGGTGGGCATTCATCCGCACGACGATTCCGGGCTGGGCGTGGCCAACGCGCTGGCCGCGGTGCAGGCCGGGGCGGTGCAGGTCCAGGGCACGATGAACGGCTATGGCGAGCGGACCGGCAACGCGAACATGACGACCATCATCCCGTGCCTCCAGCTTAAGATGGGCCTGCCGGTGGTCCCGGACCTGACCAAGCTGAGTGCGCTTTCGCATTTTGTCGACGAGATGGCCAACACCGTGCCCAACCCGCGCGCCCCGTTCGTCGGCATCACCGCCTTCGCCCACAAGGGCGGCGGCCACGTCAACGCGGTGCAAAAAATCGCCCGCAGCTACGAGCACATCGAACCCGCCAGCGTGGGCAACCGCCAGGTCATCGTCGTCTCCGAGGTCGCCGGCGGCAGCAACATTCAGATGAAGGCCGAGGCCCTCGGCTACACCTTCGCCAAAGGCGATCCGCGCATCCGCCAGATCCTCGAGCGCGTCAAGGCGCTCGAAAGCGAGGGCTTCGAATTCGAGGCCGCCGACGCCTCGTTCGAACTGCTTATCCGCCGCGAACTGGGCACCTACAGCCCGTTCTTCGACCTGCAGGAATACCACTGCTCCTACCGCCGCGACGGCGAACACGGCTGGGAAAGCTGCATCGCCACGGTCAAACTCATGGTCGCCGGCGAAACCCACTACACCGTGAGCGAGGGCGACGGCCCGGTCAATGCGCTCGACGCCGCACTCCGCCAAGCGCTCGACGGCTCCTACCCGCAGCTCGCCCGCATGACGCTGACCGACTACAAAGTCCGCATCATCGACAGCCAGGCCGGCACCGGAGCCAAGACCCGCGTGCTCATCGAATCGTCCGACGAACACGGCTCCTGGGGCACGGTCGGCGTTTCCTACAACATCATCGACGCCTCCTGGCAGGCGTTGGTTGACAGCGTGGTCTTTTTCCTCAACCGAAACCAGCCGACCCGCCCCGAGGCGTAGGCTCGTAGCGTTGCCTTCCAGGCAACGAGTCACTCAGTGGTTGGAAGCCAACGCCCCGCCCACCAGAGTGAAAACGCCCTACCCGCGGACTGGGCGCGGGACAAAAAAATGAATGTCTTCAAGTGGGGCGGGATGGCGGGATGGGCCGGGCTTTCAGCTCTCGAGGGGTGTGGGTGGATGCGTGACCCAGGGCGTTGCCCTGGGCGATCCCATTGCAGGCCGTTGGCCTGCATCCTGTCTTCCGCACCACAAGCTCCGCACCACCCGTTCGACAAGCGTGGCCCCCGAGCCAGGGCCGACGGCCCGTTTCAATTTAGCCTAGGCCAACGGCCCAGGACCCTGGAGCGGTGGGAAAAAGCGCCGAAGGCGCTTGGCGGGACTGGTCGCCGCATCTTCCTGGGTCTTTCGGCCCAGGCTAGGGTGAGTCCGGCCATTGGCCGGGATGGGCGGGTGTGGGTGCGGCCCCGATCGGGGGCTCACGCCGGCGGGTCGGCGGCGGCGGTGTAGCTGAGGCAGGCGATTTCCTCGAACGTCGTATTGCCGGCCAGGACGTGGGCCAGGCCTTCCTGGTACAGGCTCATGAAGCCGGTTTTCAGAGCGGTTTTGCGCATGGCCTGCATGGTGGCGCCGGTGGCGATGAGGTTTTGCAGCTCGGCATCGACCGAGCACATTTCCATCAGGGCGACGCGGCCGCTGTACCCGACGCCGTTGCATTCCGGGCATCCGCCCTTGTTGTAAATCGGGGTGGACGGGATGCGCCCGTCCTTGAGCACGCCGTTGCGGCGGAGGTATTCGGCGATTTCGGGGGAGATGGGGGCGGGGGTTTTGCAGTAGGCGCAGAGGCGCCGGACCAGGCGCTGGGCCTGGCTCAGGCAGAGCGCGTCCGCCAGCAGGTAATTTTCCACCCCCATGCTCATGAGTCGCGAGACCGCCCGCAGAGAATCGTTGGCATGCAGGGTGGTGAAAACCAAGTGGCCGGTGAGCGCCGCATTGATCGACGCCTGGGCCGTCTCGGGGTCGCGCGACTCCCCGACGAGAATGACATCCGGGTCGCAACGCAGGAGCGAGCGCAGCCCGGCGGCAAAGGTGATGCCGTGATACGGATCAGTCTGGGTCTGATTGATGCCTTCGATTTCGTATTCGATCGGATCCTCGATGGTCTGGATGTTGATGTTGTCGGTGTTGATCGAATTGATGAAGGCGTAGAGCGTGGTCGTTTTGCCGGATCCGGTCGGACCGGTGACCAGGCAGAGGCCCTGGTCGCGGTGGGTCACGTCCCGGATGATCGAGGCCTGGCGCGGCGAGAGGTTCAGCTCGGAAAGTTTTTTGATGCCGTCCTGCTTGTCGAGGAAGCGCATGACGAGTTTCTGCTGTTCGCGCCGGCACGGGATGGCGGCGACCCGCACATCCAGCCGCCGCTGGCCCAGGCGGATGGAGAAGCGCCCGTCCTGGGTGTCCTGCCGCTGCTGGCCCATGCCGCAGTAATTCTTGAACATGGCGACGTAGCGCTGGAGGTACTCTTCGGAGCAGGAGTAGATGGTGACCAGTTCACCGTCGACCCGCGCCCGGAAGCGGGCCATGTTGTAAAACTTCTCCACGTGAAGGTCCGACGAGCGCATGGAAATGGCGCGCCAGATGATCCACTGCACGACCTGTTCCGGCGTGTGGTTCGGGTTCTGCGGGTTGACCCGGGCGATGTCGATCGGATCGATTTCGACCAGGTTTTCGACCTGGTCGGAAAAGTAGAGTTCACCGACCTGCTGGGTGTTGGTGGCGCGGGCGGAGCGGGAGCGGTCGCGGGCGATGGTGGCGCGGATCGAGGCCGGATCGGCGAGGACCGGCTGAATGGGCACGGCCGCATGGCCGGACGACAGCCATTCATCCTCGAAGGCGTAGATGCTCGAGGTGGGCGAAAGCAGATAGACGGCCTGCTCCCCGATGTGCAGGGGGTAGACGCTGTGCTTTTCCAGCAATTCGGGGGGAAAGAGGTTCTGGGCGGGGGCCAGTTCCGGATTGAAGACCGGGGCTCCGGTGGCGAGGTGGTGCAGGGCCACCCCGAAGTGGCGGGGCAGGAAGATCAGGTCATCGGGACGCCGCAGCGTCTTGTCTTTGTTCTCGTCCAGCTGCCGGCGCATGCGCTCGGCGTCCTCTTCGGAGGCGAAGGGATAGTGCTCGACAAACCACGCAAAGACCCCCGCGAGGTCGCTGCCGGCCGGTGGCGGGAGGAGGGTTCCCTCCAGCGGATTGTCCGCGTCCATCGGCTGGATGCCCAGACGCCCCTGCAAATCCTTGCCGACATCGACGTATTCGCTCCGGGCAATCAGGGTGCGGATAACCAGAAACGGGGGCAGCCCCCAGAAATCCGTTTCGTCGGGGCGGTAGTGGCCGACGATCAATAGTGGCCCCAGCGTGGCCAGCGGGAGCCACGGCTCGGCCGTGCGCGGCAGGCGGCCGAGCTGCCGGACCATGGTCTCCGCCGGAATCGTGCACGAGGGCCGGAGCAGCTGCAGCGGGAGCAACCCGGCCCGCTGGGCCAGCTCCTCGAGCGAGGGACCCTGACGGCCGGCCGCCGCCGGCGGGATGACGGTCGCGTCCGTCCCGGGCGTGGCGGTCAGCCGGTTGCCGGAGAGGTCTGGCTCCGAGGTTAAAATTTCATTCATGTTAAAAGTCGGCGAATCCTAACGAACTGGGGCCGGCAAGGCCAGCGCTTTCCTGGCGGGCGGCCGTGGCGGCTTGGGCCGCGGTCGCCTCGTGGTTGCCCCGGGCCGGGTGGTCGGCGGGGCGGGGAACGGATGGCGGCATGAGGGCGGTCATGGTCAGATCCCGTTGATGCGCAGACCCGTGCCGCTGGTTCCGGGCGGGAGCACGACAAAAAAGCGTCCGTTCCACTGCGCCCGGTACGTCTCGGTGCTGTCGGTGGCGGTGGCGGGCCAGGTGGTGCCCTGCAGGAATGGGCTGCCGACGACTCCCGCATCACGGGTGGTGAGCAGCAGCATGACCGAGGTCTCGTCCGCGCCCGAATCGCTGTTGGCGTTGAGCAAAATCTCGCTGCCGCACTGCCGGTAGCCGGCGATCGCCCGGTTGATGCTGGTGACAATCTGGTTGGCCACTTCGGATCTCGCGACCCGGTCGGTCCGGGTGATCATGGGAATGGCCACCGCCGAAAAAATGCCGATGATGGCAACGGTGACCAGGATTTCAGGCAGACTGAATCCCCGGGGACGGGCCGGATGGCGGGTGGTCGTGGACATGGCGGGCGATGGTTCGGCGGGACAATTCCATCCAGCCTAGTAGGTGACCGCGACCGCCGTTCCAGAGGCGTTGTCGAACAACCCCACCTTCCCCAGCGTCGCCGTGCCGCTGCTCGTGATGGTGTAGTTCGCGACATCCAGCGAATAGGGCGTTGAAATGTAATCGCTGAGCGCCGCCGGGGCGAAGGCGAGGAAGGGCCGGACGCGCCCATACCGGGTGTCGGCATTGAGCGTGGACCAGTCCGTGGCCGCGGCGGTCAGGCCGAGCGACTGCACATACGCGGCGACCCCGAGATTGAAGGCCTCGGCGCGGGCCACTGCCATATTCCGCTCCGCATCCTGCCGCATCCGCACAATGTTCGGAATCGCCAGGAAGGTGATGATCCCGATGATGGCCACCGTGGCCAACGCCTCGATCAGCGAAAAACCGCGACGACGGCGCGCCGGCGAAGGGGGCAATACAGGAGATGTGTTCATAAAGAAAGCGGGGATCGGTGCTCAGTGCTCGGTGGCCGGGAACCGGATGTCAGAAGTCGGAAGTCGCCGCGCGGCGCTGACTGCTCGCTCGGAGCGGAGTGATGGTTGACGTGAGGGGCTGAGGAGAATGGGGGGCGCGGGGGGCGAGGACGGAGACCTCAATCGACCGGCAACAGATTGACGCGGGGATAACTGCCCGCCGCCCAGGTGGGCAGTTCGATCCACTTCCCGGCGCGTTTCATCGCATCGCTCTGGATCTTGGCCACGTCGGTCGTCTGGGCCACGAGGTGGTTGTAGGTGTCGGTATCGAGATAGTTCCCGACCATGATCAGACGCGCCTTGCTGTCGCTCGCCGCGTTGTAGGCGGTCTGCACCGCGCTCAGGGGTTGGGTGGTCGTGCTCTGGATGATCCAGGTGCTGACCGCTGTCTGCAGCACCACCTGCTGCTGCCGGGCGACAATGCGCCGGGTCTCGTAGGTGGCGTTGGCAATCTGGCTGATGATGATCGCCGCCAGCACGCCAATGATCGCCAGCACGATCAGCATTTCGATGAGCGTGAAGGCGCGGGACCGCTGTCGGTGGGAATTGATCATCTCAGTATTAGTTGGAAGAATTGTAGTTTATGCCATTGCTGCTAATGCTCACATAGGGCCGAATTCCTTCTATTTCGCTGGTATTGAAGGGAGCGACTTTGAAGGTGGACTTGTTGAATGTCGCCGATCCTTGAACTCCCACCTTAAGTTGAGTGATGGCCGTCTCGAGAGTGCTCAGATCAATATTTGCTCCCGCGGCGAGCGCCGCTCCTGTGGCCGCCGATAGCGCTTGAGCATTTCGCTGATTCTTATTGATCTGGGCTTTACGGCTGACGTTAGCTAGTACTGGAATCGAGAGCGCGCTCATGATGCCCATGACTGAAATCACAATCAGGATTTCCATCAAGCTGAATCCACGAACACGCCTGGAGCGAATGTGAGCCTTGGAGAAGCTTTTTCCTACTTCACACGCAATGGAGAAGGGGTAAGTGTCCATAGTAAATTCTTTTGAGCCGAATGAAGAGGTTGTTAACAAGTCAAGAGGGGGGATTGGACCCTATGGTTCACTCCCCCCTCTCTTCGAATCTGGGTCACACGACCAATTGGCCGCAGAGCCTCTCCACAATCGATTCGGTTAGTTCTACTTTGTCGGGCTCCAGAGTGAGCAGTGGAGCGTCGGCAAACCGGAGCCCGACAAAGTAGAATTAGTCTTAGCCCGCAGGCGGTCGTAGCGAGGCTATTAACTATGGTGTCGTATAATCCACGTCGTAGGTAAGGACGTTAGTAGCGGCGTCGAAAGTGAGATAGGGAGCGGCTGCGGTGATTTCGGCTGCTCCGAGGCTGACTTGGAATTTCGTATTTTGGAATTGGCTGCCGCTAGGACCTGAGACACCACTTTTTAGCGTCGCCGCAATGGCTAAGGGGGTCGCTCCCGTAACGGTTGCTCCCGCCGCGGTCGCGGCACCATAGGTCGACGCGAGCTGCTGAGCATTGCGCTTGTTCTTGGCGGTGGTCGCATTCGCGTTGATGTTCGAGATCATCGGGATGGCGATGGCGGCCATGATGCCGATGACGGCGATGACGACGAGCAGTTCGACGAGGGAGAAACCAGCGGCTTTCACTTTCTTGAGTTGGACTTTCATGGTATTGGTTCTGTTTGGTTCTGGTATTTTGTTTTGGTGAACGCAAATATTGCGAACGTGGAAAATATAGTCGATTTGAGTCTGAGGTCAACTATTTATTATAATTTCCATACAAAAGTGCGTCTTTTCGGGATCTCCCGCCGTTTTATTGTCATTCAACCTTCCTAATTCTACTTTGTCGGGCTCCAGAGTGAGCAGTGGAGCGTCGGCAAACCGGAGCCCGACAAAGTAGAACTAAGTCGACGTGCCGGCACAGTCCAAGGTGGGGCGTGACCTCCGGGCACGCAGGCGGTGAAGGTGGGCACGCGGGGCCAGCCGACGCCTTCTGTGAGGAGCGGCCGTACGGTGCGGCGGCGGCAGCGGCAGCGCCGCAGTGCGCGCCCAGGCGTGGAGCCGGGCACGCGTGGCGAAGGTGGGGCGTGACCTCCGGGCACGCAGGCGGTGAAGATGGGCACGCGGGGACAGCCGACGCCTTCTGTAGGGAGC
>Ga0209702_10002982_pt1 | contig 27876 bp, 21 predicted proteins | sample FRY01_FD_187210 | JGI IMG/M metagenome (GOLD analysis project Ga0209702, IMG submission 187210) | Freshwater microbial communities from Lake Fryxell liftoff mats and glacier meltwater in Antarctica - FRY-01 (SPAdes) (version 2) | ecosystem: Environmental > Aquatic > Freshwater > Ice > Glacier... | reverse complement strand
ACCACGATCATCAATTCGATCAGAGTAAAACCTTTTTGCAGAGAACGCTTCATAGAAAGACTCCTTGGGAGGGGGTTGGGGTACACAAATGGGTGGGAGACAGAGGCTAATACTTTAGCATGGTCCGTGCCAGCGGGAAAAGCGCTGTTTTTCGTGCGTTTTTTCACGCTTTTTCATGTGAATATGACAATTTTTGTCGCATGGGAGGCGGTCGATGTGGCGTTTTTTGTCACATCGTGGCGCTGGGGACGCGTTTTGTCACCGTTTGCGAAGGGAAATGCAGGCTGTGGGGCGCGCCTGGACTTGCGATCTTCTTGGGTCCCGATTTTCGCGTTTTTCCTGCGGGGTGGCGTGTATTCACGAGCTGGTGGGTGTTGCTTGCCAGCGTGTGTGCCGGATCGGTTGGGCGCTTTTGCAGCGGTGCTGTGCTGTGGACCAGCTGCGGCGCCCCCACCCCAGCCTTGCCTGCACCTGGCCCGAGCGGCGTGTGGGCGGTGTCTGGTGTGGCTTACCTTTAAATTGAGTACTTTAGATTTATTTAGAACAAGCCTGGGGCGCGTTCGCCGGTTTGTCGCGCAAGGGTTTATTTGCTTTCGGCCGCCCTCATGGCCCAGACCGGTGGGCGCGCTGGGGGGCGGTTGGGCCAGCCGGGTGCCGGGTGGGCTGGCGTTGGTCTGTGGCGTGGCGGGCGGGCTGCGGCAAGGCTGCTTGCGGCCGGGGCACTGCCTTGGGAGCTGTTACAAAGTTACGGGTTTGGCGAAGGCAAACAAGCCGCAAAGCCGCAGGGTTGGCAACTGTTGCAAGGCGTTTGGCTTGGCGGCCGGCACAAAATTACCGCCTCGGCGGTGGTTGATGGTGGTTGGTAGGGGGTTTGTCGGGGCGCGGCTTCTGGCTTGTGGTGTGGGGTGCGGCGCGGTGGCTGCGCTTCTTGAAACCTGCGACGGGCCCGGCGCAAACCGGCAAACGCATTCGAATTTGACGGGGTCTGCGCCCTGGCCCGGTGGGGCTGGGGGGGTCGTTTTTGGTCGGCCCGGGCCGGTTTTGGCGCGGCTGGCGGCAGGCCGCCCTCAAGTTTTGTGTTGGGTCGCCGTGCCCGCCACCTTGGTACTCAGCGCCGCCGGGCTCAGATGCGACAGCGGCAGCGTACCCACTGCCTTCACCTCACCCAGGGAGAAGCTGGTGTGCAGGTCTTTCACGTTGGGCAGGTTCAGCAGCACCTCGCGGGCGAATCGGCTGAACTCGGCCAGATCGGGGCACACCACCTGCAGCTCGAAGGTGCCCGAGCCGCTGATGTAGTGGCAGCTCACAATTTGCGGAATGTCGCGGATGGCGGCCTCCAGCGAGCGCGTCACCTCGCCTTGGTTGCGCTCGGCGTCCAGCCGCACAAAGGCCAACACCCCCAGGCCGATCTTTTCCCGGTCCAGCTCGGCCCGGTAGCCACGAATGAAGCCGGCCGCCTCCAGCGCGCGCACGCGCCGCCAGCAAGGCGCCGCCGACAGGCCCACGCGCTGTGCCAGCTCGGCATTGGTGAGGCGGCCGTCGCGCTGCAATTCGTTCAAGATGGTCAGGTCGAAGCGGTCAAGTGTTTCGTTCATGGGGTTTGTTGCGCAACAAAGTTGTCTGATCATGCTGTTTGGCGACACGAAAAGCAAACACCTGTCGCGAGGTGGGCCATACACTGTGCAACACACCGCCTTTTGGCCAACCGGCAAGCTTCGTTGACAGCAAGCGCCAGCAAGGCGAACCCACCCGACTGGAGACAAAACCATGAACGCGCCCCTGCCCGAACACATCCGCCGCGCCTTGGAAACGGTGACGCTGGACGACAAGTACGCGCTCGACCACGGTCGCGCCTTCATGAGCGGCGTCCAGGCGCTGGTGAAGCTGCCCATGCTGCAGCGCCAGCGCGATGCGCTGCTGGGCAAAAACACAGCGGGCTTCATCAGCGGCTACCGCGGTTCGCCGCTGGGCGGCTACGACCAAGCGCTGCAAAAAGCCGCAGCCTACCTCAAGCAGCAAAACATCGTGTTTCAGCCCGGTGTCAATGAGGAGCTGGCAGCAACCGCGCTCTGGGGCACGCAGCAGCTTGGTTTTGCGCCACCCGGCAACAACAAATTCGATGGCGTGTTTGGCATCTGGTACGGCAAAGGGCCGGGGGTGGACCGCTGCTCCGATGTTTTCAAACACGCCAACATGGCTGGCACCACGCCCTGGGGCGGCGTGATCGCGGTGGCGGGCGACGACCATGTGGCCAAAAGCTCGACAGCGGCCCACCAGAGCGACCACATCTTCAAGGCCTGCGGCTTGCCGGTGTTCTTCCCGGCCTCGGTTCAAGACATTCTCGATCTGGGCCTGCACGCGTTTGCCATGAGCCGCTTCAGCGGCGTCTGGGCGGGGATGAAGACAATTCAGGAAATTGTGGAGTCGAGCGCCACGGCCATGATCGACCCCGAGCGGGTGCAGATCGTGTTGCCCGAATTCGAGATGCCCCCGGGCGGGGTTCACATTCGATGGCCGGACCAGGCGCTGGACCAAGAAGCGCGTCTGTTTGACACCAAGTGGTACGCCGCGTTGGCCTACATCCGCGCCAACAAGCTCAACCACAACGTGATCAGCGGTCCGAACGACCGCTTTGGCGTGATCGCCAGCGGCAAGGCCTACAACGACACCCGCCAGGCCCTGCTCGACCTCGGCCTGGACGACGCCACCTGCCAGCGCATCGGCCTGCGCCTGCACAAGGTGGCGGTGGTCTGGCCGCTGGAGGCGCAGACCACGCGCGAATTTGCCACCGGGCTGCGCGAGATTCTGGTGGTGGAAGAAAAGCGCCAGGTGATCGAATACCAGATCAAGGAAGAGCTGTACAACTGGCGCAGCGACGTGCGGCCCACCGTGCTGGGCAAGTTCGACGAGGGGGTGGGTGACAACGCCGGCGGCGAGTGGTCGATGCCCAACCCCAGCGCGCACCACCTGCTGCGCGCCAATGCCGATCTGTCGCCGGCCATCATCGCGCGCGCTATCGCCAAGCGGCTGAAAAAGCTCGGTGTGCCAGACGACGTGATGGCGCGCATCGACACGCAGCTGGCGATCCTGAACGCACAAGAGCGGTCGATGCAGACGCTGCTGAGCCAGGGCGCCAGCTCAGCCCTGGCGGGCGCCGAGCGCCAACCCTGGTTTTGCTCGGGCTGCCCGCACAACACCAGCACCAAGGTGCCCGAGGGCTCGCGCGCCATGGCTGGCATCGGCTGCCATTTCATGACGATCTGGATGGACCGCGCCACCGAGGGCTTCACCCAGATGGGGGGCGAGGGCGTGCCGTGGGTGGGCCAGCAGCCGTTCTCCAACGACCAGCACATGTTTGCCAACGTAGGCGACGGCACCTACTTTCACAGCGGCATCCTGGCGATTCGCCAGAGCATCGTGGCCGGGGTCAACATCACCTACAAAATCCTCTACAACGACGCTGTCGCCATGACCGGCGGCCAGCAGGTGGGTGAGCGGCCCGAGGGCCACAGCGTGGTGCAGATCGCGCAAAGCATGCGCGCCGAAGGCGCCGCCCGCATCACCATCGTGACCGACGAGCCGGAGAAATACGACGGCATCAGCGGCATTCCCAGCGGCATCTCGATCCAGCACCGCGACCGGCTGGACGCGGTGCAGCGCGAGTTCCGCGAGATCCAAGGCACCACGGTCATCATTTACGACCAGACCTGCGCCACCGAAAAGCGCCGCCGGCGCAAGCGTGGCACGCTGGTGGAGCCGACCGAGCGCGTGGTCATCAACGAGCTGGTCTGCGAAGGCTGCGGTGACTGCGGGGTGCAGAGCAACTGCCTGTCGATCGAGCCGCTGGAAACCGAATTTGGCCGCAAACGCGCCATCAACCAGAGCAGCTGCAACAAAGATTTTTCTTGTGTGAAGGGTTTTTGCCCGAGCTTTGTCACGGTTGATGGCGGCCAGCTGCGCAAGAAGAAAAAAAGCGACGCCAAAACCGAGTGGACCGGCGGCGCTCTGCCCGAGCCGGCGCTGCCGGCGCTGGACGCGCAAGCCTGGGGCGTGATCGTGGCTGGCGTTGGTGGCACCGGCGTCATCACCATCGGCCAGTTGCTCGGCATGGCCGCGCACATTGAAGGCAAGGGCATCGTCACGCAAGACGCAGCGGGCCTGGCACAAAAGGGCGGCGCCACCTGGAGCCATGTGCTGATTGGTGCGCGGCAAGAGGACATCCGCACCACCCGCGTCGCCACCGCCTCGGCCGACCTGGTGATCGGCTGCGACCCGCTGGTGGCCGCCAACAAGGAAACCTGGGCCCGGCTGCGCCACGGCCGCAGCCATGTGGCGCTCAACAGCAGCGCCACACCAACCGCCGCGTTTGTGAAAAACCCATCGTGGCAGAACCCGGCGCAGGCCTGCGCCGAAGCGCTGACCGAGCACCTGGGTGGGGAGGCGGTGGGCGTGTTTGATGCCGAAGCGGCAGCCTCGAAATTCCTGGGCGACAGCATTTACACCAACCCGATGATGCTGGGCTACGCCTGGCAGCGCGGCTGGGTGCCGCTGGGCCACACCGCGCTGATGCGCGCGATCGAGCTCAACAATGTGCAGGTGGACAACAACAAGGCGGCTTTCGAGTGGGGCCGGCGCGCCGCGCACAACCCGCCTGCGCTGGCCTCTTTGCTCGCCGATGGCGGTGCCCAGGTGATCCAGTTCAAGCCGCGCGAAAGCGTGGCCACGGTGATGGCGCGCCGCGTCGAGTTCCTCACCGCCTATCAACACGCGGCCTACGCCGCCGATTACCAGGCGTTGGTCGAGCGGGTACGCAAGGCTGAGGCGCCGCTGGGCAAGTCGGACCTCACCATGGCGGTGGCGCGCTATCTGTTCAAACTCATGGCCTACAAGGATGAGTACGAGGTGGCGCGGCTGCACAGCGACCGCTCGTTCCACGAGCGCATCGCCGCCCAGTTCGAGGGCGACTTCAAGCTGCGGGTGCACCTGGCGCCGCCACTGTTGTCCAAAAAGAATGAGAAGGGCGAGCTGATCAAGCAGAAGTTTGGCCCGTTCATGTTCACCGCCTTTCGCTGGATGGCGAAGTTCAAGGGTCTGCGCGGGAGTGCGCTGGATGTGTTCGGCTACAGCGAGGAGCGCCGCACCGAGCGCGCGCTGATCGGCGAGTACCGCAGCTCGATTGAGGCCTTGTTGCCCGATCTGGACGCTGGCAACCACGCGCTGGCGCTGGAAATCGCCCGCCTGCCCGAGCAGATCAAAGGCTTTGGCCATGTGAAAGCGCGCCACCTGGCCGCTGCGCGCAGCCGCTGGGCCGAGCTCCAGGCGCGCTGGGCGGCGGGCGACAGCGAGACGGCGCGGGTGGCCTGAGGACGCTGCGCGGGGTCGCGCTGGCCCCATCTGCTGAGGCCGCTGGGGCCGCGTCATACAATGTTTGGCATGCTAGGGCGTGGCTGAGAAAACGCGCCTGCGGCGTGTGTGCGCCCAACCCCTCCCGTCAATCCCCTGTTGGAGTATTTCCGTGTTTATTTCTTCTGCTTTCGCCCAGACCGCTGCCGGTGGCGACACCACCTCCACCCTGATGAGCCTGCTGCCGCTGGTGCTGATGTTTGTGGTGTTGTATTTCGTCATGATCCGCCCCCAGATGAAGCGCCAGAAAGAGCACAAAGCCATGGTCACAGCGCTGGCCAAGGGCGATGAGGTGGTGACCGCCGGCGGCTTGCTGGGCAAGGTGTCCAAGATCGGTGAGACCTTCATTGGTATCGAGCTGGTCTCCGGTGTGGAGGTGCAGATGCAGCGCTCGGCGGTGACGCAGGTGCTGCCCAAAGGCACGGTGAAGTAACCCCCCGCGCCGCGCCGCGCCCTCGGCGCCTGCCTTGCAGAGCGCGGTCGCGCCACAGGCACAACCGCTTCAGACCGCCTGAGTTTGCGCTGGCAGACTCGCCGCCGCCGCCCCCCGATTTGCCCCCTTCTGGCCCCTGTTGCTGTTGACACCATGAACCGATATCCGCTTTGGAAGTACCTAGTCATTGCGGTGGCGCTGGTGATTGGCGTGCTGTATGCCACGCCGAATCTGTTTGGCGAGTCGCCGGCGGTGCAGGTGTCGGCGGCACGGGCTTCGGTGCGCATAGATATCACCACGGTGACCCGGGTCGAGCAGGCGCTGGCCGCGGCCTCGCTCAAGCCCTCGTTGATGCAGCTGGATGGCAACTCGGTCAGGGCACGCTTTGAGTCCACCGACGACCAGATCAAAGCGCGCGACGCCATCGAGCGAGCGCTCAATCCAGATGCGACCATGCCGGGCCATGTGGTGGCGCTCAATCTGCTCCCGCGCACGCCGGTGTGGTTGGCCAGCCTGAAAGCTTCGCCGATGTACCTGGGGCTTGATCTGCGCGGCGGGGTGCACTTCATGTTGCAGGTGGACATGCCGGCGGCGTTGCAGCGTCGGGCCGATGTGCTCACCGGCGATTTGCGCACCGCATTGCGCGAGAAGAACATTCGCCACAGCGGTGTCAGCCGCAGCGGCCAGACCATCGACATCCGGGCCCGCGATGCGCAAACCGCCGATGCCGCGCGCGCGCTTATCGAGGAGCAGTTTGCTGACCTGGACGTTAAAGAAACGGTTGAAGGCACCGACTACCGGCTCAGCGTCACGCTCAAGCCCGAAGCCGCACAGCTGGTGCAGCAAAACGCGCTCAAGCAAAACATGGTCACCTTGGGCAACCGGATCAATGAGCTCGGCGTGGCCGAGCCGGTGATTCAGCAGCAGGGAGCAGACCGCATCGTGGTGCAATTGCCGGGTGTGCAGGACACAGCCAAGGCCAAGGACATCCTGGGTCGCACTGCCACGCTGGAGGTGCGCCTGGTGGACGAGAGCACCGAAGGCCAGGCGGCCGAGCGCGGCAGTGCGCCGGTGCCGTTTGGCTCGGAGCGCTACCCCGAGCGCGATGGCCAGCCGGTGATCGTCAAGCGCGACGTGCTGTTGACTGGCGAAAACCTCACCGACGCCCAGGCCGGCTTCGACGACACCCAGCAGCCGGCGGTGCACCTCACGCTGGACGCCAAGGGCGCACGCATTTTTCGCGATGTGACGCGCGAGAACATCGGCAAGCGCATGGCCATCATCTTGTTTGAGAAGGGCCGTGGCGAGGTGGTCACCGCGCCGGTGATCCGCAGCGAAATCGGCGGTGGTCGGGTGCAGATTTCTGGCGCCATGACCACACTGGAAGCCAGCGACACCGCGCTGCTGCTGCGTGCGGGCTCGCTGGCTGCCCCGATGGAGATCATCGAGGAGCGCACCATTGGCCCCAGCTTGGGGGCTGAGAACATCGCCAAGGGCTTTAACAGCGTGATGTGGGGCTTCGCGGTGATCGTGGCATTCATGTGTGTCTACTACGCGTTGTTTGGTGTTTTTTCCAGCTTGGCACTTGCGTTCAACCTGGTGCTGCTGGTGGCGGTGCTGTCGATGCTGCAGGCCACGCTTACCCTGCCTGGTATTGCTGCGATGGCGCTGGCCCTGGGCATGGCCATCGATTCCAATGTGCTGATCAACGAGCGGGTGCGCGAAGAGCTGCGCCGGGGTTCGGCGCCGCAGGTGGCGATCAACGCCGGGTACGACCAAGCCTGGGGCACCATCCTGGACTCCAACGTCACCACGCTCATCGCTGGTGTGGCGTTGCTGATCTTTGGCTCCGGCCCGGTGCGCGGCTTCGCGGTGGTGCACTGCATCGGCATCCTCACCAGCATGTTCTCCAGCGTGTTTTTCTCGCGTGGCCTGGTGAACTTCTGGTACGGGCGCAAGAAGAAACTCAAAACGGTGTCGATCGGCGCTGTGTGGCGACCCGATGGCTCGCCCGCCCCCGCCAAAGCCGAGTAAGGACACGCCATGGAATTCTTTCGCATCCGCAAGGACATCCCGTTCATGCGCCACGCGCTGGTGCTCAACGCGATCTCAACGCTCACTTTTTTGGCTGCTGTGTTCTTCCTGTTTTCCAAGGGACTGAATCTCTCGGTGGAGTTCACCGGTGGCACCGTGGTGGAGGTGGCTTACGAGCAGCCGGCCGATCTGTCAGCGGTGCGCCAGGTGGTGGAGTCGCTGGGGTACGCCGAGGTGCCGGTGCAAAACTTCGGCACCTCGCGCGATGTGCTGATGCGTCTTCCCGTGCGCGAGGGGAATACCTCTGGCGAGCAAAGCCAGGTGCTGATCGCAGCGCTGAAGGCGCAGAACCCGGCGGTGGAGCTGCGACGCACCGAGTTCGTGGGTCCGCAGGTGGGCCGCGAGCTGGTAGAAAACGGCCTGAAGGCACTGGCCATGGTGATCGTGGGCATCATGATCTACCTCGCGTTTCGCTTTGAGTGGAAGTACGCGGTTGCGGCCATCATCGCCAACCTGCACGACGTGGTCATCATCCTGGGCTTCTTTGCCTTCTTTCAGTGGGAGTTTTCGCTGGCGGTGCTGGCGGCGGTGCTGGCGGTGCTGGGGTATTCGGTCAACGAATCGGTGGTGATTTTTGACCGCATTCGGGAGAGTTTCCGTCGCCATCGCAAGAAAACAACCGAGCAGATCATCGACAACGCGATCACCGCCACCATCAGCCGCACCATCATCACGCACGGTTCCACCGAGATCATGGTGTTGTCGATGCTGCTGTTTGGTGGTCCTACGCTGCACTATTTCGCGCTGGCTCTGACCATTGGCATTCTGTTCGGGATCTACTCGTCTATGTTTGTGGCGGCCGCCATTGCGATGTGGCTGGGCATCAAGCGCGAAGACCTGATCAAGGGCGGGCCCAAAAAAGAGGGTGATCCAGACGACCCCAATGCTGGCGCCATGGTGTAAGTCACGGCGCGCGGTGTGTCAGGCAGCTCGCTGGGTTGCCGGAGCTTGTTTGCTTTCATACCCGTTTCATCCTTTGTAGCCAGTGGCCCCATCCGATCAGCATGCTTTGTTTTTGGCCAGACAGGCCCGTGAACACTTCGTGGTGGAGGTGGGGCGCTTGCTGCCGGAACTGGGTCAGGCTTGCAGCAAACGGCTGGCGGGTGCCATGGAGCCAGCCGGTTCCGCCAGCGAAATCCAGGCCCGACGCGATGCCTGGGCTGGCTTCCAGCACCAGCAGATGGCCTGGCTGAACAACAGCCGCAAAGCCCTGCAGCGTTCGCTGCTGCCCTTTGTGGCACCGGATTCGCGAGGCGCTGGTGGGCAACTGGAGTTGGTGGCCGAGGGCAGCATGGACAACCAGATTCTGGCGTCTCGTCTGGCGATGCTGGTGCTGGAGACAGCGTCTTCCGACTTCAACGATCTGCGGCTGCGCGTCCAGCATCTGGAGCAGCGCCAGGAACTGCCACGCGGCGATGTGTTGCTGCCCGAGGTCACAGCCCTTGTCCTGGTCGAACAGTGGTTGGCTGCAGGCATGACGCGCGATGCCTGGCAGCGGGTGCAGGCCGGCATGGCGCCGGTGCTGGCGCTCGGTATGCACGCAGCCTACCTGGCGGCCAATGCGTTTCTGGTGGCTGGCGGTGTGATGAAAGAAATTGACCTGCAGTCGCTGGTCAAGCGCGCGCCCGAAGCGCGCAACAGCGACAAGCCTTTAGGCCCGGTGGCACCGGAGAGCCGGTCGGGTGTCGCGTCCAGCAGCCAGGGCACGGTTGGCAGCAAGCGCGGCGCCCTCGGCCCGCACGAGGAAACCCGGGTGCTGACCAGCGCTGGCGCGCTGGCGCGTGCACGCCAGGGCACGCCAGGCGTGGTCGATCAGCTCAAGCGGTTGCTGATGGACAAGGTGGGCGCGCGGTTTGAGCCCACCCAGTGGATGCCTGCGCCATCGCCTCGCTTGCAGCAGGCCATGGCGCAGGCCCTGCCTGACCTGCTCGGTGGCAATGGGGCGCCTGCGTATCTGTCGGGGGCGGGGCAGCTGGCGCGGACCGCAACCGCGCTGAGCCGGCGCACCGCCGAGCTGAAGCGGGCCGCGTTCACCCCGTCCGAGAGGGCGACCATCGAGGTGGTGGCGCTGATGTTTCAGTCCATCTTCGCGGAAGAACGGATTGCGCCCAGCGTGCGCGTGTGGTTTGCGCGTTTGCAAATCCCGGTGCTGCGTTTGGCGCTGGCCGAGCCCGAGTTCTTCGGCGCGCTGCAGCACCCGGCGCGTCGCCTGATCGACCGTCTGGGCGCCTGTGCGCTGGGCTTTGAGTCCAATGTGGGTTCAGCCGCACTGGAGGCGGAGATCAAGCGCGTGGTGCAGGTGATTGAGCAGTACCCAGAAACCGGCCGCCGTGTTTTTCAGCTGGTGTACGACGATTTCGAGAAATTTCTCGCCACCCATCTCAGCGAGCGGGGCAGCGCGAGCCGTATCGTGAGCGTGGCGCAGCAAATTGAGCAGAGGGAGACGCTGTCGGTGCAATACACGATCGAGCTGCGCAAGCTGCTGGACGAGGTGCCGGTGCGCGACGAGATTCGCGACTTCCTCTTCAAGGTCTGGGTCGAGGCGCTGGCGGTGGCGAGTGTGCGCCACGGTGTGCAGCACCAGGAGACGGTGGCGCTCAAGCAGGCAGCGGCCGATCTGCTCTGGGCAGCCAGCGCCAAACCCGATCGAAGCGACCGTGCGCGCGTGATCCAGCAATTGCCCTCCCTGCTGCGGCGCTTGCGCCAGGGCATGGGGCTGCTTGGCTATCCCACAGGCCTGCAAGACCAGCACATCAAGTCGGTGAGCGCTATCTTGGCCGACGCTTTTATGTCCCGCACCGCAGCGATTCCGCAAGATCTGCTGGACCGGCTCTCGCAGCGCCTGGCGCATCTGGAGGACTACCTGCCGCCCAGCGGTGTGGGTGATCTGGATCTCGACAACGAGAGCATCGAGATGATCACCGGCGTGGACGCCAGCAACATCGAGGTGATCACCCAAGGCGACAGCCAGCCCGACGAGGCGATGCGCGCCTGGGCGCTGGAGCTGCAGATAGGCTCCTGGTTTGGCCTGGACCACAGCGGCAGACTGAGCCGTGTGCAGCTGGCCTGGCGCAGCCAGCGCGGGCAGCTTTACCTGTTTGTCACCAGCCTCGGGCGCTGCTACTTGATTCAGGCCGCCCGCGTGGCGGCCTGCCTGCAGGTCGGCCTGCTGGTGCCAAGCGAAGAAGAAGCGCTGACAGTGCGCGCCACGCGAGACGCGCTGGCGAAGTTGGAGGCCAACCCCGGGCGGCTGCTGAACTAGCGCACCCCTGCGCCACATCACGCCCTCAAGAGGACAACAGTGGCGGCCCGGTGCAGGCGATTCCGCGGCATATTGGGCACGGGTGGCCTTCGGACCGATCGTGAAGTCGCGCCTCTGAGGCGACGCCCGATCGGTCAGCTCTGCGCCAACCGCTGCAGAAGGCCCCCGGGCAACCTTGCCACCACATCTTGAAGTTCCAGCTCCAGCAGCCGCGCTTGCAGGGTGGCGGTGTCCAGGCCGGTGCGGGCTTGCAGGGCGTCCAGGCTCACCGGGTCATGGCCCATCGCCTTCAGCAAGCCCTCAGGGTCGAGCAACAGATCGTCGATTGGTGCGGGTCTCGCTGGGCGCTGTGGCGTGGTGACGCGCAGGTCTTCCAGGATGTCTTGCGCCGACTCGACCAGCTTGGCGCCCTGGCGAATGAGCGCGTGGCAGCCGCGCGACTGGGGCGCGTGGATGGAGCCCGGGATGGCAAACACCTCTCGGCCCTGCTCGGCCGCCAAACGGGCGGTGATGAGGGAGCCGGACTGCACCGCCGCTTCTACCACCAGCGTGCCTTGCGACAGCCCGGCAATCAGCCGGTTGCGGCGCGGGAAGTTGCCTGGCAGCGGTGGCGTGCCCAGCGGGTATTCAGAAATCAGCGCGCCGTGCTCGGCGATCCGGTGGGCCAGCGCCAGATGCCGCTTGGGGTAGACGCGGTCGAGCCCGGTGCCGACCACCGCGAGCGTGGGTGCGCCGCCCGCCAAGGCGCCCTCGTGTGCCGCGCCGTCAATACCCAGTGCCAGCCCGGACACCACACAGACACCGGCTTCGCCCAGCGCCTGGGCGAATTGCCGGGCGTTCTGCGCGCCCTGTGGTGTCGGGTTGCGGCTGCCCACGATGGCCAGGCGCTGCGGGTGTTGCAGGGTTTCGATCTGCCCCAGCACGTAGAGCAGCAGTGGTGGATCGGCCATCTGCAGCAGGTCGGTTGGGAAGCGCGGGTCGTCCAGGCTCAGCACATGGCGGTTGGTGCCGTTGGCCAGCCAGCTGGTACTGGCCTCGATGGCGTCAGCGAGGCCTTCGGGCGGGGTGAGCAGCACCTGCGCCAGCCTGAGCCCAGCCACCGCATGCAGCGCCGATCGCTCTTGCTGAAAAACCGCCTCGGGTGAGCCAAAAGCAAAAAGCAGTTTGCGCGCGCTCTCGGTGCCAACGCCGGCTGTGCCCAGCAAGCGCAGCCAGGCGGCCAGCTCATGGGGGGCCATCTGCCCAGCGCCCTCAGGGGTTGGTGAAGATATCGCCCACCTTGACGCCGTCCTGGATCTCCAGCACCAGCGCGTAGGAGAGGCGGTCGAAGGTCTGGAACACCATCATCAAACCGTTGCGCTCACCGGGCAGCCGCAGCGTGGGGCGAGCGGCGTCGGTGCGATCGGCCAGGGTGCGGGTGTCACGCAAGATGGCGAGCACGTGGCCGCGCGCGATGCCGTCGTTCTTGCCGCGGTTGATGATCACCACCTGGTTCTGGGCTGCGAAGGTGACAGCGTTGCCCTGAATGGACACAACCTGGCCCGTCTGTGCACTGGATGGCGCGCGTGGCACGTAGTGAGAGAGGTCGCGCTCGGGCTCGGGCAGCAGGCGGTCGCCCACCCGCATCTCTTCTTTGGCGATAACGATGTCGATGGTGGCTGGAACCAGCTCGGCCGGGCCAGATCCGTCCCGAGGCACCACCAGCTCAGCAGACTCGCTGCGCTCCAGCACCGCTTTGCCCAGGTACTGGGCTTCAAAGCCGAGAATCTCGCCGGTGGTCGGGTCTTTCAGCGGCACCGCTTTGCGAAACACACGGAAGCCGTTTGGCTGCCCTTCGACCAGGGTAAGCGGCGAGCCGCGCTCGCCGCTGCTGTAGGCACCGCGCGCGTAGGCCCGATCCCCCCGGCTGAGCAGCACCCGGTTGTCCGGCGTTGCCACGATGCGTGGCGCGCGCGACATTGTGGCCTCGTCAACGATCAGCGACTGGGTGAGAAAGGCTTCGATGGCCCGCAAAGAAATGGGCGGTACCGCTGTGTCGTTCAGGCTTTCTGAGCGAATGCGGGGTGACACCTTCACCGTTTCTATCGCACCGTCTGGCGCACCGGTGGCGCCACGGGAGCGGGTGGAGAGGGTGGCACGGCCGTTGGAGGTGTCCAGATGCAGGGTCTGGCCGGGAAAAATGAGGTGCGGGTTGCGAATCTCGACCAGGTTCATGCCCCAGAGCTCGGGCCAGCGCCAGGGACTCTTGAGGTAAAGGCGGGAAATCGCCCAAAGGGTATCGCCGCGCTTGATGGTGTAACTGTCGGGTGCGTTCGGCGCCAGCTCAGACAACGCCACACCGGTCTGGGCCACCTGGTTGGCGGTGTCGCGCTGACCGGGCGTGATCGGGAGACTGGACTCACGCTGAGCCCAAGCAGCGCTGCTCAGCAGCGCTGCGGACAGGGCGCAGATGCCCGCCAGCGGACGCAGTTGATGCAGGAAAGAGAGGGTGGCAGGCGATGCGGTGAGGATTGGCATGAGAAGGCCCTTGGGCGTGCGCAGCAGGTCAAACGGGTCTCCCGGCGGAAGGTCCGGGGCGTGGTCTCGGCAGCGTTTGTTCTTGACAAGTCGAGTGCGATTCTGAGCCCAAGCCTTTGGGTAGGCAATGCCAACGGCTTGTGGTGCCAGCGCAGCATCTGGAAATTGGCGAAAATAGATCCAAATTCTCCTCCCTTTGGTAGGTTCACCCAAACACCCACCGCTCGTCACCGACAGGTGGATGAGCCCAGTCCCAGCGCTTGCCATGAACGACACCCAACTTCTGCCGATTCTGTGTTTTCCCGATCCCCGCTTGCACACCGTGGCGCGCCCGGTCGAGGCGGTCGACGCGCGAATCCAGCGGCTGATCGACCGCATGCTGGCCACCATGTACGAGGCCAACGGCATTGGCCTGGCTGCGACCCAGGTGGATGTGCACCAGCGGCTGGTGGTGATTGACGTGAGCGAAGAGCGCAACCAGCCGATGGTGTTGATCAACCCAGAAATCGAATGGGCCAGCCCAGAAATGCGCAAAGGCGAAGAGGGCTGCCTGTCGGTGCCGGGCGTTTACGACGGCGTGGAGCGCTCGATCGCGGTCAAGGTGCGCGCACTTGACGCCACCGGCAAGTCGCGCACGCTCGACGCTGAGGGCCTGCTGGCGGTGTGCATCCAACACGAGATGGATCACCTGCTGGGCAAGGTGTTTGTCGAGTACCTTTCGCCGCTCAAGCGCGAGCGCATCAAAAGCAAGCTGCAGAAGGCACATCGCGAAGCGCTGCGCGCCTGATGCGCGCTGGCTGGCTGGCCAGTGCGGGTGGCCTGCCAGTGGCTTGCGTTGGCGCTGGCGGCGCTGCTCGCGGGCTGTGCGCTGATGCCCGAGCGGGTGCCATTGGGTGCCACCCGCAGCGAGATTGAGGCCCGCCTGGACCAGCCAACAGCGGCCTCTGCCCGCTGCCCAATGGCAGCCGGCTGCGGTATTCGCGCCAGCCGGCCGAGCAGCAGGTTTACAAGCTGGACCTGGGTGCTGACGGTGCGCTGCGCCAGATCGAGCAGGTGCTGAATGCCGGCTGGCTGCAGCGCTTCAAGGTCGACCACTGGAGCCGCGAGAGCGCGCTGCTCACCCTCGGTCGCCCGGCCCTGGCTGAGCGCGTGGCGCGCTGGGATGGCGACATCTGGACCTACTGGTTCCAGGATTCCACCAGCTCGCGGCAGGTGCATTTGCATCTGGACCGCGCAGGCGCGGTGCGCCATGTGGTGTTCACCGACGAGTCGATGCATGATGATGTGCTGAACTTCACGCACCGAGCGTCGAGCTGTTCCCCCACCCACTTCTCCCATGAAAATTGTTTTCGCCGGTACGCCGGCATTTGCTCACGCGGCGCTGGAGCAGCTGCATGCCGCCGGCCATGAGATCGCGCTGGTGCTGACCCAGCCCGACCGACCCGCCGGTCGTGGCATGAAGTTGCAGACCTCACTGGTGAAGCAGTTTGCGCAGGCGCACGGTATCGCAGTGGCCCAGCCGCGCAGCTTGCGGCTCGATGGCAAATACCCGGCAGACGCGGCAGCGGCGAGCGAGGCCATAGACGCCGCACAAGCCGACGCCATGGTGGTCGCCGCTTATGGGCTGATCCTGCCGCAGTGGGTGCTGGACGCCATGGGCGCCGCCGGGCCGCCCCAAGGCGCCCAAGTCCCCACGGGGGGCAGCGCAGCTCGCGAAGCGAGAAGCGTGGGGGCATTGGGATTGGGCTGCTTCAACATCCACGCCTCCTTGCTGCCGCGTTGGCGCGGCGCTGCGCCGATCCACCGCGCGATTGAGGCTGGCGACACGCAGACCGGTATCACCATCATGCAGATGGACGCGGGGCTGGACACAGGCGACATGCTGCTGGTCGAGCCGCTGGAGATCGGCCCTGACGACACCACAGCGCGCCTGCACGACCGCCTCGCCGCGCTTGGTGCGCGTCTGATGGTCGAGGCGCTGGGTCTCGCCGCGTGCGGCGGTCTTCGACCGGCGCTGCAACCCACCGAGGGTGTGACCTACGCGCACAAGATCGAGAAGCTTGAGGCTGCGATCGACTGGCGCCAGCCCGCGGTGGTGATCGCGCAGCGGGTGCGCGCCTTCGATCCCTTCCCCGGCGCGCAGGCGGTGCTGGCGGGCGAGACCATCAAGCTGTGGGTGGCGCAGGCGCATCCCGCCCAAACCGCCGAGAACGCCGAGAACGCCAGCGCACCAGGCAAGGTGGTTGCGGTCGATACCAGCGGCATCCAGGTGCAAACCGGTGAGGGCTTGCTGTGCATCACCGAGCTGCAGCGCCCGGGGGGCAAGCGCTTGCCAGTGGGCGAGTTCCTGCGCGGTCACCGCATTGAAGCGGGCCAGGCGTTTGAGACCCTGGCCGCCCAGGAACAGCCCTGATGTTTTTCCTGAAGGAGCTGCGCCGCCAGCCCGAGTTTTGGGAAGGTGTGCGCGACCAAGGCAGTGTGTCGGTGGGCATCGCCGCCTGGGGGCTGATGACCGGCGTGGCAATGGTGAAGTCGGGTTTGTCGGTGCTGGAGGCGGTGCTGATGACGCTGATCGTCTTCGCTGGCAGTGTGCAGCTCGCTGCTGTCCCGATGCTGGTGGGCGGCGCGCCGCTGTGGGTGATCGTGGCGGCAGCGGTTTGTGTGAATTTGCGGTTTGTGGTGTTTTCGGCCCACCTGCGGCCTTTTATGATGCATTTACCGCTGTGGCAGCGGCTGGTCAGTGGCTATGTGATGGTGGATCTCACCTACGTCTTCTTCATCCGGCGCTTTCCAGTACCCGGCCAGACGCCCGAGGAGCGTTTGAGCCAGCAGGCCTACATGATGGGGAACTGCGCCATCAACTACCTCGCCTGGATGGGTGCCAGCCTGGTGGGCATCGCGTTGTCAAACGCCATCCCCACCGCCTGGGGCCTGGGTTTTGCGGGCATCCTGGCGCTGGTTGGCGTGCTCGCGTCAATGGCCACCTCTGGGTTGCGCGTGGTGTCGGTCGGCGTCGCCGGCACCGCCGCTGTGGCGGCCTGGGCGCTGCCGCTCAAGCTCAACATCGTGGTGGCCATTGCCAGCGCGGTCGCGGTGTGTCTGGTGATCGAAGCGGTGCGGGCACCGCGCGGCCCCTCGGGAGCGCAAGGTGTTTGAGGTTGACTTGCGAACCGGGCTCACCATCCTCGCGCTGGGCCTGGTGACTGTGCTCACCCGCAGCCTGTTTTTCATCTCCAGCCGGCCCTGGACGCTGCCACGCTGGGCCCAGCGCGGCTTGAACTACGCACCGGTCGCCGCTCTCGCTGCGGTGGTCATCCCCGAGATCGTGATGGCGCAAGGTGCGCTGATCACCACCTTGCAAGACGCGCGTTTGTTCGCGGCGGCGGCGGGCCTGGCCTGGTTCGCCTGGCAGCCAAGCGTGCTTGGCACCATCCTGGTCGGCATGGCGGTGTACCTGCCCTTGCGCCTTATTCTGGGGTGGTGAGCGAGCGCCCAACGGCACCGCGCCCAGCCGCTGCCTGGAGCCGCCCCGGCGGCCTGCCAGTTGGAAAAGCCCGCTTGCGCTGGCCTGGCCAAAACCCGCGAGGTGCGGCGTTAGCCTGTCTTCAGCCCGCCCGGCCAAGCATCTTAAAATTCGCCGAGTTACGGATCGGTTACCAACATTGATTAGGGGAATTTCATGGCTCTTGTTTCCATGCGCGAACTGCTTGACCACGCCGCGGCCAACGGCTACGGTATTCCAGCGTTCAACGTCAACAACCTGGAGCAGGTGCAAGCCATCATGACGGCGGCCGACGAGGTGGGCGCGCCAGTCATCCTGCAAGCCAGCGCTGGCGCACGCAAGTACGCCGGGGAGCCTTTCATCAAGCACCTGATCCAGGCCGCTTGCGAGGCCTACCCGCACATTCCGCTGGTGATGCACCAGGACCACGGCACCAGCCCGGCGATCTGCCAGGGCGCAATCGACCTGGGCTTTGGCTCGGTGATGATGGATGGCTCGCTGATGGAAGACGGCAAGACCCCGGCCAGCTTTGAATACAACATGGAAGTCACCCGCAAGGTGGTGGAGATGGCGCACAAGGTGGGCGTCACGGTGGAAGGCGAGCTCGGCTGCCTGGGCAACCTGGAAACGGGTGAGGCCGGCGAGGAAGACGGCGTGGGCGCAGTTGGCAAGCTCGATCACAGCCAGATGCTGACCGACCCCGAAGAAGCCGCCTCCTTCGTCAAGGCGACCCAGCTCGACGCGCTGGCGATTGCGATTGGCACCAGCCACGGCGCCTACAAGTTCAGCCGCAAGCCCACCGGCGACATTTTGGCCATTTCCCGTGTCAAGGAAATCCACGCCCGCATTCCCAACACGCATCTGGTGATGCACGGCTCCAGCAGCGTGCCGCAAGATCTGCTGGACATCATCAACCAGTACGGCGGCAAGATGAAGCAGACCTACGGCGTGCCGGTGGAGGAAATCCAGGAAGCGATCAAGCACGGCGTGCGCAAGATCAACATCGACACCGATGTGCGCATGGCCATGACCGGCGCGGTGCGCAAGTTCTTGGCCGAGAATCCCGACAAGTTCGACGCCCGCGAGTGGCTCAAGCCCGCGCGCGAAGCGGCCAAACAGGTGGCCAAACAGCGCTACCTGCAATTCGGCTGCGAAGGGCAAGGGGCAAAGATCAAGGGCGACAGCTTGAGGGTGATGGCGGGCCGCTACGCCAAGGGCGAACTGGCGCAGGCCGTGGTCTGAGCCGCGATGGTGGCGTCAGAGCATGGGCGTGGCGCCGCCATCCATGCTCAAGATCACACCCGTGATGTAACTGGCTGCAGGCGAGGCAAGGAAGGCAACAACCCTTGCCACCTCTTCGGGCTCCGCCAGTCGGCCAAGAGGCAGTTTTTTGCACAGGTCATCGAGCACTTGTTGCTCTGATATTCCCTGCATTCGTGCCATGGCTGCGAGCCCGCCGGCCAGCCGCTCCGTGTGGGTGCTGCCCGGGTTCACCGCATTGACACGAATGCCGCCAGCCCCCAACGCAGCAGCAAGACCGGCCGTGGCCAACATCAGGGCCGCATTGGCTGCGCCGCCTGGCAAATGGGAGGGGCTGGCCACCTTCCCGCCGGCACCAATGACGTTGACGATGCACCCCTGTCCTCGGTTTCTCATGAGGTGGCCAACCGGGGTCATCATGTTTACGTACGTGAAGAACTTAGCGTCCATGGCATCCCGCCAGTCTTGTGGAAGCAGTTCTTCGGCTGGTGTGCGACGCGCAGCGCCCGCTGAGTTCACAAGAACATCCACGGGCCCCAATGCCGCCTCTGCGTTGAGCAGCGCCGCTTGGGCTTGCGCCTGGTCTTTCAGGTCGGCGATCGCTGTGTGAACGGACGCATTTGGCCATTCGCCGATTAGCTTGGCACGGGCACGATCCAGGTGATCAACACTTCGCGAAATCAGGCTCACGCGCGCACCCTCCGCTAGGAAAACGTGCGCGCAAGCCAGACCGATGCCTTTGCTGCCCCCCGTAATGAGGACGTGCTTGTGGTCGAGCTGGAGGTTCATGGGTCAAGCGTGATTGCGCATCACTCGACGCGGATGCCGGCCGATTTCACGATTTTTTCGTATCGCACCAAATCGCTCTTCACAGCCTGGCCGAACTCAGCGGGTGTGCCCGGTGTGGGTTCAATTCCCAGCGCCAGCAAGCGTTCGCGGAAGACCGGGTCGGCCAGCACCGCATTCAGCTCGGCGTTGAGCCGCTCCACGATGGCAGGCGGCGTCTTGGCCGGCGCAAACAGCCCTACCCAGGAATCCACCACGAAATTAGGCAAGCCGCTTTCGATGAATGTGGGGACGTCGGGCAATGAGGCCGAGCGCTTTGCGGAGGAAACACCGATCGCTTTCAGTCGCCCTGCTTTGACGTGAGAGTGAGCGCCCGCCACAGCGGTGTAGACCAGCGGGATCTGACCACCCAGCACGTCGATCATGGCGGGGCCACCGCCTCGGTAAGGAACATGGACCAGTTTGGCCTTTACGCGCTGATTTAGCAGCTCGCCTGCGACATGGGGCGTGCCGCCAGTGCCCGAGGTTCCAAAGAACATGCCCCCTGGCTGCGCATTAGAAAGTGCGATGAGCTCGCTGATGTTGTCGGCTTTGACTGACGGGTTTGCGACCAAAATCAGGGTGGCGTTACCGATCTTTCCAATAGGCGCGAAGTCTTTCACCGTATCGAAAAGTATGTTGGAAAACACATGGGGATTGATGACCATGGTGCCGTCAAAGCCCAATAACAGGGTGTAGCCATCCGGCTCCGCCGTGGCCACCTGACCCGTGCCAATGTTGCCGGAGGCGCCGGCGCGGTTGTCCACGATGACGGTTTGGCCCAAGCGCTTGCTCAAAAACTCAGCGGTCAGCCGCCCGCTGGTGTCGGTCACGCCTCCGGGGGCAAAGGGCACCACCAGCCGCAGGGGCTTGTTGGGATAAGCGTCTTGAGCCGTCACGGCGCTGCCGGTGCCTGCCATCAGACAGGCCATGACTGCGCCCAGCAGGAATCGCCGGCTGCGCCTTTGCTGTGGGAATTGGGGGTTGGAAGGGAAAGCGTGCATGTCTGTCTCCATTGGTTTTCAAGAAACGGCAGGGCACCTTTGTAAAGCGCCCATCGCCGTGTGGCGCGATCGATCAGATTAAAATTCCTGAAGGTGGGCTTTGTCAAATGCCCACACCTCTTCGAATCCCATCAGCCGGGTGAGGTCCTCAAAGGGCATCAGTGGTGCTGGGAGCGTTTTCGTAGAGCCTTGAGACTTGAGCGCGCTGTAAACCGTTTCCACGGCGCACGCAGCGGCGAGCAAGGCGGTCACAGGAAAAATGGCCAGCTTGTATCCCAGCGAAATAAGTTCGTCCTGGCTCAAAACAGGCGTGCGCCCGCCCTCGACCATGTTGGCCAGCAAAGGCAGGTCAAAACGTTGACTAACGACGCGCATTTCCTCTGCTGACTCGGGCGACTCGATGAACAGAATATCTGCCCCAGCGCGGGCGTAAGCGTCGGCTCGCCGAAGCGCCTCATCCAGGCCGAGTGCGGTGCGGGCATCGGTGCGCGCCACGATCAGAAAGTCCTTGCTGTGGCGACTTTCCACCGCAACTTGGATCTTCTGAACCATGTCCTTCATGGGAATGACGCGACGTCCCGGTGTGTGTCCGCACTTCTTGGGGAATTCCTGGTCTTCCAGCTGAATGGCCTGTGCACCGGCCCGCTCGTAGCCTTGAACGGTATGGTGCACGTTGAGCAGGCCCCCGTAGCCTGTGTCGCCGTCGGCGATCAGGGGTGTGCGTGCCATGCCGGCCATGGCTGCTACCCGACCGTGCATGTCGCTATAGGTGGCCAGGCCAGCATCTGGCAGACCCAGGTGTGAGGCCACGGTACCAAAACCCGTCATGTACAGCGCGTCGAAGCCCATGCGGTCGGCTAAGCGCAAAGACACCATGTCGTACACACCAGGGGCGATGACAAGGCCTGGTTGGGCCAGGCGTTGTTTTAACTTGAGGGGAATTTCGTCCATTGTTTTAGGCCTTTGTTTGTCGGTCGCCTCACTGCATGCAGTTGCTGTGCCAAGCGGTTAGAGCGTGCTTAACCCCTTGTTTTTATTGACTTTTTTTCATGATTAATGCTTCACCTATGTTCCATGAAACAATTTATGAAACATTCATGAATCAAATGCACCCATGCCACTGAACAACCCGCCTGCTTCTTCGGGTGCCTTGCCACGGCTCTGCTTTCTGTGCTACCCGCAGATTCGCCAGCTGGCCATGCCGGTGCTGGCCGAATATCGCGATCGGGCCGAAATTGAAGTGGTGGAAGGTGCTTTTGGCAATGCGCTGAGCCTGGCTCAATCGCGGTTGAATGCCGGAGCGGTTGATGTGTTCGTTAGTGCAGGCTCCAACTCAAGTCTGTTGCGCCAGTCCCTCCAAGCGCCCGTCGCTACGATCCAGCTGACCGGTTTTGACATCATGCAGTGCCTAATCAAGGCCAGCGCCCTCACCCAAAGGATCGGGATCGTGATGTTTGGGCAGAATATTCCGGAGCTCGATGCGGTCAGGCACTTGCTGAATATCGAAATTCGACAACACGTTTACCAAAGTCGCGAAGACGTGCGTACCGCTATTGGCAGCTTGAAAGTCGATGGGTTTGAGGTCGTGGTTGGTCCTAGCTTGGCGGTTTCGATGGCCGAGGAGGCTGGACTAAAGGGTTTGCTGGCGTATTCGATCGCCAGCATTCGTCAGGGGTTCGAACACGCTCTGGAACTGGCGCGCGTGGCGAGGCTGGAGACCGGACGCTATGAGCAACTCAGCAGCGTATTGCACAACCTGCATGACGCGGTGCTCGCTGTCGACAGGCAGGAGCGAATTGTGGCGATCAATCCTGCCATGCAGCGCCTGTTGGGACATCCCGAACACGCCGCGCTCGGGCTGCCATTATCGGAGCTGGCTCCGGAGCTGTCACTTGTCACCACCTTGCGCAGCGGCCAGGTCGAGCGCGGCGTGGTTCAACGGTATGCCGGGCGCGACTGGGTGCTCAACCGAACCGCCATGCGAGAAGCGGGGGAGGTGGTTGGTGCTGCACTCACGGTGTACGACGCCGGCACCATCCACGAGGCAGACAACCGTTTGCGCATGCAGCAACGTCAGTTGCAGAACACGGCACGTCACCATTTCGATGACCTCTTGGGACGGAGCAGCTCGCTCTTGAAAACCGTCGCCACGGCACGCCGCTATGCACAAACCGATCTCGGCGTACTTTTGGTCGGTGAGAGCGGTACGGGAAAGGAAATGTTTGCCCAGGCCATGCACAACGAAAGCGCCCGCCGAGGGCGTCCTTTTGTTGCCATCAACTGTGCGGCTTTCCCCGAAACACTGCTGGAAAGTGAGCTGTTTGGACACGAGGAAGGCGCGTTCACGGGTGCGCGGCGCGGCGGTCGCCGCGGCCTTTTTGAAGCTGCGCACACGGGCACCCTGTTTCTCGACGAGATCGGGGATATGCCGCTCACCTTGCAAACCCGCTTGTTGCGTGTGCTGCAGGAGCGGGAGATCACACGACTGGGCTCCAATCAGGCTATTCCAATTGACGTGCGCATCATGGCTGCCACCCACCAGGATCTGCCCGCGCTCCTGCATGAGCGGCGCTTCCGGCAGGATCTCTACTACCGGCTCAACACGTTGCGACTGGCGTTGCCGGCACTGCGGGAACGGCGCAGCGACATCCCCGCCATGGTTCATGCGCTGGTGGCCTTGTGCCTGGATCGCCTGCGTGCATCTCGACCAATGGCGGAGATTTTGGAACCCCTCATGCCCCATCTCATGGCGCACGGCTGGCCTGGCAATGTGCGGGAGCTGGAGAACATCAGCGAGCGCATTGCGGTATATCTGATGCAGTTCAGGCCTGGTACCGCCGTAGACTTCGGACCGTTCCAGCTGGAATGTCCCGAATTGTTTCATTTGCAATCCCCTTCTTCGCTGATGCAGCTGCCTGCGCGCATCAAGCGCGCGCAGCAGGCTTTGAAAGAGCAGGGTGGCAGTCATGCTCGGGCCGCACGCCAACTGGGTATCGCGCGCACCACACTGTGGCGATGGCTTCAGCAATGAATTGAGCCTGCTCCGCCGATGCCCCGACCGATCACCCGCCGTGCACAGACGGATTCGCCCGAGCTCGGTAAGCTGCCCTGCGATAATCTGGCGGAATGGTTCCAAGCCCGTTGACTGTTCGTCAAGCGGGCTTTTTTCTTGCCCGTTCCTTCGTGTCAGTGACGACCTCAGCAACCGCCAACCATGACCACCACCGCCTTGCACACCTCCACCCTCGCTTCGCTCCCACTGCTCGCGCGCGGCAAGGTGCGCGACAACTATGCGGTGGGCACCGACCGCATCCTGATGGTTGCCAGCGACCGCATCAGCGCGTTTGACGTGATCATGGGCGAGCCGATTCCCGGCAAGGGCGCGCTGCTCACCCGGCTCTCGCTGTTCTGGTTCGACCAGCTCGGCCCCCAGGGCCTGAACATTTGCCCGATCCACCTCACCGGCGAGCTGCCCGAGAGCGTGGTGAGCGCGTTGGAGGCGCCACAGGTGCGCGAGCGCTCCATGCTGGTGCAGCGGCTGAAACCGATTCCGGTCGAGGCGGTGGTGCGCGGCTACCTGGCCGGCAGCGGCTGGAGGGAATACCAGGCCACCCGCTCGGTCTGCGGCGTGCCGCTGCCCGGCGGCCTGCAAAACGCTTCTCAGCTGCCCGAGCCCATCTACACGCCGGCCGCCAAGGCCGGGATGGGCGAGCACGACGAGAACATCACCTACCAGCAAACGGAGGCGGTGGTCGGCGCCGATGTCGCGGCGCAGATTCGCGATTACGCGCTCCAGCTCTACCAAGCCGCAGCAGAAATTGCCCTGGCCAAGGGCATCATCATTGCCGATACCAAGTTTGAGTTTGGCCTGGACGGCGCTGGCCGTGTGGTGCTGATGGACGAGGTGCTGACGCCCGACAGCTCGCGCTACTGGCCACTGGAGAGCTACCTGGTGGGCGAAAACCCGCCCAGTTACGACAAGCAGTTTTTGCGCGACTGGCTGGAAGCCGCGCGCATCAGCGGCAAGCCCTGGGACAAGTCACCGCCCGCGCCGCGCTTGCCCAAAGCCGTGATCGAGAAGACGGCGGCGAAATACCAGGAGGCGCTGGCGCGCCTGCTGGGCTGATGATTCGGCTGACGGCTCTCAGCTGAGGATCACGCTGGAGAGACGCCGGCGGTAGCTGGCCACCGTTGGGTCTTCTGGCGGAATTTGGCCTTCGGCCACCTTGGGTTTCGGCGGATCGATCACGTCGAGGACGGCGATGTAGGTCTTGCGCGCCAGGTCATCACGCCAGCTTTTGTCGCGCATCAGGATATCGAGCAGCTCGTCCATGGCATCAAACCAGCGGTTGTGAGCCATGTGCTGCTGGGCCAGCGCGAAGCGGGCTTCAAAGTCGCGCTTGTTGGCGGCGATGCGGGCTTGCAGCTCGGTGGTCTGGGTCGACGCGTCCATTTGCGCGTCGCGCGCATGCATCCAGCGCTGCAGCGAATCGAGCCGGCGCACCCCGGCGGCCTTGGCGATCACCGGCGCAAACGCCACCTTGGCGTCGTCGTCGCGGTCCAGTTGCAGCAGCAGCTTCACCAGATCGAAGCGCGCGTCGTCGTTGTTGCCGTCGGTGGCGACCGCGTGTTGCAGCTTCTCCAGCGCGCCTTCGGTGTTGCCGGCGGCCAGGTCGTCGAGCGCATCCACCTCTTCCTCGACGGTGGCCAGCACCTCGGCGGCCGGCAGGTGCTTGTCCAGGAAGGTCTTGATCTGGCCCTCGGGCAGCGCGCCGGTGAAACCATCGACCGGCTGGCCGTCTTTCAGCAGCACACAGGTGGGGATGCTGCGCACGCCAAACGCCTGGGCAAGCTGCGTCTCTTGCTCAGAGTCGATCTTTACCAGCTTGAAGCGGCCGGCGTATTCGGTCTCCAGTTTTTCCAGCATCGGACCGATCACCTTGCAGGGGCCACACCAGGGCGCCCAAAAGTCGACCAGCACATGGGTTTGCATCGAGGCTTCGATGACGTCGGTTTCAAAATTGGCGAGGGTGGCGTTGATCATGGCAATAGAGGGTGGCGCAGGCACAAAACGTAAAATCGCCACTTTACCGGACCCCGGCGCGTGCGCCTGGCCTGGCTCACGCAGCGGGCACCCAAAGGCCCGGCACAAGGTCTTCCAATGAACCCCACTCAAGTGGGCGTGGTCATGGGCTCCAGCAGCGACTGGGACACCATGCAGCACGCCGTACAGATTCTGCAAGACTTCGGCATCGCGTTTGAGGCTCGCGTGGTCTCGGCTCACCGCATGCCCGACGATATGTTTGCCTACGCCGAAAGCGCGGAAAGCCGGGGCCTGCAGGCCATCATTGCCGGTGCCGGTGGTGCGGCACACCTGCCCGGCATGCTGGCGGCCAAGACGGTGGTTCCTGTGCTGGGCGTGCCGGTGGCGAGCAAGCACCTGAGCGGCGTGGACTCGCTGCACAGCATCGTGCAAATGCCCAAGGGCGTGCCGGTGGCCACGTTTGCCATCGGCACCGCGGGTGCGGCGAATGCGGCGTTGTTTGCGGTGGCGCTGCTGGCCAGCCACGACGCCGCTCTGCGCCAGAAGTTGCACGGTTTTCGGGCCGCGCAGACCGAGGCCGCGCGCAGCATGGCACTGCCCAAGTGATGGCCCATCCCCTTCTCCCCGGCAGCCTTTCATCCAGCGGCCAGCCCATGGCGTTGGGCGTGATGGGTGGTGGCCAGCTTGGTCGCATGTTTGTGCAGGCGGCCCAGGCCATGGGTTATGTCACCGTGGTGCTTGACCCGGACCCGGCCAGCCCGGCCGGTTTGATCGCACACCACCATATCGTCACCGCTTTTGATGATCCAGCGGGCTTGGCCGAGCTGGCGCAGCGCTGCGACGCGATTACCACCGAGTTCGAGAACGTGCCGGCCCACGCCCTGCGCAGCCTGGCCGCGCAGCGCCCGGTGGCGCCCAGCGCCGACTGTGTGGCGGTGGCGCAAGACCGGTTGCTGGAGAAGTCGCATTTCATTCGGTGTGCGCCCTTCAGCGGCGTGTCGCCCGCGCCTTATGCGGCGATCGAAACGCCCGAACATATCGCAACCGTGGCTGCCAACCTGCTGCCAGGCATCTTGAAGACCGCGCGTCTGGGTTACGACGGCAAAGGGCAGGTGCGCGTCAAGAACGGCCAACAACTCGCTGCTGCCTGGGCGCAGCTGGGCCACGTGCCGTGCGTGCTGGAGCAGCTGATGCCGCTGCAGGCCGAGTGTTCGGTGATCGTGGCGCGCGGCGCCAATGGCCAGACTGCCTGCTTTCCGGTGCAGGCCAATACCCATCACCAGGGCATTCTGGCGGTCACCGAGGTGTGCGATGGCGCGGTGCCAGCCGCACTTGCCGCGCGCGCGCAGGCCAGCACAGTGGCCATCGCCCACCAGCTGAATTACGTGGGGGTGTTGTGCGTCGAGTACTTCATCGTGAAGAGCGCAGCGGGCGAGGCCGAGCTGATCGCCAATGAGATGGCGCCGCGCCCGCACAACAGCGGGCATTACAGCCAGAACGCCTGCGACATCTCGCAGTTCGAGGCCCAGGTGCGCGCGCTGGCCGGTTTGCCGCTGCCCACGCCGCGCCAGCACAGCCCGGCCGCCATGGTCAACCTGCTGGGCGATCTCTGGTTTGAGCCCAACGCGCTGCGCGCGCAGCGCAGCAGGTCCCCGGTCTCGCCCCCCTGGACGCCGGTGCTGGCTTTGCCTGGCACGCACCTGCACCTGTACGGCAAGGCAAGCGCGCGGTCTGGCCGCAAGATGGGCCACCTCAACATCACCGGTGCCAGCGTGGCGGCGGTGCGGGAGACGGTGGCGCAGGTGCTGGCCCTGCTGGGTTTGCCAGCGCTGGACTCCTAAGCGCTGCCCGTGGCCCGCTTTCTCAACGCCAGCACACCCGGCGCCATCGACGCCGCCGCGCAGCAACTCGCCGCCGGCCAGCTGGTGGGCGTGCCGACCGAAACCGTTTACGGCCTGGCGGCCGACGCCGGCAACGCCAGCGCGGTGCGGCGCATATTCGAGGCCAAAGGCCGGCCCAGCGACCACCCGCTGATCGTCCACATCGCGCCCCCAGCGAGCGCAGACGCGGCCAGCTGGCGCGCGGCGGTGGCGCCGTTTGCGCGCGACCTGCCCGACTTCGCCAGCGCGCTGATGCGGGCTTTCTGGCCCGGCCCGCTCACGCTGATCCTGCCGCGCCAGCCCGAGGTGGCGGCGCTGGCGGCTGGCGGACAAGACACGCTGGCGCTGCGCTGCCCGTCGCACCCGGTGGCGCAGTCGCTGCTGCGGGCTGCGCAGGCACGCGGTGTGGCTGGTGTGGCCGCGCCGAGTGCCAACCGCTTTGGCCGCGTCAGCCCCACCACCGCCGCCCATGTGGCCGAAGAATTCGCCGCGCTGGATGACGAGGTGCTGCTCATCCTGGACGGCGGCGCTTGCCCGGTGGGCATCGAGTCCACCCTGATCGACTGCAGCCGTGGCACGCCGGTGCTGCTGCGCCCGGGCAGCATCACAGCCGCGCAAATCGAAGCTGCATGCGGTCTGGCGGTGCGCGAGC
>Ga0209702_10002979_pt1 | contig 27895 bp, 25 predicted proteins | sample FRY01_FD_187210 | JGI IMG/M metagenome (GOLD analysis project Ga0209702, IMG submission 187210) | Freshwater microbial communities from Lake Fryxell liftoff mats and glacier meltwater in Antarctica - FRY-01 (SPAdes) (version 2) | ecosystem: Environmental > Aquatic > Freshwater > Ice > Glacier... | reverse complement strand
CAGCGTGAATTTGGCCGCCGATATGGGCGTCACTCCGGTCGGGCTACGCCCTCCCTGCATGACACCCACATCGGCATTTTTAGGAAACAACCGGCAGACAATCCACTTATCCGTTGCCAATCACTGTGCAGACAAACCGAGCCACCTCTCAGTTCTAGTGCGGTTCGGCTAGAGGCACGGAGATGGAAAGGAACTATAATCTTCGGGCACCGTTGGAAGAAAAGCGACATGCAATGTCCGCTGTCCGCAATATCGGAGAGAGAAAATGAAAAGGCTTCTGACAATCTTGGCTTTGGGCGGCACTATGATTCTCCTGCCGGCCTGCAACACCGTTGATGGTGCAGTAGCAGACGTCGAATCCGTTGGTGACTGCGCCGATGGTGTGGAAGGCAACTGCTAGCACGCGAGGCCAGAGAACCTTGGATAATGCAGGCGCCGCTCTCGGGTGGCGCCTTCATTTGGTCCCTTGAGTTTCTGCTCAGCAAGATGTCCACGCATGGGTCGTTTGCTGACTGGCCGCTATTGTTGCCTCACTACCCCATAGTGGAACCAATGATCGGACCGTTGGTTGATGTCCGAGATTAGGGAGAAGTTCGATTAGAAACGTTTTAGCATTCGCAAGCATTCTGGCACTTGCCATCTCTTCTCCGGTTCTGGCTGAAAAGCCAGACCAGGCGAAGGACAATGGCCGGGGCAAGGACACCTCCCAAGCATCAGGTAAAGCTGACAAGGGCAATTCCGCCAAGGGCGATGCGGCAAAGAACCGCAACAAGCAGACTGGCAACACCCAAGCGTCAAACAGTGATGGTGAACAAGGCAACAAAGACAGCCGCAAATCAGGCAAGAGCGAGAGCCGCGGCAACGACCGCTCGACCAATGCTGGTCGTAGAATTACCAAGTCCGACTACCGCAAATCCGATGCGCGCCGTTATGATGAGGGGGGTGACCGTGATCGGTTCCGCTTTACCAATGACGATGATCGTCGCCGCTTCGCCGTCCGGTATGATCAGGATTTCGGTCCTCTAAGTGGCTTTTGCCCACCGGGCTTGGCGAAAAAGGGCAACGGATGCCAGCCTCCCGGACAGGCAAAGAAATCAAATAGAGATTACCTGTCGAAGTATTCGCGGTTCAGCGATGGTGATTGGCGCTATTATAACGGATATGCCTATCGCACCGACACCGGGAGCAATCTGATCAATTCCTTCCTTCCGCTCGTCGGCGGCGCTTTGTTTGGCGGAAATAAATGGCCCGCAGCCTATCAGGACTACAACGTGCCGCAATATTACGATCGCTTTTACGGGCGTAATGACGATTACGGTTATCGTTATGCTGACCGGACGATCTTCAGGGTCGATCCGCAAGATCAAACGATTGAGGGAATTGTGGCATTGCTAACAGGTGACGATTTTGGGGTCGGTCGCCGGATGCCGCCGGGCTACGATGTTTATAATGTGCCGAGCCAGTACCGTGACCAGTATTATGATCGGCCGGATGCGCAATATCGCTACAGCGACGGCTATGTATATCAGGTTGACCCAACAACGCAGCTGATTGCTGCTGCAATTCAGCTGATCGTTTAAAGGCAGGAATATGATGTGGAACAGATTTCTTGTGGCAGGTGCCGCGATCGTCCTTTTGGCTGCAACCAGTGCTTGCAATGGGGGCGATAATCCGGACGCCGATTCTCTTGAAACAGGCCAGAACATTGCCAGCTCTTTGAGCGGCATTGATGGAATGGATACGGCGAGTGACTTGATCAAACAGGCCGGTCTTGAACAGATGTTGGAGGGTGAGGCAGCCTATACCTTGTTCCTGCCGACCGATCAGGCCTTTGCGACATTGCCAGACGGCGAACTCGACTGGCTTCGCTCTGATGAAGGCCGCTCCGATCTGATTGCGCTGCTGCGCCAGCATATGGTTCCAGGCACGGTTGCCAAGGAAGACCTAGAGGCCGCGCTGGAAAGTTCAGGCGGCACAGTGTCATTGGCGAGCCTTGCGGATTCCCCCCTTGCCTTGCGGCGTGAAGGAAACACGATTCTTATCGGTGGTGATGCTGCGGGTCCACAGATTTCGTTGCCACCTCACATCGCTACGAATGGCGTGGTGTATGAAGTAAGCGCGCTCATCCAACCGGAAAGCTAATTGATGTCAGTGGAGCGGAGGAAACTCATGGGTGATTGATAGGCTCGCTTCACGACAAGGACAAGCCATCCGCGATTACTTAAATGCGAACCCGTATTGCGGTCATCTTCAAGGATAGGCAGCAGGTGGCCAATTCGATGGAACGCCGATCGAGGCTAAAAGCCAGCACTCAAATGAGCGGACGACCGCTTTGTATTATGCGCAAAGCTCCATTGAATGACCGATATTGGCGCGAAGTGGTCATAGATCTAAACTAGTCCGAATGTCAGCTGTTGGGTCGATTGCTGACGGGCTGCTTTTATTTTCCCGCTTATCAGCCCGAACGGCAGAAACTGGGTAGAAAGCTGACGTTCAGTCTAGATCTTCCGGCGGTGCAAAAAGGATCAGTTCGACCCGCTCGTCACCATCGACATGCGCGTCGTGTCCTGGCGGAATTTCGAAGAAGTCGCCGCTGGTGATGTGAGTTTCAGTTCCCGTATCGACCATTCGAACGACTAGGTGGCCTCCCATACAGTAGCCGGTGTGCCGCATCGGGCATGATTCTGGCGAACCCAGAAGGGGTTTTTCGTCCTTCTCCCAAGTCCATCCCGGCTCGAAAATCGCATGCATGCCAGCCGTTCCATCTTTCATTTTCACGATGGAGATGCCGCCTCGTTCCTTCATGTCAAGCCTGTCATCCGGCACTTCGAAACGCCGTTTCTCAATTGATCGTGTCATAGTCTCAACCTCCTATCGTTCAGATCGGAACATCACAGATGACAACATCCGCCAACTACGAAGCGCACTACCTTATGGAAGGGCTTCCAGGATCATGTTGAATGGCCCTTCCGTTGCGCGGCGAATTTTAGAGAAGCCGCCCGATTTCACAACCTCAGATATCTTCCGTTCGCCAGCCTGTGCACCCAAGCCTTCGCCAACTTCCTGCGCCAATGATGTCGGCACACAGATCATCGTCGAGGCATTGTAATATAGCCGACTCACCGGACTCATATTGTCTTCCGGACTGTCGCCAGCGATCGGTTCGACGATCATCCAGGTACCGTCAGGTTTGAGGATTTCGTGCATATGGGCGGCGCATCCCTCGGGGTCGCCCATGTCGTGCAAACAGTCGAACACCGTGATCAGATCGAAATCTCGCTCATCAATTTCCTTCGCCGTTGCGGTCTCGAACCGCACTGAGTCGCTCAAGCCATGTTCTCTGGCGTGGCGGCGCGCATCGATGATAGATTCTTCATGGAAATCAAACCCGACAAATCGGCTATTGGGATAGGCTTTGGCCATCAGCAGGGTCGAAAACCCGACGCCGCACCCAATACGCCAGCGTGGCGTGTATCGGCATATGACCTTGAGGCGATAGTTTGTCAGCGGCTAGCGGAGATGCTGTCTAAGCACCATGTGATCGCGGATTTGTTGGGCGCAGGCACCGAGCCTTTGAAAATTGAGCAAGCCACCACCTCTGCTAGTTTGGCAGCGCAGACCCTTCGCGGCGGAACAGCGCATAAGCGGCTGACACTTCTGGCAGCAATAGATATCCAAATCACACTGAAGAGCGATGCTGTAGAGCTTCTCGTTATGCCAGCACCGCTTATGAAAGCGCTCAGGACGGAGCCAGACGAAAGTCTGCAAAACGAACCGATAACGCTGACCTGCCCGGCGACTAAAGTTTGGCGCAATCGCCAATTGCGGCTTATCATCCCAGGTGCCGTAGGCTCGAAAATGGTGCCATCACAACGTGACGAGAAGCTCGTGGCATTGGTCGCCGAGGCGTATTCTGCACGAAACCTCATGTTGGCGAACCCGGGACTTTCCATCATCGCCGTGGCCGCAAAAGCTGGAAAGTGCAGGACGCGGCTTAGGAAGTTACTTCCCATTGGCTGTCTTGCGCCCGACATCGTTACCGCGATTATCGAGGGACGTCAGCCTACCGGGCTAAACTCCAAATCATTGCTGGCAGTTGATCTGCCGCACGAATGGGTAAATCAGCGCCCGGCCCTCGGGTTCAGCTAAACTCCAACATTCCAAAAGCAGTCATTGTTTTGCGACCAGAGACGGGCGCCCCTTCCGCGGCTGATAACGCCTGTTCGGCCAGCGTCTCTGGCTGCTTTCCAAAACACTAGAAGCCAAAACGGCGCGGAACTGCGCCGTTCTTGACGTCCGAAATTTGAGTAGGCGAAGTTTTCGGTCACTTCAGGAGTGTGTGGTGCGCCCGGCAGGACTCGAACCTGCTACCTCAAGATTAGAAGTCTAGCGCTCTATCCAGATGAGCTACGGGCGCGCGCGGGTTTGCCCATAGCGTGCTTTTCCTATTGGGCAAATCAGGTTACGCATTTTGGCCATGAACCAACCTGATTCCCGCCCGCAATTCCGCTATTTCGATTTTGTCCTGGCGGCTTTCGTCACCATCCTGCTGCTGTCCAATGTGATTGGCGCGGGCAAGGTCGCTCAGCTTGACCTGCCAATTGTTGGCATGTGGCCGTTTGGGGCGGGCGTGCTGTTCTTCCCGATCAGCTATGTCATCGGTGATATTCTGACCGAGGTTTACGGCTATGCCTATGCCCGCCGCTGCATCTGGGCGGGGTTTGCCGCGCTAATGTTCATGGCGTTCATGGCATGGGTGGTGGTGGCGCTGCCTCCCGCCGCCGATTGGGGTAATCAGGCCGCTTACGAGACGGTTTTCGGGCAAGTGCCGCGGATTGTTTTTGCATCCATCATCGCGTTCTGGGCAGGCGAATTCGTCAATTCCTATGTGATGGCCAAAATGAAAATCTGGACCAAGGGCAAGATGCTTTGGAGCCGGACAATAGGATCAACCTTCTTCGGTCAGGGCGTAGACAGCGCGCTGTTTTACCCAATCGCCTTTCTGGGTGCAGTGGGTTGGACCAATGATCTGATCGTGCAGGTAATCTTCACCCAATGGGCGATCAAGGTGGTGTGGGAAGCAGCTCTGACCCCGGTAACTTACGGCGTGGTCGGCTGGCTGAAGAAGCGCGAAGGGGTGGAGATTTTCGACACCGACACCAATTTCTCGCCCTTTGCGAAAAAGGACCGGTAGACGCGCTGATGGCTGAATTCAGGCGACCGCCGGGATGTCGTCAGCTGGTAATACGGTGGTCTGCTCGATGGAATCGTCCGGTACGATCACCACTTGGGTTTCGAGGCCTAAGCATTCGCCCAGTAGCCGCAAATCTTTCTCACTGGGGGCACCAAACAGCGCGGCGTGATCCTGCTCTAGAGATAGCACTAATTTGTCATCCTCGACCGCCAGGCTGGTCGTATGGAATGCGCGGCGGGACAATGCGCCAAGGCGGCGACATAATCTGATCGCAAGACCCCAGGCAATCGCCTCGTCCAACAGTTCCGCTGGGGCGAGAGCGGTAATTCGGCTGGGAAAATCACAATTATTGCCATTCGCCGAAACCGCTGCAGCCAACATCGCGCGATCTTCCGAGCTCAACGCGATCCAACGTTTATGCAGCGCCCAGTCAATCGCCGCGTTTGTCCGCAAGTTCGGCTCGGTCTGCATGGATGCAAGCGACAGCATGGTCGCAGCCAGACGCAGCCGTTCGGAGCTTCTGCTGCCTGATGGTAATGCGTCCACGGTCCAACTTGCCACCCGCGTTGCCAAGGTTGCCGGGCAGCCCCGCTGCGCCGCAAACACCGCAACGCCTGCCAACAAGGGGTCCTGACCGCGTGCATAGGGCTCTAGCCGGTCGAACAGCAGCCCTTCGCGCAAGCCCCAGGACGAGAATACAATCTTGGGCGGGTCAAGTTTGCTCAGGAGCGCCAACAACAGCGCGCCGGCATCAGGCATAGTGGCCGAACGTTGGCTTGATATGCGCGGCATCTGACGCAAATTGTCCGGGTCGCTCTCTGCGATTTCCGCCGCGAGCTTGATCGCATCGTCGCGCGATATTTCCAGGCCATGCGGATCGGAGAGCGGGTGCGATCGTGCATTCATGGCAAAGACCGCCATCGCCCGCCATGTGCCGCCAACCAGATATAGCGGGCCATCAATCGGTTTATCCCAATTGGCAGACTTAAGTCTTTCTCCGGCGACTTTCTTGGTGTCTGCCGGCTTATCGCCGCGTAACTCAGGCAGGCGCAACGTGCCCAGGGGCAAGGAAATAGCATCGCTGCATTCGCCGCCGGCAATGTGCACCAATTCCAGACTGCCCCCGCCCAGATCGGCCACCACGCCGGATGCGCCCGGGAAAGCGCCAATTACGCCCATCGCGCTGATCCGGCCCTCGTCCTCACCCGACAGCAGCCTGGGCTTGAGGCCAAGCGCACGGACCTGTTCGAGGAAATCAGGGCCGTTTTCTGCTTCGCGCACCGCGGCGGTCGCCACCACATCCACGTCGGCAACACCCAGATCTTCGAGGATCAACGCGTATCGGCTGAGGCCGCGCATAGCGATTTCGATTGCCGGATCCGCTAGCCTGCCCTTCTCACCAATATCGCGGCCTAGCTTGGCGACGACTTTCTCGTTCAGCAGCGTAATCGGTGCGCGCGACGAACCGCCATAGATGACCAAGCGAACTGTGCTCGAGCCAATATCGATGATTGCGTGATGCGCAGTATGACCGGAGAATTTACCTTCACGATCCGCCCTTTTGCTTCGCGATGACATCAGACAGCCCCTTTTCGCAGCGCCAGATTGGGCACGCCGTCCACCTGCAAAGCATCGCCGCGCCCTGATAGAGAGGGGTTGGTCATAAAATAGCGGTGGCAGTTGAAAGGTTTTTCGCCCGGTTCCATGCGCGTATAGCTCCCATCTGGTTCCAGTTCCCAGCTCTGTTCGGTATCGAGCAGATTCGCCAGCAAAACCTGCTGCAAAACCTGATCATGCACAGTTCGATTGCGGATCGGCACCAGGCTTTCTACCCGCCGATTGAGATTGCGCGACATCGCATCTGCGCTGGAGATGAACACTTTTGCCCGCTCCCCCGGCATCCGGAAGCCGCTGGCGAACGCCCAGATGCGGCTGTGCTCCAGAAATCTTCCGATGATCGATTTGACCCGGATATTCTCCGACAATCCTTCAATCCCGGCGCGCAGACAGCATATGCCGCGAATGACCAGTTGAATTTCCACTCCGGCCTGGCTGGCGGCATACAGCCGGTCTATCACACCCTTATCGGTCAGTTGGTTCAGTTTGGCCCAGACCGCAGCTGGCCGTCCCTTGCCTGCATTCTCAATTTCCTTGTCGATATGGGCATACAGCGTCTCGCGCAGATCGATGGGGGAAATGGCCAGCGCTTCTGTCTTGCGCGGCTCGACATAGCCGGTGACGAAATTGAACAGTTTCGCTGCATCGCGGGTCAGCTTTGGATCGGCGGTAAAGAAACTGAGATCGGTGTAGATCTTGGTGGTGACCGGGTGATAATTACCAGTGCCGAAGTGGCAATAGGTGCGAAAACCACCTTCCTCGCGCCGGACAACCAAGGATACTTTGGCATGGGTTTTCCAATCAACAAACCCGTAGATCACTTGTACCCCGGCGCGCTCAAGCTCGCTGGCCCAGAGCAGGTTTTGCTCCTCGTCGAAGCGGGCTTTCAGCTCAACCACGGCGGTCACGGACTTGCCGTTTTCAGCGGCAGTAATCAGCGCGGCGATGATCGGGGACTGATTACCGGCACGATACAGCGTCTGCTTTATCGCCACTACATCGGGATCGGCAGCGGCCTGCCGGACGAAATCGACCACCACTTCGAAACTTTCGTAAGGGTGGTGGATGATCAGGTCTTTTTCCCGGATCGCAGCGAAGCAATCACCGTCATGCTCCAGAACACGTTCGGGATAGCGCGGGCTGTAATGCGCGAATTTCAAATCCGGGCGGTCTTCGTCGACAATATTGCTGAGCCCGGCAACGCCCATCATCCCATCGGTTTTGACGATCGAGGCATCGTGCACACCCAAATGTTCGCGCAGCAATTGCTCTGCCGCCGGTTCAAAATCCGCTTCTAGCTCCAGCTGTATAACTTGGCCCCGGCGGCGGCGCTGGATCGCTGTGCGGAAGGTTCTCACCAGATCCTCCGCCTCTTCCTCGATTTCGATATCGCTGTCGCGCAGCACCCGAAATGCACCGTCGCCAATGATAGAAAATCCGGGGAACAAGTGATCGGCAAAGCGGCAAATCAGTCGTTCAATCGAGATATATACTGCCTCGTCACCTGGCACGCGGACGAAACGCGGCACACCGGACGGGATCAGGATCATCTCGACCACTTGTTCGCCGTCACTCTCGCGCGTCAGGGTAAACAGCAGGCCCATCCCCTGATTGGCCACGAAGGGAAAAGGGTGCGCTGGATCAAGCGCCTGCAGGGTCAGAACCGGTGCGATCTCGTCTAGAAAGTAGGCCTTCAGCCAATTATACGCGCGGGCGTTGATCCGCCGTTCATCGGCCACATGAATACCTGCATCGGCAAGGCCGGCTTGCAAGCTGCGCCAACTGTCCTGCTGCACCCGGTTGAGATCCGCCACCCGCTGGCGAATGGCCGTCAGTTGCTGGGTCGGGGTTCGCCCGTCAATTGACCGGCGTTCGATCCCGCGCTGCGCCTGTCCAACCAGACCGGCGACACGGATCATCATGAACTCGTCCAGGTTGCTGCCTGAAATCGACAGGAAGCGGAGCCTTTCGAGCAGCGGATAATTGGTATTGCGTGCTTCTGCCAAAACCCGTTCGTTGAACGCGAGCCAGCTCAATTCACGGTTCACATAAGTGTCCGCAGCATCTTCGGCAGGGCCGGTTAGATCATCGTCGGTGGCGGAAATGGGGGCGCTGCTCATAGCTTTAGCCCGCGTAGAATCTCGGGCACTCTTTGATGGGACAATGGAATCACGATTGGGGCGCGGCATGGATGGTGTAAATCACGATGTGTCCATTGACACAACAGTGTCACACTCTGGACCGGGTCATTTCGCTCAAACCAAATCGCTGCTTTCCGCGATCTGGGTGATGCCGCGCTTGCCGTTTCCGTCGCGGCCCAACTGCACGAAAACGTCGATGACGGAGGCAGCATAAGCAATCGTGTCGGCACGGGACAGACCAATGCCGGTTTGCATCACCATCAACGCCAATTGTTCGAGCGCGCCGGTCAGGCTGTTGGCGTGAATGGTCGAAAAACTGCCCGGATGGCCGGTATTGATCGCCCGCAGGAAACTAACGCTTTCCGCCCCGCGCAATTCGCCCAGCACGATCCGGTCGGGGCGCAGGCGGAGCGCGGACTGCAGCAATTCATTGGCGGTAACCTTCGCCTCGCCAAGCTCGCCCTTCACAGCAACCAGACCGACCCCGTTTTCGCCGGGCAATTTCAATTCCGGCGTATCTTCTACCAGAACCACTCGTTCGTGCCGAGGAATCTCGCCCAACATCGCGTTGAGAAAGGTCGTTTTGCCGGTGGAAGTGCCGCCGGAAATCAGGATTGTACGGCGCTGCTGTATCGCCGCGCGCAAGTAAGCGATTGGCTCCAATTGCGGATCAGGCATGGCAGGCTGTACCGGAGCAGACAACGGCCCTGCATCATAGGCGTCGAGCGGTAAATCCAGCCGCCGGTGACGCCGAATGGCCATGGCCCAATGTTTGCGCGCAGCAGGAGGACCGCAAAACTGAACTCGTGCGCCGGTCTGCCCGTTTCGGGCCGGCAACGTCGCCCCCAGCAGTGGATGTTCGCGGTTGATGCCCTGATGGCTTACCCGCGCAACTTGTTCGGCCAGGCGCTGGATCAGTTGATCGTTGATTTCTGGTACTTCCAGCCGCTGCATTCCCGGCGATGCAGCATCTTCAATCCACACTTCGCCCGGCTTGTTGACCATGATTTCGGTCACCGTGTCGCGGTCCAGCCATTGGCGGAACGGCGCGAGATAGGCGTCGAGATAGACGCTGCGCTCAGCCAAAGCCGCCTCGCGCTCCGGATCGGTCTGCAATGGATGGATATCAGCGCTCATTACAGAATCAACCGCCTGAAACCTGTGAGAAATCGAGATCACGAGCCGTAAACACCCGAATTGGCTCTCCTTGGCGGACGCGCACGGTCGGGCTGATCTTGCCGTCCTGCTCCAGCGCGGTTGAGGCTGCGCTTTGGCCGCCGCCGAGGATCAGCGAAGTGCCGCCCGATGCGACCGCCGTTAACCCGTCGATGACCGACAGCAACATGGCGGAACCAAACCGCTTGAAGAAATGGCTGTTCACATCGCCTGCCAGCCCGGTAGTCCCATCAAAACCGATTGCCGGGGATGCCAGATTAACCGATGCGCCGTCCGGCCGGATCAACCGGGTCCAGATGACATAGGCGCGCTTTTGCCCGCCCTGCAGGCCAGATTGATACTGGCCAATCAAGCGCGAACTGCGCGGGACCAGAACTTTACTGCCATCAAAACTGCGGACATCCTGACTGACCACTGCCCGGACATAGCCCGGCACATCGGTTTCAATCGCGGTTTCAAGGATCGCGGGGATCAGCGTGCCTTGCGTCACAGTCGTGGTGGGATTGCTCATCGCCATCGCCATGGCTGGCGCCCCGCCAATTCCGCCAATACGGCTGGCAAAATCGTTGGAAGATCCGTCACTTTGCGCGCCCGGAACAGCAATTACCGGCGGCGCAATCACCAATGGTACCGGTGCACCGCTCGCATCAAATACAATGGTCGGACTGGCGTAGGGATTGACGGCTACACCCTGATAAGGAACCGGCTGATTGGCATAAATCGGCGCAGGCGCGGGATCGGGCTGAGACAGGATAGGCTGCGCCACCGGTTGCACGGGAATGGGCGCAGGAGCCTGCACGGGCGCCGCGATTTGCGGGTTGCCGACACTTTCGGGTTCTGCCAGCCGGGTGGAATTCATGCTCCATAAGGTGACAGCGCCAATCAGGCCGACAACCGCGACCCCTGCGACCAGTCCCAGCCCGTCGGACTTGTTCCTGCGCTGGGTTACTGCCGGAAAGGCATTGCGGCTGGCCAGATCAATGACGTCCGCCGTTTCCTGTTCGCGCGGATCAACATCGTTGGCGGCATCATCTTTGGATTTGCGGGCCAAATTGTTGGAAGCAAGGCGCATGATTACGATCCCTCGACTTGAGCAAAGACATTGGACGGCGATGTTATCACCGGACGGGGCGGGCCTTCATTAACCAGCGAGGCCAGATCATCCCCCGACCGCAGAATGATCTCCGCCGGGACCCCGTCGACCACGATCATATTGCCGCGCACAGCGAAGTTCACCGGTCCTTCCACCCCTTTGTGATCCTTGATCAGGATCGCCGGTATCGGACTGCCATCAGGCCATGTCAGGAAGGTGGCATTGCCATCATCATAGACGCGGGCGGGCAATAATTTCTTGTCGCCATCCCTGCCCCATTCAAAGTTCAGCTCAGCGGGATCGACCACAGCATAAGGATCAGTAGCCGCCGCCATTTCCAGCGAATTTGCCGCGCCCGCCACTACGCGCTGCTCTTTCTCCGGCTCCTCTGGATAGGTGAAGCGCAGCACGTAAAGCGGCTTCGCTTTGGGGCTAGCGATCAGATCGAACAGATAGGTGCGGCGGTCTGTCACCACCGTCATATTGGTTCGAGCAGTGGGCGATAAAGGTTTGATAAAAAGCAGGTTTGCGCGCTTGTTTGGTGTGACCTGCCAAGCTTCGGAATCGCCAATTGCGACGTTCTCGATCCGCTCGTTATCATCAAAAGCAATGGTGGCCTGAACCTTCGTCCGGCCATCAATACGAACAACTTCGGACGGGTCATACATCCGTTCGACCAGCCGGGCGTCTTGCGCCATTACAGGGACGGAGGTTGCCAAGACGCAGGCCAAGGCTAGCGCAGGGGTAAGCGCACGAGTCATTTGAACTTCTCCGTAATGGGATTGCTGCCAGTCTTTTGGCCTGCAGCCTTGGTTCCAGGCGAACGGAACCGATTACCAATTCCTTGCGTCCGCGAAACACCGGCAGTCAACGGCTGAGCTTGACCAAGACCGCCAGAATTATTGAAAATACGGGTTTCGCGCGTTGCAGCGGAGGCTAGGCCAGTACCCGGATCATTCGCAGGCGCGCCAGTCGTTATCGCAGATATCGGGATCTGCCGCGAAGGTGAGGCGCCGGTATTGCCCGCCGTAGCTTGGACCTGAGGCGCTGAGCCGTTTGTTTGCGGAATGGTGTAGACCGTCTGCGTCCCGCCGTCGGCGCCCTGTTCCGGCACAAGACTAAACACGCGCCAGCCCGAAACCATCGTTGCCGAGACTTTCAGCACCATAATCATCAGCGCGACATGAACTGCGCCGATCATGAAGAAGGCCATGGCGGCGCGGGCATCGATCTCACCGGGCATCTGGTTGAGCGAGGATAGGACCGGCACCGCTAGTTCCAGCATCACACTGCCGCCCAGCACAGCAAACAGCGGGGTCAGCGCCAACATCACTACGCCCTTGAGCCAGCCGGTGAACAATCCGCGTGTGCCGTTAAACAGCGCCATCACTACAAAGATCGGCCCCAATGCGACCAGCACCGCCAACCCGATGCGCGCGGTCACCAGCACGCCGACGGTGCCGAGCAGCAGTAACATCGCGCCGAGCCACAGCATCCCCTCGGGCGAGAACGCGGAAATGTCGGGGCTTTGGCCGCCCTGAGCGCCGGTTTGTGTCTTCGTCACTTCTTCGATGGCGGTGAACACGACATCGATCTTGTTAGCAAAGGTCGTGGTCGCCGACCCGGCATCGCCCGTCAGCGTAGAGGCAACGTAATCAGGCGCGGCAATCGCGAGGTTCCACACCACCGCTTGATACGCGATCCAGCTGGTCGCGAAGGTCAGCACGAGGCCGAGCGTGATCATTCGCGGAACTAGCGAGCGAACGCTTAGATTGGTCCGGCCAAGGAACAAACTAATCGCGAAAAGCGCGATAAACAGCGTCAGAACAATATACAGCGCCGGGCCAAGCGCCCCGCCGGGGGCGAACAACCGTCCGAAAGCCTCGCCAGTCATTTCCGACGCCACGCAATCGACGCCCTGCAACGCAGCAGCTACGCCATTGCCGACCGCATTGGCGGCATCCTGGCAGGCCGCACTCACTCGGCAGCCTGCTGCATCGGCAATTCGCCAGCAGTAGTTGCGGGCAGAGCAAGATCCTCCTCAGCAACCGGGACGCCAGGCCAGGCATACCCCGTCAGTGCCGGATACCAATCCGCCGGATTGTCGCCAACTGCAGCACGGAGCAGATCGAGCCGCCGGACCGAACTTTCGCGGCCAGACAGCACCGTCAGTACTTCAGGAGCATTCGACAGATCGAGCCGCACAACCACCGAAGCATCGGGCTGGCGCACCAGGAAGCAGCGGCTATGTGCCGGAAGCGAGCGGATCAGCGCGAGTTCGTGATCGGTCAGGCCGAAACCGTCACAGTAATCCTCGTGCCGGGCGCGGGAATTGGGCATGAAGATCATCGTCGCTGTCTGTTCAACCAGCGCGGTAGAAATACGGCTTTCCAGTGCATCGCGCGCGCTCTGAGTGGCAAAACCGACCAGCGCATTGCGTTTACGCAAGGTCTTGAGCCAGTCTCGGATGCGCGCGGCGAACACTTCGTCATCCAGCGCTTTCCAGCCTTCGTCGATCAGGATCATCGTCGGGCTGCCGTCCAACCGTTCTTCGATCCGGTGGAACAGATACATCATCGTCGGCGTGCGCAATTTGGGATTATCGAGCAGCGCCGTCATGTCGAAACCAAGCACACGGTTCGACAGATCAAGCTGGTCGTCCGCATTGTCGAACAACCAGTTATTCTCGCCGTCCATGATCCATGCGGACAAGCGGTCGGGCAGATCGCCGGGCTGAGGACGGCGGGCACCCGACAGCAATTCCTTAAAATGCCGCAGACGCCGCAGCGACGGATCGTTGCCATAGGTCGCGTCGACAGCCTGCGCGATGGTCGCCAGTTCCTCCGGCCCGTCAGCCTTCAGCAACACGCCCAGCCAGTCGCGCAGAAAGGCACGGTTCGTGGCGGTATCGGGCAAGGACAGCGGGTTGAAACCGGTCGGCTCGCCCGCGCTGATCCGGTCATACCGCCCGCCGATCCCGCGCACGAACAATTCCGCGCCGCGATCCTTGTCGAACAGGATAGTGCGCGGTTTGAATTTCTGCGCCTGTGCGGCGAGGAAATTCATCACCACCGTCTTGCCCGAGCCGGACGGTCCGATGACTGAAAAGTTGCCCAGGTCGCCGTGATGGAAATTGAAGAAGAACGGCGTCGCGCTGGTAGTTTGCAGCAGAGTGACCGCATCGCCCCAGTGATTGCCGCTAGCCTGCCCAAGGGCAAAACCGTGGAGCGAACCGAAGCTGGCCATATTGGCGCTGGAGATCATTGCGCGGCGGACGATATATTGCTCGTTACCCGGGAATTGCGCCCAGAATGACGGCTCCAAATTGGTATCTTCGCGAACCACAATCGCGCCCTTATCGGCCAGCGCGGCAGCACAAGCCGCAGTTGCATCATCGAGCTGTGACAAATCGGCAGAGCGGACCTGAACCGACAAATGGTGATCGCCAAAACTAACCGCGCCATTGCCCAGTGCATCGCGGGCGGCGAGCATATCGGCGCGTTCAGCGGCGGCTTCCTCGTCCACCGAGCGCAGCCGTCGGATCGCCAGATCCATCCGTTCGCGCGCGGTTTGGCGTTCCGACGGGGCGTAGCTTTCGCTCACTACCATTTCATAGGGCAGACGCAGCAGCCCATCCATCAGGCCCGGCGAAGTGGCGTCGGGATAATCCTTCAGGCTAAGCATGGCGGAAAAGTCTGGTGCGCCAGACCCCCGCAATTCCATCGCATCCAGCCCGAAACTGGCGCGGCGATAGGGTAGCATATGCCCGATATCGGTATCATCCGACGGGCGGCGGACCGGGCGCATCTCGCCATTATACAGCGCGCTCAGCAGTTCGAGAATTTCGTTGTTGGTCCGATCAGTCGATCCCGAATAATCGCCCAGCAACTGCGCATTATACGCGCCGAGCGAGGCGATCATGCCGGTCGCTGCACCCTTCAGGCTGCGGATGTCCTTAGGGTCGGCCTCAATTTTTAACTGGCCCTTCCGATTCCACATCTTAGCCAGTTTTTCAGCGATGCCCGCCTTGCCGCGAGCCGGACGGCGGATCAGGGTGATAAATTGGTCATTGATGAACAGTGAACCGCTACCGAGCCGTTCTTTCCACCGCGCATCGATATGGGCGGACAATGCATCGTCAAATTCCGCCTTTAGATCGATATCCACCCGGCGGCGGATGACATGGTGATACAGGGCAAAGCGCGCATCCAAGGTGGAGCGCAGCATAACTTCGCGGGTAGCGGCGTGGGCATTCAGCGCGGCGCTATCTTCAGTTTCGAACAGCAGGCCGGGCACCTGGATCGCGGTCATCACCGATCCATCGCGCAGCAGCATCGTATGCTGGTCGATCAGGCGGGCATAGGGCAGCCGGTCGCCCGCGCGGGCTTCCTTTGCGCTCCAGGCTGCGGCTCCGATCCACTTACTCATACTTACGCGGCCCTCCTCAGACCTGAATTCTTGCTGCGTTTAGGCAGCGTAGCTATTGCAGCCCCAGCGCTTCCAGTTCTTGACCCGGGGACAGCGGCTGACCTTGGTCAGCCACAGGTCGAACACCCGGGGTTCACGCAGACAGGCAAAATAGCCGATTGCATGGATTATAAATGGTACCGGAATGATCCACAGGCTTTTAAGGATCAGAAATGCCTCGGCCGTCACCAGCATATTGATGATGAAGAAATTCAACGTGACGCCGGCAAACATCTGCGGACGGGTCAGCGCGCGGTGAACGGGATGGCGAACGAGCTCCATCTTACATCAGCCCCCCGAAACGCCCTGAATGCCCGCGACAATCGTACCAGCGCCAAACAGGATGAAGATGCCGATCACGACGGTGGCACCAAACCGCCAGTTCATCCGGCCCGTTAGCATCATGAAGCCAACTGCAGCCACGGCCATAACCGCCACAGCGGTGGCGACATTGCCCAGCAGCGTGCCCTGAAGCCAGCCAAGCGCAGCCACAATCGGGCCGGAGCCTTGCGGATCGACGGCCTGCGCCATTACGGCGCTCGGGCTGAAAGCAAGAACAGCAGCAATAAGTCGGGAAAAGACGCGCATTTATTCGGTACTCCGGGAGTGATTGGCCAAACGGCCGATAATCGACACTACATAATTCTGGGTCTCGCGAATGCGCGGGATACCATTTGCGCGGAGAACCCGGCCGGGACCGGCATTATAGGCTGCGAGCGCCTTTTCCAGATCGCCATCAAACCGGTCGAGCTGCTGGCGCAAATAGCGCGCCCCGCCCTCCAGATTGGCGAAGGGATCATCGGGATCTACACCCATTTCGCGAGCAGTGCCCGGCATCAATTGCGCCAGTCCGCGCGCGCCAACGGGCGACAATGCGTTCGGCTGCCAGCGGCTTTCCTGCCACACAAGAGCCTCGATCAGCGAAGGGCTAAGGTCAAATCGTGCTGCCAATTCATGAACCTTGGCAGCATATTGTGGAGGAATATTGGCGCTGTGGCTGGCGGCGTTCCCAATGGCCCCTGCGGGTATCAAATAGCCTGCACCAAGTTCAACAGGCGGCGCGGGAATTCCTGAGGTCTCAGACAATTGTGCAGACGACTGAGGGCCCGCAATCCAGCGGGCTCCTTCATCGCCTATTTCCAAAACATCTGCACTGGCGGGAGCCGCCATCAGAGCCATGGCCGCAACAATTGCAAGCCTGACCGGACCCAAAAGAATCATAAACCTCTCCATCCGAACGCTTTGCTTACACTAAATGACATGTCCGTGACAGCAAGATGGCCGGAGCCCTAAACGTGGAAGCCAACAAGACAAATGGGGGTGCCACGCTGCGTAGCTACATGGCGCCTTACGCAAAGAAATGGCCCGCCCGAGCTGCCTCAAGGGGACAATCTCAAACGGGCCAGGATTTACTGACTAATTTGATTTGAGTACAATTGCGGTCCGTAATTCGCCGTGTGAACGGGCTTATCTGGAAGCCACGCGCCCATTGGTGCGGAATTCGCCCCGTTCCAGCATCGCCAGCGCGCGGCGGGCCAGAACCTTTGAGTCGACCCAGTCACCCTCGGCCGTCTCCAACTGATAGCGATCTTCGTGTTTGGCAGCGGCGGCAAACATGTCCCGCGCCTGGATGTCATATCCCCGCCGCGCATGAGCGATGCCCAGATTGATTAGCCGCGCCGGATCATCACGATCAAGGTCAGTATTCTGCTCGATCCGCTCGATAGCAGCGCTGTTTTCACCGATCGACAATTCTTCGAATGCAACTTCGACAGGTTCGACAGCCGATGCGTCAGCGCGATCCGATTCCTGCACTGGACCCTGCATTAGCATAACCAGCGCAAGCGTTGTTCCTAGAGCCATGATGCTTCTCCTTCTCCATTTATGGATGAATGATGCGAGGTAAACGCGCAGACTGCAACAAAAATGCAATAATGTCATTGAACTGTAACATTTAGACAAACTGCCCAACCATCGGGCAGTGACTGAAATTGTCATGTATCAGTCATATTACAGTCACTTACTTCAAACCGAAATGTTGCAAAGAAACTGTCACTTATCGTCCCTATCGAGTGAGTCGCGGCAACAAGCCGCACTCCTGATTCTCCGTTTCTTTGAGGGGCCTGCTGCTCGTGACACTATTCCATCGCACACTTATCCTCGGCTGTAGCTCACTGGCATTGGCCGGTTGCGGCGCCGACGAAATTTCATCGCCCGGCACTGGTGGCAACATCACCATCAACAATCCGCCTGCACCAACGCCGACGCCGACACCAACGCCAACCAGCACAATGGTTACGCCAGCAAACGGCTGCCCGACGATTTCTGATCCGCAAGGTTTGACGGATGACGGTACGATCACCGGCCCAACCGGTGAATACCGGGTTTGCACCATGCCTTCACGGTTTAACGCTTCAACCAACCTGCCCTACATCGCTGGCCTGCTTTACCGCATGAATGGCCGCGTAGATGTTGGCACCGACGGCGGACCAACTCCGGATGCGACAGACGGCGCGAGCGACAGCAATGTCAAACTGACGATCGAGCCGGGCGCTATCATTTACGCCAGCGGATCATCCTTCCTGATGGTCAATCGCGGCAGTTCCATCGATGCCACCGGTACCGCGGCGCGGCCAATCGTGTTCACCAGCCGTGACAATGTTCTCGGCCTCAATTCCGACAGCTCGTCTGGCCAATGGGGCGGCATAGTTCTGGCTGGCCGCGCGCAAGTTACCGATTGTATCGCTGCGGGTGCAACGCCTGGGACGACCGGCTGCGAGCGTCAGGTCGAAGGCGCTGCACAACCAGCACTTTTTGGCGGCGCGACCAATTCCGACAGTTCAGGTAAAATGAGCTATGTTCAGATTCGCTATTCGGGCTTCGTACTGTCGGGCAATAACGAACTCCAGTCGCTGACCACCGGCGGAACCGGCACTGGCACCACATTCGATCACATCATGTCGTTCAACAGCTCCGATGATGGGGTGGAATTCTTCGGCGGCTATGTGAATGCCAAATATCTGGTCGTTGTCGGCTGGGAAGATGACGCGCTAGATACCGACACCGGCGTCCAGACGAACCTGCAATATGTCATCGCCGTACAACGCGCTGGCGCGGGTGACACTGTGATCGAAGCGGATTCGACCAATGTGTTTAACGACAGCACGCCGCGTCAGAACACGCAGATTTCCAACGGTACCTTTATTCACCGCAACAGCGCGAGCAACCCGGTTGTCCGCATCCGCGGCGGTGCTGATTATGCGATCGTGAATACGGTAGTGGTGGCGGAAAGCGGTTCATCGTGCCTGCGGATCGACGATACGGAGACCACCCGCGCGGCAAATGCTGGCCTGGACGATAGAGGCGCGCCGAGGTTCAACTCGCTCGGCTTCGATTGCGCAACCCCTTTCCGCGATGGCAGCGGCGGGGTTTCGGCAGCCAATGCTGAAACGATCTTCAATGCTGGCAGTAACAATCGCACCCGCGTTACGGCGACGCCTTATACGAACACATTGACCATGACCTTCGTAAATGGCGCGAACGAGACAGCGTATCCGGTATTCGACCCAACCTCCCTGTCGAGCTTCTTCAACGCGGTGACTTATGTCGGCGCAGTCAGCGGCATAGCTGACACTTGGTATGAAGGTTGGACCTGCAATTCGACCACCGTCAGTCTTGGCACCAACGTCGGCGATTGCACCTCGCTCCCGGTTTACTGAGTAAGCCCATAAAAGGGGGGAGGTACCTTGCCGATGCGCGGGCACCTTCCCCTTATTTATTTTGCGCCAGTGCCAATCCGCGCCGGCCCGCATTTTTTTGAGGACCTGAATCATGAGGGGGTCACATACCATGTCCACCGGCAAACAGCTGGCAAGTCTGCTGCTGCTAACAAGCGCGCTAACATTTCCCGGCACGGTGCTCGCGCAGCCTGTACAAGCTGAACCCCCTGCGGCTGAACAATTGCAGCCCGAAGCAGAGCCAGAAGACGAGCAGTTCGAAGAAACTGATGTTTCCATTCCCGGCGGCGGCGGCGAGATTATCGTCACCGGGCGCCGCAACCGCGATGTAATGCGAAGCTCCACTCAGGTCATTTCGGCTCTGTCGAGCGAGCAAATCGCGCGGACCGGCGAAGGCGATATTGCTGGCGCGCTGGGCCGCGTGACCGGTCTGTCCGTGCAGGGCAATGGGTTTGTATTTGTTCGCGGTCTGGGTGACCGGTATTCGCTGGCGTTGCTTAACGGCCTGCCACTACCCAGCCCGCAGCCGCTCAGCCGCGTGGTCCCGCTAGATATTTTCCCCACCAGCATCATTGCCTCCAGCTTGGTGCAGAAAACCTATTCGCCCAACTTTCCCGGCGAATTTGGCGGCGGGGTGATTAATCTCACGACCCGCGCTGTGCCGGAGGAAAGCTTTCTCAAGATTAGCGCCGGCATCAGCGGTGACGAGCAGACAACATTATCGCAAGGGTACGACTATTACGGCTCCGACTACGATTCCTTGGGATTTGACGACGGCACCCGCAATGCGCCTCCGGCCCTGCAATCATACTTCGACAGCGGCGTCCGGATGTCTGACCTCACAATCGCTGATCAGGTCGCCATCGGCAAACAGTTGGGCAATCCCAATCTCGTGCTGACCCAGTCAGTGGGCGAGCTTCCAGTCAATTTCTCCGGCGGAATCACTGGCGGTACAGCCTTCGATGTGGGCGATGATGGCCGGTTCGGAATTATCGCCACCGCATCAATCAGCAACAAATGGCGTAATCGTTCGATCACTTCGCAAAGTCCGATCTCGACCGATCTGGACAGCGGCTTCGACAGCCAGACATTCTCAACCGATAACCGCATTCTGGTCAACACTCTCCTCGGTTTTGGACTGGAGATCGGCGAACACAAATTCCGTTGGACCAACCTCTATATCCGCGACACGCTGAAGCAATCGCAGCTATCAAGCGGGGAAAACTCCCTCACCGATTTTAGCACATTCAGCCAAGACACTGGTTGGTTTGAACGTCAGTTGCTGGGCAGCCAAATCGTCGCCGAGATGGAATTTGGCGATCTGGGGATCGATCTGCGCGGCGGCTATGCTCAGACTCAGCGCGAAGCCCCGTATGAATACAGCTTCGAATATGTGCGGACCAATAATCCCAATGATGATCTGGGTGACACTTTCGTCAATGTATTGGACCGCCAGCGCGGTAGTGCCTCGGTGATTTTTTCTGAGCTGAAGGAAGACCTGTGGTACGGCGGGCTGGATGTAAATTACCCACTGACTGATTGGCTGCGGCTGAGCGCAGGGTATGCCTATACCACCACCGACCGTTTCTCGTCCCGGCGGGAATTCCTGTTCAACGCACCCACCAGTTTCGATGATGGTGTCGGCGCACTGCGCCCCGATTTGTTGCTGGGCGATGCGGTGCTAGAATTTTACGAGATCGGCCTGATCGAAACCACTCAGTCAGATCCGGCGTTCCAAGCGGCACTCGACATTCAGGCTGGTTACATCAGCAGCCAGATCACCCCGCTGCTGGGCGTTACAGTGGATGTCGGCGTGCGGTATGAAGATGCCAAGCAAACCGTCGATCCGGTAGAAGTTTTCATCACACCAATCGACTCGGGCACCTCGACCTCGCTCAACAACGACTATTTTCTTCCGGCAGTCACGCTGACCTATGAAATCAGCGACGGTCTGCAATTGCGCGCCAATGCGTCGAAGACGATTGCCCGTCCGCAGTTCCGTGAATTGATCTTCCAGACCTATTACGATCCGGAAACCAACCGTCAGTATAACGGCAACCCGCTGCTGCAGGATAGCGAGTTGATCAATGCGGAAATGCGCGCTGAATATTACTTTGGCCGCGGAAACCGAGCTTCGGTGGCCGGGTTCTACAAGAATATCGACAAGCCAATCGAAGCTTTTTCAAGCTTCTCCGACAATGACCAATTGACCAGCTTTGCCAATGCGCCCAGCGCGCAATTATACGGCGCAGAATTCGAACTCCAGTACAATTATGATCTGGTAGATCTTGGCAGTTGGTTTGAAAGCAAGCGGGCGGTGATAGTAACAAACTACACCTTTACGCAGTCATCAATTCAGGTCTCGCCGGACGATGTGACCCAGATCTTCCCGCGCGGGCCGCAAGCAGCTTCGAACTTCTTTTTCGATGGTGCGCCGCTAACCGGGCAATCGGACCACATCGTCAATGTCCAGCTTGGGCTTGAGGACATCGATAAATTACAGCAGTTCACTTTCCTGATGTCCTACGCCAGCGAGCGCGTCACCAGCCGCGGTGCGGGCGGCCTGCCCGACATTGTCGAGGATCCGGGTTTCCGCCTGGATTTCGTCGCACGGCAGGGCCTGGACCTTGGCGGTGTCCCGCTGGAAGTAAAGCTGGAAGCGCGCAACATTTTCGGGCGCGACAATTTCGAATTCCAAACCAACGGGACCAACCGGATCGAAATCAATACGTATGAGGTTGGGCAGAGCTTCTCGCTCTCAGTCTCAGCCGAATTCTGATCGGATCAGTCCCAATGAAACGGCCGGCGGATCTGGCCGGCCGTTTCATTTCTTGCGGCCAGCAAAGCCGCTAATTAACGTCGAATACGTAACCCAGGGACCGTACAGTCCGCATTGGATTACCGGCCCCGGCAGTTTTGAGCGCGCGCCGCAACCGCCCGACCCACACATCAACAGTGCGTTCGTCAATCGGCGGGTCCTGCTTGCCAAGACCAGCGATCAGATCACTGCGGGACAGCACTTGGTTCGGATTTTCAGCCAGAAACCGCAGCAGACGGAATTCATTGGGCCGCAGCGAGATAGCTGTCCCTGCCCAGCGCGCCTGCAATGCGGCCATATCGATGGTCAGGTCGCCTAGTTCGAACCGCTGCGTGGCATGGCGTTGCCGCTGTGTTTGCAGCGCCATCACCCGGTCCAGCACGATATTCCGGTCGAGCGGACCGACCATGTAATCATCCGCCCCGGCCCGCAAAGCGCGGCGCCGATCATCCAGATCATCGCGTTCGAGCACCATGGTGATATGGGCATTCTGGGTCCGCGGATCAGCGCGCAGGCGGCGGCACATTTCCAGCCCCGCCAGATCATCCATCACCCAATCAACAAATGCCCACATCGGCCCTTCGACCAAACGCCGCGGCCCACGGGAATCCAGCAGATCAAACGTGAAGCGGGTTTGATCATGGACGAAATCGTCAAGCGATTCCGCCGATCCCTCAGTCAGGAAGATATTAATCACATCCATGTCAGCAGATTCCCATGTTTAAACAGAAATTGCAGGGGTGATATGACGCGGTTATGACAAAACGTGCCGGCTTACCTGCCTTTAGCCAGCCATTGCGCGCTCAGCCGGAATTTTTGGGGGAATTTGGAGATTAGTCATATTTCCCCTCGTCCTGACTTCAGAAATAGGGCAAGAGTATAGCGTCAGAACTAAGCCACATAATGATCAGATTCGTTTCAGACAGGTGAAGTATCACATTGTAATGTAGTTTTTGGGTTGGATTCCGACATTGAAATGTGTACTGGCGCCGGCATGACCCAACATACACCGCAAATCATCCAGGAAAAAATTCGCTCCCTCGTCGATGCAGGCTCAATGTCCCGCGCCGCGATTGCCCGGGCGGCTGGCCTTCATGCCAACTCGCTGCGCGATTGCACTGACGAGCAATGGAATCCAACTGCGGATACTCTGGGCAAGCTCTCCAGCTTCATCACCGCGAATGATGACCGGCCGGTACTCGCCACAATCGAGGAGATTATCGACGAGGCCCGCAACGGCCGGATGTTTGTGCTGGTCGATGATGAGGACCGCGAAAACGAAGGCGATCTGGTGATCCCGGCGCAAATGGCGACCCCGCAGGCAATCAATTTCATGGCCAGCCATGGGCGCGGCCTGATCTGCCTGACCATGACCAAGCAGCGCTGCGACCAACTCGGCCTGGAATTGATGAGCCAGAACAACCGCACCCGGCACGAAACCGCCTTTACCACCTCCATCGAGGCGCTCGAAGGCGTGACCACCGGCATCAGCGCAGGCGACCGTGCCCGCACAGTCAGCGTGGCGATCGATGCTTCCAAAACCAAGGACGATATCGTTACGCCAGGCCATGTATTCCCGCTTGTCGCCCGCGATGGCGGCGTGCTGGTCCGCGCTGGACATACCGAGGCAGCTGTGGACATTTCAAGGCTCGCCGGCCTGAATCCTTCGGGCGTTATCTGCGAGATCATGAATGATGATGGCACCATGGCGCGGATGGACGATTTGATTGATTTCGCGCGCAAGCACGACCTCAAGATCGGCACTATCCGCGATCTGATCGCCTATCGCCGCAAGCATGATCATATGGTCGAGAAGCGCGCCGAGTCCCGTTTCATCAGCCGCTTTGGCGGGACATGGAATGCCATGAGCTTCCACAATAAAGCCACCGGTGATGATACGCTGGCGCTGACGCTGGGCAAGGTCGATCCATCCAAGCCGACCCTGGTGCGGATGCATCTGCTCAATCTGTTTGCCGATATTTTCGCCGAGGACAGCCCCCGCACTGGTCAATTGCAGAAAAGCATGGAAATCATCGCCGAAGAAGGCGCCGGCGTTATCGTGGTGATCAACAAGATCATGGCGGGCGGCTTCACGATCATGACCAAGGCGCACAAGGGCGAAGCCGCACCGGGCGATATGGAAGAATTGCGCGATTACGGCGTTGGCGCACAAATTTTGGCCGAATTGGGCGTGCAAGATATGGAATTGCTCACCAACTCGCATCATTCCTTGGTTGCGCTGGAGGGCTACGGCCTGTCGATTGTGGGTGAACGTCCAATCAAGTGATTGGCAGCTGGCAGGCTCAACTCAACCCGCCAGAACTTCCCGCAATGACCGCTCGATGCCCCACACTTTATTAGTGTTGGTCAGATGCAGGCGCCAATGCGCCTCTGCTGCATCGCCGTCTCCTGCTTCGATCAGGTCAATCAGTTTGACGATGGATTTGACCCCGCGCCGCATCCCCGCCTTGCGTTCCGCTTCTTCGGAATGGCTGGGGATATAGCGCGCCTGATACTGCTCGATCACATCCTGCAATACGCGCGTCAGGAAATGCAGCGTTTCATTTCCGCCTACCTCCATCAACACCCGGTGGAATTCGGCCGAAGCGATCAGATAGTCGCGTTCACGGTCGCTTTCATACAGTAATGATAATTTTCCAGCCTCTTCGCGCAGTCGCTCCGTCGCAGCGCTGGACTTCTGCGATGCCAATTTACGTACGACATAGGGTTCCAGCGCCAGCCGAGCCTCGTAAATGTCACTTACCGCAACATCTGCCGCCTGCATCCAGTAGCTGGCATAGCGAGCGACATTTTCAACCCGAGGCAGGCTGACCCGCGCGCCGGTTCGCGATCCGCGAGTGACGGTGATCAGCCGTTCGGTTTCCAGGATGCGGAATGCCTCGCGCAGGGTCGGGCGCGACACCCCGAATTGCTCGACCAATTGCCCCTCAGGCGGCAACGTATCGCCCTCGCCCAGATCGCCCTGCACGATCCGCTTGCGGATGGTGTCCGCCACTAGTTCGGCCGTCTTGGGGACGCGGAAAGGAGGGTCAGCTTCACTCATCAACCGCAGCCTACATCGACCGCGCGATGAGCATTTTCATGATTTCATTCGATCCGCCATAAATCCGGCTGACCCGGCTATCGCGGAACATCCGGGCGATCGGATAATCATTGATATAGCCCCAGCCGCCATGCAGTTGCAGGCATTTGTCGACCACTTCGCCCTGCAATTCAGTGACCCAATATTTGGCGATGGAGGCGGTGGTCACATCCAGCTCGCCCTTAAGCAATTTGGCGGTGCAATCGTTGACAAACACCTTGGCCGCGGTGCCGCGCGCTTTCAGATCAGCCAGCGTGAACTGGGTGTTCTGGAAATCCCAGATGGTCTTCCCGAAGGCCTTGCGTTCCTTCACATATTCGACCGTGACCTCCAGCGCTTTTTCGATGGTGATCATCGCCTGGATCGCGATTAGCAGGCGTTCTTGGGGCAGCTCGCCCATCAATTGGTAGAAGCCCTTGCCTTCCACCCCGCCAAGCACATTGTCAGCCGGCACAAAGACATCGTCGAAGAACAATTCGGATGTGTCCTGCGCATCCAACCCGATTTTATCGAGCTTCTTTCCCCGTTTGAAGCCCTCAGCCCCTTCGGTTTCAAGACAGATCAACGAGATGCCCTTGTGGCCTTCACTTGGGTCGGTTTTGGCCACTACGATAATGAAATCCGCATTCTGGCCGTTGGAAATGAAGGTCTTCGATCCGTTGATTTTATACCCGTTTCCATCTTTCAGGGCGGTGGTGGTGATGCTCTGGAGATCGGACCCGGCGGCTGGCTCGCTCATCGCGATGGCCGATACCAGTTCGCCCGACACCAGTTTGGGCAGCCATTTCTTCTTCTGTTCTTCGGTGCCGTGGCGGACCAGATAGGGCAGGATGATGACATTGTGCAGGCTGGCCGCGAACCCTTCCACGCCCTTGTTAGCCTGCTGGTTTACCACCACCATATCGTGGCGAAAGTCACCGCCATGGCCGCCATATTCTTCAGGTACCGACACGCCGAGCAGGCCTGCCGCGCCCGCCTCACGCCAGAACTCCCGCTCCACCTGACCATCTTCACGCCATTTCAACACCCGCTTTTCCGGTGCATGTTGGTCATAAAACTTGCCCACAGCGTCGTGGAAGATGGAGATTTCTTCATCTTCCATATAAGCGGGCGCAGGAACGTCGATTACGGGCATGGTGGACCTTTTCATCAGAAGGGATATGACCGTGTTGTATCACTTAGTTATATATGTGCAAATGAAAGTCGAGAACGTAATATGGACCTGATCGGACCCACTTCGCAAACTTACATCTCGCAGCGTACGCGGCTGCATTATGCCGACTGGGGAAATCAGGATGCGCCGCCGCTGATCCTGCTGCATGGCGGCCGCGACCATTGCCGCAGCTGGGATTGGACGGCGGAGGAATTGCGGCACGACTGGCATGTAATCTGCCCCGATCTGCGCGGACACGGGGACAGCGGGTGGAATGAAACCGGCTATTATCCAACGATAAATTACGTTTATGATCTGGCGCAATTGATCCATCAGCTGGAACTGGCGCCGGTCACGATTGTGTCGCATTCCCTAGGCGGTAATGTCTCGATCCGTTACGCCGGGCTGTACCCTGACAATGTCCGCAAACTGGTCGCCATCGAAGGGTTGGGGCCCAGCCCCGAACGGATCGCAGAAATGCGCCGTACTCCGTTCCACGAACATTGGACAAAGTGGATCGATGAAAAACGAGATGCGTCGGCGCGCCTTCCCAAACGGTATGACACGTTTGATGCAGCGCTTGACCGGATGCACGAGGCGAACAGCTATCTAACCCGTGATCAGGCCCGCCATCTGACAACGCATGCTGTCATCCGCAACGAAGACGGCACCTTCAGTTGGAAATTTGATCCCCATCTGCACGCATGGCCGCCAGAGGACTGGACACCGGAACAGGTGCAGGAGCTATGGGGCCGGATCACTTGCCCGACGAGGATGGTCTACGGTAATGACAGCTGGGCCTCAAACCCGGTGACGGACGGTCGGATCAAGCATTTCGGCGAAAATGTCAGCGTGACCGATTACGACCGCGCCGGGCATTGGGTCCACCACGACCGGTTCGATGATTTCATGGCCGAGGTGAAGGCGTTTATTGAATGATCACAAACTCCGGCTGATCACTTCCTTCATAATCTCGCTGGTGCCGCCGAATATCCGCGTTACCCGCGCATCGCGCCACAACCGGGCGACAAGATACTCGTTCATATAGCCTGCGCCGCCGTGCAATTGCAGCGCCTCGTCACATACGCGGCCCTGCAATTCGGTGTGCCACAGCTTGGCCGACGATGCCTCTGCCGTGGTCAATTCGCCTGCGATATGCCGCTTTAGTGCCCAGTCGAGATGCGCCCAACCGACCTGTAATTCAGCCGCCAGACCGGCCAGCGTAAATTTGGTATTCTGGAATTCGAAAACTGTCTGGCCAAATGCCTTATACCACATCTCAGTAATCATGACTGGTGGGCCCAATCGCGGTATCCGATGGAGTTGATGCGGCCTGTTTCGGCGATTAATTTGTTCCAGGCATCGCAGCAATGGTCGACGATTTCCTCCCCTGACT
>Ga0209702_10002978_pt1 | contig 27903 bp, 16 predicted proteins | sample FRY01_FD_187210 | JGI IMG/M metagenome (GOLD analysis project Ga0209702, IMG submission 187210) | Freshwater microbial communities from Lake Fryxell liftoff mats and glacier meltwater in Antarctica - FRY-01 (SPAdes) (version 2) | ecosystem: Environmental > Aquatic > Freshwater > Ice > Glacier... | reverse complement strand
CGCCCCCGGTCAGAGACTTGAAGACTGGGTAAAGAAGTCCAATCAGCTTGCGTTCCAGCTTGATGAAACCCGCCGCACCCAGCGCGAGCGTCAAGTAGGAGAGGTCCGCAAGGACACCGAACGGCTGATCGAATCGTTACGCACCACCGGCGATTCTATGATTCGAGTCTTGGCGGTTCTTCTGCCTAACGGTTGGGGGCCTGATGTTTGACAGCATCACAAATCGGGCCGAGTTCTTCTCGGATCACTATTTGAACGCACGCCTTAGCGCCGACTTAGGCGGCCTGCGCGCTGCGTGGGTGACTGCCGAAGGCAAAGGCGAACCCACCGCACGTTCTGGGCTTCGGACTGCCACCAAAGACTTTTTTCCGGCTCGAGCTGCAGCTGTCGAAGCAGCTAAAGGTGCGAACAGCTCAGCCGGTAAAGCCCGCAGAGCAGAAGCCACGCGTGCGCTGAACGATGTGGTGTTAGCAGCGCTCGGGTTTGCCCAAACTCCAGCCGAGGGCCGTCAGACGCTCGAACTGCCACGCGCTGGGGGTACCGACTCGCTCACCGCGCAGGTTGCCGCTTCGGTAGAGACCGCCACCGGATTGCTGCTTGTTGCAGTGGACTGCGGCATGGCAACCGATGTAGACGAACTGTTTGATGCCACCCCGTTTGCAGACGCTCCAACCTTGGGGGTTTCAGGTACAAGCGATGGTGGGTCGGCCGATGCCGGGCTTTTGCTTGAGCCATTGCTGCGAGACTCGGGCAAGCATGCGGTGTTTACTGCAGCCGATGCTCCCGGCGAGTTCTTCTCACTTGATGACGCCCCACGGTTTGTTCTGCTGTGCGCAGGCACCGTTCTGTTACTCGCTGAGCGCTCAAAGTGGGCCGAGGGGCGGTTCTTAGCAGTAGATCTTGATGCCGCAATTGAGCGTGCCGATGCTAAAGCCAGCGGAGAGATCGAGACCATAGCAGCTCTGTTTTCGGCTGATGCTCTGACCCCAGGCCGCCTTGGTGGGCAGGACTCAATCTCGGTACTCGATCAGTTGTCCGAGGCCTCACAGAAACACGCCATCGGGGTGTCTAAAGAACTGCGTGACGGTATGCGTCAGAGCGTAGAAATACTCGCTAACGAGGTTATTCAGCAGCGCCTTACTGACTCGATCAAGAGCCATGGTGAACGCTTCGCCGGAGACAAAGTTGATCCACGGCAGCTCACATCTGAGTGCCTGCGCTATTTGTACCGACTCATTGTGCTGCTCTACGCCGAGTCTCGTCCCGAGTTGGGTGTGCTGCCCACCTCGGACGCCGCCTATATGTCTGGCTACAGCTTGGACCGCCTGCGTGAGCTGTTACTGGTTGATCTGACCGATGATCATGCCCAAACCGGTAGTCATTTTAGAGATTCGCTTGAACTGCTGTTTGGGCTAGTCAATGAGGGCCACCACGCCGAGTATGTTCATCCCAATTTCTTGTTTACCGATTCTCAACAAGAGGTTTCAAGCGAGGACTACTTAGAGTTCCCAGGCCTTGACGCCACCATCTTTGATCCCGCATCAACCCCGCTGCTCAATAAAGTTGTTTTGCGTAACGCTGCATTGCAAAAGGTGTTGCACCTACTCATGGTCTCGCCTGGTCGGCATCGCTCCGATCAGGCGGGTTTCATCTCGTACGCCGAGTTAGGTATTAACCAACTCGGAGCCGTTTACGAGGGCTTGATGGCGTACACCGGGTTCTTCGCCAACGACGACCTGTTCGAGGTCGCCAAGGGCGGCGACGCCAAGGACGGCACCTGGATGGTCCCGGTCACCGACGCGGGCGACTACCCAGCCGAGGTGTTCGTCACCCGCACCGACGCCGACACCGGGGTCACCGACCGTGTGCGCCACCCCAAGGGCAGCTTCGTCTACCGCCTGGCGGGGCGCGACCGGCAGCGTTCGGCCAGCTATTACACCCCCGAGGTGCTCACCCGGTGCGTGGTGCGCCACGCGCTCGCCGAGCTGTTGGGCACCGACGACCACGCTCGCATCCCCGGCGGCTCCGCCGGCATCACCAAGGCCTCAGAGATTCTGGACCTGACCGTCTGCGAGCCCGCCCTGGGCTCGGGGGCGTTCCTCAACGAAGCGATCAACCAGCTGTCGGCCGAGTACCTGAAACGCCGACAGGACGAGCTCGGCGAGGTGCTCGATGCCGAGCGCTACCAGCGCGAGCTACAGAAGGTGAAGGCCCACTTCGCTCTGCACCAGTGTTACGGCGTCGACCTGAACGCCACCGCGGTCGAGTTGGCCGAGGTCAGCCTGTGGCTCAACTCGATGCACCCCGGGCTCAAGGCTCCATGGTTCGGGCTGCAGCTGCGTCAGGGCAACAGCCTCATCGGCTGTCGCCGCGCAACGTGGACGACCGAACAACTCTTCGGCAAAGCCCCGGGCGGCGCGGTCTGGGCACGCTCCACGTCCACCGCTGCCAAGCCCGTCGTGCCGCCCGTCGACCGACCACTCGCCGAGGCGCTGAACAGCAACGAGGTGCACCATTTCCTGCTGCCCGGCCACGGCTGGGGTGCGGTGTCGGGCCGCAAGGAAGCCAAGGAACTCGCACCCAACGCAGCGAAATCACTCGCAGAATGGCGAAAGGCGATCTTCAAGGCGCCGACCGAACGCGACAACGACCGGCTGCTCGCCCTGGCCAACGGTGTGGAGCGGCTGTGGGTCGAGGCGACCGACGTGCTGGATGCGTTGCACCGCCGAATGCGCAGGCCGTTGGGCCTGTACGGCACCGGCGACGACGCCGGCGCACCCGATGACGATCGTCGTACCGCCGAGGCGATTCTTGCCAACCCCGACTCGGCGCTCGGGCGACTGCGACTGGTGATGGACGCTTGGGTTGGGCTGTGGTTCTGGCCGCTCGACGATTCCGCGGAAGCCTCGAGGCCCCGACCGCCGGGCTGGAAGGACTGGCTCAATGCGCTCGAGGCGATCATCGGCCCTGAACCCACCACACCGACGGGCCAGCTCGACCTGTTTGCCGATCTCGACGCGCTCGCCGCTCTCGAGCAGGCCCGCTCGACCGAACGCGGATCGATTGACGATGTGTTGGAGACGCACGCCTGGCTCACGGCAGCACGAGACTTCGCACGCCGCGAGGCTGCATGGCATTGGGAACTCGAGTTCGCTCCAGTGTTCCGTGCCGGCGGCTTCGACCTACAGGTCGGAAACCCCCCGTGGGTTCGACCGACATGGCAGGACGACACGGTGCTTGCAGAGTTCGACCCTTGGTGGGGCCTGACCGAGAAGGCCGCGGAATCTGCGAGATCAACACGACGTACTGCTGTCCTGCAGAAGCCCTCCGCCAGAGCCGCGTACATCAGCGAGGTCGCCTCCGCCGAAGGCCTCGTCGCCACGCTCGGCTCACCGCAGCTTCGACCAGTCCTGGCTGGCGTCCAGACCAACCTCTACATGTCGTTCATGGACACCGTCTGGCGGCATGCATCCGAGCGGGGCATGAGCGGGCTGCTGCATCCCGAGAGCCACTTCGTCGACCCCGAGGCAGGACAGCTCCGCGCGCAGACCTACGGCCGTCTCCGCCGCCATTGGCAGTTCGTAAACGAATCCGGGCTATTCGAGATCCATAACATGGTGATCTTCGGGGTAAACGTCTCCGGGCGACACGGTGAGCCAACCTTCCTTCAGGCAGGGAATCTGCTGTTCCCTCAGACAGTGAATCAGTCCGTGGATCATGATGGAACTGGGCCAACCCCCGGGATCAAGACGCCGGACGGAGATTGGGACCTTCGGCCGCACCGTGACCGCCTCGTCACGGTCGATATCGACGTGCTCGCAGACTGGGCGCGGCTGTTCGACGAGCCGGGAACCCCTCCCGAGCAGGCCCGACTACTCCGGCCAGTCACACGTCAGGATCTCGCCGCGCTCTCGGCATTGGCCGATTCTCCCATCCGGTTGGCCGACCACGAGTACTACTGGACGAGAGGTCACGAAGAGGACCGCGCCAAGCGCGAAGGCATCATCGAGTGGCGGACCGAGGTGCCGGCCTCCTGGGACGAGGTAATTCTCCAAGGCCCCCACTTCACAGTGGCCACCCCGTTTGCCAAGCAGCCGAACGAGAATTGCAGCACCAACCGCGACTACAGCGAGTGGGACCTCGAGTCGCTGCCCGAGCGGGTGGTGCCGCGCACCAACTACCAGCGTGCCTGCGACCGCAACACCTACGACACCAACCTCGCCCACTGGAACGGAAGGCCGAGCACTGGTTTCTGGCGGCTGGCTTGGCGAGCGATGACACAACCCGGGCTTGAGCGATCGCTGCACGCCGCCGTGATACCGAAACAGAGCGCCCATGTAAGCGGTGCGTTCGCATTGGCGCTGCCCTCAACCCGCTCAACTGCACGGGCGCTCGGGCTGTGGTCATCGATTCCTCTCGACTTCATTGTGAAGGTGTCTGGCGTAGCCAACCTGAAGGACGTCGTGGTCAAACGATTTCCCCAGCCGCCCGAAGGCTCTTTGGACAGGTTGCTGCTTCCAAGGGCACTCCGTCTCAACTGCCTGACGGCGGACTACTCGCTGTTGTGGGAAGAACTCTTCGATTCGTCATGGGCCGACGATGCGTGGACAGCCGATCCTGGCTCACCATGGGGACGGATGCTGGCCCGGGTGCCGCTCGGCGATGTCGGCGCGAACTGGACCATGGCCACGCCGCTGCGGCGTAACGCCGAGCGCCGGATGGCGCTCGTCGAGCTCGACGCCATCGCTGCGATCATGCTGGGCCTCACCGCCGAGCAGCTGTGCGCCATGTACCGCACCCAGTTCGCGGTGCTGCGCAAGTACGAGTACGCCATGGCCTTCGACCAAGAGGGTCGCAAGGTGTGCCAGCACCACCAGTCCGCCGGCTACCGCCAGGCCGCTCTCCAGCAAGAAGCAAAGGACTGCGAGCGCGACACGCGGTGGCAGAGCGTCTGGAAGATGGTGCTGGAAGAAGAGGAGCATCCCGGCTCGGTCGACTGGGAAGGCCAGTTCACCCCGCCGTTCGTCCGCCCTGATCGTGAAGCCGAGATGACCCGCGCGTACACGGTGTTCTCCGGCCGGATGGTGTCGACATGAGCGGGTCTGGCGCGGCCCCAGGTCCCGCTGCACCCTTCACCACTGGGGCGCAGAGTGGCCCGGCGCCGGCATCACGCAGGTTCGTTGTGCTCGCCATCGTCGGTGTCCTGCTCGTCGTCGCGGCGATCGCGGGCGTCGCGTGGCTGCTGATCGACGACGACAGTTCTGCAGTATCGGTGTCTGACGAACTGGCGACGGCATGTCGGGAATCCGGCCAGCTTGGAGCGGCTGCGGACGACGGCGACCTCCTCGAGATGGAACGCATCGTCGGCCAGTGGGAGCAACCTGAGTCCGCACCACCAGCAGACTCGGGGGCGGTCAAGCTCGACAACGACGTTCTGAAAGTCGTCCTTGCTTGGGCGTACATCGACGCTGTCAACGGTGACCCATCCGTCATGGTCATCCCCGCACTTCGGCTCGAACTCGAGTGCACGCGACTTGGCCTCGTCGATGACGTGGCGCCCTCACAGGCGGGCGACGACACATCGTTCGAGGACCCGGAGACGACAACAGCCCCGACCATCGCACCCGCGACCACGACCACTGTGGCGCTGCCTCCCGAAGCGCCTGGGCCGAGTGACGAGCCGTGCGAGGGCGCGTCGGGCTGTGCGTTCGAGAACGGCATCGACCTCAATGCGGTGCGAAGCGAGCTCGCTGCCGAACTCACCTCTGGTGGGTTTCCGACTGCCGCCGACGACGTCGACTGCGAACAGGGGGACGTTCCGCCCAACAGCGTGCCGGTCGGGGGCTCGTTCCCGTGCGTCGTCACTCCCGACGTGAACGGTGCGCTGAGCGCCTTCGAGGTCACCGTGACGGGGGTCGGCACGTACCGGTGGGAAGGGGTCGACGTATGACGCCCACCCCGATAGTCCGCTGCTCGGACCCCGCCATCCACCAACTCGACATCAAGGAGACATCGCCGTGAAGGCTGACACCGTGGAACTGCTGGGACTCTTCGGGAAGGACGTCCGCTACCTGGTGCCGCTCTACCAGCGGAACTACAAGTGGAACGTCAAGGAGCACTGGAGCCCTCTGTGGGACGACATTCGTGCCGTCGCCGCCAGCGTTGGCCGCGGTCGCTGGCGACGCTGCGGAAGTCGAGCTCGAGACCCGTCGGGAGCGTTGCCTGCTCTACGTGGCGTGCACGCGTGCGCGTGAGGACCTCTGGGTCGGCTTCGCCGGCGATCCGAGTCCCTTCATCGCTGACGCGACCTGACTCCCGTTCCACCGGCTCCGACCGTTTTGTGTTCTGCGCGAAGCAGCAGCGCTCGGGGACACCGTCGCCATCGGTGGGCAACTCGTCCACCGTGAAGCCACCAGCGGACCGAGCCAAGTCGAGGGGAGTCGCTCAACCCCATGAGCAAGGCGTGTGCGTTCCGGACCGTCGTGGTCACCCCACCTATGGAGGTGGGGGGATCGGGTCCGAGAAGGTTCGTTCTCGGACCCGATCCGTGACTCGCGAGGAGCAGTTCGATGACCGAGGCCACATTCACGTTCGCGGAGCCGTCCGGCGATGGACGACGGAGATCGCATCAACCTGAGCATTACCTGTTCGCAGCGGCTGCGTTGCGACTGGCCACGGCGCGGAGCGCAATGCCCGCTGATGCGCCGGCTCCGCTCCCGGCGGACGCGATCAGCCGTCTTCGCCCCGCCGCCAACCCGGTGACGCGCTACCTCGCCGGCCGGGAGTGCCGGCCCGAGTCGATGTCGAAATACCGCCATCGGCTCAAGCGGGCCCAAGAGCTGCTCCTTCAGTCAGGTTTCGCGCACGCCACGCCAGGCATGGCGCCCGAGGACTTCCCCTGGCACCGCATCACGGCCGACGATGCGGCCTCGTTCCGCCGTGCGGTTCGGGACCACTTCAACAGCCCAAAGTCGGCCGACAACATCGTTTGTATCTGCCGAGAGATGGTCCGGCAATGCGCTCGGGTAGGGCTGATGTCGGCTGACCAACGCGACGACGTTCACTACGAGCTTCTGCTGAAAGCGATCAGCCGAACGAACGTCGGCCGAGTTCTCGACACGGACGAACTCGAAAAGTCGATGCGGGTCGCCACGACGACGCAGGCTGCCTGCACATCTGGCTGACCAAGGGTGGAGAACCACTAAAGGCCTGGCTCCCTCCCGGCACAACGCTCCACCTTCGGCGCTGGATCGAGTGCCGCGGCTTCGAAGCCGGACTGCTTTTCCCATCGGCGGAAGGACGCCGGATGGGCACCAGCGCCTACCGCAAGCTCATCCACGACCTCGAGCAGCGCTCGGGTAGTCAAGTGCTGACACCCCACGACTTCCGACAGACCTACGTCACCACCCTCCTTCGAAACAAGATCGACCCATTCACCGTGGGCTGCGCCGTCGGGCACATGCCGGTGTCCACCACGCTCATGTACGACCTACGAACTGAGGACGAGACGCGGCACGCCGTCCTCGGGCTCCACGTCCCGATCAGCGCCGGTAAGCCAAATCATCGCAAGGGGCAGCAATCGTGACCGCCGAGCTGCGACTCCTCGTTGACGCCGACCGCAGCCGTGCGGCCGCCATCACGTCGTTCATCAACAGTTACCCATCCACGGAGACCCGTCGAACCCTCGAATCTGCTCGGGGGCGCCGAACCCAGACGTGGCGAAGCGGCTGGAGTCAACCTGGCCGACATCGACTGGCACTCGGGCAACATCTACTTCGGGTACACCAAGGGTGAGGAGCCACGTAGGGCGACACTCCATCCGGCCGTCGCCGGGCACATCGCTGAGTGGCGGCTAGTTCACACTGCCAGCGCGGGCGCCCTGTTCCCGCGTGTCCACCGAACCGGCGCTGCTCCATCACTTGGCTGCTCGCTCTACCCCAGGATCTCCTGAACGAGCGCAGCGATCGCCGCTGAGTCGTCTGCGACTGGAGCGCTGATGTGGTGGGTCTCGTCCGAGGAGGTCCATAGGGTGCCGACGGTCTCGATGCAGGCGAGCGGGTCACCGTCTTTGAGGAGGAACCAGAACCGGTAGGCCGGGTTGTCGTACAGGTCGTCGGGCTCGCGCTCCCCGAGGCGGGCCTTGGCGTCTTCGAACGAGCGGAAGTGGTGTTCACGGACTCCTCCGCCGTAGCCTGAGGTATCCTCCATGCCGTTTCGCCATTCCCACCTAGATTGCTCTCCGGCCGCTGTGATGGTGTTGGCCATCAGCCGGTAGCAAGCGGCGGCGATGGTCGGAGCGGGGGAGGTCGGTGTCCTCAGAACCGCTCGGGACTCGAGCTCGAGCAGTGCTCGGTCGGGGTCGGCTATCCACGCTGCCCACAGTGTCGGCCACCTCTTGGTGTTCGAACCTGTGGTGGTGAACGGGCTGATGTGGGCGCTTCCTTCACGGTTGAGGCTGATGCAGCGGGACCAGTCCGGCCGGTCTCGATCGACGAACGTGAGGGCATCAGCGGTGCCGCCGCCTTGGTGGCTCTCGAAGAGCAGCAGCTGCGGGTGGCGCCGAGTGAGCCGCGCAGCGGCTTCCCACGACGCGTTCTCGATCGGCTGGGGCTGCCATGGCGGGTTGAGCGGTGGGGCGGAAGCTTCGGCATCGGCGTCGATGCCCGCTGCCCACCGCTGAAGCTCGTCAAGCGTGGTGAAGCCGCCGGCGTCGATCTCGTAGGAGTAGCCGTTTCCACCCGATCCATCGCAAACGCGTTCGTCGAGGTAGTCCCACTCTGATTCGAGGGTTCCGCCAGCGCTGAAGCCGAGTGGTTCGACCCACGGGTCCAAGACCTGCACCGGTCCGCCGTTTTCGCGGTAGAGCAAGGTCGCGGCCCGCCAGCTGTAGCCGTGCCGGCACACAGCGATGGCTCGCACCGGGTCGTCACCATTGTCGGCCAGGTGCCCGTACCGGAACCGGAACTCCTCCGAGGTCGCAGCATCGGACTCAGCGAACACGGCAGTGTCGAGGTAGACGAAGCGGTCCGGTCGGGTGAGCAGTCCGGTCCAGAGTTCAACCAGGTTCGTCGCGTCGCACACGGGGTAGGGCGCTGACGCGAGGAGACGGTCCGGTAGCGCCTCGTGCACACCGTTGTTTCGCCCGGGTGCGCACAGCACGACCCGCACCGCGCTCAGCGTTGAGTCACGCCGTTCGGTTTGCCAGGCCAGCAACTGCAGCCGCATCAGCTGGTAGACGGGGTCTCGGATCAGGTCGGCGTGGTGGACGTCGTGTCGGATCGGAGAATCCGGGTCATCGAGGAAACGCCGGTAGTTCCGGAGCCGCAGCGGCAGCTTGGCGGCGTTGTAGGTCTCGTCGCGGTAGTCCTCGGTGTACTTCCATTCGATCAGCGCGAGTTCTTCGTCTCCGGTCGAGGTGCGGTAGCGGATGACGGCATCAACACTGGTGTTATTCGTTCCCCGGTGGCCCGGGCCGCCTCTCCACTCACCGAGGGGGTCGTCGTGGCCGATCCACTCGAACGCGACGAGCGCGTCCGGAGCTTCTGGGGTTCCCACGGCAAGCGGCTCGGCCATGTCGAGCACCCCGCTGAAGGTCCGACGGATTGCATCTGGGTTGAACGCCATCGGTGTCAGCGCGTTGACGCACTGCACCTGAGACGACAACAGATGGTTGTTCGGCCCGCCATCGATCGAGTCGTGCCACGCGATGGCCGCGGTGCGGAACCACCCGAATGACCACAACGCGTCGGGCAACACGTTGAGATGTGCGTACCGCTCGGGCAGACACCAGTCGTAGGAACCGCGGTGCTTCACCGGCCCGGGGCCACGGGCGGCTGCGGGCAGCAGCATCGTGTTGTGCTTCCAGTGGACCGCCGCAGCGGCGGCCTCGTCGCGAAAGCTCATGCGCATGACAGGTAGCCGTCGCTGTCGACACGCCACCACTGCATCGCATCAACACCCGCGGAACGGTACGAGGCGATCGTGTTGGCCACGAGCCGAGCCCGGGCGAGCGCGTTGGGCGATGGGGTTCCGGCCCCGATGAGCAGCACCGGCACCACCTGCGGGTTCGCGACTAGCGGCGTGCCGGCCCGACCGAGCCCGAGGCGTTGTCGCTGTTCGACCATCCGGTCGACAATCGCCTGATGGTTTGCGTCGCAGCCCACCCAGGCAGCGAAGAGTTCTGCGTACATCTGCACCTGCAGCGGCCCCGCGGTGATCCCCTTCGACGCGGAAGCCGGCTTTGCTTCGACCGCATACAGGACCTGGCCGTCGGTGCACAGAAAGTCACAGCCCGCGCCTTTCGGCAGGGGCGGTGGCCACCACGATGCAGAGATATTGACCTGCTGAAGCGCCGCAGCGAAGCGCGAGTTCCTCGCGGCGATCCACCCTGTCCGGTGGGCTTCGGACGCGAACCCGACGTTCGCTTCGCGGTCCACGAGTCGCAGGTCCGGGCACCACGACTCGTTGCCTGAGCGGTCTCCCGCAGCGAACGACGCATGGACCCGACCCTCACCCTCGAAGAACGACCGATTCTGTCGAACTCGTGCGGCGGCAGCATCGAGGAAGGCGAGCAGGCCCTCGATGTCGGCACAGAGCTGTTCGATCGACTGGGGAATCGACCAGGCAGGGTTCCACTCCGGCAACGCCTGGTACGACTTGTGGATCGACAGTGACCACCCGTTCTGCTTGCGATGAATGTTGAGCACCCCAGATAACCCGGCGTAGATCGTCATCCAGCATCGGCCTCGGTCGAACGACGACCCGGCCTCTCGCCGGGCGCACATGTCCCAGATCGACCGGTCCGAATGAACTCGCAGCGTCAGGGGTGCGAGACAGCCGGTCGTGAAAGCTTCCAAGAAGTCATCCGGAACCCGTCGGTCGTACTTGAAATCCATCGAAACCTGCTCTCCACACCGTCGGGCAACGATCATACCGGGACGGTCTGACATTCAGCCGGAGGCCGGTCGATCGCGGTGCCTGACGAGGACTCCGGCGAGTCGGAGTTCTCGGGTGACTCCGAGGCTCATTTCCCCGAGTCAGACAGCCCGGTTCACGTCTTCCATCACCAGGCGGCCGGGCAGATGGGTGTCAGCTAGCGCAACGGATTGCCCCCGGCGTCGTAACCGCTCGGGCGGCTCGGGGCGCTTGACGCCGGCCGCCGGGCAGATCGCCCGTTCGGGCGCGCCGAGTCCCCCTCGCTGGCCGGCGGCCACCGGTGGATGTCACCGGTCCATGTCACCGGTCCATGTCATGATCGTGAGCGTGAGCCTGGAGAGCCCGACGAGGGCACAAACTCGGGGCACAAACCCCCCGATTTCGGCGGTCTGAGGCTGTGCTGAGCGATCAGCTCCGGTCGCAGACGACTGCAATCTAGGGGATCCGTATCAACCGAGCGCCGCGGGCGAAGAGTTCGTAGGTGCCGTCGACCAGGTGGACCTGCATGCGAGAACCCTGCCACAGCAAGGCGAAGACCACCCCGAGCAAGCAAAGGGCACAAACCCGGAGCACAAACTCTTCGCCGTGGAAGCGGTGGTCGGTTGCCGGTGATGGAGGCCTCGGGACGGTCCCCACCATGAACGAAACGACGCCAGCCACGTCTGGCCCTCACGCGCACTGCTCGATCCTGGATCTCGACGACATCCAGGAGCGCTACGGGATCGGTCGCACCAAGGCGACCGAGTTCGTCGCGACCGACGGATTTCCGAAGAGCGTCGTGCCCGGCATGCACCGCTACCCGCTCGCGGCGCTCGAGGCCTGGGCGATGGCCCACGCGCTGCGAGGCACATTGGGGCCGGTGTTCACCCACTGAAACTTGTAACGACCCATCCGACGCTCTCCCTCACTTGTTCGGAGTAACCCACAACGCCGCTGCCCTTCGGGTTGGTCACACCCCTCGACCCCTGGCCGGAGCGGACCTGAGCCGAACGGCTTCAGACCGGCGGCGACGCCTCGGCGCGCTGCGGCTCGAGACGGTTCCAATTGACGCGGGCATCATCGAAGTGGTCATCATTCGAGGACGAGGTCAATCTCGTACCCGAGCGCGCCGAGATCCTGTGCGCTGTACACCGTCGTGCCGTGGGTACCGATGGTCACGGTGTAGCCCGGCAGCAGCGGAAGTCCTGCCGACGCGAATGGCAATCGGCACCAGGTCGCGTGGAAGGCAAGCCCCTCGAATGACAAGTCGTCGGGGTGGTCCAGATCGTAGAGACGCTGTTCCGCTCGAGTGACGTTCACTCCAGCGGCAGCGACACCGTCGCCAGCGGTGTCGGCCTTGACGTACCGGAGGTCGAACACGGAGTCCAGGAGGCGCTGTCGGAGCTGGCGTTCCTTTGAGGTCCCGCGCACGGCGTTCACCGCGGCACCGGGGCCGAGTGGCACAGTCGCGAGTGTCAGGCCGGCGCCGTCGCCGATGGTCACAGCGGCGCCGGCGCTGATGTCGGGGTACCCGTCCGATCCTGCGCACGGCGAACCGTCGGGAGGTGAGGCCGACGCGATCCCTTCGATCGTGCCATCGAAACCGATGTCGTCGAGGAAGGAGATCGATCCGTTGATCGACATCGTAGGCACGGCAGTGGTCGTCGTGGGTGGAGTAGCGGTGGTGGTCACGATGTCCGTGGCTGGCGTGGTCGCTACCGACGTGGACGTTGATGTGGCAGCGTCGGACCGCTTGTTCGATCGTGCGGAAGCCACGCCGGCAGTCGAGCCGCCGTCGGATCCTGCGCACCCGGACACCGTCACCAGAATCACCGCGAGTCCGAACGAGATGTGTCGCGTCGTTCGCCGACCACTCGAACCGAGTTGCCGACGCGTCCCGCACGTATTCCAGTGTCCGAGTGCCGATCCAAACCGTCGATCACCCGCGTTGTTCGAGAGCGCGCTCATCCGAGACTCAGCGCTAGGCCGGCCTTCAAGTCATCGAAGGAGTACGACGACTCGCCGCGATCACCGACGACGACGACGTACAGGTCCTCCCCTTCAGTGACCTCGAAGCTGTACTCATAGTGGCAGCTGTAGTCCTGGATTTCGCCTGGGCCCAGCTCTGTCCGGGTAATCACGTCGCCAGCGCCGTCGGTGAGGATCACCTGTGTGTTCGCGTTGATGTCGCCGTAGCCACCCTCTCCCTCACACGCCGCGCCGTCCCTGGCCGAGTAGTACTCGTCGACGTCGGAGACGTCGAATGTTCCGGTCACTGTGACGGTCTCCAGGACGCGGAACCCTTTCTCCCACTGCGGGCAGTAGAACTCGACAGCAGCCGACTCGGCCACGCCACCTTTCGGGTCCCCGGATGCGTCGAAGGCCTCGCAGACCGACTCGGCATGGAGAACTGCCGCACGGTCGGTCGGGAACTCGCTACGAGCGTCTGCTTGGTCGAGGGCCTCGATGTAACGGGCCTCAGTGCTGGGCCGGGTGAACCACCATCCGCCCGCTCCGGTGATCGCGATGACGAGGAGGGCGCCAAGGATCACGAACGGCGTCTTGCGCCGCTTCCGCGTGGGCGACGTCGGCTCCGAGACGGTCGGGCCCGGAGCTGTGGGCGGGGAGTCGATCGGCAGTCCGCACTCCGCGCAGAACCGGCTACCGGAAGGCAACTGGTGACCCGAAGGACACCGCCGCATACCACAGAGGTCTCCTCCATCCGTGGACGATTGCGTCCACGAGGTTGCACCCCCGGCAGGTGTTGCTTCGTTCGCTGCGCTCAAGCGTGCCGGCGACACGTAGGGCGGGGGCAGGCTCGGAGCATCGGGCGGCGTCGCGTGATGCGGTACTGCCAGGCCACCCGTTGGTGGACCGAGGCGCGCTCCGCACGCAGGGCACATTTCATCTGCAGATACGACCGAGCCGCAGCTTCCGCACTTCTTCACCCTCCGCCTCCTCTTCCCTGAAATAAACTATAGCGAATGGGTGGGACACGACACTCCCAGACTCGTCCACGAGCGCCAAAGGTGCCCACTACCGGGGCCAACTTCACCCGGCTGGGCATTCGGTCCGAGTGGACCCACTGCGAACTGAGACGACCCCGTAGCGCCGTCGGGACAGCTACGGCTCCGGTTGGAGCCGCTTTTGCCCGGTGATCCTTGGGGGCAAATGCGCTTTGCCTATTGGGTTCGTGACCGCACGTTAGACCCAGTACTAGCAAATTTGCAGACCCGTCTCACTGAAGTTGCGGCCACCTGTTACCTGCCCGACACCACCTTTTTAAACCAGCTTGTTGAGCTTCTTGAAGACAAGCGACAGATCGTTTTGTATGGTCCCCCAGGAACAGGCAAGACCTTTATTGCCTGTCAGCTTGCCGCCGCTCTAGCTCCCGACGAATCACGAAGACGATTTGTGCAGTTCCATCCTTCAACCTCCTATGAGGACTTCTTTGAGGGGTACCGAGCGTCGACTGACGCTGCAGACAATCTGTCGTACAAGCTCACCTCGGGCCCATTTGCTCAGCTTGCTGACCATGCTGTTCTTGATCACAACCAGCATCTTTTGGTCATAGATGAACTCAACCGGGCAAATATTCCAAAGGTCTTTGGCGAGTTACTTTTTCTGCTCGAGTATCGAGATCAAGATGTGGCAGCCCTCTACCGTCCTGACGGATTCCAGCTACCGCCCAACCTTTGGATCATTGCCACGATGAACACTGCTGATCGCTCAATAGCGTCAATTGATGCAGCCTTGCGGCGCAGGTTCCACTTTGTTTCGGTCCTTCCAGATGAAGGCCCACTGGCGGGGCTACTAGAGCGGTACCTTCGACAAAACAACGCTGAGCACGAATGGTCTCGGCTGGTGGCCATGCTCAACGGCGAGCTTCGAGGTCGCCTTGGTAGTAGTGACCTGCTGCTTGGACCAAGTCACTTTATGAAACCTGATTTAAACGAAGACAAGATGGCGCAGATTTGGCGCTACAACGTTGAGCCATTTATCGATGACCTGTTTTATGGCGACGATGCTGCCATCGCCGAGTTCCATTGGACAGAAGTGCTCGGGCGTTTTCGCCGTCCGGCAGGGCTAATCGAAACTAACGGCGAGTCTGCGGAGTAGTAGTGATCATTGAATTGCTGGAATATGAGTCGAAGGATGTAGAACTCAGCGAGGAGGCTCTAGCAGACCTCGCCGAAGTTGCCGAGAAGCGATTGTTGATTGGGCTCAGCCGGCAGCCTGGCTTGTATACGGTCAAGGCAACCGAACATCTTTTTGCCATGCTCGGAGTTGGACCAAAAAGCATTCCCGGCGCAATCTATGGCTTTGACCTCAACCCGGATTTGCTGACAATAATGGCGCAGGTGTTTGCCAGCTCGGTTGAGCATGCAACCGCTCGTGGGGTGCTCCATGGGTACCGCAATACCGAGGAGCGTCTGATCTCGCCACGAGGTCGCATTGATGTGACAGAACAATTGCGGCATCCAGCTATGGTCAGCCCGGTTGCTTGTCGCTTTGACGAGTACACAGCCGATTTCTTTCCCAACCGAGTGCTGGTAGCTGCTCTTGACCGGTTAGATCACCTGCCTGCTTTAGAACCGCAACTGCGTGTTCGACTTCATCGGTTGACTGCGCGATTCGAAGATGTTGCCCACAGCTCAGTTGATGTGAAGCTGGTAGATCGTTGGCAGCCCACCCGGATTGATCAGCATTACGAAGAAGCAATGCGACTCGCTGCAGTAGTGCTGCGAAATCTGTCTCTGAGTCAGCGCTCCGGCACGCAACGGCATGTGTCATTTACCGTTGACATGAATGATCTTTTTCAACTGTTTGTCACCAACAGACTCAGGCGTTATCTGCGAGGCCGAATTGAGCTTCTCGGCGAGCCGACTGTGCCACTCGATGAAGCTAAGAGACTAAATATGAAGCCCGACTTGGTGTTTCAGAAGTATCAGCAGCCGATCTTTGTTGGCGACGTTAAGTACAAGCTCTCGTCTGGGTCTGGCCGTATTTCGGACTACTACCAACTGCTTGCTTATACAACGGCTATGAACCTGAACGAAGGGGTACTTGTCTATGCGCAAAACCCCAACGACCAGACCGAGTTAGGAAGTGACGATCTTGTGCAGACCACTCTCATCAAAAATACAGACAAGGTGATTCACGTCTACCGGCTTCCGCTGAGCGGCACTGCCGCAGAACTAGAAATTGCGTTAGCTCAGCTAGCAGACTGGGTTGCCGACCTTGCTTCAGAAAACAGTTCGGCGGCAGCAGCATGAGGCCCAACCCGGCAGCCGTACGATTTTCTCTTCATTGTGTCTCGCCCGAAGGAATCCTCACAACCGTTGACCTTTGGATTCTTTGCAGCAGCATCGAGGATCTCCCTCTAGAGGTGGTAGTCAACGTTGGAGAGCTCGCACGATCGCACACCGACCCGAGTGTTCACGACCGCATCGTTAACTCCGTCACCCAAGTGGCTGATTTCTGTGGCATCAAGCTTCTTGAAGACCCGAAACAGCAGCTCGCCGTCCAGTTTGGGTTGCCAGATGCTGCGACTGCAGAGTTCTCCATTTTGGCTGGAGGTGCTCTCCTTAGTTCTCGGACTTCTAAACGGGCGCCTCGACCTCCTTCGCCGGGCCAGACAAATGAAGTAGATCCAGACGGGGCAACTTCCCCGCAGCGCAAGAAGTACAACAAATTTTTGGCTTTACCAGAACGCGAGCAACTCTTGGAACTGATCCGACGCTTTATCGACGTTGCCGGGCTTGACATGTCGATGATCGGTCAGACCGGGGGGGGGTGAACGCATGTCTTGACAACTGGACTCTGGTTCGGGTCAATATCGGAGCCCGGGAGGGTATGACGATATATCCGCATCGCCCGTATGAAGTATTTATCAAGGGGACTCCTCCGGCAGAGCTAGTTGAAGCTGGGCTACGGGTTCGGAGAGCGTTCCTTGCTGTACCTGACTGCCATGCACTGCTGTTCGATCTCGGCAGCAAAGCCGAAATTCTACTTTTGGAGCCTGAAGTACAGCCCTTAGTGAGAAGCTACGTGGATAGTCAACTGCGAAAAATGAATAAAAATTTCAACAACCCTTTACTCACACCTTTGATCACCGCTAATTCGGGTCTTGTCCAGCCGTAAGGCGGGGTGGACCAAGGAGGTGTTGTATCGAAGAATTACCCTTCGGCAGCATCCAGCAGACGAACTAAATCATCTTCTTTGCGTGCTACTAATGCAGCCCGCTCTTCTGCAAGATCATGGTTGATTGACCCACGCAGGCCCATAGCATCGGCCAGTACTTGCTCCAGACTGAGTTGTGAACCTGCTGCTCCTACAAGTGCGCGTAGTTCACCTGCCGGGTCTGAAGGAATGTCGCTTGCCCGCAAAATTTGAAAGTCAATCTCCGAGGGTCGGACCCGCCGAACAAACATCCAGTCACCCTCTTCTGCATCCATTGACCGAGCCGCAGCCCGCAGGCTGCCGATAGAGGGATACTGCAGCCAAGCTAGGTGGACGGGCCCAACCGGTGAGTCGAGCGAGCCTTTTGATACTGGTGCCGCGCCCAAGTGCGCAGCAAATGCCTCGGGCAACTGCCGGCCGCTACCACGCAACACATCCCGATCGACCGGAATCCGCCAGGACCACACGCCGTCAATCAGATAGCAGCATTTTGTTCCCTCGATATTGGTATTGGGAATATAGGGTCGGTCCTCCGGCCGAATCATGACCACTCCGGCTTCTTGTAGGAACACCGGGTGTGTCGATGCCAACATCCCAACCGAGTTTTGGCTCACCCCGTAGTCTCTTGCTAGCTCACCCTTGAGAACCTCAAGCTCAACTGGTCCGGCGGCCAAGCGGTCGAGCATGGCCGGAACAATTCCTTCGTATTCCTCTAGCTGCCACTGAGCAAGCGCAAATTTTCCGATACCAACCTTGGAGATTCGGTCGTCGATATGCAGTTGGTTTGACATTCCTTGCTCGGATCCCGGCTTCACAAATGCCACCAACTCCTCCTTGGTTAATGGACGACCAGCAATGAGTAAAGCGATTATTGACTTGTCTACATAGGATCCCTTCCAATCGAGGACGAAATCTTCACGAACAAGTAACTGCTTGTCTGCGGCAAGGGCCTTCATGGTGTACTCGGGTCGTATACCAACCTCGGCTAGGGCATCTAGGACAGCTGCTAGAGGGGCAAGGCCGTTTTCTTCGACAGCCTCAAAGGTTGCACGGACACGATCCTTGAACGTCATTTGACCTCTTCCCACCTCCCGATCGAGCAGTGACGACAGCAAAAACCAATCGCCGTCGAACTTATAGGGGCCCGCTAAATGAAGGATGAGTCGATCTAGAACGTCTGGTGGGAACACCGCAAACTCGCCCGCCAATTGATCGGATGGAATTGCTGACCCAAGGCGGTCTCCAAGGCGATCTGCCGCAGTGTTTAGCGAACGGTTGGCAGGCTCGTTCAGTGCTACTCCGAGCCGCTCAACGACCATTCCTTCAATTTGCCGTATCCGCTCTCGAGTCACATTGAAACGAAGGCCGAGAGCTTCCAGTGTTGGCGCAGACCCGTCTAAATCAAACACACGCTCAAGGGTGGCTTGCTCTCGCTCATCAAAGGATTCGATGAGCTCTTTTGCAGCAATAACTGGATCGTATGCTCGGATACTTTCTGCTGAAGCAACATCCTCTGCTGGGAGTTCAGCCAACAAACGCAGCGCTGCAAGCGGACCATCGGCTGCCTTGGAGTCAATCGCTGATTTTATGGCGTCAAGAACAGAGCCAGGGTTGCCGTTACTTACTGACCATGCACTTAGATCCCCGATGGCCTGAACGATCTGAGTACGTTGCTTGTCTAGAACTGGTTGGGTGTTAGGTGCTGGCGGAGGGCCAAAGGAACTCAGCAGAGACCTCAGGTTTGAAATCATCTTTTTCGTTCGGATGGGTCCAACGTTTGGGATGCGAGCTATCTCTTGAGTCGTAGTTTCAGCTAGCCCTAGCCAAGTAAGATTTTGCTGTTTAAAGAGATACGCAGCGAGTGGTCCGCCAATCATCTCGCTCGTCGGCTGCGATGGGAGACTTGCAAGGCCTGGCAAAATATCGCCGAGTGGAGTCCCATCGGATGCGGCCTCATCGAGTGCTACCCCATATTCGCTAGCAGTCTCTTCATCAGTTGGTATAGGAGCTTCCATGGCTAAACCTTAGCGACGGGGTGCGATAGTTGAGGCTAAAGCACTGTCAGCCCCACTTTCCCACTGCCCCCAAAGAACACTGGCCCTCATGGCGCTACACAACAGGCCGCATGTATTCTTCAGCATCTACAGGGGAGGGGTGCGATGATTCCATCGCTGGTAGAAGGAGAAATTCGTCGGGCACTCATCGACTATTTGGCCACCACATTTGGCCTAGCTGATGATGATGTTCGAGATCAGCTTTCAGAGTTCATGACTGACCCAGCCACTGGCATATTTCGCGGACCTTACCTGCGCGTCCGCACCCCGTTCCGCCCCGTGACTTCTGATTGGGTTTCACCGCTCGGATGGCTACCCGACGGGTTCACGCCGTATGTACATCAGGCAGCCGCATTTGATCGACTCACTACGATCGGTGGCCATCAACCCAAGCCCACAATGGTGACCACGGGCACCGGATCAGGAAAGACCGAGTGCTTTTTGTTGCCGCTACTTGACCACTGTGCTCGGGCGCGAGATGTGGGTCAACGCGGTATCAAGGCAATCATCTTGTACCCAATGAACGCGTTGGCCTCTGATCAGGCTGGCCGAATGGCAGCGCTGATTAACAACGAGCGGCGACTCAGCGGCTTGCGGGCAGGGCTCTATGTCGGCGAAAACGGCAGCCACTCTCAGATGAGCAAAGACAGCCTGATTGACGACCGGTATGCGCTACGTGACGACCCACCCGACATCTTGCTGACCAACTACAAGATGCTCGACTTCTTACTTCTGCGCCGAGAGGACAAGCCGCTCTGGGCGACCACCGGCCCAGACTCCCTGCGCTATATCGTGCTCGATGAGTTCCACACCTATGACGGGGCGCAGGGAACTGACGTAGCAATGCTGATGCGCCGCCTTGGCGCAACTCTAGGTACCGCAGCGCCGGGTGCGCCGCTGGGCCTTGCAGCACCAGTTGCAACCTCTGCCACGTTGGGCTCTGACCCTGCAGCACTTGTTGATCTGCGAGAGTTTGCAGGCAAAGTCTTTGGTGTCGAGTTCTCAGAGGATTCAGTTATTGGCGAAACGCGACAAACAATCGACGAGGCCTGCTCGGCCGTGGACCCCGAACTCCCCACACCGTCTCCTTATACCGTTGCCAACCTAGACACCCATGATGATGACGCTCTGGCCGCTGCTTTTTGCCGACGTGCCGATAACGAACCGATGCTGTCAGACCCCATCGAACTAGGGGAGCGACTTCTGGCCCACCCACTGACACGGGCGGTATTGACGGCGCTTGGCGATCAACCGCGACCCCTTCATCAAACCGCAGTCGAAGTTGCCGCACTCACCCCCGGCTGGTCGCAGGTACTCGAAGAAGCACCCGAGGTGATAGAGGAAGCGCTCACAAGATACTTAGCGCTGTTGTCAATAGCGCGGCGACCAGTCGGCGATACGGAGCGGCCGTTATTCGGCATTGAGGCACAACTCTGGATTCGTGAGGTCACCCGACTTTTGCGAGCAGTTCAACAAGAACCCGAATTCAGCTGGCTAGATACCCCTGGCACAGCAGCACTCAGCGATCTTCAAGAAACCCCTGAGCCAGCGATTCCTGCGATCACACTTCCTGCAGTGAGTTGCCGTCGCTGCGGTCTGAGCGGGTGGATGGCAACCGAAACCGAAATTAGCGGCAATTTGGGTATGAATCCCTCGACGGTCTACGAAGCTTCTTTGCGGCGGTCGCCTGCCCTTCGGGTCATGCTGCGAGCTCAAGAGGGCGATAGCGATGTCAAGCACCTTGAACCGCTCTCAAAAAAACTCCTCGACACCCCAGCGCCTGGCACCGTGGCAGTTCACGTCACACCAGACGAAGAGCATGCAGTGCGTATGTCTTGCCCCGCTTGTGGAGAGGCCAAGGCTGTGTTGTTTATTGGCCTGGCAGTTGCCTCGCTGGCCTCGGTATCTATCACCACAATGTTTGGCTCCGAGAAGGTCAATGAAGAGGAGCGCAAGCTCCTAGCGTTTACCGACTCCGTCCAAGATGCCTCGCATCGAGCCTCATTTTTTGCGGGCCGTACACACCGGTTCAACACCCGAGCGCTCATGGCAGGAGCATTAGTTCATGCGGGCGAAGCTGGTCTGAGTCTGGCCGAGCTGGGCGAGCAGTTGTTTCACGATGCCGACTCCCCACAAGGCAGATATGGACTAGTTCCACCAGACCTTCTGCGAGACATAGCTATGCGTTCAGTCTGGTCAGAGGAAGCTGACGAAGCTGCGTTGAAGACGCTGGAACATCGGGTGGGATTTGAGGTCGATCTGGAGTTTGGGCTGAGGTCTCGAGTAGGCCGAACCCTTGAGCAGTCCGGTGCTTCGGCCGCTTGGGTCGACCTTGACGAGTCGGCGGCTTTGCTAGTCGAGGAAGCCTTAGCGGACGTACTCGGCGAAGTTCCAAGCAGCGCCATCGAAGGCGCCGATGCCTATTTGCTTGGGATCTGCGACCGCCTTCGGGGCAACGGAGCACTTCACAACCCATTGCTCGAACCTTTTGTGGCCGAGGGTGGAAGTCAATGGTTTATCTGGGGTGGTCGACCGAATGGACTTCCGCCGTTTACTCATGAGCAAAGCCGACCAACATTTGTGAGTACCGCAAGCAAATCCGAGTTCGACTCGCTAGCTGCCAAAAGCTCACCTGCAACCTGGTGGGCAGACTGGGCGACGCGATCGCTTGGCATCAATCCCGCATTTGCTGCCGAGGTCAACCTGCGAGTTCTGGCAACCCTTGCTGGAGCAACAGAAGCGTTTATTGCGACAACTTTGAGTAGCGGTCAAACCATTTACGGGCTGGACCGGCGCTTTGTGCGAGCAATCGATATTGCCGAGGTGAGTGGAGTAGCCGAGCAATCAGTTGTGCGCTGTGATCACTGTGGCGGGGCTGCAACTGTGCCACCGCGTTTTATTGGGAATTGGACCCAAGTGCCCTGCCGTCGCTACAGATGCATTGGTCGTTACCACTCGCAAGACCCGGTTGACAGTGGGTATTACCGCCGCTTTTACAGAAAAGGCACGACAACCAGAGTTGTGACAGGTGAACATACGGGTCTATTGAATCGGCGAGATCGAGAAGCCCTAGAAACAGCATTCAAAGATGGCACAGCGCCCGATTCGCCAAATGTGTTGACAGCTACGCCGACCTTAGAGATGGGTATTGATATAGGCGACCTGTCTGCGGTCATGCTCACCTCAGTGCCACGTAACCCGGCTAGTTACATTCAGCGCGTCGGCCGGGCCGGGCGCGCAACCGGTAATTCGCTGGTCACGACCTTTGTGCGTAGCGATACCCACGGCTTGTATTACCTAGCCGAACCCGAGGCCATGCTTGCCGGGTCTGTACGGCCGCCGAACTGCTATCTAGAGGCTAGGGAGACACTCAATCGGCAATACGTTGCTTATTTGATGGACCGGATGGCTAGCGGCACGATTGCGGCTAATCCGTTGCCCAACAAAGTTGGCGAACTCATGCGAACTGCATTTATGGAGGGCGGACTCTTTCAGGTGTTGAAAGACACCTCAATCGGTGACTCTACTCACGTAGAAACCTTTCTCGGCTTGTTCGGAACCTTGCTTGGTCAAGACGCCGCTGATCGCCTTCGAGAGTTTGCATTAGGCGGCATTGAGCCGCATCTCAAAGATGTCACAGATAGTTGGTTTGCACAGTTGCGCGAGCTTGGACTGCGCCGCGACCGGCTTGCAGCCTCTATTGATAAACTCGAAACAGCAGAGCATCGGGACCAAGACGATGAAGAAGAACTGCGTTCGTTGCGTGGTCAGCGCAGTGCAGTTATCCAACTCCTACGCGAACATCGCGACGAGTACCCATTGTCGGCTCTAGAACGAACCGGGATACTTCCCAACTACTCGCTTGCTGGTGACGTAGTCACGCTCACAGCAAACCTGTGGTCAAAGCCTCGAGAAGAAGGTGGAGAGTTCGAAAGCCAAACCTTAGAATTTGCTCGTCCTGGAATCAGAGCAATTACAGAGTTTGCCCCCGGTAATACCTTTTTTGCTAGTGGCCACAAACATGTTATTGATGCTTTAGAGATTGGCGCAGCTCAAGAACCGCTCTACGAGGAGTGGCGAATCTGCCCCGAATGTGCTTACGCAGATATAGAGCCAGCCGGTCAGTCGCCAACTAGCTGCCCACGTTGCAGCGGTCAACGCATTGCAGATGTCGGTGCCCGTCACAAAGTGCTCCGACTCCGTCATGCCTTTGCGACTGCCCCCGAGGAAGCGGCACGGGTCTTTGATGAATCCGATAACCGGACTAAAGAACGATACGAACTCGTTTCGCTAGTCGATCCAGACCCCACCGAAATTCGTGATGCGTGGCTCATTGATGACCGCAGTTTTGGCGCCGAGTTTGCCGGTCGTGTTCGGCTCCGCACGTTCAACCTTGGACTACTAGGAAAGCCAGGGGAGCAGGTAGAGCTTGGCGGACATGAGCACACTGCACCGCGCTTTACGGTCTGCCGGCATTGCGGTGCCGTTCGTGATGTTCGAGAAAAGCCCAACTCCTCGACCGGTAGCAAATCTCATCTTCTCCATCAGGGCTGGTGCAAGGTTCGTTCAGGCTCGCAGCCGGCAAGTTGGGATCCCCTTATTTTGGTCCATGAACTCACCACCGAAGCTATTCGGTTGCTGGTGCCAGTATCGATGTACGAGGTAGATGAGCGGCTCGCCAGTTTCAAAGGTGCGCTCCTTTTGGGAATCCGCGAAACTCTTGGGGGTAACCCCGAACACCTTCGAATTACTACCGCTGATTCTCCGAATCGTTCTGGTCAAGGTCGCCGACGGTTCTTGGTGCTTTATGACCAAGTGCCAGGCGGGACTGGCTATCTCAGCCCTCTAGCTGATCCCAAATCGATCAAAGCAATCCTTGAGGCGGCTCGAGAGGTCATTGCGCATTGCCCTTGTCGCAATGAAGGCAGACCAGCCTGTCACCGTTGCTTACTCGGTGTTGTTGGCCGAAATGAATACGATCTTGTGCGCCGGGACTTAGCCAGAGAACTGCTTGACTCGATGCTTGAAGAGCCCTTTGAGCCTCAAAAAGTATCGACAATTGGCAACGCAAGTATTGCTGGAGTCGAGGAGTCAGAGTTGGAACGCCGCTTCAAGGTGGCGTTGCGGCAATGGGCTGACGGGGCGCAGAATGCCGATGTTACTCTGACCAAAGTTCCAGGCCGAGGCCGCTACGAGGCATTTGAGCTGACTATTGGCTTCTTTGGCCAAGTAGTGCGGTACCGAATCTCTGAACAAGAAGGATTGTCTAATCTGGGCAGCACGCTGCCCGACTTCCTGATTAAGCGGATGGATAGTACGAGCGCCGATATTGCGGTGTACCTCGATGGATTTGAGTATCACGCGTCGCAAACAAACAACAACATCGCATCTGATTCGCAGAAGCGTTCTGCGGTGCGAGCCAACGGGCAATTGGTCTGGAACCTCACCTGGGAAGATGTTAAGCAGTTCCACACAGCAGTAGCTGCTGAGCCTCCTACTGAGCCTCCGGACCGGCTTCTGATGACCGCAGCAGCGCGCATTGAAGCCAAAAACGTTCATCAGAAAATCCCGGGTCCCATAGACATTGACGCACTGCAACAGAACCCCATGGCGCTACTGCTGGATTATTTGGTACGACCCGACAGAGAAGCCTGGAAGCGCGCCGTTCTTTCGGCTATCGCTGGCATGGCAGTAGTCGGGGGCACCTCTTCGTTAGACGCAGACGGTCTGCAAGTCCAACTTGATGCAGCCTTGGCTGGAACTTGGGTGCAGTTACCAACAGCAGCTGGTGCAGAAGTGGCACTTGGGTCACGCGTAGTTACCCCTGGGCAACTTCCGCTCGCCATGTTCTTAGATACGGCTCAACCGGCAAAAGAAAACTGGACGGTCCTTGCTGTGCTCGATGATTCGCCGGGGGCTATTCGTTCTTCCCAACACCTTGCCCGATGGGCTGACTGGCTTCCTTGGGCAAACCTGCTTCAGTTCCTCGGACTACCCGAATCTCAGCAGGCTGGTATCGCCTCGGGATCTTCGCAGGCGCAGGAGTTGCAATGGGGTGACTTGTGGCTCAGAAGTCGCACAGCCCGTTCGACGGCAACTCGCACTATTGACCTGTCCGAATCAGAACTCGAGCAACTCGACCTGATTGACAACCTTCAAGTTGGAGAACTTGTCAGACAGGCTCTTGAACGGGGCGCTTCGCTGCTCGTCGCAGGCCACGAGGTTGACGGGCTTCCATTAGAGGCCGCCTGGCCGCACAAAAAAGTAGCAGTGCTCTTACCCGGCTCCGAGGCTGTGTCTGGCTGGGATGCGCGACCGGTGGAGCAGTGGACAATTGACGAGCTGATGGCAGCTCTAGAGGGTGAACAATGACCAGACTAGTGATCTCACGAGAAGTGCTGCCGCGGTTCGGACGCCTAGATGCTGCTGTGCAAAACCGCATCACTGAACTTGTGACCAAGTTTCAGGACCTCACCGTCAGCGAGCTGTACAACTACAAAGGGCTTCACCTTGAGTCCTATGTCAATCAACGTGACTCACGCGCTCGAACTATCAGACTCGGCGATAACCATCGCGGGATAGTGCTGCTCCCAGACGATAATGAGACCGTTGTCTTAATTGATGTACTTCCACATCAAGAGGCCGATAGGTGGATGGCTCGAAACGAGTTTCGAGTAAATCAGGCAACTGGCGCGCTCGAGATTGTGGACGTTGCAAGTCTCGGTGAGTTGGTATCGGACGGCAGTAAAGGCATTCCGATCGACGATCTGCCAAATTTGTATGCACATCGCAGCGATCGGGAGTTTCAGCAACTCGGAATTGAGCCCGAGTTGTTGCCATTGCTGCGTGCGCTTCAGACCGAAGAGCAGCTCGAACCACTTTTGACAGTTGTGCCCCAAGGTCAAGCAGATGCGTTGATTTTGCTGACCGGTACAGAATCCACAGATATTTTGTATGCAACGCTTGTGGGTGACGAAGAGCGACCAAGCATTGACACTGAGGACCTTGTGGCCGCCATCGCAGCGCCCGCCTCTCGCAATCAGTTCCATGTTGTATCCGACCAAGAAGAACTTGCCGAAATGCTCGCCAAACCGTTCGCACTGTGGCGAACCTATTTGCACCCAACGCAGCAAAAGGCGGCTTATAAGCCGGTCTACAACGGTCCAGCTCGCGTCACAGGCGGTGCAGGTACAGGGAAAACGGTAGTTGCTATCCACCGGGCCAAGATGCTGGCCGAATCACTCGAAGTTGGTTACCGCGGCAAGCCAATCTTGTTTACGACGTACACCCGCAACCTGGCTCAATCAATCAAGCATGACCTTGTGTTCTTGGGTGGGGTGGACCTGCTCGATTCTGTGGAGGTGCTGAACGTAGATCGACTTGCGTATCAGGTGGTTACTGATGAAGAGGGTGCTGCTCCGGGGGTGGTTGACGGCGATCGCTTTAGGGAAATTTGGCAGAAGACAATTGACGAGATTGGTGCCGAATTCCAAGTCACCTTTGCAATCCAAGAGTGGGAGCAGGTTGTGTTAGCCCAAGGGATTGAGTCGCGAAGTGAGTACTTCGCTGCCGTCCGGGCGGGGCGTGGAAAAGCACTCGACAGACTGAGCCGGGCAAAGCTGTGGAAGGTTATTGAAGCTGCCACTGCAGAGCTAGCGCGGCGTAAGCAGCGGACCTACTTGCAGATTGCAAGTGATGCGGCGGGTTACCTCACCAACAATCCGGTGAAGGCCTTCCGTCACGTCATAGTGGACGAGGCGCAAGATCTTCACGAGGCGCAATGGCGATTGCTGCGCGCAGCGGTGAAACCCGATGTGAATGACCTGTTCATTGTTGGCGATTCGCATCAGCGCATTTATGACCGCCGCAGTTCGCTCTCGAAAGTCGGCATCGAAATTCGAGGCCGCTCACGTCGCTTACGAATTAACTACCGCACCACTCATGAGATTTTGCGTTGGTCGCTAGCAGTGCTGGGTGAGGGTGATTTTGATGACCTTGACTTGGGGACGGAAACCCAAGACGGCGCGGGGTACCACAGCTTTCTGCACGGCGCATCGCCAACGGTTGCCGGGTTTGATACTCCAGCCGAGATGGCAGCAGGTCTTGTGAGTCAGGTGGCATTATGGATCGAGGGTGGGGTCGAGCCCAGCGAAATTGGTGTGGTGACACCAACCAAGTTTGGCTTCAGCCTGCTTGAGCAGGCCCTGCAGCAGGCCAGCCTGACTTGCTTCCGACTTGGTCGCGACCTGAAGATCGGCGAAGGAATCGCCGTTGGAACAATGCACAGGATGAAGGGTCTGGAATACCGCTGCATCGCAGTAGCGGGTGTTGGGGTAGATCAGATGCCGCTGCAGACAGCGTTGGCTGCTGTTGCAGATGATCCAGCCGAGGTTGAGTTAGAGCTTCGCCGTCAACGGTGCCTTCTGTATGTTGCATGTACCCGAGCACGTGAAGATTTGTGGGTCGGATACTCAGGTGACCCAAGCCCGTTCATCGTTAGTTGAGCACCCCCGCCGGCCGCACCCGCCCCCTAGCTCAGAACACCGAGCCCAAGTCGTTGCGCACAACGTGATCAATGTTGCGTTCGGCAAGCGCCGCGATGGTAAGTGAGGGGTTCACGCACCCAGTCGACCCGGGGATGAGCGCCCCGTCGTTCACATACAGGCCCCGCTGCCCAAGCACCCGGCCATACCCGTCGCACACTTTGCCGATGACTGCGCCACCCAGAGCGTGATAGGTCACTGGGTCTGTT
>Ga0209702_10002976_pt1 | contig 27908 bp, 39 predicted proteins | sample FRY01_FD_187210 | JGI IMG/M metagenome (GOLD analysis project Ga0209702, IMG submission 187210) | Freshwater microbial communities from Lake Fryxell liftoff mats and glacier meltwater in Antarctica - FRY-01 (SPAdes) (version 2) | ecosystem: Environmental > Aquatic > Freshwater > Ice > Glacier... | reverse complement strand
GGTCGAGGCTCAAACATGATCCGCACAGCCGCAGGGCACTCTCGGCGGCCTGTCGATCCTGTCGCGGCTTCTTCTACTGGATCGGGCGTGTGATGGGCGTTGCATTGCGGGCCTCCTTGGCTGTGACACATGTTGCGCCACCGGTGCCTGCGAAGTCTCGCGGGGAGTGTCGCGCGGAACGTCCCGCCGATCTGCACCGATACCGCGTGATGTTTCCCGAGCGGTGGGCCGCTTTGCTGCACGCCCATTTCAACAGCGATCTGCGGTTGATCCAATACAGTTTTGACGTGTCAGAGCGACAAGCCCGCGATTGGCTGGCTGGCAAGAACTCACCATCCGGCCCATTCGCCGTCATCGCCTGCGCCAGGATACCGGGCGCGATGGCTTATTTGATGGGTGCCGCATGACCCCCACCCCGCAACTGCCCGCCGCGCATCCTCGCCGGAGCCGCGCGGCCAACTCCCCCGGCTGCGTTCCTCCCAGCGTGGCCGGGGTTTTTATTCTCAACGGCCGTGGTGGCGAAAGTAGGCCGTGCGTTACACGCCAACCGGGGCAGCGGCGTGGCCGTTGTTTGAAGCTGCCCCACCATTTCGCAGGTGAACCCATGAACCACGCAGACATGAGCCTTGACGACGTGCGCGATCTGGCTGGCAAAGCCGACGCGATTGCAAACCTTGCCGCCGATCTGGAACGAGTGACGGGGGTGCGTGTGCGCATCGACCTGACCGGCGCGGCCTGTGTCAGTTTTCCGCTGTTTGCGGCCCCGGCTGCTGAACCGAGCGGCAAGGTGTCCGACGCAGAGTTCGCCGCGGCACTTGGTTGCGCGCCGGCCGCCGTTCCTGTGCCGTTGCTTGTACCGGCCAAAGCTGCCGCGTTAAAGCCTGAGCCGAAAGCCGGTGGCGTGAAGTACTGGACCGCCGCCGAGGATGCCCGCGCCGTCGCCATGGTCGAGGCCGGTCACACCGCAGAGGAAATTGCGGCCGATCTGGGCAGGCCCGTCATGGGCACCAAGTGGCGGCTGCAAACCAAGCTGAAGCGGCAGTACGATGGCCGGGTGCAGACCGCGACAATTCCCAGAACGGTCGATCAGGTGTCGGTCGAGCCGGTTCCGGCGCCTGCCTCGGTGGCAGTGTCGCCGCCCGCTGATCTGGTCATCGCCTCGACGCCGCCTGCCGCCCCTGGCTTCACCATGCTGCCAGTCGATGGCACCAGTGCCGACCGTCACATGCACGCTCACCTGGACGATCTGGGCTATCCCGGCAAATGGTCGCCCCGCCTGGACAGCGACATGCTGGCGGCGCTGGGACGTGGTGCGAAGTTTGGCGCGGTTTGTGTCGAACTGGAATTGGACCACAAGCTCGCGGTGGCCCGGTTCAATGCGCTGGCCGCTTGCGTGCGGGTCGATGGACGGTTCACGATTGAAGCGCAGTCGCGCCTGACGGTGGCCCTGCGTGAGCGTGCCGACGCGGCAGAGGCGCGGGTTGCGTGATGACCCCCGCAACACCGCTTGCAGCATCTGTGGCGCACCAAACCCCGCCATTGCCTACCGCGTGCCCGGACTGTGGAACCGACTTCCAGAGAGCAAGCGCAAGCGGCTGTGGGCGTGTGCCGAGCATGTGCCGGATGCGGAACGACGTTGGGCTGGCGCTTCTGGCTTGGGAGCGCGTGCTGTGGAGCCGGGAAGTGATGTTAGCCCGACGGCGCCACCGAAGCAGCCGGACTTGTTTGGTTGAGTTGCGCCGCGTGACGCATGAGATTTTGGCGCAACCTAAAGGCGTTTGAGAAAACGTAGGAGGCTATGACATGGACGGATCGAACATGAGCGGTGACGCGGCATATGCCATTTCGGCGGATGAATTGCGCCAGTTTGTAGAGCGCATCGAGGTCGAGCGCGCGGAACAGGCGGAATCGAAGGCGCGGGAAAAAGAGATTTTTGCGGAGTTGAAGGGCCGGGGATACATGACCCGTCCGGTGCGCACAATCATCAAGGAGCGGACGCAAAAGCCCGATGATCTGGCCGAGGCAGCGGCGGTGCTGGACATGTACAGATCCGCGCTTGGGATGGCCTGATCTATGGTTCCCGTGACCATCCACCTGCCATGGCCCGACAGCGCACTGCACGCCCATGCCAAGGGGCACTGGCGACCCAAGGCTGCTGCGACCAAGGCATACCGCTGCATTGCGTGGGGTCTGGCTCTGCAAGCCGGGGTGAAGCGTGACCCGGCCGCACGTTTGGCATTCACATTTCACCCGCCGGATAAGCGCCGCCGCGACTGTCAAAACATGCCTGCCATGATGAAGGGCGCTGTTGATGGCATAGCCGACGCCATGGGGTGCGACGACAACCTGTTTCGCTGCGCATGGCCCGAGGCGTTTGCAGAACCCGCGCTTGGCGGTGTCGTGATTATCCAGGTTGGCGGCGCAACATGACCGACGACTGGAAAGGCGCGTCCCTGAGCACGGCCGGGCTACGGTTCAGGCGCGGGAAAGACGGGTGATGTCGTGAAGGCGCATATCCCATATTTCAGCTTTTACCCGTCTGACTTTATGAACGGTGTGCGCGGCCTGACTGCGCAAGACATCGGCGTTTACACCATGCTGCTTTGCCGGATTTATGAGGGTAGTGGGCCAGTTGAATATCACGCTTTTCGGCTGGCAACTTACTGCGGTATGCGCGAGGCGGCATTTGAAAAGGCACTCGGTAAACTACTCGATTTGGGCAAGCTGACACTTGATTCAGGCATGATTAGGAGTGAAGTTCTTGATGATTGGGTTTTAAAATCGAGAAATACGGATAAACGGCCATGGGTGCCGCTTTTAATTCAGCGTTGGGTTTTCGAGCGTGACGGCATGGTGTGCGCATACTGCCACACCACCGAAGGGCCGTTTCACTTGGATCACATCAAGCCGTGGGCTGTCGGTGGAGAGCATACGGCGGAAAATTTAACCGTTGCTTGTTCATCTTGTAACTGGAGCAAAGGCAGTAAAACCCTTGCTGAATGGAGGGGTTTTTAATGAGAAACGGCCTTCCGTATTATAAGGCATATCCGCGCGACTTTATGGAGGGCACTATCGGGATGCCCTTTGAGTTGAAGGGCGCATATCGCCTTCTTCTTGACCTGATCTACATGCAAGCCGGACGCCTTTTCGATGAACCGAAATACATATCAGGGCACCTTGGATGCAGCGTCCGAGCATGGGGAAACTACCGTGCCGCGCTGGTCAAATTAGGCAAGATTCAAGTAGATGGCGAGTTTATCTCCAACTTTCGCGCAACTTTGGAGATAGATAAGTTGGAGATAATCTCAGATAAACAGCGCGAAAACGCATCACAACCCCGCAAAAACAAGGGGTTACCAAAAGCCATGGATGAGCCAAAACATAGCCATACAGAACCAGAACCAGACACAGAAGAAAGAGAAGAACCCCCTTTGGTCCCCCAAAGCGGCAACGCGCCGGTGCCGCCGGATAAGCCGCCTCCCAAGCAATCCCGAAGATGCCGCCTGCCAGATGGATGGGTGCCTTCCGAAAGAAATATCCAAGACGCCGAAGCGCGAAAATTCACAGCAAGGGAAATCCAAGATGAAGCCGATAGATTCCGCGACCACCACTATTCTCGCGGCACAACTTTCGCGGATTGGGATGCAGGCTGGCGAACGTGGCTTGGCAACGCCCGCAAGTTCGGATCGCGTAGCGGCATGGCTGGCCAAGCAAACCCCGGAGGACGCGGACAAGGCGGCAGTATCGCGAGCATCGTCGCACGGCGTTGGGCTGCGGGTGACGTATAGCAGCCGGTTCCCAAGCGGCCCCAACGGCGAGCACATGCCGTCCTATCAGATCGCGGTGGGATGCGACGTGTCACAGGCCGGTGACCACGCGGCGGCGCTTGCCGATTTGCGGAATTTCATGACGCCCGCGCCCGTGCGGCAAATCGAGGCATGGCTTGCAGAGTTGTCGGTCATCGTGGCCCGCCGCGCCGACGATCAGTTTGCAGATGAATTACGGGTGTCTGTCTATTCGTCGCGCCTGTCGCGGTTTCCTGCCGATGTGGTCAGGGCTGTGCTGCTGTCGGCCACCTACAAATTCTGGCCGACATGGGAGGAACTGGAACACCGCTGCCGGGCGCTGACCGGCCCGCGTGCGCAAATGATTACTGCGCTGGAGCGCGGCCCCGTCCCGATCGACAAACCGGCTCGTGTGGCGACGGAGCATGAGAGGGCGCGAGTGCAGGCAATGGTTGACGAATTATTCCCGAGCCACAGACCCGATGTTCGGAAAACGGCGGTTGAAACAGCAATGAGCGGCTCTTGCATGAAGGGCGCCTCCGAATGACCTACATCCACAACCGCCCCCCCATGGTGATCCCGCCACTCGTGCCGCGCGCGTTCACCCCGCCGACGATCAGCTACCCCGAGCAAGCCGCTCTGGACATGGCCCGCGCTGCAAATGTGCGCGCGAAAAGCGGCACCGGCGAAACCGCAGTTGAAGCCGGTGATCGCCGGGCAGGGTGGTTTCAGACTGTCTCGCGGATCCTCGCAGCAGGCCCGGCAACAACCGCCCGCATGTCATTGGCGTGGGGGATAAGCCGGACCGCCGCCGAAAACCGATGCGCCAGCCTGTGCAACGTTGGCTACATGCAGAAGATCAAGCCCGAGGTCGGCCCGACCCTGTGGCGGGCGGTGCCGCAATGACCGACATTCGCGCGGCATACCGCGCCACGTTCGTTCGCCGCTGGCACAGCAACCCGGACGCATCCGACCTGCACGACGAGCTGGGCGCGCATCAGGGCCGCGTGGCGCTGCTGTGCCTCACGCTCTGGCCCGATGCACATGCGTTGCCCCGCGCCGCGCTGATGCACGACATCGGCGAGGCCGGGCTGGGCGACGTGAGCGGGGATGCAAAGCGGCAAAACCCGGACCTCGCCGCCATTTTGCGGCGGATCGAGGGCGAGCGCCTGGCTGCGATGAAATTGCCCGCCGTGAGCCTGAGCGACATGGAACAACGCCGCTTGCACCTGGCCGACCTGCTGGATGCCTACCTGTTCATCCGCCACCGCCGCCCGCGGCTGCTGAGCGGCGATGGCTGGCCCGAGGCGCTGCACGTCATCCGCGCGACCGCATGGGCCTGCGGCGTCGGCGCGCAAGTGGAAGGGCTGCTGAAATGACAAACACCGAAGACCTGGAGCGCCTGCAAAGGCACATCAAATCCATCATCGCCATGCGCAAGCGTCAAGCCGCATTGGGTGGTAAGGATTACTCCGACATGACGCAGCGCCAAGTGCAAAAGAACGGTGCCGATCTGACATGGCTCGGAATGGACATCGACAAGGCAGAGCGCGAAGCCCATGCCGCTGCCGTTGATTGCGGGCTTGCTGATCCTCGCAGTGCTGATCGGTATGGCCCGACTGACTACCGGCCGAGCGCATTTCACCACTACCGGCACCAGCCGACAGTGCCGCGTTGCGTGGTGGCGAGATGATTCCTGCCAGCCCCGCAACCCGTGCAAGAGGGCATGGACCTATGACGCCCGCCACGCCCCGAAATATCGCCGCCAGACCGCATCTGCGCATTTTCGGCGGCATGGGGTGCCGCAACCCACAACGCGCGCCACACGGTCCGCTGAACGAGCAGGGGCATGACGAGGCCCGCGTATCAAACATCAACAGCAAGGGAACAGACAAATGAAGGTCATCGCACTAACCGCCATCGCAGCACTGATCACCGGCTGCTCCACAGCCGAAATGGTCACAGCCGCGAAAGGCGAATGTGACGCCATCGGCTACGCGCCCGGCACAGTGCAGCACACCGAATGCACTGAGCGCGGATATCGCGGTCAAGCCGCCCTGCAGGCTGAGGTCGTCAGCGATCTGTTTCTCTGGGCTTTGATCGAAGCCGCGTATTGATCGGGGCGTCGTATGGGCCGCTTAACGAGATGCAACACACAAAAGATGGACATCATGATGGCCGAATATGAAGCTGCGGCAATAATTGCAACTGGCATCACGTTATTTGTCAGTTTAGTTGCATTGGCGCTTTTTGCTTGGGTTCATTTTTGTATTTATATCAGTGGCGGCGCATGGTGGGGTGGTTTATTCAGTATTTTGCCAGTGCTGATCGGGATTTGGTTTGCCATGTTTATGATCGGGGCGTCACCGTGACCAGCAAAGCCAGACGCGCCCGAAATAGAGCCATTGCCTTGGCAGGCGGTGCCTCAGTGCCACAGCAGCCATCAGGCCGCGACCGAACGCACACCAACCAGCCGCAAGAGGATGCCCGCATGACAGCCATGACAGCCCGTGAGCGCATGACGGGACACACCGGCAAGGACGCACTCGACCCTGCGCTAGGGACGGACATGGGGCGCTGCATCGTGGCGCTATGCCAAGGCGATGAACGCGCAACCCTGCTAGGCGCATGGCAGGCCATGAGCGCCGCGCATCGCAACTATCGCCTGATCTACATCGGGCAGACCGGCGATCCACAAGGCGGGGCGTTTGGCTATGTCGCAGACAAAATGGAAACCGACCCTTCATTGCGGATTGATCTGCGCACCCACGACGAGCGCGTTGCTGCCGCCAAAGCCGGGTGGGCAGCATGGCAAGCGCGTATCGCCGCCCTGCCGCCGCCACAGATGAAGTGGGCTATTCGGGCCGGGCTTGACGGTTTCATGGGCGAGGCGACCCTGTGGCGCGACAAGGCCCCGACGATCCAAGGCGGGGTGGCAGTCGATGCGCTTAGGCGGCTGACAGTTGACAAACCCGAAAAGCCCGCATAGGCTCAGGATAATCGGGCGCGTTCCTTGCAAAAGGGCCGCGCTTGTTTTTTCCCGGCCCACTCCCAAGGCCAACCACCACAGCCTCGATCATCGCACCAGCGCGAAAGCGTCAACCAGCCGGGCCGGGCGCGAAAGCGCATTTTTGGGGCGGGATGGGCGAGAGGGTGGAATAATTCAGCGAGGCGGCGCAATGCTCGGCAGGCCCAGCACATACGATCCAGCCTATTGCGAACAGATCATCGACTATATGTCGAACGGATACAGCGTCACAGCCTTTGCTGGAAGTATCGGCGTGGCGAGGTCAACCGTCTACAAATGGGCCGATGAACACCCGGATTTTTCGGACGCCCTAAAGTCGGCGCAGGCAAAGTCCTCGATCTGGTGGGAAGATTGCCTGCGCGATATTGCTCAAGGCAAGGACGGCAACGCAACCGCCGCGATCTTCGGACTGAAGAACCGATCCGCTGATGAATGGCGCGATAAATCCGTTGTCGAAGGCCCCGGCGCGAACGGCGAGCATCTGGTCACGCGGATCGTAATCGAGGCTGAGGATGGCGACAGCAAGGATACGACTTCCGCCTAAACTTGTTCCAGTCTTTGCGCCGCCCCGAGGATCGGTTCAATACCGGGCAATGCGCGGGGGCAGGGGTAGCGCCAAAAGTTACACTGCCGCCAAGATGGTCGCGATCTGGGGCTATGCGGAACCGCTGCGCATTCTCTGTACACGCGAGTTTCAGGCCAGCATCAAGGAAAGTTTCCACGCCGAACTTAAGGCGGCAATCGAAGCCGAACCGTGGCTTGCCGCGCACTATGATGTTGGCGTTGACTACCTTCGAGGGGCAAACGGGACAGAGTTCATATTTCGCGGGCTGCGGCACGGGACCAACACGGTCAAGTCGCTGGCCAAGATTGATCTGACCATCGTCGAGGAAGCAGAAGACGTTCCTGAAAACGCATGGCTCGCATTAGAGGCTACAGTCTTTCGCCAGCCTAAAGCGGAACTATGGCCGATCTGGAACCCGCGCAAAGACGGGTCGCCTGTTGATATGCGGTTCGTCAAGAACCCGCCCAAGAATGCGCTAATTGCTGAGGTGAACTGGAACGACAACCCATTCTTTCCGCCCGGCATGGAAACGCTTCGACAGAGAGAGCAGGAGCGGCTTGACCCCAATACCTACGCCCATGTTTGGGAAGGCGCGTATCTGGTCAACTCCGATGCGCAAGTCTTCGCTGGCCGGTGGCGGGTTGCAGAATTTGACCATGCCGATGATTGGGATGGCCCGTATCAGGGTGGCGACTTCGGTTATAGCCAAGACCCAACGGCTGCCGTGCGATCATGGATCCACGGCGATACGCTCTATGTCAGTCACGAGGCGTTCGGCAGGCCGGAACTCGACGGGATCGGGGCATATGTCTGCGATCAGGACCGGATACCGGGCTTTGCAGACGAGGTGTCGCGATGGGATAGCGCATCCCCAGGCTCTATCAGCCTGATCAAACGTAACGGCCTGAGCCGCGCTGAACCGGCGCCGAAGTGGCAAGGATCAGTTGAGGACGGGATCAGGTTCCTGCGGTCATTCAAGGAAATCGTGGTCCACCCGCGATGCAAGGGAATGATCAACGAGCTGCGCCTCTACAGCTACAAGGTTGACCGGCTGACCGGCGATATCCGCTCGGAAGTGAGCGACGCAAACAATCACGGGATCGACGCGCTGAGGTATGCCATTGCGCCACTGATCAAGGGCGCGCCAACCGCCGGTGTATTCCTGAGAAAGAAGAACCGATGAACCCTATCGCCATGCTGATCAACGCCGCGCGCCGAATGGAAACTATGTTTCCCGGCTATTTCCCCGATGCAAAACATAATCATTATGTTGATTTCGGATACCCCGACCACGTTGGGTTTACGCAAACCTATCAGATGTTCGTCCGCAACGGCATGGCCCGCGCCGCTGTTGAAAAAACCATCCTGAAAACATGGCAGGACAACCCGGAACTGTGGGAAACCACCGAACCAGAAGAAAGGCCGCTGGAGGCTGAAATCCGGCAGCGGTTCGATGATCTGCGCGTGTGGCAACGCCTGGCCGAGGCAGACCGCCGGTCATTGGTGGGTGGGTATTCTGGCGTCATTCTTCGGTTGGCCGACAGCAAGCGGTTTGCCGAGCCGGTAGACCGCGTGCCGGGTGGATTGCTTGGGTTGGCAGAACTTATCCCGGCATGGGAGGGGCAGTTGACCGTCTCAAGCTGGGACACGAACGAAACATCGGAGACCTACGGGCAGCCGACGATGTTCAGCTTCAACGAGGCCGCAGTCGGCGACAACCGGCGCGAAATGAAAAACCGCAGTTTCGAGTTGCACCCTCATCGCGTTCTGGTCTGGTCAGCCGACGGTACAATTCACAACCGATCAATGCTGGAGCCGGGGTTCAACGATCTGCTGACGCTGGAAAAGATCAGCGGCGCGGGTGGCGAGGGTTTCTGGAAAAACGCCAAGTCAGCCCCCGTGCTGGAATCGGACCCAAACATCAGCATCGAAGACATGGCCAAAGGGATGGGCGTGCCAGTTGCTGAGATCGCCGACAAGATGAACGAGCAAGTGCAGGACTTCAACAAAGGCTTCGACGCCATGCTGATGTTGCAGGGCATCAAGGCAAAGACACTCGGCATTACCCTGCCGAGCCCTGAACATTTTTTCAACATCGCTCTGCAATCCTTCGCAGCTTCAATCCAGTGCCCGCTGAAAATCCTCGTCGGAACCCAGACAGGTGAACGCGCCAGCACTGAGGATTCCGCAGAGTGGGCGCAGACCAACATGGCCCGGCGAAACAACGTGGTGCGCCCGAACGTCATGGCGCTGTTCAGGCGGCTTGAGGCGTTCGGCATCCTGCCTGAGAAGGACTGGTATCTGAACTGGTCCGACCTGACCGAAAGCAGCATGGGCGAGAAGATCGACCGCGCCGCCAAAATGGCAGCAATCAACGCCGCAATGCCAGACGAACTTGTGTTCCTTGTCGAGGAAATCCGAGCCGTCCTTGACTTGGACCCGGTATTCGACACGGACGACGATGAAGGAGACGACACCAATGAATAACCAGGTTCGCGTGAACATCAGGACTTTGGCCAATATGTCGGCCATCCGGCGTGAGCGGCGCAATGGGCGCGACAAGATCATCGTGCCGAGCGCGACCCTGCCGGATGGCGTCATCATGAACGGCATCCAGTACCCCGCCGACGAGATCCAAAAAGGGTTCATGACGCTGAACCGCAGCCCGGCCCCTCTTGGTCATCCCATGGTGAACGGGCAATTCGTCAGTGCGCGCGACCCCGAGGGCATCAACGTATCGTGGTTCGGCGCGCACAACGAAAACGTGCGCCGCGAAAACGGCCGGGTGTTCCTTGACAAGGTGATCGACGTGCAGCGCGCGAACGAAAGCGTCGGCGGGAAAGCGGTTCTGGAGGCCATCGAAAAGGGCGCGCCGATTCACACCAGCACCGGCCTTCTGTGCGACCTTGAGGCGGTGAATGGCGAGGGATTCGACTTCATCGCCCGCAACATGATGTTCGATCATGACGCGATATTGCTGGGCGAAGCTGGCGCCGCCACTCCCGAGCAGGGCGTCGGAATGATGGTGAACGCCAAGGGCGATGCCGTCGAGATTAAAGTCATCAATTCCGCTCTTGAGGACGCAGAGCGGGATCTGGAATGGGCGGCCGACATGGCCATCCGGGCAGCCGAAAGGCTGGAACGCGCGCCGCTCATGGCGCGCATCAAGACCGCTATCATGGATGCCGTTCGCGGCGCTGTGCAGGAACCGTCCACCAATGCAAAGGATATGGAAATGGACAAAGAGCAGATCGACGCGCTCTCCGCCAAGGTGAACGACCTGGCGACCGCGCAAGCCGCAATGGGTGAAACCATCGCAAACGCCGTGAAGGATGCCTTGAAGCCCCTGACCGACAATCTGGCCGCAATGCAGGCCAACGCCAAGGCCAAGGATCATGCCGAGTTGGCTGGCTATGTCGCCACCATCGTGAAGGCCAACATCCTTGATGCGGAATCGGCCAAGGAATTGACCCTGAACGCCGCGCGCAAGCTGGCGGAACAGGCCAAGCCCGGCAAGGCCGCGCAACTGAACGCAGCCTTTTTGGCTGGCAACCAAGCCGACGAGTGGGCGGGCTACAGCCTGAACACGCTGATCGACGGCGACACGCAAAAGGCGGTGAACTGATATGGCTGGCAATGTCATCTACCGTGGCCCGATTGAAAAGCAGGGCCGCACGGTCAACCTGCCCGTGACCGGCGCGCTTTTGCCCGGCACCTTCGTGGAGAACACCGCAACCGCGCTGGTGCAGATCACCACATCGCTGGCCAAGCGCCCGCTGATCTTGTCGAACGTCGAGTTCATGGACCAGACCGTGACGACCGCCTATGTGACGGGCAATACCGGCGTGGCCTATGAGCCTGAACCCGGCATGGTGTTTCAGTGCGCCATGGCGGCAGCAACCTACGCCAAGAACGCCCCGCTGAAAATCGCAGCCGCCGGTCGTCTGGCCGCTGCAACGACCGCAGGGGATATCGTCGTCGCGTTCTTTGACGATGTGCCCGGTGCGTATTCCGCTGGCGCTCTGGCCGATGTGGTCATCGCCAATTCTTACAACGTTCCGGCATAAGGAGGGCTAGGACATGCTTCGTTTCACCGAAGACCAAGAGGCGTTCGTTCTGGCCAATCGTCGCCAGTTCAACGCCGCGCAGGCCGCAATGGCTGCAAACCACGGCCAAACCCTGATTGGCAACGCCTTGCCAATGCCCCGCGACGTGTGGGGCGAATGGGACCGTGAGGGCGTCGAAGTTCAGCGCACCGTCCTGGCGATCTTCAACGATCTTGCCGGGTCTGTCTCGATGCCCATGCCGATCGGTAAGCTGGTCCACTATTTCCAGACGATCAGCGACAGTGGGTCTGTCAACATCTCGCTTGATGGCCGGTCGAAGGGCCGCACCGATCAGGCGGTTTACGACTACCACGGCACGCCCCTGCCGATCATCGACAGCCCGTTTTCCTACGGCTGGCGTCAGGTCGAGGCGGCGCGCACCGAGGGATTCCAGTTGGACTCGGCGGGCCGGGCCAACGCCATGCGCACTGTGGCCGAAAAGATGGAAAGCCTGATGCTTGATGGTGACGCCAAGATCGTTGTTGGCGGCGACATTCTCTATGGCCTTCGCAACCATCCCAAGCGCAACACCCGCACGACGGGTCAAGCGTTGATCGGGGCAACTGGCGCGCAATGGATGGCCGATGTGGTCGCAACTTTGAAGCTGCTGCACGGCGACAACTTCAAAAGCCGCGCGACGATCTATCTGAACTGGTCGGATTGGTTCTATGCCAACTCCACCGAATTCACGGCAGGTTATCCCAAGACCATCGCGCAGCGCGTTCTGGAGCTTGGCAACATCGAAGTGATCCCGTCGGACAGCGTGGCCGCAAGCCAGATCATCGCCATCGTGAAGGACCGTCGGGTTGTTCAGGTTCTCAGCGGAATGCCCATGACCACGCGGGCGCAATTCCGGGCCAACCCCGAGGACGACTACAACTTCGTCACGATGGCCGCAGTGGCGCTTGAAATCAAGTACGACGCAGAGGACAACTGCGGCGTGGCTGTTTCGACCATCGCCTGACGTGCGTTCAGCGAGAGGCCGGTCGCCCGGCCTCTTTCGTGAGCGCACCAAGAAAGGATTGCCAAATGAAAGTCACGATCACCGAAGCTGGCGTGTACGATGCTGATGGCCAGCGTGTTCCAGTCGGCACCGAAATCAGCGTGAAGGGTGACGCCATTCCGGCTTGGTTGGTCGGCAAGTGCCAAGCTGTCGCGGTCAAGAAAACCGCCGTGACCAACCCCGCAATCGGCGCTGTACAGCAGCCGGTCGAGGACGCCTGATATGGTTGCGACTGTCGCCGGGTGGATAACCTACGCCGCAGATCGCGGCGACACCGTGGCAGACAACGCGGCAAGCGCGGCGGCACTGGTGCGCGCGAAAGATCATATCGCGTATCGCTATCTGAACCGCTTGCTGCCGGGTTATGACGACACCTTGGCCGTGGTTGATCCCGGCACCTATGAGGCGGCAAAGCTGGAACTGGCAACGCCGGGGCTGTTTGCGGGCACATTCACGCCCGATCAGCGCAAGGTTCTGACCGGCGTTGGTTCCGTTCGCTGGACGGTGGTTTCCGGCGGCAAGGGCGGTTTTCAGGATGCCAGTGCGACAAGCGTTTTGATCGAGGCAATGTTTGATCCCTATGTGACCGACAGGCGCGGCCCGCACTTTGGGTTTACGGCAGTCGGCAAGACAGTCCGGGTAATCTGATGAGCGGCCTTGCCATTGCAGCCGAGGTCGCAGCCGCCTTGCGAGAGGCCGGGGTGGCCGTTGGCGCTGGCCCGCTGATCGTCACGCTCGAAAAGCCCGGTGCAACGACCGGCCCGGAATGGGCACCAGTAGCGGGAACGCCCACGACGCATGAACTGGTTGCGATTGACCAGAACATCCGGCACCGTGATGAAACCGGCGCGCTGATCGGCACATCGTCGCGGGTGCTGATGGTCGAGGCGGTAGGCGTTGTTCCGACGAAAGCCGACCGGGTGCAGGTGCGCGGGGTCTGGCACGAGATTGTCGATGTGATGCCCGAGGCGACGGGCGGGGTCGATCTGTTCTATTCGCTGACGCTGGGCACATGACCCAACTCAGCTGCGCCGCCTGGTATCTGGATCAAGGCGATATGTCGGTTGCGGCGTCCATTCTGCGGATGCACCCGGCACTGTTTGAATACTACCTGCCGATCCTGCGGGCGGCTTGGCTCGCGGGCGCTTTGAACACGTTGGGGCGGTAACATGGCACCTCGGATCAGCCAGCAAGCCCAAGTTCGCGCGCTGGTGGCAAAGTACGAGCCTGCCATCCGTGACGCGTTTCTTGCTGCAATCCGGCAGGCGCACGCATCGCTTGACTACGCGGCGCTGGTTGATGCCATCCGTTTCAACGATCTTAATCGCGCGGTGGACTTGCTGCGGATCGAAGGCGCGGCACTGTTTCCGCTGGAGGAGGCGATCAGGACGGCGGTCATCGCGGGCGGGGTGTCCGTCGTGGCCCCGCGTGCGCTTGCCGGTGCGTTCAGTTTCAGCGGTCGGCATCCTCGGGCCGAACGGATCATCGCGGAAATGGGCGCGCGGCTGGTGACGGAGATAGGCTCGCCGGGTGTTGAACCCATCCGGGCCTTGATCTTGGCAGGGCAGCAACAAGGCATCGGCACGGAGCGCATAGCGCGGCAACTGGCGGGCACGATCAACAAGCGGACCGGCATCCGCGAGGGTGGCATCATGGGGCTGGACGGCCCGCGTGCGGCCCGCTCGCAGGCGGTTCGGGATATCCTGTCGGACCCGGCGCGGATCGGGGAATACTTCAAGGGCGGAAAGCCGCGCTACACCAGCACCGACCGGCGGTTTGATGCAAGCGTGCGGCGGGCGATCAAGGACGGCAAGGCACTGTCTGCCGCCGATGTGGAGCGCATAGCCAAGGCGCACGATGCCCGGCTGTTGAAAGCGCGGGGCGATACCATCGCGCGCAACGAAGCCTTCACAGCGCAGGCGCAGGGGCGCAACGAGGCATACCGCCAGATGCAGGATCAGCCGGACGTCGAGGCGATAACAAAGCGGTGGCAGCACGCCAGCCTGAAAGACCCGCGACCGGATCATCAGCGCATGGACGGGGTTACGGTTGGTTTCGATGATCAGTTCCCGCCGATGGATGACGGGGCGGTTTTGCAATATCCGCACGATCCGGCGGGCGGCGCGGCTCATTCCATCGCGTGCCGATGCACGGTGGTTTACGAGCCGAAGTTTCGGAAGGGCTGATCATGGCGCGATATAACTTTGCAGACCTTGGCGCGTGGGCAGACGCGACCGAGGCCAAGATGAACTACGTCATGAAGTCCAGCATTTCCGATGTGCTGGTCGCGGCGCAGACAACGCAGATCGGGATCACTCAAGGCGCAACTTCATTTGTCGAGGGCAAAATCCCGGTTGGTGACACCGCCGAACTGGTGAACAGCCTGACGGTGGACAACGCGGAAGGGCCGGATGCCTATGTGGTCGCCATCGCGGGAATGCAGATCGGCGATTACAAGCGGTTCGGCTGGACCGCCGATCATGCCCACCGGATCGAAGTGGGGTTCGTTGGAACCGACAGTCTCGGCCGCACCTACAATCAGGCTGGCAGGCACTTTATCGGCGTGAACGCCGCGAAGTTCAGCGAGTTCGTCGCCAAGCGCGTTGCCGAGGTCCGGTCATGAACGAAGCCGACATCGAGAACGCAATCAAGGCGCGCCTGGCGGGCGGCGGGCTGACATGGCCTATCGCATGGCCGAACCAGAACGCGCCGGGAACCGTGCCGTTCATCGCGCTGGACATAGTGTCCACAGGCCGCACCGACGCCGCTCTGGCGGGTGGTGCTGAAATTGCCGAGGGCTTCGTGATGGCAAAGGTTGTGGTGCAGGAAGGCACCAGCACAGACGCCGCCAATCGCAAGGCCCAAGCCATCGCCGATCTGTTCCCCAAGGGGCTGCGGCTCGCAGTCACCGGCGGCGGCGAAATCACCATCACCAAGCCGTCCGAGCCAATCCAAGGCTTCAACGCCAACCAGAAGTGGCACAAGCCGGTTCGCATCACTTTCATGGCGTCTTGATCGCCAACTGAAACCCCCACGCGCGCGGGGTCAGCGCGCATCCCAACCACCATCATAGGAGGCGGCAACCATGCCAGCCATTACCGCGACATCAATGGGCGGGCCGGGGCCGCGCGTCCTTACCGAAACCACCCTGAACGGCACCGACAGCCTGACCTACGAGCCGGGCGACATCTTGCTGCTGCGCAACCCTACCGGCGGCTCGCTCACCCCGACAATCGACGGCGATGGCGGCACGACGTGGCCCGCGCCAGGTATCGGAAACGTGACCATCTCGGCGGGCTTGTCGTTTGGGGCCATTGCTGCCGGAGCGGCGCGCGCTGTGCCGCTGGATAGCATCCGGGCCTATTGCCAAGGGGCCATCGCCATCACCGGCGGCACCGGCCTTGTCGCCGCAATCCTGAGGAATTGATCCATGGCCACCATCACCAACAACGAACGCGCGCCGATCATGCTGCCCACGGGGCATGTGATCCCCCGGCTGGGCACGCTGACCACCGACAACGCCACGATCCGCCAGCCTGACAACTGGCCGAACTTGTCGGGCCGCGCCTTGGCCGGGCAGATCACCATTGTTTTCGACCCGGACCCGGACCCGGCAGAACCCGAGCAGACCGTGATGCAGACGGTCACTCCGCATGAACCGAAGGCTGTTCTGCAACTCACTGAAACCTCCTTGCCGCTTCCCGGCACCCCCGCGTCAAAACCCACAGATGAAGGAAAACGCAAATGACTACTGTTCCAAACTACATTGGCGCGACTATCGCCGTCGTCGCGGCATTGCCCGCCACTTACAACGCCGCAGGCTATGCGGCGCTGACTTGGACTGGCGTGGTCGGAAATGTGGTGCAATGGGGATCAATCGGCGATCAGTCGTCTGACATCCCCGTGACGACGCTCGCCGGGCGCACGCTGCACAGCAACGGCGCTATCGATGGCGGTGAAGTCCCGTTCACCTATATCACTGCGTCTGCTGATGCCGGTCAGGTTATCCTGCGTGCCAACAGCAACACCAACATCGGGGTTTCGGTGCGCATTACCGATCCAGATGGGTCAGTTCAATACAACGCCGGGGTTGTCGCCAACGTGGCGGACGCCGAACGCGCGGACGGAAACTACAAGGGCCAGACGGGCGTCATGCGCATCAACACCGCGACCGTCCGCGCCTGATCTATCGCGGACGGGCGCAAGCCCTGAAGTGACAGGGCTGGGGAATTTGGTTCACTCCCCGGCCCGCCTTGAACCTGAACCCAAAAGGTTAAAACATGGATTTTTCCAAATTCAACAGCCGCGAAGCTGCGGAAACCCCGCGCGATCTGCAACTGAAGCACCCAGCCACTGGCGAACTGCTGTTCAATGACGGCGTGAAACGCAAGGAACCCTGCATTGTTTCGCTGATCGGAACCGAAAGCCGCACGGCGCAAATTGCGCTGCGGGCGATCCAGAAGGCCAAGGTCAAAGGCGACAAGAAACATGACGACCAGTCGCTTGAGGATCTTCACAGCACGCTGGTCGAAAGCGCCAAGCCGCTGATCCGGGGCTTCAAGAACATCCACCTCGGCACCCGCGCTGCGACCCTTGAAGACATCGACGATATTTTGGGCGCACAACTGATCAACGGTCAGGACGGCGAACAATCGTTTGTTGAACAGATCATGACGTTCGCAACCAAGCGGGCGAACTTCATGGGAAACGGCTCTCCCTCCTGATCCTGTCGGCGCGGCAATGGGGCTACCTCCATGCCACGCCAAAGACATGGAAGAAAACCCGGATGCAAAGCCTTCGCGGTTTTCCATCCGGGTTGCCCAAACTGGACGCCGGGGAATACCTGATCGACGCCATGTTCGTGATGCGCCCGACCCGCAGTAATGGGATGGGCGAGGTCGCTGCGGACTGGGATACCATCGACGCATTCGCGCGCGTGAGCGGGCGGATCAGCGAGCCATGGGAGGCGGAAACGCTTTTCGCCATGTGTGAGGCGTACCACAAGGGCTTGGATGCCGGGGTAAATCCTCTGGCGATAGCACCTGTTGATCAGGGCGATTACGACGATCCGGGCTGAACGTTTTACGGCCCGGATCACAACAACACGCCGCCCAAAAAGGATTCGCCTCATGGATTTTGCAACTCTGGTTCTTGGCGCAGACACACGCGGTCTGGGCAAGGGTCGGCGCGATATGGACGATTTCGCCAGCGGTGCTGAACGCACAGAGACTCGCACATCTGCGGCCATGAAGCGCATCGGCGCTGCCGCCGGAGCGTTGGCTGCGGGCCTTGCGACGGCGCTTAGTTTTCAAAAATTCATCAGCGCGACCGTCGTGACCGAAAAGGCACAAGCGCAGCTTGCATCGGCGCTTCGATCCACCGGGGGCGCTGCTGGCAAGAGCATCATCCAACTCAATGCCCATGCGGTGGCACTGCAAAAAGTGACAAACTTCGGCGACGAAGCGACCAATGCGATGCAGGGGCTGTTGCTGACGTTTACGAATATCAAGGGAACGCAGTTTGATCAGGCCACTGAGGCAGTGCTGGACCTCGCCACGGCGATGGGCACCGACCTGAACTCGGCAGCCTTGCAAGTCGGCAAGGCGTTGAACGATCCGGTCCTTGGCATGACGGCGCTGGCCCGGTCTGGCATCCAGTTCACCGAAGCGCAAAAGGACGCCGTAAAGGCGATGGTCGAGACGAACAACATCGTCGGGGCGCAAACCATCATCCTCAAGGAATTGGAGCGCCAATTCGGCGGGTCTGCGGAGGCGGCAAGGGCGACCCTCGGCGGCGCGCTGGCAGCGTTGGGTAATGCTTGGGGCGATCTGTTTGAAGTGACCGGACCATCTGCGGACAGGCTGCGGCTTGCAATCGAAGGTCTGGTCGCGACTGTTTCAGCGCCCGGCTTTGTTGCGGCTGTGCAGGCCATCGGCGCGGCGTTTTTCACGGCGGCGGAAGTGGCAGCGCGTGCGCTGGTTATTTTGGTAGACAACATCGACTTCCTGCTGATTGGTCTGGGGGTTCTGGGCGCGACGCTTATTCCGGCTGCAATCACAGCGCTGTACGGCTTGGTCACAGCGTTGGGTGCGGCGGCACTGGCTGGAACAGCGCTTGGATTCGCACTTAATGCTATTCCGTTTGTGGCTTTGGTGACGGCAATCACGGGCATCTACCGGGGCTTTTCAGAAAGCGAAATTGCCGCCCAAAACTATGCGACGTCACTAGGCGCTCTCGCTGGGGAGCAAGAGCGCCTGAATATTGCGACGGACACTTTCTATCAAAACATGACTTCGCAAAATCTTGCCGCTATGAAGTTGCAAGCAGAACGTGCTCGGGATGCAGTTAAAATGGCACTTGAGACAGCGCACGCTGAACTTGAGGCAGCGTCATTCTACACCAATCTTTTTGGCGCGAGCCTTTACGAGACTGACCGCATGGCCGCAGTTCGCGCCGAAATTGAGCGTCTCAACGGCGACCTGATGGAATCAGAGGCTCGCGTCTCTGCCGCTGATCACGCGGTGTCAAACATGGAGATAACGATAGGCAACGCTGCTGACATGGCGGCGCGTCTTGCGGGAGCAGCCGGTAGAATCAGCTTTGCAGACGCGTCAAACTCTGCGGCCAACCTCGCGGCGCAGCTTGGCGTCAGCCTTGGTCTTGCACGGGCATTGGCCGGTGCGGGCGCAGCAAAAGGCGGCGGCGGCACGGTGATATTTGATCCTCGTGATCCAAAGTTCGATGCGGCTGCGGCTGGATTGGCTAGAACCGCAATTACCATGCAAAAACTGAGAGATGAGTCAGAAGCGGCTGCCGTCAAACTGAAAGCGTTTGTTCCTGATGCGATCAAAGCGGGCGCGGCGGCCGGTGCCGCCGGGGGCAAGGTTAAAGAATTGGCCGCTGAAATGACCGCCGCCGAGCAGGCCGCCAAGGCATACGCCGACGCCATGCAAGGCATAGTTGTCAGCGGTATTGGTAGCGCGGTTGACTGGATGGTTGACGGGTTCAAGGGCGGGTTCAAGGGGCTGCTGGACATCGCCAAGAACACCCTGAAACAGATAATTGCCTTTTACCTCAAGAACAGGGTCACGGCGTACCTTGGCCTTGCGGGCGGCGGCGTTGGCGGTGGCGGGATCGCCGGAGCGGCGGCGGCTGTGCCCGGCGGCGCGGGCGGGGCTGGTGGCATTCTCAGCCAAATCGGACTTCTCGGCAAAGCCTTCATGGGTGGCATGGGCAGCGTCTGGACCGGCCTGACGACAGGCGGGATCAGCGGGGCGTTCGGCGCTGTCAAGACGGCCCTCGGGGGACTCGGCGGCGGCTTGACTGGCCTTGCCACCGCCGCCGGGGCCATCGCCGGGCCGCTGCTGGCGGTAGCTGCCATATTCAGCTTCTTCAAAAAGAAGACCACGCTGCTGGATAGTGGCTTGCGCGTGACCATCGACGGGATGCAGGCTCTGGTCGAGACGTTCCGCATCGTTGAAACGCGGCGGTTCTGGGGCCTGTCGAAAAAGGTGCGCACGTCATTCGATGCCGCGCCCGAGGAATTGTCCGACCCGATCGGTAAAGCGGTCGGCAAAATCCAAGACAATATCCTCGACATGGCCGATTTGCTCGGGATTGGTAGCACTGCGTTTGCGGCGTTCGCACACCAGATCACATTCTCCACAAAAGGCATGACCGAAGAACAGGTCATGGCCGAGTTGCAAAATCAACTGACCGGCCTTGGTGATGCTTTCGCCGGGCTGGCACCCGGATTGCAGTCGCTGCAAAAGGACGGCGAGGGTGCAATGGCAGCCCTTGAGCGGCTTTCGACCAGCATGACGGCGGTAAACTTCGTTGGCGACACGCTCGGCCACACGTTCCGCGCTGTGGGGCTGGCAGGGGCTGCTGTGGCCTCTGACCTGGTGGATGCCTTCGGGGGCCTTGATGCCATGAACAGCGCCACGTCGCGCTATTTCGCGGCGTTCTACACCGACGCGGAACGACTGGCGGTCACCACCCGGCAGACAGCCGCCGCGCTTGCCGAAATCGGCGTCGCCATGCCGCAAACCCGCGCTCAATTCCGGGCCATGATCGAGGCGCTGGACGTGACCACAGAGTCGGGGCGCAAGGCTTATGCGGCGCTGATCGGGCTGGCAGGTGCGTTCGATGAAATCTTGCCCGCAGTCGCCAATCTGACGGCGGCGCTTGCGGGCATGGTCGGCGGCGTCACGACCGAGATTGACTCGATGATCGCCACGACGAACCAAGCGCAGCAGGCCAACGCCGCGGCGGCGCGGAATTGGTATCAGACCAGCCGCACCTTGCGCGATGTGATCAACAAGATGCGCGGCACAGCCGGGGCACTCACCAGCGCCACACAAGCGCAGGCATTCAACGAGGCGCAGTACCAAATGACGCTGGCGGCGGCGATGGCCGGGGATATGGACGCGGCGCAGAGTGTTGCGCGCTCGGCCGACATGCTGCTGGGCAGCGCGCAAGGCACCGCCCGCACCGCGGTTGATCTGGCGCGGATCGAGGCGCGCGTGCTGTCGGACCTCAGCCTGCTGGCTGGCGTGTCCGATATCGAGGGGGCACGGCATGACGTGGTTGCCGGGCTGCTGGGTCAGCAGGTCGATCTGCTGGGCGAGGTGCGCGATTACCTGAACAGTGGCGCGGCGCTTGATGCCACGCAGATCGACGCTTTGAACGCACAGCTTGGCTCGCTGGAAGGCGCTATCGCAGCCGCAGAAATGATCAACTACGCGTTTCTGCAAGAGCGGATGAACGTCACGGTCAATCTTTTGGCCACTGCCGACCTGCCCGACGACGTGCGCCGTCTGATCGCTAATGCGCAGACCGGCGTGCGCGGCACGATTGACTTTGTGGTGCGGTCTGACCTGACACCGGATCAGAAGTTCCTCGCTCTGACCGGCGCATCCGAGCACATCAAGACGCTTAAGTATGTCCTAGACGATGCGCAGTGGCCCGACGAAGTGCAAGCGTTGGCCCTGACTGCCGGGGGAATGTACCGCCGGACCATTCGTTACATCGCGCAGAACACCATGCCAGCCGATCTGACGGCACTTGCGATTGAGGATGCCAGCACGCTGCTGAAGTCCATCAGGTTCGCGGCGCAGGCATTGCCTGCCGATGTGCGGGCCATCGTCTTCAATGATATAGCTGCGCTCCAAAAGCGGATCAACTTTATCCAAGGCAGCGATTTGCCTGAGGCGCAAAAGCGACTGGCTCTTGCTGACGCGGCGGCGTTCAAGCGGACGTTGAACATGGTGGCTGGCAATGTCGTGACCGGCGCGGTTCGCGATCTTGCACTTGCCAATCCGACCGAGTTCAATCGTTCGTTGAACATTCTGGCAGGAACAATGCCGGACAATGAAGTTCGTCGGCTGGCGCTATCCACCGCTGGCTCGTTCTCTAGGGTCATTGATCTGCGCACAGGTTCGACCGTGTCTGCGACAACCGCCGGGCTGGCCCTGAGCGCTGTCACCGCATTCAGCCGGACGATCAGCCTCATAGCCCGCAACACGCTGACCGCCAACGAAATGCGCGCGGCGCTTGTCGGATCGTCGGAACTGTCTCGCGTGGTCAATGTCGCGCTGGCATCGGGCGCGGATCAGCGGGCTATCCAACTCGCCATCGGCAACGCGGCAAGCTACAGCGTCGCGGTAACGGCGGCGCTGTCTCCGTCTGTCAGCGCCGCCACCCGCAAGATCGTGTTCGACGGCGCGGGGCAGTATGTCGCCATGATCGAGGCCGCGCTGTCGCTGGATGGCGTGCAGCGGCGCATCCTCTTGGCGCAGCAGGGCGTCTATGCAGTTAACGTCACAGGCATTTTGGCCACCAACATGCCCGACAGCACGCGGCGGCTGTTGCTAAACGCCAACACGCAGGGCGTGCGGGCGGTGACCATCGCTGCGGTTTTCGCCGGAACTCTCACGCCGGAACAGCGTGAAGCGTTGCGGGCGTCAGGTGCCAATATCCTGCGCACGATCAGCGCCGTGGTCAACCCGGCCGGAATCAGCGGAAACGGCCTGCTGTTCCTGCGCCAGCTATCGGATGGCCAACTGGTTGAACGGCGGATCAACGGAACGGTCACAGTTGCAGCTATGTCCTTTGGACAGTGGCGGATGCTGACGCTGGACAGCGGAGCCATTGCGCGCGACATCAACGGCAGGGTGACGATCGCCGCCATGAACGCCGGGCAGTGGCGGATGCTGACGCTTGATAGCGAGGTTATCACGCGGACGATCAACGGCATCGTGACCACCAATCTATCACCGCAACAGGCTGCTTTGCTTGCGGCGATCAATGGCGGAGCCGATGGTAGGCTGACGCTGGGCGGGTCATTTTTGTTCGACCCGACGACTGGCTTTAAGGTGTGGTACGAAAGCACAACCGTTGCCACCATTACGGCCCCGCTGGGGGTTTTGCGCAGCGCGCTTGATGCGCTGTCTGTGGCCATACGCGCCGAAACGCAAAGCCGCGCGGCGGCGGCCAATCTTGCTGAACGGGTTGGAGCAGCTAATACTGCCGCCGCCCGGTTCGGAACCGATGCACAGGGTCGGGTATTGGCTACCGCCAGCGGTGTGGACTTTATTGCGCGCGCGGCGGGTGTGGCAACTGCGGGTCGCGACGTGGCGGCGGTTGGTGCCGATGTTGCGGCGCTGTCGCAAAACGACGGAATCACCGGCTTCAATATCGTGCCGAATGTGCGGGATTACCTCTTTAGCCAGTTTCGCGCCGCCGTCGTCCCTGTGGATGCAGCCGACTACATGGCCATCTACAGCGATCTTCATGGCGACCGTCTTTATTCAAATGATCCTGCAGGGCACTACCGTGACTATGGACGGGCAGAGATACTCGCAGGCCGTCGTACGTTTAATCCGCAGGCGTTCGACTGGTCGGCAATCGGCATCGACATTCCCGGATTTGCAGCAGGCGGGGCGTTTGGCGGCGGTCTGCGGATCGTCGGTGAAAACGGCCCAGAGTTGGAGGCGACAGGTCCATCTCGCATTTACAGTGCCCCACAGACCCGGCGCATGATGGACGGCGACAGAGGGGCATCTGTGGTCGCGGCGGTCGATCAGTTGCGGCGGGAGGTAGCGAGTATGCGCGAAGAACAGCGTCAGTTGGGATTGGCAGAGGTGGGTCACGTGAAAAAATCAGCCGATACATTGCGCAAATGGGACATCGACGGTCTGCCTGCGGTGCGCGTCTGATGAACGTCATTGAGCCAATCGCCATCACCGACGCCATTCTGACCAGCACGAATGTGACGGAAGCCGATCATGCAGCATGGGCGGCAGGCCCAACTTACGCGGCGGGCGACCGCGTAATCATGATCAGCACGCATCGGATCTATGAAAGCGTTGTCGGTGGCAACATCGGTGTGGACCCATCAACTAACGTCACAGGGTCTCACTGGATCAACGTGGGGGCGACAAATCGTTGGAAAGCGTTTGACAAATTGATCAGTGACCCGGTGGTCCGCGCGTCACCAATAACCTACACACTGACGCCCGGCATTCTGATGGACGGGGTTTCGTTTTTCGGGCTGGTCGCCTCATCCGTGCGTGTAAAAGTGACCGACCCGGTTGACGGCGTTATTTATGATGTGACGAGGGACATTGTAGACAATAGCGGGGTTTTCGACGGGTGGAGTTATGTCTTTGAGCCAACCTCTTTCGAGACGCAGGACATTTTTGTAAACGTTCCATTATATTCCGTTACCGTTCTCGAAATTACGATCAGCGGGTCCGGGACCATAAAGGTCGGGCAAATCGTGATGGGACGAAACCACGAGCTCGGTGAGACAAGCGTGGGTTCATCCATCGGGATTGAGGATTTTTCACGGAAAGATCGCGACCAGTTCGGCAACGCAATACTTGTTGAACGGGCGTTTGCGCAAATGGTTAAATTCAACTTCAGCTTTCCAACCGATGGCACCCGACGCGTCGCGGGCATCTTGGCCAGGCTGCGAGCGACCCCTGCCGTTTATCATGCTGGCGATAACACAGCTGCGTTCGGGACGACAGTTTACGGGTTTTACAGGGATTTTGACATACCACTCACCACAACGCTTAGCTTTGCAACTCTGGAAGTCGAAGGATTGACATAATGCCAGCGCCAACAATAACCGCGCTTCCCACCGTTCCAAGCCGGAATGCCCCATCGACGTTTTCCGACAGGATGGATGTATTCCTTGCGGCTTTCCCGACGTTTCGGGCAGATGCTAATGATCTGGCGACATATCTTGATGCGCTCGCACTCGCCACGGGGCCGGGGTTGTTTCTTGATGGCACGCTTGCCGCTCCGGGAGTTGCATTCGCCTCCGACACAGACACGGGTTTCCGCCGCACTGGGGGTAATGCTCTCGCGGTTGTTACAGGCGGTGCAGACCGGCTGTTGGTCAACAGCGCTGGCGCGGCCCTGACCGGCCTACTGAGCGGCACGGCGGTGACGCAATCGGCCACAGATGCGACAGCGGGGAGGCTGCTGACGGTCGGGGCGTTCGGTCTGGGGGTGGTGGGCAGCATCACCACGTTGGCGGCCTTGGATATCACAACTAATCCAACAGGGCAATATCGCACGATCGACACAACAACCGGGACTTTTCCAAGCGGTGTGTCAGTATTCGGATACCTCACGATTATTCGCTACGACTCAGCAAACATTGCCCAGACATATACGCCTGTTGGCAGCGTAACCGGGGCGAACAGCAGATATACGCGCACATATAATAACTCCACATCATCGTGGCTGCCGTGGCGTCAGGTCTACAATCAAGGCAACATCCTCGGCACTGTCAGCCAGACAGCGGGCGTGCCGACCGGCGCGATCATCGAACGTGGCAGCAATGCCAATGGCGAGTATGTGCGGTGGGCCGATGGCACGCAGATTTGCACCAAAAACCTAACCGGACAGGGGCCGATTAGCACAACAGTGGGAACGGCGCTGTTCCAATCGTCCAACATCGTTATCGGGACGATGGCGTCAACATTCATCGCAGCGCCGAACCGGCATGTCGGAAGCCACGCTGCGGCAGGGGTTCAGCATTCGTGGGCGTCTGGAGTAGACGCCCCGACAACCACGGCTGGCGGGCAGGTAATTTTGCTTAGTGCGGCAACATCCGCTGCAACCGATTTTGTCGTCACCGCCACATTCGTTGGTCGTTGGTTCTAAAGGAGAACATCATGCACATCACCCTGACGCCGATGCGCCACAACACGCCCCTGATACTGGAGCGTGTGGGCGATACCCTGACCTTCAATGGCGAGGAGTTCGACTTTTCGCCGATCCCCGAAGGCGCAACCCTGCCGCGCGATGCGGTGGAATGCGAATGGCTTGCCTCTGACATCACCCGTTCAGGCGGTGTGCTGCACCTGACGCTGATCCTGCCGCATGGGGCCGATGCGCCGCATGAGACGCGGTTCCCCGCGCCGCTTGACCTGACCCGCGACGGGCCGGTTGAACTGCCGCTGTACGACGCGCCAATCGAGGAGGCACCCGAATGAGCATCAACTGGACGCAGGTGGTCACGCCCGCCGACAAGGCTGCCGAGGCGGATGCAGCGCGCCATGTGGGCGTCAACGCAGAGCGCGACCGCCGGTTGCGGGCAGGGTTTACGTTCGGCGGGGTGCGGTTCGACTTCGACGCCGTGTCGCAGGCGCGGGTGACGGGCGCTGCAACGCTGGCCGGATTCGCTATGGCTTCTGGCGCGCAGCCCGGGAATTTCTTCTGGGCCAACCCGTCACAGGGCTTTGCTTGGATCGCCCAAGACAACAGTGTCGTGCCGATGGACGCACAGACCTGCTTTGCCTTCGGGCAGGCGGCTGCGGCGCATGAGAGCGCGCATGTTTTCGCCGCGTTTGCCATGAAGGCCGCAGGCGTTCCAGATGATTATGCCGACGACAAGCACTGGCCATGATCCGCATGTCCCGCCCCCTCTACATCGCCTGGCGTGTAGTGGAGTCGCTGGGGCAGGTCGGAACCCGGTTCGTCAATGCGTCCGTGTTCGGCGGATCGACGCGCCAATCGACCAGCGCGCGGGCGCACATCGAGCAATGGCCCAAGGGCCGGAATCGGATCAACAGCTTCTTTCGGATATTCGGGCAGGCCGATCATTGCGCCGCGTCTTGGGCATCCGAGGTGAATGACGCCCGCAAGACGCTGGCCCTCAACGACGCAAGGAACAAAAATGTCACTGGAATTTGACAATAAAATCAGCCTCGGGCACGTGCTCACGCTCGTTCTTCTGATTTTCGGCGGGGTTGCGGGTTATACCAATCTGCTCTCGCAACAAGCACAGACGACATTGGAAGTCGCAACGCTGACGAAAATGAGCAACGACCGAGAATTGCGCATTCGAGCGGTTGAAATCGCGCAGGCGGGACAGACCAGTGATCTGCGGACAATCCAGATCGGCATACTTGAAATCAAGGCCGCGCTGGCAAAGCTGGGGGAGCGGCCATGATAAACCAAGCATCGCTAAACCTGATCAAGGATTTTGAAGGCTTTCGCGCCACAACCTACCGCGATCCGGTTGGTGTCTTGACTATTGGCTATGGCACAACGGCAGCGGCTAAGGTCGGAATTAGTCCGCAGCTAGGTCAGACGATCACGCGGGAAGCTGGCGAGCGGTATTTGCTTACTGCGGTAAATAAATTTGCCGAGGATATTTCGCGACACATGACGCGAACAGCAACGGCGAACCAGTTTGGGGCCATGGTCTCGCTGGCATATAACGTAGGGCCGGGCGCATTTCGCAAGTCATCTGTTCTGCGGAAATTTAACGCTGGCGATATCGAAGGTGCCGCCAATGCGTTTTTGCTGTGGAACAAGGCCGGGGGTAAAGTTCTGCCGGGATTGGTTCGCCGCCGCGCTGCCGAGCGCGATCTATTCCTGACTGTAACGGAAACTGCACCGCAACTCGGCTGGCTGGCGCGCTTGTTTGCCGCGCTGGCGGCGATGTTTGGAGGCCGCACATGATCTGGATGAGCCGCTTTGGGATTTACATCGTTGCCCTTCTGGCGGGCGGGCTGGCGCTGGCCGGATATGCCGAGTTCAACCCGGAAACGTGGATGTTGGACATCAGCCCGTTTGACGTGCGGGAGTTCACCCTGACCGCTGCAACAACGGTAGGAAATGCGCTGGCGGCTGTGGCTGCATGGCGCGGATGGGCGAGGCGGAAATGATGGATTTCATCCTGGCAATCATCCCGCTCGAATGGCTGGCCGGGCTGGCCGCGCTGATTGGTACGCTGGCGGCGGTCTGGTTTAGCGGCAAGCGGTCCGGCACCGACAAGGCAAAGCAAGCCGCCGAAAAGCGGAACATCAAAACACGCGAGGCAATGGACAATGTGGAAAACGGTAATGACCCTGACGCTGCTCGCCGCTGGCTGCGGGAACGTGGGGAGTGACGC
>Ga0209702_10002975_pt1 | contig 27911 bp, 16 predicted proteins | sample FRY01_FD_187210 | JGI IMG/M metagenome (GOLD analysis project Ga0209702, IMG submission 187210) | Freshwater microbial communities from Lake Fryxell liftoff mats and glacier meltwater in Antarctica - FRY-01 (SPAdes) (version 2) | ecosystem: Environmental > Aquatic > Freshwater > Ice > Glacier... | reverse complement strand
TCCCGGGGTCAGCCTCGGTTTTGTACCAGAAGGAGAAGAGTCCCGCTTCGTCAGGCAACTCGACGTAGAGGCGACGAGCTACGCTGAGCTCCGGAGCGGTGACCATCGCGGCATCGCTCCCGTCGCGAATGACCAGGGTCTGCCGCGTCCATGCGTCACTGTAGACGCCGTCGGGGCGCTCGATGGCGTCGGCGAGCGCAGCACTGGCAGGGACGGGTGTAATCGTGAGATTGTCGATGAAGCCCTCGGTCATCCCCATGTAGTCGGGGTCGGTGTTGTTTCCGCGAGTGAAGGAGAATTTCATCGGGTGGGTGCCCGGGCCCAGATCCAGCGAGTCCTCGGTGAGCGGCTGAGGACCGCTGAGAGAGCGTTCGGTCTGGTTGCCCACCCGCAGCGCCAGTGTAGACACGTCGGCGCTGTCCGCCGTGATCCCCCATCGGAACCGGACGGTGGCCGGACCCACGATTTCAAAAACCATGTCGGATTTCTGATTGGGTTGGATCACGCCACTTTTCGCGACAGAGGTGTTTATTGCCCCATCGAGCGACCCGCTGGTCCAGTCGGTGCTGTGGAAGGTGTAGGCAAAATTCTCCATCGCTTCCTGCAGCGCGGGATTGTTCAGGATCGGGGTCACCACCAGCTCATCGAGCCAGGCCCGGGCGACGTTTACGGGAGAACTCGAATTTCGTTCAAAGAACCAGCTAATGGACTCCGACCCGGTATCGACTTGAAAGCTTCTTTGCTGCCAGTCAGTATTGCCATTGATGAAGCCGAAGCTGTTTCGGGAAGAAAACTGGAAGGTGTCGAAGCCCAGGGTATCGCCGCCACTTGTCCTCCACCAGAACGAGACTGTCGCGGGGCCCTGAACGGTGGCGTTGAGTTGGCTTGTAGAGCGGTTTGGCAGTGTCGAGGTGATCGCATCGACCCCGTCGTGTGTCGTCCCGGTGGTGAAAGCCCACTCGCCGGCGGGATAGTCTGTCTCGTCGAGGAGTGCGCTCCCGGTCGTCACGGAGAGGAGCGGGGCGGGGTTGTCGAGGCCGTCCTCGAGCGTCTGCGCCGCGGCGGGCAGAGCAGCCAGGCACGACGCAAAGCCTAGAGAGAAGGCGGCAAAACGAAGGAAAGGCCGGTTAGAGAGACATGACATGAGAAGGAGGGGAGATTTGGCAACGAGTCCTACTAGAAGTTTTCGCGAAGGAGGGAATCTGTGACGGTTTTTTCCGTATTTTTCAAATTCGCTGCATGAGTTCCGCTCTCTGCGGCGGGATATTGCCGAAATGCTCTCGGATCGAGCGGATCGGGTCGATCCCCGGTTCGAGCACGCCGAGGAAGCCGCCGAGCTGCTTTTCAAAATGCACGAGGGAGCGCTCGTCGGCATCGTGATCCTCGAGGTAGTTCAGCCCGCGGTCGAGCAGATCGGCGAGTTCGGGCAGGGGAGTCTCTGCCTCGGCGACCTGGTCGATCAGCTTCACGAAGTAGGCTGCCGCCAGCGTCTGGACGTAGTTCCGCCGCAGGCCGAGACGGGGCCGCTCGACCGTGAGATCCTTGAGGATGTGGAGATCGCCGTTCCTCGCCGGATGGATCTCCACCTCGCAGAGGTAAAAGAGGTCGAGCTTGCCGGCGAAGGGACTCTTCGGACGCCGTGCGCCCTTGGCGACGGTCTTCACGATGCCGTTTTCGCGGGTACACCAGTGTACGATGAGGCTGGTCTCGGTGAGCGGAGACCGGCGAATCAGCGTGCCGCGGGCTTTCATAAAAGAATCAGGCTCATTGGTAAGCGACAATTTGAAATTATCCAATTGTGTGAGAACACTGACAACTCCCATGAAAGAGGAACTCCAGGCAATCGACACCAAATCTTTACAGGCCCGACTCTCCGAGTTGCGGCGGTATCTTTGACTTCGTTACACTCGAAAAAGAACTCGAGGCGATCGAAGCCGAAATGAACTTCCAGGAGTTCTGGGAGGACAAAGAAAAGTCGCAGGCCAAAGTCGCCCAGGTCGCGGCGCTCAAGGGGAAAATCCTCCCCATCCGGGAGCTCGAGGCGCGCATTGCCGACCTCGACGTGCTCGTCGAGATGGCGATCGAGGAAAATGACGACTCCGCTCTCGACGAAGTGCGCACCGAAGTCGCCTCCATCGTCACCGCGCTCGACAAGGTCGAGTTGCAGACGCTCCTGAGTGGTCCGCACGATGCGGAGAACGCCTTCCTCACCGTCCATGCCGGGGCCGGCGGGACGGAGGCCTGTGACTGGACCGACATGCTCATGCGCATGTACCAGCGCTGGGGCGCGCAGCAGGGCTTCAAAGTCGAGATGGTCGACGTGCAGGAAGGCGAGGAAGTCGGGATCCGCGGGGCGACCCTGCGTTTTGAAGGCGAGAATGCCTGCGGTTATCTCAACTGCGAGCGCGGCGTGCATCGCCTCGTCCGGATCTCGCCCTTCGACTCCCAGGCGCGCCGACACACCTCCTTTGCCAGCATCGACGTCACTCCCGAGCTCGCCGAAGAGCCCAAACTCGAGATCGATGAGAAAGACCTCGAGATCACGACGATGCGATCGGGCGGCAAAGGCGGGCAGAATGTGAACAAGGTCGAGACCGGCGTGCTGATGCGCCACCTTCCCAGCGGCGTCATGGTGCGTTGCACGGTCGAGCGCAGCCAGCACAAGAACCGCGACCTCGCCCTCAAGATTCTCAAGAGCAAGCTCCTCCAGATCGAGGAAGACAAAAAACGCACCGAGATGGAGCGCGTCTACGGGGAGAAAGGCGAGATCGGCTTCGGCAGCCAGATCCGATCCTATGTTTTCCAACCCTATCAGATGGTCAAAGATCACCGCACCGGCTGTGAGACGGCGAACATCGATGCAGTCATGGACGGCGATCTCGGGAAATTCATCGAGGCCAAACTTCGCGGCCATGTCGCGGGAGCATCGAAGGACGATATCTGAGCCGCATTTCCGGCGTGATTCCGGGGCGGCGATTTCGTATCCTCGCGTGATGATGCGCTCCTTCATTGGCTTCGGCCTTCTTTTTCTCACCGTCCTTCCGGGGCGGGCGCAGGGCCCTGCCCCGACCGATCAACGGCAATACAAGGACTCCATCAACGGCTGCGCGCCCGCTTCCGTCCTGAATCTGCTGAAGTTCAGCGATCCTGATTCGGGCTATGGAGCGGTCTACTCCAGCCTGCTGGGATCGGACGAAGGGGTGAAAATGCGGTATCTTGTCGATCGGTATTGTAAAGGCCGGGCGTCGCAGACCTATCCCGGACAAAAACGCTGGGGTCTCCACGGGATCGATTGCCGCGACCTCGTTCTGGGGCTCAATGAGCTCCTGGCCGAGAGCGGTCTCGCCCCCCTCACCGGCACCTACCTTGACCGCCTCGCCGGAGAAAGCGGGGCCGCGCATCTGGTCCGCTGCCGTGAGCTCATCCACCGGTCGATCGAGGGCGGGGTCATGCCCATCCTGAGCCTGCGTTCTTTTGTCGTGAGACACCGTGAGGACAACAACGGGGATCCCGTCTGGGAGACGGGCGTGCATCACTACGTCCTCGTCACCGGGCTGCACGATTCCGGTTCGCCCTTCGGCCTCGACCTTGAGATCATCGATCCCTGGCAGGGGAGGCGGACTCGTATCCATCTCCATCGCGAAGCCAATGGCCAGCCCTTTCGCGCTCTGCGCGGAGTCGAGGAATCGGGCGTGTGGCTCGACGGAACTCCTTTCCTCCAGGTTCTCGCCCCTGAAGTGGGTTCCCTGCGCCCGAAAGACCTCGAGTGGTCCGAGCGGTTTGTCGTGGTTGCCAATTTTATTATTGCTGCGCCGTGAAGAGACGGTCACTCCCCGGGCTCTCTACCTCTCGCCGGCCTTAGCGGTTTCTCGCGAGGAATCTTGCCTCCAAGCCGCTTTTACGGAAAACTTTTCGCGGATTCTCCGGTTTAACTGCTGTATTGATACAAAAAATGGCTCATCGCTCCCTGGCTCTTCCGGCTCCCGATCAGGGCTGGGTACTCTATACTTCCGGTTCGGAGACGGCGAGGGGGAACGATCTGCGCGCCCTCGTTGGAAATCGCAGTGATGTGCTCATCGGTCTCCCGGCGGCGGTCGTGTCCACTTTCGTGGTCGAGCTGCCTCTCGTCGATGCCACCCTGCACGAGAGCATGATCCATGCGCAGATGGAAAAGCGCGGTCTCGGCGGCAAGGGCGGCAGCGTCTATGACTTCGAGCGTCTCCATCGCAATGAGCGTGCCGAGACTTTTGCGGTGCGGGTCGTCACGGAGTTGCCCGAGAGTCTCGTCGTGCCGACGGCGGCCGGCTACACCACCTCTGCCGCCCTGCACGAGTGCTCCTCGGGCACGGCAATGCTATGGCGGGAGCAGGGGCGGCTGGTCTTTGCGATCCATGTCGGCGGTGCCCCGGCGCACTTCCAGGTCTTGAGCGGTCGTCCCGAGATCGGCGCGGCCACGGCGAAAGAGATCAATCTGCTCCTCCTCGGGCTGCGCGGCGAGTCGGTCTTCGAAGCACATCCGCCGACCGAGCTCGTCCTCGCGGTGGCGGGTGCGGGAGAGAGGGAGGTCGCGGCCTTCCGTGACGCGCTCGCTATCCCGGTCCGGGTGCAGGAGGGGACGGCCGTCCCGGTCAGTGGCGAAGGCAGGGAAAGGCTGCTCCCGACCGCAGTGGTGCGTTCGCGCCGCAAGCGTCGTGCCGCCGTGCGCAACACCGCCTTGCTCGTCGCCGGGCTGGTCCTCTACACCGTCGTCGGGGTATGGGTGTGGAAAGACGCTCAGGTCACGAAGCGCGAGATTGCCTCCCTCGAGCACCGCATCTCCATCATCGAACCCGATGTCGAGCGAGTTCAGCTCGCGGAGGAGCGCTGGCGGGCGCTCGAGCCGGCTTTTGACAAGGACTTTTTCCCCGTCGTCCAGCTCAGCCGCATCACTGCCGCCCTGCCCGGGAGCGGGGTCGTTATCCGCGAGTATCGCACCTCGGAGAAAACGATACGGGTCGAGGGCCAGGCTCGGGATGTGCAATTGGCGAACCGGCTCCTCGAGGATTTGCAAAGCGCAGGGGGTTTCGAAGCGTACGATTGGAGTATGCCGAACCCGAAGGTGGAGAAGAACAACACCGCGACATTTGTCATAGAAGGGAAGCCGAAGAATGCGCGCGCTGACAGTTAGAGAAAAATGGCTTCTGGGGCTCTGCTTCGGCGTGATCTTCGTGGTGGGCAATGCTTTCGCGGCGCGGTCCGTGCTGAAGGTCCTGCGCGGGAGCGACTCAAAGATCGCTACCCTCGAGAGCACCCTCGGCGATCACGAGATGTGGATCGAGGATGCCCCCAAGGCGGCGGCCCGCGAAAGATGGCTTGCTGAAAAGATGCCCCCGCTGGACGGAGCCTCGATGGGCAAACTCCAGGGTGATCTCATCCAGTCGCTTCAGGATGATCTTTTTGAAAGGAAACTTCGGATCGAACGCCAGAGTCTCCAGGATATCGTGAACTCGGCGTTCTACACCGAGGTCTCGGTGCGTCTCGATGTGAAGGGCGAAGAAGCTGTCGTCATCGAATGGCTCACTACCCTGCAGGGGCCGGAAAGATTCCAGATCATCAAATCGCTCGAACTCGAGCTCGATAGAAAATCCAAGGAGATCGAGCCGCAGGCCGAGTGCAAGATCACGATCGCGCGCTGGTACCATCCCGAGTCGGGTGAACCGCTCACTTCGAAGGAGGCGGAAGGCCTCGTAAAGGAACAGGGTTAGGTGATGTATTCAAGAGAGTCAGGTCAATGAAAAACATGTTTCCACTCGCTTTCCTAGTTGCTCTGTCAGGAGGGTGCCTCCTCGCGGAAGAGGTGCCGTTCGTCGTCGGGACGCCCGAGGCCCCGTCTGAGAATGACTTTGCCGCGCTGCGGAAGACAAGCCCCTTCACCCGTGTCCTCAGTCTGCCGGCGACGTATGCGCTGCGCGGGGTTGCGACGATAAACAATCAGCAGGTCGCCACGCTCTACAACCGCGAGACGAAGAAGACCATCACGGTGACCCCTGACGGCGACAACGAAGCCGGCATATCGCTCGTCGGGGTGCTCCCGTCGTCCAGTCTCGAAGATGTCGCCGCGAAGATCTCCTTTGCCGGGGACGAGGCCGAGTTGAAATACGAACTGAGCCAGATCTTCCCGCAACCGAGGCCGCCAGGGTCGGATGTAAAAGGGGGCGGGAAAGAGGGCGAGCGCCGCGGTCCCTCTTCCCAGGATATCGAACGTTTCAAAGCTCTGCCGGAGGATAAGCAGACGAAGCTGAAAGAATACATCGGCTCCGTCATGCGGAACTACCCTGACATGTCTCGCGAGGAAAAGGGGAACCTCATCCGCGGAGCGATGATACGTCTTACTGACGGACGCGACATCGAGGTCCCGCCGACCCCGGCGCAGCCCCCTGCGAGCGGGACCGGCAGCGGTGGCAATCAGGGCAACCTCGAGCGTGGCGACCGCCGCTGAGGACGATCACGGCGTCACGAGACGGATCGCCCCGATATCCATCATACGAGGCTGCACCTTCTCACCGGCGGTGAGGACAAAGTAGTAGATTTCCCCGGCGACGAGATCGACTGGCCCGGCGAGACGGACAGGGACGAACTCCTCGAGTGTCGGCGTGGTCTTCGACTCCCCGGTGAGGGTTTTCCCCGCGAGATACACGATGAACTGGCTCGGCTGATCACGCAGCGAGGCCTGATCGACCTCGACCAGGTAGCTGCCGCTCTCCGGCGCTTTGAAAACCCAGATGAACCAGGCCTCGGGCGAGACCCAACCGGAAATAGAAGAGAGGTAGGAGTTCATCGCCGCACCCCGCATGTCGCCCTGAACGCGGGCTTTGTTGCCTTTGATGGCTTCGCCTGGTTTCAGTTCGGTCACGCTTGCGATCGTTTTTTCCATGTTAGAAGCGACGCTTTTGGCGAGGGCTCCGTGGTTCGGGTGCTCCCCCCATTCCTTCAGCAGGGCGAGGGTATCAGTGCCGGGAAATTCGACGATGGCGGTTAGGATGCGGTTCACGTCAGAGGCACTCTGCGACATTTCGAAGGCCTTGCGCCAGAGTTCGACGCGCGCTGCGAGGGGTTCGGGGCCGGGTAGGTTCACGAGGCGGACGTAGGCTCGCTCGGCCCCGCTGCGCAGCGGCACATCCTCGGTGCTCTGGATGATCTTCTCGACGTCTTCAAGGACGGAGCGGTTCTGCCAGTTGAGGTAGGCGTTGATCGCGTCGCGCTGGTATTCCTGATCATCCTTCTGGTTGTAAACAGCGGTGAGGCGGGTCTTTACCTCATTCCCCCCGATGACCCCGAGGATGCGGAAAAGGCTCTTCCTTTCATTCCCGCTCGTCGTCGAGACCTTCGTGAGGATGGAATCGACGATGGCCCCGGTATCGCCACTCTTTCTCAAGACGGCGAGGACGGTGTCTTCGAAGACCTGCCGCACGGGCAGCGTGTGATCACCGCGGAGGGAATCGAGGAGTTCGTTGATGCTGTCGAGTTCGACGAGAGCGCGGACGGAGTTCAGCAACTGGACGCGCTGGTCGTCGGTCGTGGCCGACTTGAACGTGTCGATGATGGTCGGGACGGCCGGCGTGTAGTTGCGCTCGGCGAGGGCATTGGAAAGACGGATGCGCAGGTTCATGGACCCCGCGACCTTGAGTTCTTCGTGGATCTGCTCGCTGATGCCCGAGCCCTCGAGTTTCTCGAGCACTTTGGTGGCGTCACTTTTGATTGAGGGCGAGGAATCATTGTCGCCGAGGAGCTTCACTGCGAGAGTGACATCGGCGGTCGTCCCGGTGGGAATCTCGGCCGAGGCGAGGGCGATGAGATGGGTCTTCTGCGCCTCTGCGTTTTTCCTGCGTACGGTGGAGAAGATGAAAAAGAGGACGATGGCAGAGGCACAGCTGCCGATGATGAGCCATTTGATCTTGCTGCTGCCTTCGGGTGCGGATGTCTTTCGCACATTCGGTCGACCGCCGGCAGCGGGACCGGCGAGCTGGCTGGTGCGGGCACCCGTCTTGTCGAGTCGGCCGGTCGTGCCGCCGGTGGCGAGTCGACCGGTGGTAGCTCCGGTGACAAGGCGACCGGTCGTGGCACCGGACGTCGTGACGGCGCGGGCAACGAGGGGGGCACTGCCAGTCTGGTTTGAAATGATTAGTGCGGGCGGGGCGGACGCGCCGCCCGCCGCACGGACGATCGTGACCTCGCCGGTGGACACGGTCGGGGTCGCCTCGACGGGGAGGACCTCGACGAGGATCGCGCCGGGAGGCTCGGGATTGCGGGGCCAGTGTTTCAGGGCGTCGCGGGCGTCGGCGGGGCGGTGGGCGATGTCGCGGTTGATCATCCACATGACCCATTGGCAGATCGAGGGGGAGAGGTCGGGGCGCACCTGCTCCAGCGGGATGACTTTGTGCTGCAGGTGCGCGTTCATCACCTGCGGAGCGGTCTCGCCGTTGAAGGGATACTGGCCGGTGAGGGCGTTGTAATAGACGCAGCCCATCTGGTAGAGATCGGTGCGGGAGTCGAGTTCGCCGCGCTCGAACTGCTCGGGAGCCATGAAAAAGATGGAACCCATGACCGATTCCTCCTGATCCATCGTCTGGACCGAGGGGGAACGGCTGAATTTCGCGAGACCGAAGTCGAGGATCTTGAGCTGGAATTTCCCCGAAGCCTGCCAGATCACCATGATGTTGGTCGGCTTGATGTCGCGGTGGATGACGTTGTTCGCCTGCGCGGCGATGAGGGCCTCCATCGTCTGGTAGACGACTTCGGTAAAGTCCTCCTGCGTGAGCACGCCGCGCTCCACGGTCTCGTCGAGCGTTTCCCCCTTGAGCAACTCCATCACGACGAAACCGCCGGCTTCATCCTGCCCGACGTCGAAAACGGTGACGATATTCGGGTGATTGAGACTGGAGAGCGTCTGCGCCTCGGCGATGAGTTTGTTGGCGGCATCCTGGACCTCATCCTCAGTTGCTTTGTCGGTCGAGAGCACCCGTTTGATCGCCACCTCCCGTTGGAGCTGGGTATCGAGGGCTTTATACACAGCGCCGAGGCCCCCTTTGCCGATTTGGTCGCGGATTTCGTAGCGATTACTCATAGATGACTGAGATCCCGGGGGTGCGTCGTTTCAGGCCTGCTTCCCCTCGTAAGGCTGAATATACGGGACAACCCGAAAAATTTCACGGATTTAAAATTCCTTTTTCTGCCTAGAGCGAAATCATTAATCCTCAACGAGTGAGCAAGGATGAAAGAAGGGGCCGGGATTCTCGAAAATGAGAGGGCCCGGCCCCGCGAAATCGGTGGCGTGGGCGGGTCGCAGGTCCTAACTTGTCGCCTCGACATGACCCGTGAAACCCTCGCCGAAACGCTCGAAGACATCGCCCTTCTCCTCGAATTGAAAGGAGAGAACCCTTTTAAAATCAGGGCCTACCGCACCGGGGCGGAGACTGTCCTGCAATTCCCCGGCGACGTCGTGACGCGGGCGCGGGAGGGGGATCTCAAGGGCATCAAAGGCATCGGCGAGGCGCTCCAGCAAAAGCTTCACGAACTCGCCGCGACGGGGAAACTCGAGTTTTACGAAAAGTTGAGGGCGGAATTTCCGGTCGGGCTTTTTGAACTTTTTCGCATCCAGGGACTCGGGCCGAAGAAGATCAAGGCACTCTATGATTCGCTCGGAGTGGATTCAGTGGCGCGTTTGAAAGAAGTCTGCGCCTCGGGCGAGGTCGCGGCCCTCGCCGGATTCGGCAAGAAGACGGCGGAGAAAATCCTCGAGGCGATCGCCTTTCGCGAGTCCAATGCGGAGCGTTTCCGCCTCGGGGATGTCGTAGCGCCGGTCGAGGAGATTCTCGCTTCGCTGAAGGAGCATCCCGACTGTCTCCGCGCCGAGGTCGCGGGAAGCTACCGGCGGGCAAAGGAGACGGTGCACGATGTCGACTTCCTCGTCGCGACGGGGAATCCCGCAGAGATCATCGAGCATTTCGTGACACACTCCCGCGTCACCAGTGTCATCGCGAAGGGCCCGACGAAGGCGAGTGTCTATCTCGCCGACGGTCTCCAGTGCGACCTGCGGGCGGTCTCCAATGCCGAGTTCGCCTGTGCTCTCGCCTACTTCACCGGCAGCAAGGAGCACAATGTCGCGATGCGCGGGCTCGCCCTCAGTCGGGGCTACACCCTTAATGAATATCGACTCGCTCCGCGCGAGGGCAGTGACTCGCCCGAGGCCCCCGTCTTCGAGAGCGAGGCCCAACTCCACCGTTTTCTCGGGCTCGACTACATCGCGCCAGAGCTGCGGGAAAACACCGGCGAAGTCGAGGCCGCCGCCGGGGGAGATCTGCCCCGCCTGATCGAGATCGAGAACCTGCGCGGCACCTTTCACAACCACACTGTCGCCAGCGACGGGCGCAATACCCTGGAGGAAATGGCCGGGGCGGCGATGGAGCACGGCCTGCAATACCTCGGGATCGCCGATCACTCGAAGAGTTCTGTCCAGGCGAATGGCCTCGATGAAACGCGGCTCCGCAAGCAGATCGCGGAGATCCGTGAACTCAATCGCCGCTACCGGAGCGAGGGCACCAAGTTCCGCCTCTTCGCCGGGAGTGAAGTCGATATCCTCAAGGACGGTTCGCTCGACTTCGACGACGAACTGCTCGGCGAACTCGACTACGTCGTCGCCAGTGTCCACAACGCCATGACCCTGCCCGAGGCCGAAATGACCGCCCGGCTCATCAAGGCGGTGACGCATCCCAAAGTGACAATGTTAGGGCATCTCACCGGACGCCTCCTCCTCGAGCGAGAGCCCTATGCCGTCGATGTCCCCGCCGTCATCGAAGCCTGCGCCGCGAGCGGCACCATCATCGAGCTGAACTGCAACCCCTGGCGTCTCGACATGGACTGGCGATGGTGGAAATACGCGGTCGAGCACGGCGTGAAATGCGCCATCAATCCCGACGCCCACCGCACCACTCAACTCGACTACCTCTGGTTCGGCGTGCGCCTCGCCCGCAAGGGATGGCTCACCCGCGCCGATGTCATCAACACCCTCGATCTCGCCGAGATGGAGGAGTATTTGAATTTGGTAACGATCCGATAGTCTCTCATGAAAAAATACCTCCTCGAACCTCGCGACGGCGCGCCTTCCGAAATCGTCCTCCACGAAGTCGAGCCCGCCTCGCTCGCGCCCGGTGAGGTGCGTGTCAGGATGGAAGCCTGTTCGCTGAACTACCGCGACCTGCTCATGCGGTCCGGCCTTTCCGCCTCGGGCGGAACCGACCCCGTCATCCCGCTCTCGGACGGTGCCGGAGTGATCGAGGAAATCGGCGAAGGGGTCACCTCGTGGCAGATCGGAGACCGCGTTGCGCCGACCTTTTTCCGCGACTGGGAATCGGGCCGCTTTGAGATGTCCTATCATACCGCCGCCCGCGGCGGATCCTGCGACGGAGTCCTCGCCGAGTCCCTCGTCGCCCCGGCGCACAGCATCGTGCGAGTCCCCGACTACCTGAGTGCCGCCGAGGCCGCGACCCTGCCCTGCGCCGCGCTCACCGCCTGGCATGCGATGATGGAGCGGGGTCATCCCGTCGGCCCCGGAGATACCGTCCTCTGTCTCGGCACCGGCGGCGTCTCGATCTTTGCGCTCCAGATCGCGAAAGCGGTGGGCGCGCGGGTCATCCTCACGAGCGGGTCCGACGAAAAGCGCGAACTCGCACACCGTCTCGGCGCCGACGAGACGATCAACTACCGAGAGACACCCGACTGGGATCGCGAGGTCTATCGCCTCACCGACAAGCGCGGGGTCGATGCCGTCATCGAAGTCGGCGGACCGGGCACGCTGGAAAAATCAATGAACTCTGTCGCGGCGGGCGGCTTCATTTCCCTCATCGGAGTCCTCACCGGCTTCGACGCTCCCGATGCCAGCCTCTTCCCCCTCGTGAAAAAGAACGTCGATCTCCAGGGCATCTACGTCGGCAGCCGCGCCATGTTCGAGCGCATGAATCTCTTCCTCGAGCAGCATCAGATACGGCCGGTCATTGACAGCACCTATTCCTTTGAGACCGCCGGTGACGCCTACGCCCGACTCAAGGGAGCGGGGCACGTGGGGAAAATCGTGGTGGCGGTGTCAGGATAGGCAATCGAACGAAGGCAATCCTACTTCAGTCGTAGCGAAAGGTTACCGTTGCGGTGGTCGCAACATCGCTGCTTGCCCGGACCCAATAGGCGCTAAAGCCTGCGGGGAATTCGTGATCGATCGGGGTTTCAGCGGCCAGAGTAAATTGCCGATACGGAATCCACAGACCGGTGCCGTCGACATCGACCTCCAGCGTGATCGTCGCCGCCCCGGTCGATTTCAGGGTGACCGACTTGCGGTCGTAGCCGGTCATCAGGTAGGCATCCGATGGGTCTCCTGCTTTGACCTCGCTCGCCTTCCACGGACCACCTTCACCACGCGGTTTGCCGAGCTGCCACAGGTCGTCGATGGCTCCCGCCCAGACCGCGGCCTTGCCATCGCTGCTCCGGAAGATATGATCGCTCTCCGTGTCACCGTCGATGCCGGTGAAGAACAAAAGTCCACTGTGCGAGCAGAAATCCTGCACCGCCAGATTGTGGGTCGCGATCGGGCGAACCTTGGCCACTCCCTGCGCATTGTGCGCCGGCAATTCGTAGAAAGTTCCGTCGACGTTCAGCAGGTCGCGTTCGGTTGCGACTTCGCGGCAGATTCTTGCGGGACCGAATCCCCGAAAACTCGGCGGCGCGATGGCCGGGCGCTTCTCAAAAATGGCGATCTCGTAGATTCGCAGGAAGCCGGTATTTTTCGCCGCGACGCGGACGTACCGGGCGGTCACCGCCGCCGCGAGTTCCAGTTCGAACTCGACCTCGTGATTGCCGCGGATTTCCCCATGGGGTAGCGTTTTCCAGTCATCGCCCACTTTGATCTGCACATCAAAATCGGGTGCCACGTACTGCGGATTTTTATTCCAGCCGGACACCACCCAGAGATTGCCTATTGTCTTCGCCTCTCCCAGATCGATCTCAATCCACCCGGGCGTTTCCCGGGGCGCGATCCAGCGGGCGTTTTCGTCATCGATCCTGCCGTCCACGGCGTTGGCCGGCGCGTAGCTCTCATGAGTGCCACTGACGCTGACCTTGCCGCCGAGCGCCAGACTTTGGGCCAGGAAATCGGCCAATATCTCGCCCGGTGCATCGACTTGCTCCGGCTTCCCGTTCCTCCCCGCGTAGTCGTCATTTTTTGGCAGGCGGTAGCGTTTGCCATCCTCCACCAGCACTACCGAGGCATCATCTACCGAAACGGAATTCTCCGGCTGCCTGACAGCTCTCACCAAATCAAGTGCCGTAGCTTCGTCATCGACTTCGGTGAACTCCAGCTTTTCGTCGATTTCATAGTAGCGAATTCCCTCGCCTACCCCGGCGACGAGGCCCAGTCGATTGTGACTGAGGCTGCGCATTACTCCAGTGCTGGAAGCTACCTCGTTCACCGTAGCGATGCCGGCAAACATCGCCGCATTTTCCTCAGAGCGAGGATCCTCGTTGCGATACTGAAAATGTGCGGTCACGCCCAGCGCGTCCCGGTCCACCTTGAGCCGAACCCAGACACCTTCATCGTCCTCACCTTCGTTGAAGACATGTGATACTGCTTTGCCTTCCGCTACGGAGAACTCCCGCAAGAGCTCCCATTCGTTGGACCCTTTGCGATCGATCTCGACGGTGAACACTACCACGCCCGGCGACTCGTGATGCAGGTGAAGTTGGCGATGATCGTAGCCGGCAAACAGATACGGATCGCTGACCGCGCCGGCTTTCAGGGGCTCACGCAACCAGACGGATCCACGACCCAGGACCGGCCCGAGATGGTCGAGCTTTTCCGGCTCGACAAACCAGAGGTTCGAATTCGATTGTTTGGGCGCTCCGTGTGCCGCTTTGAAGGATCGGGTGTTGAGGAACTCTGCTTTCGCGGAATCATCGCAGCCAAAGACGACGCGGTCTCCCCACCGGCAGAAGTCGCCGATCACTTTCAGATAATTGGATCGCGGCGCGATGCCCGCCGAATTCGCCAGTGAAAACCCCGAAGGGAATCGCCAGAAAGTGCCGTGCATAGTCGCCAGGAAATTTTCCCCTTCGCCAATCTCGCGAATGCGCGGCCACTCGGTGTTCCAGCCGTGCGAGCCGTCGTAGCTGTGACTACCTTTCGGCAGACGGAAATAATGCCACTCGCCCCTCTCAAGCAACGCCAGGAGCAGCGATTTTGCGTCCCAGCCCATAGCCCAGATCGGATCGCTCCCGTTTTCTGTACCTCCGTTTATTCCGCCCCGGGCGGTGACTTCGGTGAACTGATTGCGTCGCACCATTTGCCAGTCGCCCTCGCCAAACCACTGGGCCAGCGCCCCCGAAGTCACCGTCGGATCAAATCGGACCTGCGGCCCATGCTCGCCATTGTTGGCATAGACCAAGCGTCCCTGCCCCGAGTAGAGACCTTTGCCATGGTAGCCCGGTAGTAGACTATGCAAAGCGTCTCCGGGGCTGCCGCCGTTGGCGTCCTGAATGAGGCATTTCACTTCGAGCGTGTTTACATCGACTTCATAGAGCCCCTCTTCCATCGTAGCGTAGTAGACCTTGTTCGCCGGATCGGCCAAATGCCGTGCCGTGCCCGTCAGTCGCCCCGGCATCACTGCCGGAGTGATCACGCGAATCTGGTTCCTCTCATCGATCACATAGGGACCGATGAGCAACTGTCGTGATTCCCGGTGGATCATTCGATTTGCCGGGGTGCCACCGACACTGCCTTCAAAGATGTGCTGCACGAAATCCGGGGTGATACGATACAGTTTGTCCGATGACCCTTTCGGTTGATGCGGGGAGTAGGTGATCGCCCACAACTGCCCCTGCCAGGGCACGACCGCGCCCGTGCCGCACTCGCCGTCCTCGTTCCACATCGTGAGGTGTGGATAGATCCCGGAGATCCGGAGAGGCTCGCCGTTGGCTGCAAGGGCATGAATCGACAGTGCTAAAAGCAGCGCCGCGTGGAATGGATTCAGGCAGAGTCGGGGGATCATTTTTCTGGATGTTGAAGTGATCGGGCAGGGGAGATAGGTGGAAACCACTCTAGTTAAGCGCATTCTCTTGTGGTTTGCGAGTTTCGTCTTTTCCGACAAATGACGCGAAATCGATTGGCGCAGGGTGCGCGCCGATGATGTGGTAATTTTCCAGGACGACTGCGCCTTGACTGACCGCTGCCCGGGAGAACTGGGCGCGAGAGAGAGGGGTAATCTGATGTCCGCTCAGCGGGCGATGGCTCCGCTCACTGCCGTGACGCGGGTTTTGCCGGTGAAGTCGGTGTCGAGGAGGTATTCGGAAGCTGCTTTTTCAAAAGGAGCGTCGGGACCGGGAGTGGCGTCTCGCTTCTCGCCGTCCCAGGAGAGACCCGTGAAGTCTTCGAGACCGCGTCCACGGGTGCAGCCGTCTTTGGGGCCGCCGCCGAGGACGATGTTGCCGGTGATGGTGACGCCTTCTTTACCGTTCGCAAAGTGCAGCGCGTTGGCGTCGCGTGAGTAGAGGATGTTGTTGGCGAGGATCATGCCTTCCCGCGCGTTCCAGGAACCGCCGCGAAAGGCGTGGCCGACGTTGACGATGGTGTTGTGGACGACTTGCAGATTCCGCGATTTGCCCTGGTGATCGGTGCTGGCGAAACCGGCGTTCTTTCCGCCGATGAGCACATTGTTGCGCACGATGGCCTCGCCCTGAACCTGCATCACGCTGTCGGCGCTGCGGTAACAGAGGTTGCGCTCGATGATGTTGACGGGCTTGCCTGCGGTGCCATAGACAGTGATGCAGGGATAGTTCGTATCATGGATATGGTTCTCGGCGATGAGATTGCCCCACGAGCCCTGTTTTAGCTCAATGCCATCGCCTTGATCGCCGCGACAATCATGGATGTGGTTCAGCGCGATGATGCTCTCGCTCATGAGGCAAGCGCCGTCGTTCGCGCCGAGATACATACCCTCGGCGTGGCCTCCGCCGTCGTGAATGTGGTTGCGGGTGAGGTGCAGGCGGCTCGTGTCGGCACTGTTCGCGCTGAGGCAAACTTCGCCCGTGTGATGGATGTGGCATCGGTCGATCCAGACCTGGTGACAATGCCCGAGTCTCATGCCATGACTGCCGCCGGTGAACTCCAAACCCCGCAGGCAGAGGTAACTCACGGGGCTGCCCTGCCCGATGTTGATGACGTTTTGCTTGTCGTCGGGCCGCGTGATGATGGCCTGCGCGCCGTCTGCCGCGACGATCCAGATGGGGGCCTCTGCGGTGCCGCTGACTGCGATGTCCCACATGCGATCTACGCTGTAGGTGCCGCCGGCGAGTTCGAGTCTGTCGCCGGGCTCCAGGGCCGCGACAGCTTTCACGAGCGCTTCGCCATCGGTGGCAGGGTGGGCGATGACCCGCAGCGGCGCGATCTCAGCCCAGGCGGGATCATAGCTGCCGGCGTGGGCGGCGTGGAGCAGGGTGAGTGAGCTGATGAGAATCCGAAAAAGGGATGACATGGGGGAGTCGGGGCTGGGGTTTGGTTTTGAATGCTCGCTGGCTGCGGCCCACTTTTACTCCGGCGAATGTCCTCTTGCTAGTGCCAAATTCGGCGGGTGCGAGGCGACGGAGACAATGTCGGGTCGGCGGGGCCGAACGCCAATCCTCACTCCCGTTTTACCAATCTCTCTTTCCCCAATTCCTCGAGTAAATTTGCCGATACTTCCCCGGTCATTTCACCTGCCTCTTTCGAAAGATAAGAGTGTTCCCCAAACCACGTTTCATAGCCTTTGCCGTCAAACGCCTTCCGGGTCGGCACATAACCGCGGGCACCGTTTGTGAGTGTGGCCACCATGGTGTGCCTGAATGGTGACCCGGCCTTGATCGTGAGGCCGATTTCGCAGAACAACTCGAAAGGATTGGTCACGATAGCGAAGTCATCGCCGATCGCGATTCCGGAAAAGAGGCATTGGTAAGTCGGCTGTTGCGATTTCTTCATCCGTTCAAATGCCTTTCGGTAGTGCTCCACGTTGCCCGGCCATTTGAGGGCAAGCTCGGCTTCCTGGAATTCCGGATTCTGCCGGACTGGGATTGCCAATTCCCTGCCGAGGACGTGAAGGCCCGGCTTGCGGATCAGTTCGATCCCTTCCAAGCTCTTGAGAATTCCTTCCCCGATGGCTTTCCCGACAATCTCGCTGCTGGCACTGGTGTTGACGTCGCCGCATGGGCCCAGTAGGAAGAGGGTGGGAACGGGGTAGCCGATCCGCTCGTCTATGTGGCGCTGAACGTGGCCCGGGTAGTCAGCGGAGATCACGGAATCGCGAGTACTCGCCGGATGACTCGCAAAATGGTAGAGAAGAGCCCGGTATTTTCCGTCCTGGCCGATCACCGCCAGCACCCCCAGCGCGGGATCGGCGGGCCCTTCGGTGGGATATCGACCTTGTTCCGAAGGCGGTAAGAGCCATCGGTTCCAGACTTCGCCACCTTTGATGAGCCGCCGATTCTCGCTCACGCCTTCCGTGCTTCCGAGAGCGGTTCCGATCTTGCATGGTTCGAGCTGGCTGAAGGCGGTCGCTACCGCCCGGCAGATGGGATCGATCAGCCTGTCATCGTAGTAGGTCCACAAGGGGCCGCGATGGGTGTGCGAAGCGCAAATCATGATGCGATCCGCCGGGATGCCGATTTCCTCTTCGATTCGCGCCCGCGCCTTTACGACGAGGTCGGTTGGGTATTTCAGGGTGTCCAGCGTGACAATGACCAGCTTCTGCTCCCCTGTGGAGATCACGAGAGCCTTAGCGAAGAGGGGAGTGGCCACTACCGATGTCTTCTGCGGCGACGGCGAGCCTGCCAGGGTGATTTCCTCTTTTGGCGTGATGTCAACAGTGGCGACGCCCACCTGAAAGGGGAATTCGGAGCTCGCGTCCGTTTCGTCGGCCGCCGTGAGGCCCGGGGTCGCTCCTGCGAAAGTCGCTCCTGCGAGGAGACCGCCGACTATGCCTTCGATGGCGGCGCGTCGGGATTGATGTTCGGAATTCATTTTGATTTTCAGCCATTCTGGAGACCACCAGCGAGCCGGCCTTTGCCTGGGTTTGTGATTTGCATGATCGCTCCAGTCGAGCGCGACGCGGTGAGGTCAACAGACTGGCCGTGACTAAGAGGGTTTCCGATGGCACCCCGCACCTGTCATGGCTTTCCCTTTTCTTTTCTCATAGATTTCCCTTTGCCGGCGCCGCCTGCCGGTTTTCCGATCCAGTCCCCGCGGAAGTAGCGGATGCGGCGTTCCGCTTCGCCACCGGGAGCGGCGGGACCGAAGGAATCGGCGGAAAAGGGAAAGGCCAGCACGGGGTGCTCGTGGAAAAACGCGGCGCTCTGCAGGGCGATGAGTTTCTCGATCGGGTCGTCGGTGCCGTTGACGATCGAGAGGAGCGGTGCCCGCGGATCGATCACCCCGACCATGCCGAGGAATTCCACCGCCCGCACCCGCACCATCGTGTCGGGATCGTCGAGGAGTTCCTTCACGAGATCGACGAGCTCTACGGCATCCTGCCCGTAGGCGGCGCAGACGGCGGCGGCCCAGTAGCGGGTGTTTGCACTGTCCGAGCCGAGGGCCTCGCGCAGGGCGACTTCGCTCTCGGCAAAGGGATGGACCATGAGATCGGCGGTGTCGATGAGACCGGCGATCTCCGCAGCATGGGCTTTCCCGTAGGCTGCCGGATCGCCCATCGCTTCTCTCACGAGGGTGCTCTCGGGGAGAAAGCCGAGGTCGGGCCACGACTTGAGTTTTCCCCGCAGGGCCGCGCGCATCTCGAGGAGCTTCGCCCCGTGCGCGGGTTCGGCGGCGAGGTTCTTTACCTCGTGTGGATCGGTGCTGAGATCGTAGAGTCGCTCGGGTTTCTTGGCCTCGAAGAACTGCCGCTGATCCGAGCCCAGCTTGCCCTCGTCGAAGAGATCGCGCCACTCGCGGTAGGCGGCCATCCCGTAGCGGTAGTTGTTCTGGATGGCGTCGGCGTAGTGCGGCTGGTAGCTGCGGATGTATTTCCAATCGCCGACGCGGAGCGAGCGTACCATTTCGTATTTTTCATCAAATCGATCCGCATAGCCCACGCTCGAGTCGCGTGTTGCGACCTCGTCGGCGGAGACGCCTTTGCCGAGAAAGGCTCTGCCATCCATCGCCGCCGGCACCTCGACGCCGGCGAGATTCAGCACGGTCGGGGCGAAGTCGACGAAGCTGACAAAGCCCCGCATCTCCGATCCGCGTTCGAGGTCGACGAGGTGCTTCCATTTTTCCGGGATGCGCACGACGAGAGGCACGTGCAGGCCGCTCTCGTAGAGGTAGCCCTTGCTCCGCGGCAGCACCCCTCCGTGATCGCCGAAGTAAAAGACAAAGGTGTCCTCAAGGAGCCCGTCCTCTTTCAGCTTTGCGACCGTCTCCCCGACGATGCCGTCGATGACCCGGATGCGGTCGAGGTAGCGGGCCATCGTGTAGCGGAAGAGGGGCGTATCGGGAAAGTATCGCGGCAGCTTCACTGCGTCGGGATCATGAGTGGTTTTTTCGGTCTCTGTCAAGGTGGCGTCGAAGTGCAGGCTGCTCTCGTGGGACTCGGCGTGGCTCTGCATGTGGAAGAAAGGCATGGCCGGGTCGGGCCGGTTGCGCCAGTCGCCGCTTTTGGACGAGTCGTCCCAGGTAATGGGGGATTTGACGAAGTTGTAGTCTTCCTTCGCGCGGTTTGAAGTGTAGTAACCCGCCTCGCGCAAGATCTCGCTGAAGGCCTTGAGACCCGGGGGCAGCGTGGCCGGTTTTGCCCGCCGATGATACTGAATGGCGAGGCGCGGGGCATAGCAGCCCGTTGCGAGGGTGGAGCGCGCGACCGAGCAGACGGGGGCGTTGGAAAAGGCCCGGGTGAAAGTGATGCCCTCGGCCGCGAGCGCCTCGATATGTGGCGTAGAGGCACCGTTCTCGTCGAAGAGCTTCAGGTAGTGCTTCGAATTGTCTTCCGAGACGATCCAGACGATATTCGGGCGATCCGCCGCAGTGAGGAAGGCAGTGAAGAGCGAAAGGGCGAGGGCGAGGGCGAGGCAAAACTTCATCGTGCCATGATGGGCGAAAGCCCCCGCCGTGGAAAGGGCATAATTGCGCGGCGGGCTTCCGTGCCGCATACGTAACCTCTCCCGCCCCGCCCCCTTAATGTCAGCCTTTTCCACAGATCTGGAGATCACTCTCGACGCAGGCGACCCGTGCCTCGCTGGATGCGGGCTCTGGCTCGATCCGCACCGGGCGCGGGACTTCGCTTTCATCTCGCATGCCCACGCCGATCACTTCGCCCCGCACCGGCGCATCCTCTGCTCGACCGCGACGCGGCGGCTCATCGAGGCCCGCTACGGAGCGGCGGCAAAGGCGGAGTTCCTCAGCCTCGACTTCGGGGAAAGCCATCTCCTCGAGGGCGGATACCGGGTCGATCTGCTTGCCGCCGGCCACATCCCCGGATCGGCGATGCTCTTCGTCGAGCGCCTCGACGACGGCGCGACGCTGCTCCATACGGGCGATTTTAAAACGCGTCCCGCCGCCGGGGCCGAGCGCAATCAGACCCGCCGCGCCGACACTCTCATCATGGAAACGACCTTCGGGCTGCCGAAGTTCCGCTTCCCGCCCGCCGCGTCCGTCATCGCCGCGATGGTGAAGTATGCCCGCGAGGCGATCGAGGACGGCGAGATCCCCGTCTTCCTGGCCTACTCGCTGGGAAAGGCACAGGAGATCCTCCTCTCGCTCTACGAGGCCGCGCCCGAACTCGCCTTTCAGGTCCATGAGTCGGTTGCGAAGATGAATGGTATTGTGGAAATGTTAGGTTACGCGCTGCCTCCGTGTGAGATCTTTTCGCCGAAAGAGCGATCGCCGCACGGACATGTCGCGATCGTGCCGCCGAGTGCGGGACGCAGCCTCGCGGTGCGCCGCCTCCGCAAGTCGGTCCGGCTCGCGATGGTGAGCGGATGGGGGATGGATCCCGGGGCGAAATATCGATACCAGTGCGACGAGGTCTTTCCGCTCTCTGACCACGCCGACTACGACGATCTGCTCGCCTTCGTCGATGAGGTAAAACCGCAGCGGGTCCACACCATCCACGGCTATTGCGCCGAGTTCGCCGCCGATCTCCGCCGTCGCGGGATCGAGGCATGGCCTCTCGCGGGGGAGACACAGCGCGAGCTGGAGTGGGGCGACGCGACAGGGTTGGATGCCGCGCCCGACCCTGTTGAGTCGGAGATCCCGCCGCGGCCGGAGTCTGAGTTCGGCGCTTTCACCGGGGTGGCAGAGGCGGTCGCGGCTGTGACGGGGAAGCTGAAAAAGCAGGAGGTCCTCGCCGACTACCTGCGCCCTCTCGACCCGGCTGCGCTTGCTCTCGCGGTGCGATTTTTCTCGGGCGATCCGTTAAAGCAAGGCGCGGTGAATCTGGGGCCGGCGCTGATTCGACAGGCCCTCCTCGATCTCACGGGCTGGTCGCTGGCACGGTATCGGCAGGTCTCCGCCACCCAGGCCGACACGGCGCGGACGGTCTGGCTGGTGCTCCAGGGGAAGACAAACCCGCAGCCGCATACTCTCGCGGCGATGGAGTCGCTTTTTGAAAGACTCGCAGCGGAGTCGGGGCAGACGGCAAAGGTGCGACTGCTGCGCGAGGCGCTTGGCCGATTCCACCACAGCGAGGCGGCGCTCGTGGTGGGCATCCTTCTCGGAGACCTGCGGATCGGGTTAAAGACCGGCTTGCTCGAGGAGGCGATCGCGCTCGCTTTCGGCCAGGAGCCGGACGCCGTGCGCGAGGCTCACATGCTGCTCGGGGACGCGGGCGAGACGGCGCGCATGGCGCAGCGCGGGGAGCTCGGCCAGGCCGGGGCGAGCTGGTTCACGCCCATCCGGGTGATGCTGGCGAGTCCGGAAGAGACGGCCGAGGACATCGTCGCGCGGCACGGCGGCGAGGGGCGACCGCTCTGGCTCGAGGACAAATATGACGGCATCCGCGCGCAGTTGCACCGCCGCGGGGACGAGGTCGGGATCTACTCGCGCGACTTGCGGCGTCTCGATGGGGAGTTCCCCGAACTGATCGCGGCGGCGCGCGAGCTCGATCACGATGTCATCCTCGACGGGGAGATCATCGCCTCGGCCGAGGGGAAAAGGCTCACCTTTTTCGACCTGCAAAAGCGGCTCGGTCGTCGTGACTTGCGGCTCGATCAGGGAGATCTCTTTTTCGGCGAAGCGGTCCCGGTGCGGTTCATCGCCTTTGATTTGCTCGGGTTGAATGGCGAAGGCTGGCTCGACCGTCCTCTCGTCGAGCGGCGTGCGATGCTGGAAAAGTTGACTTTTCCTGCCGCGCTGAGCTGTTGCGAGGTCGTCCGTGCGGTCACGGCAGAGGAGGTCGACGAGGCTTTTAATGAGGCGAAGCGGCGCGACAACGAGGGTCTCATCGCGAAAGATCCGGCGAGTCTCTATTCCCCCGGGCGGCGGGGCAAACAATGGCTGAAGTTGAAAAAAGCAATGCCCACGCTCGATGTCGTCGTCGTGAAGGCGCAGCAGGGACACGGGAAACGCGCCCACGTGCTGAGCGATTACACCTTTGCGGTGCGTGACGAGGAGAGCGGAGCCCTGCGGGTCATCGGCAAGGCCTACTCGGGCTTGACCGATCTCGAGATCGAGGAACTCACCGACGTCTTCCGCGAGGCCACGATCGAGAAAAATCGCGGGGTCCACGTTGTCACGCCCGCCGTCGTCCTCGAGATCGCCTTTGACTCGATCCAGGCGAGCAAGCGACATGACTCGGGACTGTCGCTGCGTTTTCCCAGGATCAAAGCGATCCGGCGCGACAAGACCGTCGGCGGGATCGACACGCTCGGGTATGCCCGGAAGCTCGCCGGGATCGCGTGATTATTTCCGGAAACGCGAGGCCCACCCGGGAAACTGCCCGAAGGTCTCACGACCTTCGCTACGCTTGGGATACGGGGGGACCGGGACCTTCCTCCAGCCGGAAATACCATTTAGGACAAGCGAAGTCTTCCGGAGAACCAAATTTCCGCTTGATCCCTGAATCTTCCGCGACTAGTTTCCGCCCCTTCAAATTTTCCCGACCCCGATCATGAAAGCGGACCTCCATCCCATTTACAAAGAAGCAGTCATTCAGTGCAACTGCGGCAACGTCATCCAGACGCGATCGACGGTGGCGAATCTCCACATCGGTATCTGCTCCGCCTGCCACCCGTTCTTCACCGGTGAGCAGCGTTTCGTGGATACTGCCGGTCGGGTTGACAAGTTCCAGAAGCGTTTCGGCGATTCGAAGTCCGCTGCCGACCGCCGCAAGAAGCCCAAGCTTTCCGATCTCAGCGCCTAAGCTCTGATTTCCTGATTTTCCAAAACGGTGATGATGCCCGAGGGTGTCGTCACCGTTTTTTATTATCCCTTTCCTTCCAAACGCGAAACCTGAACCTGACTCGCCCGTGGACTACTCCCAACTCATCGAGAGAAAACGTCTCCGACTCCCCGAACTGGAGTCGAACATGGCGCAGGAGGGTTTTTTCGACGAACCCCGTGCCGCCGGCGAATTGACGCGCGAATACAACCGGCTCAAGAACCTGCTCGAGGACTGGGAGGCGATCGCCAAGGCCCGCATCGACTTGGCTGACAATCTCGAGTTGGCCAAGGCGGGTGACCCCGAGATGGCCGAGATGGCGGCGGAGGAGATCCCCGGGCTCGAGGGGCTCATCACCGATCTCGAAAGCCGCGTCCAGTATGCCCTACTGCCGCACGACCCGACCGAGGATAGGGACGCCATTGTTGAGATCCGAGCCGGCACGGGCGGGGACGAAGCGTCGCTCTTTGCGGGGGATCTCTACCGCATGTACCAGCGCTACGCCGAGCAGCGCGGGTGGAAGACCGAGCCGGTCGAGGCGAGCCCGTCCGAGGTGGGGGGATTCAAGGAGGTCGTCTTTAAAGTGACCGGCGAGGAAGTCTTCCGTTTTTTGAAATACGAGAGCGGCGTGCATCGTGTTCAGCGCGTCCCCAGCACGGAGACGCAGGGCCGCATCCACACCTCGACCGCGACGGTCGCGGTGCTGCCCGAGGCCGAGGAAGTCGATGTCGAGCTGAAGCCCGAAGAGCTCCACATCCAGGCGACACGCTCGGGCGGTCCGGGCGGTCAGCACGTCAACACGACGGACTCCGCCGTGCAGATCACCCACCTGCCCACGGGGATAATGGTGAAGTGTCAGGATGGCCGCAGCCAGGGCAAGAACAAGGAAAAGGCTCTCCAGATCCTGCGGGCGAAGCTGCTCGAGGCGAAGATCCGGGAGGAGTCCGAGAAGTATTCGGCGCATCGCAAGAATCTGATTGGCTCGGGTGGTCGCGAGGAAAAGATCCGCACCTACAACTACCCCCAGAACCGGTTCACCGATCACCGCGTGAACCTGACTTTATACAACCTCGATCAGGTCGTGACCGGGGAACTCTCGGGCGTGATCGAAGTGCTCCAGGCCTCGGAGATGGAAGACCGGCTCGCGGAACTCGAGGCGGGGTAGCGAAGGAGCGAATGGTAGCGAAACTCGTGAGAGTTTCGGCGGGCTGGGGATGGGCCCGAAGGTCTCACTACCTTCGCTACGCTCTGGAATGTAGCGAAACTCGTGAGAGTTTCGGCTGGCGGGGGATGGGCCCGAAGGTCTCACTACTCTCCGTAGACTTTGTCCTTGGGATCGCCGCCCGACATGAGGTAGGCGATGAGATCGCGGACTTCTTCGGCGTTGAGACCGTTGATGAGGCCGGGCGGCATTTGCGAGACGGACGATTGCTCGATCTTAGCAACGTCGGTGCGCTTTACGGCGATCGCCTCGGCGGCGTTGACGGCGGGGTAAATATCGACGGTATCGTCGTGTTCCACGACAAGCCCGGTATGCATCTCGCCGCTCTTCAGGGTGACGGTGAAAGACCCATACTGATCCGAGATGACACTGCCGGGATCGAGGATGCTCTCGAGCACATATTCGGTGCTGAACTTGGTCCTCGTGCTGGTGATGTCAGGGCCGATGTCGCCGCCGAGTCCGGCAAAGCGGTGGCAGGCGGCACAACCGATCGCGTGGAAAAGGCTGCGTCCGTTCTCGAAGCTGCCCTTTTTCATCGCGCCGCCGCTGGTGTGGGGAGCGGCCGAGGCGACGGTCCAGACCTGACCGGGACCTTTCGGCGGGGTGATCGTGAAGTCGGGCACGGGATTGAAACTCTCCCCGGTGAGATCGGCGAGGGCGGCGCGCTCTTCGTTGGTGCAGTTGCCGAGCGCTTCGTCGCGCAGATTGGTGAGGAAGCCGGTGTAGCTGGCCCCGCCCTTGAACTTGGCCGCTTCGTTGAGGAACTCGAAGTATTGACGGCGCTCGGTGATCTGCCAGCCCTTTTTCCGGTTCCGCAGCATGAAGGCGTAGCCGATCTCCTGTGTGGGCGGGTGGTTGTTGAGCACCTCGAGCACGGTGGCGCCGTAGCCGGGGTTGCGGCTCGCGAGTTCTTTCCAATCGGGGATGCGGGGCTCGCCGCGGTTCACGATCAGGTCCATCGTTTTCGCAACGACGGAGGGCGCTTCAAGATAGACGAGCACCTGCACGAGCTCGGTGTTCACGTCGGTGTTCCGGTGAGGCAGGAGCGGGTCGAGCTCGGCGATGACCGCCTCGCGCTCGGCGGGATCGGGTCGCCCGAGGCGCACGAAGTTCAGTGCATAGGCGCGCAGCAGGCCGAGCACCTGTGAGTCCTCGAGCGTGGCGGGATCTAGCTCGAGGAGGGAGGCGAGAAGGGCGGAACGATGCGCCTTGGGATCGCCCGTCCTCGCGAGGGCGACGCCGCCGGTGATGCGGGCTTGGGTGTCGGTCGCTTTGAGCACTGTGTCGGCCCACTGATCGGTCGGCTGGGACTCGATCGCGACGCGGGCGGCGTGACGCAGGGTGCGGTCGGTGCTTCCGAGGTGGGGCATCGCGTCGGCGACGGCTTTGGGATGAGCTTTGCCGTGGAATTTCTCGAGAGCATGTCGCGTCGCACGAGCTTCGGTGGCGGCGGGATCGATGGTGCGTTTTTCGACGACTGTGCCGGGATCGGAATGGGTCACGCGGTAGAGCGCACTCTGGGTATTGCGGCCGCCGATGGTGAAGTAAAAGGCCCCGTCGTCACCGATGACGGCGTCGGTCACGGGGAGGGGGATGCCGAAGAGGAAGGCCTCTTGCTTCGCCTCGTAGCCGGCGCCCTTTTCCTCGAGATGAATGGCGTAGATCGTGCCGAAGGTCCAGTCGAGGGCGTAGATGGCGTCCTGATATTTCGCGGGAAACTTCGCTCCGATGCCCGAGGTCACGCCGGTGGGTGAGCCGGGGCCGATGTCGAGCACGGGCGGCAGGCTGTCTTCGTAGTAGCTCGGCCATTTCCCGGTCCCGGAGCGCCAGCCGTAGTCAGAGCCGCTCACGACATGATTGATCCGCGTCGGGCGATACCAGGGCATGCCGAGGTCCCACTCCATGTCGGCGTCGTAGGTGAAAATGTCGCCGTGGCGATTCAGGGCGATGTCGTACTGGTTGCGGTAGCCGACCGAGAGGACTTCGTAGGTCTTCGCGACGGGGTCGAACTCGGCGACCCATCCGCCGGGGGCGAGGCGGCCGCGGGCGTGGCCGCGGGCATCCCACTGGCGGGGGAGGAGGTGATCTTCGTCCCAGTTCACGACACGGGAACCGGCGATATCCATGAGGTTGGTGTGATTCCCGGCGACGACGTAGATGCCTTTGCCGTCAGGCGTGGGCTCGAGGGCGTGATTGCCGTGCTCGCCTCCGCCGGTCGCGCCGGGGAGTTCTTCGACGGCGTCGAGAGTGCCGTCGCCGTTCGAGTCGTGGATACGCACGAGCGGTTTGCCGCTGAGGTTGGCGTAGAGGGAGTCAAAGGCGTAGGTCAGGCCCATCGCGCCGGAGACGGTCGCGGGGATCTTTGCCGCGGTGACGTCGCTGCCTTTGACGGTGATTTCATAAATGCCCTTGTCGCCCTGGTCAGAGGCATAGAGCTTGCCGCCGGGGCCTTTGGTGAGGGCCACCCACGATCCCTGCTCTTCGCGGGGCACGGTGTAGAGCAGCTCGACTTTGAATCCGTCGAGCACGGTGATCTCGTCGGCGGGGAGGGGACTCTTCTTTGCCGGGGCATCGCCGCCGGGTTTGCCGGTGTAGTTCGGGATGCCCCAGGGCCCGCCGCCGATTTTGGCTCGCGAGGTCACTTTGTCAGTCCAGGCGGCGTCGTCAAAGGCGGGCTGCTCCCAGCCGGTCGCGGGGGCTTTCTTTGTCATCTTCCAGTCCGGAGTGGTGATGACTTTGATCTCTTTGCCGTCGGCGAGTTTGATCTCGAGTTTAAAAATCATCGCGGCGGAGCCCCCGGCGTTTTGTCCGCGGATTGCGACGACGTTTTTTCCCGGCTGGACGAGAGACTTGGCGCCGGTGACCTCGATGGGCTGATCCCAGTCGGGGCTGCTACCGATCTTTTTGCCATTGAGCGAGAGATCCATTTTGTTGTCACAGGTTCCGTAAAGGCGGGCCGAGGCGATCGAGGATCCGGCGGGGATTTCGAAAGACTTGCGGAACCAGAGCTCTTCGTTCGCCTTGCCGCCGGTCTCGTCCCAGATCCATTGCAGGTCGGCATCTGCGGCGAGCCAGGCGGCGCGGTCTTTCGCATTGGGGGCGGCGGCTCCAGCAGCGGGTTTCGGGGCGGCTTTGGCGGCACCGGTCTCGATCGCTTTTTTCAGCACGGCCGCGCCGGCTTCTCCGCTGAGTCGCTGGAGCCGGATGTCTTTGCACTCAACCCGCATCGGTGCCCCGGCGTGGAGTTGCAGGCCGATGAGACCTTTGGCAAGAGA
>Ga0209702_10002974_pt1 | contig 27924 bp, 30 predicted proteins | sample FRY01_FD_187210 | JGI IMG/M metagenome (GOLD analysis project Ga0209702, IMG submission 187210) | Freshwater microbial communities from Lake Fryxell liftoff mats and glacier meltwater in Antarctica - FRY-01 (SPAdes) (version 2) | ecosystem: Environmental > Aquatic > Freshwater > Ice > Glacier... | reverse complement strand
CCGGAATAACAACCGATGTTAAACTGATAGTCTTAACTGAGTTGGAAATAACCGCTAATACAATTACAGAAAGCACCTTCTCCAATACTTGTAACTGAAACCGGAATAACAACCGATGTTAAACTGATAGTCTTAACTGAGTTGGAAATAACCGCTGATACAATTACAGAAAGCACCTTCTCCAATACTTGTAACGGAGTCGGGAATAACAACTGATGTTAAACTGCTACAATTAGAGAAAGTATTATTACAAATTGAATCGACGGAGCGGGGAATAACAATATCCTTATCAATCTTAGATAAATCATCGATTATCTTATAGATATTTCCAATTATAAATTGACATAACCTGTCGATGGATGTTATTTTCCTTCCGATCAGATAAAAATAAATAACTCTGATCATTGTTTGGCTCAGTGGGGTCTTTGAAGACCCCTCTAAGACTTGGGTAAAATTATATTCTAGGATATTCCATGTTTTGGATAGTTGATCTGCAATCATATAAGATAATTTCAACTGATTTTAATTTTAACTTTTTCATGTCGGAATCGAATTTTTTATGAAACTAATTTTATAAAAGAAATCATGTCTGATCCAATTTTCTATCACACAAAGGATGGAAGGATCTATATAGCTTATTCGTATCAATCAAGGATCGGATTAGACACCAGTCATTATCTTCTGATGAATAAAAAATTGTCCGAGGAATTAATAAAAAGAATTAATATTCGACTTCAAGAATTATGGAAAACTGATAAAGATCTTCTTATTTCTTTAGTTATAGATCGTAAAAGTAGAGAGATATATGATTTATTTAAAATAAAAGAAATGAGTAATGGTTGGGAATTAGATGATTTGACTTCTAGATATAATGAACAAAAATATCAAATTAGATGGAATAATAATTATTATAAGTATCAATATGAGACAGAAAAAAGATCAAAAGATATAAATGAGAATAAAAAATGGGAGAGAATTAAATTAAAATGGGAAGTTTTTCCTAGTTTAGGTTTTCTTAGGAAAAAAAGATTACAGAGAAGTTATTCTCTTTCAGATATAGGAACAGAAAATAAGACGGAGGAATATCCGTTTTTTATGGAGAAATGGAATTTAGGATCCAGAGTAAAAATTGAAATACCAGAATTTTTGAAATTAAAAATAGAGAAAAAATCGAAGATGGATAGAACGAGGAGAAATAATTTCTGATTGAGAGAAAACCGAAAATGAATTTTAAATTAATACTAGATTATTAAAAATTTTGATAACCATGAGCAACCAGCAATTTTTCCATAGTTCTCCAGATACTGGAGAGATTAAATATATTTTTGACAGACGAAATCTGGATAATTTCCAGAAACTAGGAGTCAAAGTAAAGAGAGAAGGACCCAATACTCTAATCTTTACTGGGAAAACCAGTGAAAGTCTTAACCAAGCTAATGAAGAACTTGTGGAAATCCGATCTCGTTATTTTAAACCGATCTCTCGTCGCGTAATGGTGACCAAGGATATGATTGGTTTCTTCAGAGGTGCCGGGAGTAAACATTTTCTAGAGGTTAAAGAAAATACCAATGTTGACAATGTTTACTTCAATAATATAACTGATGTGAACGGTGTTGAAATGGTTGAAATTGTTGCTTTTGGTTCAAGAATTGCGGTTAATGATTTCATGTGTGAAGTCCTTCGATCAATCTCAAGTTTGACCCAAAAGACTCTTGGTTTCGTTCCTCCTTCTCAGGAAGAACGTGAGGTTGCCCGTCATGAACGAGCAGCTGCTAAGAAGGAGAGGGAAAGAAAGGAGGAAAAGGAGGAAAAGGAGGAAAAGGAGGAAAAGGAGGAAGTAAAGGAAAAAAAGGAAAAAAAGGAAGTAAAGAAAGCTAAAAAACCTCCCCTCCCCCGCCGTCATGTAGAAGATGATGAGGATGATGAGGATGAGGATGACTGAAAAAGAATCCTAATATGTTAAAATTATATTAAAAATATAATTAAAAAAGAGATGCCTGGTGGCGAACTTCCACCAGAACTTTATTTTTATATACCTAAAATATGTTATGTGTACGATAAAAGTTTGGACGGACTTAAAGAAAAAGTTTGTAAAGACGAATCAATAACCAAAAAAGATATTTCCAAAAAAAGTAATTAAATAAACATATTTTCCGTATTTTCTCTATATTCACTATCCCTCATAAACACAATATAATCATAATATTTTAATGGGAGATATATTTCAGGTATTGTTTTCCCGTTCTGATATTCTGTTTCAGTCACTCCAATAAAGCAACCAACCGCTCTTATTTTTTGATTTTTATTTTTTTCAATTACCTTAGTTAAAGAAAATTTTCCTTTTCTACTTTTCTCAAACGGAGTAGGAGGAGCCCATTTGTCAACTTTTTCATCTTTTTGTTGATATTTTTTCATTTCTAAGGATAGATTGAAGTCTGAATTATCATCTACGACCAAGATCTGAGTCTTAATATTTAAGGCAGAGCTTCCAAGAAATAAAGATTCATCTGGATACATTTTTTTGATCATTTTTCCAATAGGATCACCCTTAGATAAATGAAATCCAACGATAAATAAATTATCATATTTTTCTAATGTTCTCTTTACATTCAAAGAGAAAAAACTTTCTCTATTTTTATAGAAATCATTTATACACTCAAATGAATCCCTGGCTAAACGATCATTCTCAGTTTCTACTTCTATTTCTCCTCCTCCGTCCAAAGGATAAAAAAGTGATTCAATAAATTTTTCGGAGAAAAGATCCTTGAGAGCTTCTTGTTCATACTGATATGGATTATATGGATTAAATTCTACTCCTACAAAATTATATCTATCTTTTCTTAATTTTTTAAAATAATCCAACCATCTTTTGGTTCCTAAGCCCTTATATTCGAAAGAATCAAACGGAATATCTTTTTTATTTTGGAGATACCAATCAATCATCATAGCATCAAATACTCCTAATTTTTCACTAGAAAAAGTATTGATGTTAGTTTTTTGGAGCAGTGATTTTAGTAAAAGATAGTTGAAAGTATGGGAAGTATATGAACGATGGTTGGGTTCTGAAATAGTGACTACTTTAATTTTTTTCTTATTTATTATATTTATTAATTTTTGAACGATGGGTTCCATACTATATTTTATATAAGAATAAAATATAGTATGGAACACTATATTTTATATAAGAATAAAATATAGTATGGAACACTATATTTTATATAAGAATAATTTAACCATTAAGGAAATCATTAATATTAAACCTCCCCTCGCTAGGTCTTGAAATCTTCTCGTTTTTCCTGATATCCTTGAATTTTTCAAGTGCTTGCTTGACAACTTCCATATCAGTGATACTATCTCCTACCTTTTTTCCAGCTAAAATTTCATCAAAAATCTTCTCACTATAAATATCCTTGGTATATCTGGCCAAATTGTACATGTCTCTCCCCTGATAGGCGAATAATCCTCTCTCATCGATTCCTCCAGATTCTTGAGCTTCCTTGAGTAATTCTCGTAATTCTGGAGTATTTTCCATCTTCCATTTAGCTTTCTTGAGAGCAATAATATAGATCTTAGCCAAACCATTGACCGAATATGGCTTCATTTCAAATCGATAAGTGAAACGAGACGAGAGACCTTCTTGAACTGAAAACAAATTCTCTTCAATATCCTTTTTATATCCACTGAATATAACCACCAATCTGTCGGGATATTCAGACATGTATCGATTGATAGTGGTTAAGGCAGTTTTCCCATATCCTTCTGATAGATGAGATTTGCCACATAAATTATAGGCTTCATCGAATAAAGCTACCGTATCAAGACAATCATTCATCATCTCTACACAACGATGAGAAGTATCACCTACATATCTACTAACCACATCTTCTACATTAATAATCTTAAATGGAAGGGTAGGATCATCCTTGGTTTTAGCCATGTGTTTATCAGCCTGGATTTCTAAGCTACTAGATTTTTCTTTATCTACAACTGAAAGCTCATTTAATTCAGTATTGGAACTCTCGATAATATCGATGATTTTAGAAATTTCAGTAGTTAATTGACCTCCGGATGGATGAGGATTAGCCACTAAAAGTGATAAACATTTTCGAGCATGAATAGAGGCTTTATTAACAGTGTTGATTTTTTGAGCAATCCTTCTCATCTTAAGTTCGTAATTTCTAATTGTCACTCCTCTCCTTCGAAGCAATTCATCTCTAAGTTTGTCAAAATCTGGAAATTTAGTACATGTTTTCTGCCCTCCAATAAAACCTAATCCTACAAAAATCTTACATAAAATTCGAGCAATCATAGTTTTACCAATCCCGGGACCACCAAGAAGAAGAGAGTGTTTTAAATCCTTCTCATCCAAAACACCCCTTGCTTGAGAAGTAATAAAGGCTTTAACGATTTTAACAAAATCATTCTTAACATCTTCTTGTTCGATGATATCATTATCGAGTTCCTTGAGTCCAGAAATTAAAATATCAGGATCAGAAAAATACTTTTTAAACCTACTTCCTCCTTCCTCGATTTCTTTAATCAAATTCTTAAGAGACATAATATATTTTAAGAAGATACTCTTTTTAACTTAGATTTCCAAAAATGAAAATTAAATAAAATATTTTAAATCAAAATAGTTTACTATGTCGAAACTCAAATTCGTTGTAAATGAAACAGTAGATACTCTTTGCGAACAAGCAAGTAAACTTGAAGACGAAGGAGAAGCTCAAATTCTTCTTCTCCGGGCTTACGCGTTGAAACCTAGTGATAAAACAGTTAATTATAACATGGGTTTATTGTATCAAAAATGGGATAATATTGATCAAGCTATAAGGCATTTTGAAGATTCTTTTCCAGTTGGAGAAAGTTTTTTTCATTTGGGAAATTTATATAGACAGAAAGGTGATGATGCTAAATCAAATTTTCATTTCGAGAATGGAAGAACGGCTGGTTGTAAAAAATGTATTGATAAGTATTCATCTTTGCTACTTAAAGAATAGAAGAAAAAGAAGAAAAAGAAGAAAAAGAAGAAAAAGATAAAGAATTTTTAACTCAAGCATCTATTCTATTTAACAATGCTGAAGAGAATTCCGAATCTGCCATGTTAGTAGGTATGGTATTCAGTATGACTGGAATGAAAGATAAGGGAAATCGATGGTGAACAAGTAAAAAAATAAATATTATATTTATATAAATTATATAAATCTATACATCAATAGGGATCTCTTCCATTTGCGCCGTTGCTTCTGCCGCCGGAATTTCATCCATAACATATTCAGATTTCTGTTCTGGTTTTTCTCTTAAGAAAAACCTATAAATCAAAACTAAAAATAAAGTATAAAGTATTAAACCGAAGTTAAATGCAAACGATATGAACAAGAAATTTCCAACAACTCCCATAGTTCTCCTTTTAGGGACATATTCTTTTAATCAAATAATCGATAACAATCATTTATTGTTTAAAGAGAAACATAGTCAGATAAATCACACAAATAATGTTCTTTGTATGAAAATGGATCATTAAAATCAAAATCTTTCATTCCTATGAAAGAATCTGGATGAAAATTATCAACACTTTTATTATTTTTAACAATACCACTTTTAATTAACAAGTAAACACAGAACTCATTACAAAGAGTAACATTGTTTTCTATTTTTTGTTCAACATATGTTTCTTTTGGATAGAGAAACTTAAACCAAGAAGAATCAAATCCTCCTACACTTTCTATCTTCTTTTGTCCATCTGAATATGGTTGAGAAAAAGAAATTACCTTTCTAGAGATTTCTTTTCTAAGATCTTCGGGAGAATCTAATTTGTTCAATAAAATAGTATTGTGTTTTTGCCGACTAAACCACTCATCCAATTCCATCTTATGAAACCCCGTTTTATCAGAATAATTCATTAATTCAACTACATATTTTTCTCCGTTATCTTCAATTACTATAGCGGGGTGTAAGAACTGTATTCTAAGCATGCTATCCGAAACCATCTTAGTAATACTTTCAAAACATACTAAGAAAACGTCTCCCGCTCTTATATCTTCATAGTGAACTATTCTGGATTCAAATCTGTTTTTGGTGTTAATATCAAAAAAACGATAGCAAAATATAAAAAATATTAAAACGAACGTTAGAAGAATTAAAATTCCAAGTTTAAATAACATATTATATTTTATTTAAATACTTATATTTTATCCATCGTGAAATCATCATACATTAATCTATTTCCATACAGAATGAATAAAGAAAAATACCCCAAAAAATAAATAGATAAAAATGCTATTCTTTTAGGAAAGCTCCATCTCATATTTAAATGGTTATAACCAATATAAACTCCCATCTCAAAAAATAGATAAAATAAAATTAATAACCAAACTTCTCTCCTGAATACTGCGTATGATAATATTCCAAGAAGAAAGGAATATATAAGAATTAAACCATACATTTTAATTCCTTAGAAGCTTTTATTCTATGTTAATAAAAGAATGGCGATGTTTGTGGAAGGTTATGCAGCGAGCAAGATTATGAATCCCCCCGTAACTCGAGCTAATTTAGCTCCTTCTAGAGCTCCTGCTCCACCGGCTAGAGCTCCTGCTCCACCAGCTCCACCGGCTCCTCCCGCTCCTGCGCCATATCAACCTCCACCTCGACCACATCCTTTAGGTAAAAAAGGTCAAACAGCTTTAATTGTATTATTTATTGTAGCTATTATAGCTGGGTTTATTGCCTGGATGGTTATTCAAGGGTCAAAATTAAGCAGTAACCAATGTAATAAAAGTGTCCATAATTCTTCTGAAAGTTTACAATGCAAAAATTCATCTCAAAGTTTAACTAGCTAGTGAAAAATCTTAAAAATGAAATACCAATAAAAATGAAAGCCATTGTTGTTTGGAGAAGAGGAGGAAAAAATGACGAATCTATATCCCAAAATGACTCTGTAGATGGTTATGTTTTATTTAATCAATTTTCTGAAGATAAACCAGTCTCAATTACAGTCTATTTGGATGGATTAGTTGATGGAAAACATGGTTTTCATATTCATGAAAAATGTTTAACTAAGGAAATGTTAGAATCTGATCAACTAAATTGTTGTGATAAATTAGGAGGTCATTTTAATGTAGGTGAAAAATGGAGTAATAGTAATCCACTTGGAACTCAGCACGGAGAACACACTGGAGATCTGTGTATGAATATTGATGTTGAGGATGGATTAGCAGATAGTATTTTCTGGGATGACCAAATTTCTTTATATCCTGGAGATAATTGTATTGTTGGAAGAAGTTTGGTTATTCATGAAAACGAGGATGATTTAGGAGAAGGAATGTATAGTGATGATGAAATGGAAGAGGAAAGTAAGATGACTGGAAATGCTGGAAGTAGGATTGCTTGTGGAAATATTGTTACTTTATAATTATATAAAGTAGTATGTTTCAACGATTATACTTTTTTGAAAATCTTAGTATAGAACGAATTTCTTTCGGATCAGTAACAAGAATCTTGTTGTCCTTCTCAAATCTTTCCTGATACTTCTCGAATCTTCGCTCTTGTACTTCCAGAAAATCATCAAATGGTTCTGTAATAAATTCGAATTTTTGATCTCGTAATTTTTCCAGTAATTCTCTCGAGAGTACTAGGCTCAATATACCTGAAGTGATACTCAGGAGGATCAAAGAAATGACCAGGGAATGACATTGGTCTCCATCCATCTAGATTATAATAGTCTTGGGTAATTTGATATAAGATACAACTTTCTCGCAGATCAACACTGTTTTCACCAGTAGCATCTACGTCAATATAAGCCCCAATTTGAACCGATATATGTCTAGGATAATATTTATCGATATCCAAAACTTCTCCAAAAACTAAGATATCGCTCGATTTATGTCCGAGGAATTCAGCGAATGGAATTAAAGTATCGATATGATGATATGTACGGCATTGACGAAATTTGAAATCCCAGTCGCTGGGATACCAGTTTCCATTTGAAAAACGATTGATCAATGAACTCCCATAGAGACTAATTTCTCCCCAAAGACCATTTCTACGACCCATTTCCTTGACCAATCTGACAGGACACGGTTGGGGAGAGAAGCTACTAAAAAGAAGATGATCTGGTACCAAATTTCTTTGGGCAGTTTCACCAAACTTCCTGTTACTAGCCAGATCCTGCGAAACTTGAAATAAAAGGAAAATCTGATTTATAAAAAAATCCATCCCTATGTCAGGAGGAAGAATTCTTCTGATATTGCCGGGAAGACTAAGCCGAGGATTGTAGAGAACAGTAATCATAACTCGTCTTTCACACTGATTAAACAAAATAGAAAATTAAAAAGAAATCAATTTAGACCAAATGTCTCTTACTCTTCTTATTGGAGATCTTCACTACAAGAAAAGCAATAAAGATGAAACCGATGAATTTGAAAAATCAATCCTGGAATATTTAGAACAAAATCAGAATTTTGAAAAAATAATAGTGTTAGGAGATATCTTAGATACTCACGAGAAAATTAATATTTCTCCCTTAATCAGAGCTACTAAATTTTTGATTAGATTATCTAGTTATTCCATTACTTATGTTCTGGTTGGAAATCATGATCGACCAAACGGTGAAGTATTTTTAACCGAGGAACATTCACTTTACCCGCTCAAGTTCACCGCATACGATATCGAAATCATTGATAAAGTTTATATCGAAGACGATTTAATTTTTGTCCCCTATGTAGAACCTGGAAGATTTATGGAAGCTTTAGGTACTAAGAAAATATTTAAAGAAGAATTAGAAAATGGAAAATATAAATATATTTTTGCACATCAAGAATTTTTTGGAGCTCAAATGGGAGGTTTAATTTCTCAAATGGGAGATAAATGGAATAAAAATTACCCCCGTATTATCTCGGGTCATATTCATGACTATCAAGTTTTAGATAATATAACTTATATTGGGACTCCCTATCAAACTGGGTATGGAGATAATCCAAATAAAGGAATATATATTTTAGATCAAAACGGTGATTTAGAGAAAATATCCTTGAATATCACTCCTAAAATAATTATACATCTTCCAATTGAAGAGGTATTAGATTATAATTTTCCCGAAGATGCCAAGATAAAATTAGTGATTGAAGGAGACGCATCTGAGGTTAGAAAAATAATAAATACTGGCGAATATCGTAGAAAATTAAAAAATATTAAATGTTCTATCAAGGATATACCAAAGCATATCTCCTTTGATTTAGGAGGTGGAGAAAAAAGATTGTTGACTATCCCTAAAATCATAGAATTGATTAAAAAAGATTGTAAGGATCAAGTTGAAGAGGAAATATTAGATAAGTTATTTCCGATTAGTTAAAAGAATGGATTTTCTAGGGGAAGGATTTGTACCTGTAAAAAAGAATAGAATTAGATATTTTGATAAGGATACTTTTTTAACTCTTGGAAATGGAGATAAATTATATAAAAAGGATATGGAGGATACTAAAATAGAGGATATTTTTCTAGACGATGATGAATTATTATCTGAATTTTTAGCAATACTAACTACCCTTGTTTTTTATACTGATCCAAGTGAAAGCAATAAAGTATTATTATTGACTAAGAATCAAAAATCATATGGATCATTGATTTGTGAATTATTTCCAGACTACGATTTTTCGTTTGATCAAAAATTCAACATTGATCAAAATAATGGAAAATGGATTAAAACCAAAATTAAACAGGAAAGAGAAATTATTTTTGTAGACAATATTCTAAAATATAAACATGAAATAGAAAATTGGAATCCATATCTAGTCATGGGAGTATTTAAACTTCGAGAAAATGTTAATTTCTTAGATGGGATTTTACTTAGACCTATTATGGGAGATAAGTGTAGATTATTAGTTAAAGGAATAGCCTATCGTAATTGGAATAAGAAAAATTTATATAGATTAATTGAATATCATCTTTATAAAGTCAGAAATTTGTATAGTTTTTTTGATCCAATTACTGGGGATGATAATTTTGATTATGATACTTCTGCATATAGATATATATTGGCTGAATATTTAGCAAAAGTTAATCTTCCTAATGGAGATTTGGATAATTTGGATGGGTTGATAAAAGATAAATTATATTAAACTAAACTAAACTTGACAACTGAACTCCCCTGTCTGAGCAACACTCCCATCCTGACATATTTCCCAGTTAGATAAAATTTCTTCCACTGTTTTAATATCACTATCCCTAATTTCATTATATAAATATACAATTTTATCTCGATATAATAGCTGTGCTGAAACCAACGCAAATACGATTAAAACATCTCCTCCTCTAGTTCTATAAATCAGATGTTCTGGGGGAGCATCTGGAACTATAGAAGGAATTTTAGGAACAAAATGTATGATTAGCAAAATTGCAATAATATTTAAAATCATCTCAGCCATAACTTGAATAAAAATAACTAAATTACCAAGACTTCTATCAAGATAACTAATAATTTCATCATTAAACCAGGCAGAAAAAAATAATCCTATCATCACATATAAGAGAGATAACAAAATTATATCTACCATAAACAATAAAACTGTTCCTGCCGAATATCTGTACATATAATCCCCGTTAACAATATGATGCATATTATCTATTTTAAATAGATAATTATTCGATTGAAATGAAATTAATCATATCTCTAGATCTATCCAGATCTTGATTATTTTCTTGGAGAAACCACCATGGTTTCTCGATACATCCAGTTTCATATTTTCCATGATAATGAGCACAAGCTAGACCATAATTATTAAAAAGATAACCTTTTTTCCATAATTTTTTAATTAAATGTTTTAATAATTCAATTTCTCCAGGTCGATGTTCCATAACAATATTCTCAGATAAAAATAATTCTTCTTTTTCAGTTTTGATATAAATAGATACATGACAATCATCAATAACATCGATTTCTATTTCAACTGGAATAGTGATATTAACAAATTTGTGAGGATTATAATTTTTTATCATTATATCCAAACCATTCTTATAAGTATTAAACGAGTGAATAATATCAAAAGGAAGTGTTTTTCCAGTTTCAGGATTTGAGTAAACAATATCTCCGTCAGTAGTACAAATACCATAACCATCGATAATAATAGTATCTAATTTACATAAATCAGAATAACCTCCTTCATTAATAAGGGTATTATTTTTACATCCTTCAATTACAATATCGTTAATATTAAAATCTATCTTTTTAAGATCTTGTTCGTTTTTAAGGAATGTAATCTCGTATAAATCATTATAATTATTCTTGGTAGCTATATATGGTATTTCTAATTCTCTAAGGGAAATAATAATATCAACTGGGGTATCAGTTATAACCGATGACACATCATCGTTTTTCACCTCAGACAGAATCCTAAAAAATTCTTGGGCATCGTAAAAATGAAATCTACCATTTTTTAAACACTCTTTCAACTTAACTGGTGTATATAAAGGATCCTCGGTTTTAATTAATTTATTGACTAACCCAAGTAATTTTCTTTTTTCAACTTTAATTGATGGTAATTTCTTTTCTCCGATATCATTAATTAACATTTTTTGATGATCTGAGAGATTATAAAATATACCATCCTGACAAGGGATGTTTGTAATTTTACTGGCTAATGAATGATTTTTAACCGTATATTTATTTTCCATATCTCCTAAATCCGTTGGAATATACCATATACCATTTAATTCTTTTGACTCAACATGAGCCTTCCCACAATTAGGATCACTAGTTAAAAAACAATAATCTTTTTCTAAAATACTTAAATTTTCTTTCATTTTATAACTATCTTTTTCAGAAACGTATAATATATCTCCTCCAACACTTTCACCAATAGGAGAAAGTAAACACCTATATTCACATGTATCTGACCCTAATTTTCTAATTAAAATTAATAAAACACCGATAGTATCAGTGTATTTCTCAATGTATTTTATCATTAATTCTTCTTGTTCATCATCAAGCGGAGAATTTGTTTTAAAATAAAATGGAATATATCGATCTTCCTCCTGAACATCAATCCATCTGTTAGATTGAATACAGACTAAATCAGTGTAAATTACTAGTTTATCCCGATCAGTATCGTAAGAATCTCCCACTTCTGGGAAATACTTACCCAACCTATTCTTATTAAGAATATATGTATAGAGCATTTCTCCTTTTTGAAAAAAGAAGAAAAGAAGAAAAAAGAAGATGAAAGAAAATGAAAATTTATTATTCTTTCCTTAATTAGAAAAAAGTATAAAATACCGAAATGGGTATAAAATCACTAGGAACATTTGTTAGAGATCAAGGGGTCGATTGTGATTTTGAACTTGAACTCACATTTTTCTCTGGAACTGTATGGGGGGTAGATACTTTAAATTGGATCTATAGACAAGTTCCTTCGATTACTAAAAATATCCTTGATAACAAGGCTAATATTTTTGAACCAATTACAGACGATAAAATATATATGGGTATTAAGAAAAGAATATATGAATTTGTTAAAAAATTAGCAGATCATGATATTACTACTCTTTGGATTTGGGATGGTGTGTCTCAAGATAATAAAGTGATTACACAAGAGAAAAGACGTGATAGTAGGAAAGAATCTAGATTAAAAAGAGATGCATTATTTGTAAAACTCTCATCCAAGGATATTTTGGAATTAACAGAAGCTGAGATTAAATCCTGGAAAACTGCTGTTTGTAATACTACTGGTTTGAGTTATGAAGGAACCTCTAAACTTAAAAAATTCACCGAACAATTAGGAATACCGACTATTACTTCTGATGATGAAGCTGAGAATTTAGCCTCGTCTTTATCAGTAGAAGGTAAAATTTCTCTAGTCTGGTCTAACGACACTGATAACTATCCGCTGGGAGCAGAAAGAGTAGCAACTGAATTTAGATATCGTAAAGGGAAAATATTTGTTAAAGGTATTGAACCTAGAAAGATTCCGCCCCATTTTGGATGGGATTTCAAGACTTTTAGAGATTTTTGTATTTTATTAGGAACTGATTTTAATGATCGAATTAAAGGGATGGGTCCGAAAACAAGTGAAAAATTGATCAATACCTATGGATGTATTGAAAATATTGAAAAAGAGACCAAACATAATTTCACTTTTCATAATTATAAAAATGTTAGAAAACAATTAACTCCATATAGTACTTATTATCAAACCAATATTCATTTTAAAACTAAAAGATGCCATTGTCCAGATAAATTAGAACAACTTAAAAAAGATCATCCAGAATTAGATATTGAAAGTTTAATTTCTACACTTAATGAGGTTTCTTTGAGAGGCATGGCTTTAACTCCGACACCTGACTCCCCGCGTTCAACAATTATTGAGGAGGAAGATGAGGAAGATGAGGAAGATGAGGAAGATGAGGAGAAAGAAGAAACTCCTAAAACTAAAAGTGTCGGTGGTTAATATGATTTATAATCATCAATATCTTTTTCATTAAAATATATTTCTCTCATATTTTCTACTAATTTAGAAAAACCGCCTCCTGATTTAATAAAATGTTTTGAACGACACATATATACAAAATCGTCATCTGGAATATTAAAATATGTATTTTCGAGTATTTCAAAATTATTCTCTTTGAAAAAATTTGAAACTTTTGTAATATATTCCATATTTTTTTCCATATTTGTATGGAAACAACCTCCAGCGAAAAACTTTATCTTACTAGGTAATACATTTTGTTCTATCTTTTCCTTGTAATAAGGTAATGATTTAACAAAATTTCTTTTTCCATCATATTCAAAATTTCTATCTTCTTGTAGAAATTCATCTACTGTAAATTTACTTCGATCTAAAACTTCCCCAACTCTAAGATGTATAATTAATACATCATCTGAAGGTTTATGTTCAGGTTTATATTTAGAAATAATATCGTGAAGAATATCATATCTTTTTGGTTCATTTGTAGCAGTTAAATATTTTGAAACAATAGTATCTGAGTAATATTTTAAATGATATTGTTTCCCAAGAGGATTATTTCTGATAGAATCATCTGCAGTAATCATATCACTTAATCTATATTTTCTATAATTACTTGAGTCAGAAAAATATAAATCTAGATAATAACTGTAATTATAGATTAAAAATAATGAAATAGTTAAAATAATTAGAATAATCCAATACATTTTAAATAAGTGAAAAAGAGGAAATTGAATTCTAAATAGTAATATAATTTAGAAAATATGAGAAATATGACTAAAAAGAGAATTAAATCTTTTCACCTTTCTGTGAAAGATCAATTTAAAAAAAGAATAGAAAAAATATTTCCATTGATTTCGGATGATCAAATTCCTAATTTTTCTGCTATAGTTACTTGGGAAATAGTTCAATATAATTTGGATAAAAATTGGAGTTGGATTTATCTTTCTAAAAATTGTAATATTACCTGGGAAATAGTTAAAGCTAATTTGGATAAAGAATGGGATTGGAGTGGTCTTTCTATGAATCCTAATATTACTTGGGAAATAGTTGAGGCTAATTTGGATAAAGATTGGGATTGGAGTTGGCTTTCTGATAATCCTAACATTACTTGGGAAATAGTTTAGGCTAATTTGGATAAAGATTGGGATTGGGATTATCTTTCTAGAAATCATAATATTACCTGGGAAATAGTTCAAGCTAATTTGGATAAAAATTGGAATTGGAGTTGTCTTTCTGAGAATCCTAATATTACCTGGGAAATAGTTCAAGTTAATTTGGATAAAGATTGGGATTGGGGTTGGCTTTCTAGAAATCGTAATATTACCTGGGAGATAGTTCAAGCTAATTTGGATAAAAATTGGAATTGGAGTTTTCTTTCTACGAATCCTAATATTACCTGGGAAATAGTTGAGGCTAATTTGGATAAAGATTGGGATTGGGATTATCTTTCTGATAATTGTAGCGTAGCTACCTGGGAAATAGTTCAAGCTAATTTGGATAAAGACTGGAGTTGGTATGGTCTTTCTGAGAATCCAAATATTACCTGGGAAATAGTTCAAGCTAATTTGGATAAACCTTGGAATTGGCATTTTCTTTCTGGTAATCCTAATATTACCTGGGAAATAGTTCAAACTAATTTAGATAAGCCAGAGTATCGCTGGAATTGGAGTTTTCTTTCTTTAAATCCTAATATTACCTGGGAAATAGTTCAAGCTAATTTGGATAAAGATTGGGATTGGAGTTTGCTTTCTAAGAATCGTAATATTACCTGGGAAATAGTTCAATCTAATTTGGATAAAGATTGGGATTGGGAGTCTCTTTCTAAAAATTTATACTCTTCATTAGAAATAGAATATGGTAGAAAACACATATTTGCTTTCTTAATTCAAAATAGATGGAGAAATATCTGTGTTGATATTTCTCATCCGATTGGTAAAAAAATAATTATGAATAGATTCAATAAAACACTCTTTTAAAAAGAAAAAGTCTTAAAATAACTATGAGCTCCAAAATTAAATTAACTGATGCGGTTGGTAAATTATTGTCATCTGATAATAGAGATAAAACACTTGGAGAAGTGAGTGAAGATCTTTCTGGATATTTAATTCAAATCAAGGATATGGTAAAAAAAGGAGAAATAACCTACAATATTTTAATGGAAGAAATTTCAAAATATGTTGAAAACGGGGAAACTCCAAAACCTAACACAGTCGCTCAACTTCTCTTGGGTTGTGTAGAGGGGGACGAGTGGTGTCCTCTTGATAGAACTGAGAATGAAGTTCCGTTTTATTATGATTTTGAACATAAGAAATTTATTTCTATTTCTGATAAAGATAATCCAGTAAATGATGATACTTATGCGATTATATTTTTGACTGGAAATCCTAAAGATTTAGATATTAGTTCTTTTGAATATTTAGCTGAACAAGGATTTGAGAAGTTAAAAATTAAATTTAAAGATGTTTCTGATTCAGTTTACAAAGAATTGGTGATCGGAGATTTAGAAAGACATATCAGGAAAAATACTAAACGTGAAGGAAATGACAAAGTTGCATTATTTATGTCTATATCATTCTTATTAATAGTTTTAGTAATCATATTTTATATTCGTAATAGCTCGACTGTAAAAGTTAGGTAGAATTTATATAAATTACTCAGAATTTATATAAATTACTCAGAATTTATTTTTATCATTAATCAAATAATTTTTCCCCACATAATCTTCCGATCGGTAAGGAATATAAGGGACAGGTTTCTTTTTAAATAAAACACTGTAACAAACCATCAAACCAATAAACATTGATATTTCGATAATTCCTACTACAAGAGAAGTAACAGCATTATCTATATATGGAACCGTCTTTTCTCTAAGTTCTGTTGAAGCGGATTGTTTAGCTGTATCAGAATAAGTTTTATTAATCATACTATTACTTTGAAATGAAACACCAGCATTAAGAAGTAATATCGATCCAACAATGATAGAAATAATAGAAACTGATACTATTAACATTTTATTATTAACTTGGATATCCTCAGAAACAAGGATAGCTCCTGCGATTAAATAAGTTAAAAAACTAATTATTACCATAGGTATGAATACATAGACCGTATCATCATAACCATATTGTATATCAATAGTTTTTTCATCTTTAGTAGGGTTAAAATTTTTCCTAGTAAAATTAAACCATTCCAAGAAAAACCAGATTCCTAAACCAAGTATTACAACCATAGAAGCAATGATTGAAAATCCAACCATTTTAAACTTATGAATTTCGTCTAGTTTATCCATCTGTATTTTAAGTTATAAAATAAAATATGAATGGATAAGTATTCTATTTAAAATAGATTGATGGAGACCAAAATCCAAAAAATAATTACTATTCTTGATCTTGAAAGCATAAAAAGTACAACAGGGATGGTTGTGATGATAAGTAAAATTATCCAAAATATTCATAGTAAAAATAAACTTTCGTATGATGATTCAAAACAATTGATATCTTTAGTGATTGATATTATTATTAAAAATAAGGATATCAATCCTCAATTAGTAGAGGATCTTGAAAAAAATAAAGAAAATTATATGGTTTTAGTAAGTGAATTTATAGATATTTGGAATCCTATTTCAGAAATATGTAAAAGTTGTTGTAATTGGAAAAAGGAGCCCAATGTTAGGAGTTCGATGATGGCGTAAATTTATAACGGGAAATAATGATCTACAAATCTATCACCTTTCTGATTTCTCCAAATACTTATAGGAAGAATTGTTTTGTGGAATAATTTATCATCTTTGGTTAATGTATAAAAATTTCCTTTACTATCTCGATATCTTCCATTTTCTAATTTCAAGATATTAGATTTAAAATGTTTTTTAATTTTTGGAATAATCAAATCTAATTCTTTAAATGGATCAATGATATTTTTATCAACTTTAAGAGATTCTACTAACTCATCGATCGATGAAATTATTGGTGTCGGACTTTCAATTATTCCTGTTCCTAACTCACAACAAATACTCAAATATATACCTCTGATAGGAGTACTATTATCATATAAATCAATATTAATAAAAATAGCAATTAAAATAATAACAGCTTGTTTTAAACTCATTTTTCCATCCAAACAACATTCATATAAAAAAGAAGAATATTTAATTGGGATAGAAATATTCATACAAAATTCTCCTTTATTAGTAATAACAGGTTTTCCTTTTGTTTTACTTCCTCCGTTTTTCAAGGTACCATAGGTATATAAACTTTTAGGAATTTTATCCGGGTATATTTTTATTGATACGAGTTTTAATATGTCTACATCATCATTTACATCTGGGGTGTAATATTTATCGAGATTAAGAATTGAAGTTTTTGGAAACATAATCACATAATGTTCAGGGGCATAAGTCATCATTCTTGTTTTCATTTCTTGATGATTAATCTTGGCAGTTCTTACTTTATTAAATCCTGTTCTAGTTTCGTATACTTGATCTTTTTCTCCAGAATCATAAACTATATCAATTTCTGTGAAAAAGATGGGTTTATGAGTAAGATCTAAAGAAATAAAAATAAAATTTTTAGAATATTTGCTAGCTTTAGATTCAGAAAAAAATAAAGAATCTGGGATATCATCTTGATCAAATTTAATTACATTACCATCTTCTATTTTATCATTTAATAATTGATGTAGATAATTTTGAGATTCATAATTAGGAACTATAACCAATGCTCGATATCCGTTTTCTTTTTTAAGATCTTCAGCTATAATACTACTCAAATTATTATACAATTTTATATCTACATCTGAAGGATCAATATAATTAATAGGCGAATATCTAATTTTTGGTTCTCCTTTTGAAAAATTGAAATATCTATTATTATCAAAAATTAAGCCAGAATCATAATAATAAAACGAATAGGTACCAATTAAAAGATATGGTAATTTAATTCCTCCTTGATCAAATATTTTTTTCCACTCACTTATAATTTGTTTTGAAAAAATATTACCTCTCTGAAAATCATGAAAATAAATAAGCGAATATTTTTTGAAATTCTTTTTCAACTCTTGGAGAAAAGAAAAACAATCAATATCTTCCCCTAGGATACAAACCTTTTTCTCGGTTCTTAACTGAGAAATAATATCAAAATTGGAGTCTAGCCTTACGCATACATAATTATATTTTACTAAGGCTTTCTTTACCTTTGAAAAATCCATATCCTTTTAATATATGGATTACTTTATTCATAAATATGTGGGGTCAGAAACATCAAGAAGTGGCAACGGTTCGTCCAGATTATTAAGATTGAATTCTTTTCCCTTATAAATAATCTGATTGGGTCTTATGTTAATTTGATTTAATTTAACTTTTTCAATAGAATAATTACAAATTATAACAGTGTCTTGATCTTCAATGAATTCAGGAACTGGTTCCTCAATCCCTGTATTTTGAATAAAAATATTTAAATCATTATAAATACCGATAATCAAATCTTTCTTTCTGATAATATAAATAGTTGACATTTCTTTTCCTTCTTTTTATTTCTTTTTCCTTAAGATATCTGAAATTGAAAGTTTAGTTAAAATAGAATCAGATAAAAAGATTATGTCTGCTATATTAAAGAAACTTGGAAAAAGGGAAGTCAAAAAGGCTCCTTCTATTGAAACCAGTAAGAAAACTTCTTATAGAAATACAACTGTTGCAGAAAAAAATCAACAATCTATTAATACTTATAGAGAACAAAATTCTCTTCCTAAAGCAGATATTGTTGGAGTTACATTTGCTTTGTTCGATGAAGATTCTATTAATTCAGTTTCAGTCTGTGAAATTAAAAATGTAAATAAGAGTTATGATTTATCTTTTTCAACCGATGACCCTCGTCTAGGTACTATTGAAAACAATAAAATGTGTGGTACATGTGGAAGGAGTAATCAAGATTGTGTTGGACATTTAGGAAAAATTGAACTTCCAGTTTCAATCATCCACCCTTTTTATCGGCCATTCGTGATCTTAGTTCTTCAAACTATTTGTTTTACGTGTGGAAAAATGTTGATTACCGAGAAAATTATCCAAGATAAAGGTTATAATCATTTACGAGGAAAAGGTAGATTAAATACTATTGCTAAATTTTGTGAAAGTATAAGATGTACTAATCCAAGGTGTGGTCCCAAACCTATTTTCTTCGCTAAATCTAATGAGAATGAAACCAGATATGTTTGGTATAAAATTAAAGTTGGAAAACAAGAACGAAAAGAGTATCTGACTGTGGAAACAATCAAGATGAAACTAGATGCAATTAGTGATTCGGATTCTAAATTACTTGGGTTCACACATAATCATCCTAGAAGATTTGTGGTTAATTTTATTCCAGTTATCCCTCTTTGCGCTCGACCATATATAGTCAGAGAAGGTGAACGTTCAGATGACTATTTGACTAATACATATTGTAATATTCTTCATAAAAGAATTGAGTCAGTTCAACAAATTGAACCAGACCAGAAAGAAGAAGTCTATAAAGATATGATTGACCAGTATCGTTTTATGATCGAAGGAATGAAAAGTAATGAACAAAATTATAGTAAGGGTGGTAAAAAAGAAAATTCTAAATCTATTTTTGATCGTCTTTCTGGTAAAAAAGGAATTGTTAGAAATCATTTGTTAGGGAAAAGAATCGATTATTCTGGTCGTTCCGTTATCGGACCCAATGGAAAACTAGAATTTAATCAGGTAGCTCTTCCTCTTTTGATGAAACAAGTTACTATTCCAGTTTTTGCTACCAAATATAATTTAGAATATCTTCGAGAACTAGGAAGACGAGGGGAAGTATCCTATATTTGTCCAAGAGAAGGTAACAATCCTGGAATTAAATTAAATTTTAATATCAACCGTCATACTATAAAGTTAGGAGATAAAGTAGGAAGATATACTCAGGAAGGAGATATCGTTTTAGCTAATCGTCAACCGACGCTCCATGTTCAATCGATGATTGGTCAAGAAGTTGTTTATCAAGATAAAGGTTCAATTGGCCTTCACTTATCGTCTACCCCTGGGTTAAACGCTGATTTTGATGGAGATGAAGGTAACATACATTTTCTTCAAACATCTGATGCTCAGGTAGAAGGTCGGATAATTATGACAGCTAAGAATAATATTATGTCTAATAGTAATTCTAAGCCACAGTCGTTCTTGGTTTATAATAGTATTATCGGGGCATATATGTTGACAGGAGATGAAACTATTTTTACCATGAATGAATTTAGAGAAGGTATTAGAAGTACTCGTTTTATGAAATCTGATTTTATTAAGAAAAATATGGAAACTTTATTTGAACGAGCTAATATATCTCCTGAAGAAGATACTGTTTTGTCTGGTAAAATTTTATGTTCTATTCTTTTTCCTCCGAATTTTTGGTATCGAAATGGTGATGTTTATATCGTCAACGGAATTCTTCAAAAAGGAAGATTAAACAAGAGTCATATTGGAGAATCTCATAATTCGTTGATTCAATCTTTTGTTAAATGGCATGGAGATACTGTAGCGTCTGATTTTATTACTGCTTCCAATTACTTATTTAACTGGTATGTTGAAAGGAGTGGGGTCAGTATTGGGATTAGGGATTGTATTCCAGATGGATTAAAATCATTTAATGTGATTAAGGAAAAAAAGATCAGAGAATTAAATGAACAATTTATTTCTCTGGGTGTTAAGAAAGATGAGTTAAGTAAATCTCAGTTAGTTGATAAAAAAATAGAGTTAATCGCAAATACTAATAACAAAATCCAACAAGAATTGGTTAAGGTTATGCCTAAAAATAACAATTTAACGATAATGAAAGATTCTGGAGCTAAAGGGAAAGACGAAACTACTATGCATATGATTGGTTTTAAAGGTCAAGTCACAGTTGGAAATACTCTTCCTTTGAAAAAATTATCCGGTGGTCGTCGATGGTTGACTACTTTTAGCGTTAATGATGATACTGTATATGCTACTGGTTTTAGCAGTCGTTCTTTTCTAGAAGGGTTAGAACCAAACGCATTTTTTGCTATGGCTCAGGAAGGTAGATTGAATAATATTGATCGACAATTGAATACTGCCAAGACTGGTTATATGCAAAGGAAAGTAATTAAAGCTCAGGAAGATTTAACAATTGGATATGACGGAGCTGTATATAGTCAAACTGGTCATATTGTTGAATTTAGCTATGGTTCTGGTTTCGGAGTCAATAAAATGGTTCAGGATATCAACGATGAAGGTGATTTTTTCTTTTCTTTCATTAATACTCAGGAACTAAATGGCAGAATTAATAGTAAAAACGGGTTTAAGAGATATAATATTAGCGAAGAAATAGCAAATATTTTCAGTGAAGTATTAGGTGATAATGTGGAAATTGATCTTCCATCATATGTCAATGAAGGTAACGAGGACTTTTTTAACGATGATTATGATGATTATACAAGAGAAGATGAATTTGATGAAGATGTTTATGTCGATGATGATGACGGAGAAGGATTAGAATTTGAATAAATGAAAATGAAAATATAAATAAAATATATATTTATATTAAACTAGTTTAAAAGTTTTAGTTGAACAAGTACTCCCTACTAAGAAAAAATCCTGTCCAATCATCTCACCGTATAAATCAGTTTCTTCATTGTAAACAGAAGACGATACAGGAACTCCCTGATTTTTCATCACATTTTGTGATGAATTAGAACTCGAAAAATAATAAAAATTCTGTTTTCCATCAATTTCAGCTAACACATAATAATTGAAATCACCTTTAAAATTACCACCTTTAGGTGAGTAAAATACTTTCTTAATAATTGGAATATTACTATAATCCACTAATCTATTTTCAAAAATCCAAGAAGGCCATCGAACTATTTTTTGATATGATTGATCAAGATTAGTCACAGTTCCATCGATTATTGGATAATATGGACTAACATTAATACCAGCTTCTATAGATCCTTTTCTTCTTCCAGTTGTAAAAATTGAGAAGTTTTGTTGTGGGATATAAGTATTAAAATAAGGTTTAGTATTTAACGATCTGGGAATTGACGATAAATACATGTTATTCACAACATAGACTACCCCAGATTGGTAATCTCCTTCAGATGTAATTTTAATAACACCGCTGTTGATAGGTCGAACATAAGTCAAATTTCCAGATTTATCCATACTTAAAGGTATAGTACCGCTATAATCTCCTACAGATCTGATGAAAGGTTGTCCAATAAAAACCTCATTTTGAACTGGATCAGCTGAAAGATCACTTAACATAACACCCGAATTGATCGGATAAAAAAATCCAAAGATTATACCATTCGTCCGTAAATCATATAGAGGATAGGAAGTTGTGTCTGGACTTGGTATAGAAATGTTGTTGTTTCCTTTATAGGCAATCAAGTTTGGAAGAAGAGGTTGTGTATCATTAGCTATTAAATTAGAATTATAATCATCATCGTTTCCATATCCGTCATTCAAATAAATAGCGGTAATACTTCCAGGTAATAATGTTGGAATATCAGAAAACAATTTATTATATGAGGTAGGTCTATAAATATTAGAATCAAAAAATGAATCCTGTTTAGTAGAAGTATATATTCCACTCGCATCAAAAATATTATATAAATAAGTGGGCAATTTTACTGAAGTAGAAGATGTTAGAACAACTTGTCTAAAATAAACTGGGTAAATATTATTAACATATAATTCCCAAGTATTTCCAGTATTCAATATATGTTGTCTAACTCCATTATCAGAAATCAGAGGAGTGTTGGTTTGGAGTATCAATACTTCACCTCTTATTCCAATATCATAAGATTGAATACTAGATACAACTAGGGTAATATTTCCTCGATTCCAAAAATTATCACCATTAACTCCGCTAGGAACATCTATACTAAACGCCCCAACATCTTTTACCAAAACCAATTCACTACTTCCATATTTCAAGATAGTATCGATATCATTTTCTACTCTGATAGTTATTAAACTGGTATCTATCTCATAGGTATTTATTTTACTCTTACCATCATATTTTTGAACATTAATAATATCGATTTGAATAGATCCAGTTTTTAAATTGCTTTGGGAATAAATAATATCAGGAGGGTCATTTGCTGATAAACCATCAGTTGAAAACTGGGTTTTTTCAAGACTAGATACGACTATGTTTGTAGGATCGGTATTAGTTGAAATATATTGACTATTCTCATATGTACTGATAATATTCATTTGATTTAAATCAAATTCAAGAGGTGAATTCTTAACCTGACCAATATTATTTTGACCAAAAGTATTTTCAGAAAAATAAAGATGAAGAGGAAGAGGAGGAGAACAAGTCAAATCATAATCAAGTGTGAAATAAATTGTCGTAGATGTATTCGCTGATAAATATTTAGTTTCCAAATAAACTCCCGAAGTTGGTTTCGTAATAGTATTTGAGATTTTAAATCTCTGAACTAAAGGTAATTGAGAATCAGAACCATATGCTAAATTTTTCTTGAGTAAAATATAATCATCTCCGTTTTGACTAAATAAATTAAATGAAATATCATCTTCTGTTGATGAAGTAGGTGGATCAAAATTATAACTCATGGAAGAATTAATTCCATTTAAATTTCCATCCACATAGTTTTGATCTTTTATAATATATTGTGTTCCTTGACTAAATTGAATTAGACTGACACTATAATTTATTTTATCAGTGTTTAATTCCGAGTTGAAAAAAAATCCATCGCTGTCTGAATTATTGACATAAATTTTTTGAATCTGAGTTCTGCTACCATCAATATATGGAACTGATCCTTGAGACTGTTCATATTGATCAGTTAATTGATAGAAAAAAGAGGTCGATTTGTTAGTTCCAGTAGGACTAATAGGATATCCAGTTAAATTACTAGTTTTTTGAACATAAAAAGTTGTGTCTGTAAATTGAGAACTATTAACAGTTAATGTTCTACCAGTTTCTATAGTTAAAGAATCGCCATTTTCAAAAATATTTCCAATCAAAGTAGATTGATATTGGGCATTAGCCTGTTCAGGTGCTTGAAGATAATAATTTTTACTGGTACTCCAAATTTGCCCATATGGTTGATTAGTATTATCCATTGTTATTGCAGATCCAGAAGAGGTAGAAGAAAGATAAAAATTTTCTTCAATTATTCCATTAACAGTAGAACCTTGTTCTATTCTAATGTAATAATTTGTATCCTGAGGATATATTGTTCCGCCCGTATAAATTACTTGATCTCCATCACTAAAACCACTATTTATATTGAGGTTAAAACGAGAATTTCCTGGAATATTATTGATAACCATCTTTCTGATTCGATCAGCCTCAGAATTTTTTCGATAAATAGCGTATATTTGTTCAGATGAGTTAAATATAAAATCCGTGAATTGATTTCCAGAACCAAACGGATATAAATTTACGGTTACATTTTGTGAATTATAAGTATCATTAGTTTCAGAATAAGTATACAATGTTAATAAAGCTTGTTGTCCTGTATAATTGTTACTAGTAATTGATTGATAACCATTAAGTGTTCCTGACGAGGAAGGAGTTGGTATAAGAACTGTCTCTACTGAATAAGTTAAAAACTTGGTAGGTATTCCTTTAAAAGACGATGTTTGATTTGAAATTAATTCAGAGTTATGTCTAATTTTAATTTCTATCTCATCGAAATAATTAATCACTGGAAATAATTTTACATATTTACTATCAACAATAGAATAATAATAAACATATCTATTCTGTGTATTACATGTACTAGTTGGATCACAATCACTGCTTTCGAGACAAATATTATTATTAATCGAGAGACAAATATTATCAGAACATTCGAAACCGTCACTACATTGACTATTAACAAAACATTCTTGACGATTAAAATCTGTCCCACAAAAATTTATAATTCTTCCGTTTTTATTTTGAGCAGAAATACATAGATATGGTTCTTTACAATTATTATAAATTGGATCACAACTAGCTAGATGATTTTGTGTTTGATAATTACAATATCCGAGATAAGGAATTTCGTCTCTAAATTCTGAAGAAGAAGGATATGAAAAATTAAAATTTTTAGAAAAAGAATCTTTGATAAATGTACTCGCCAAACAAGTAAGTTTTAACTCAACTTTTTCCCCAGTGGTAGGATCAGTAAATTGTTCAGTTTTATTTGGATCACATTTCATAGCCTTTACATTTCCTCTTTTATCACAAATAACATCTACTCCTGAGAAAAAGTTATTTTTAACACAAAATCCATCACTTTTAATCAAACCATCATCACAAGGTATATCAACTCCAGCTATTTGAATTATTTTACCTCCTCTTGGAATTTTACTAACACAAATACCTAATTGTCGACCTCCAGTATTTCCTACAATTATAGTAGCTTCTTGACCACTCAACATCGGAGAACCCGAAATATAAAGAGCACTATAACCAGACTGTCCATCCTGACCTGGAATAGGTATTAAATTACTGGTTAACAGATACACGGAATAATTATTATCGTCATCAATTATAGATACTGAAATATTTTTCCCAAAAAATGGAAGATTGGGACTATTAATCTCATTATCAAGTATAATAAAATACCCGATATTTTTAACACCTTCGGTTTGAATATTATAAACGGTATCAAGAGATAATCCATCACTGTCTATATGAAAACATGTATTGTTATTGTATTGGTCATCAGATAAACAATCTTCATCTACAAGACATCCAGATTCATAGGGGAAATAATTGTATTTACAAATTTTCTGTTGAGGATCACAAATATGATTTTGACCAGATTGTTGACATCCAATATCAGTTATACATGGTTGATTAAGAGTATCAAATTCCAGAATATTAACACATACACTATTAAGACAATTAGTTGTTCCTTGTCCAGGAGCGCAATCATATAATGATTTACATACTCCCCCTATAGCACTAAGACAAATCCCTCCTCCCTTAACAAAATTTTCAACACATATTTTTCGATCAGTTTCATTACAGCCAGGAGTTTGATAAGCCTCTGGGAGATTTGGGACACCAGCCTGATTATGTTCTTGAACACATGGTTGACCTAAAGAAGCAAAACCATAACCACTGGTAGGATATGTGGTATCTTTTTCTCCATTTACATATGTTGGTACATCTGGTGTTCCATTACTTTGAATTACTAAAGGTGCATTATTTTCTTTCTGAAGAATCCAATACCATAGATATATAACTACAATTAGAAATATAATTGCGATCAAGGAAATAGAATTTGTAACCGTGATAAAGTGAAGATTTCTTTTGATAATTTTTATTTCCTTCACATCTTTCACATCCTTATCCATTTTATTTTTATCAAAGTAAATGTTATTATAATAACAAAATATAAAAGTCTATATTTTATGAAATTCAATATGTCTAAAACAATATTCGTCCTTTGATTTAGTCTTACATTGTTCTCCATTTTTCTTAATATGAGCACATTGTATTACTGGTTTTTTCTCTTTCTTTTCTAAAGGAGGTTTCGAAGAATGTTTACTGCAATAAATATCATCGTGTCTTTTTTTAAGCGAACATTGTTTTTTATATCCATAGATCTGGTCTTTAATTAAGTAATTACATTTCTCTTTTTCGCAGTTTTTACAAAATAATTTTCCTTGTTCAACTGATTTTTGACACCATATACCATGATAGTTATTATAACATGCTTTTCTGGGAATTGGTTTTCCGAAACTTGTTTCACTAAATAAATTAGTATAAAACGAATTAGCATTACGATGTTGTTTCATTTGTTCTTGGAATTTAAAGAACATATTATAATTACCCGAACCTGGAGGGAACGGGTTATTTGAAGTATGTTTAAATTGAGGTATGTTTTCCTTATTAACAATATATTTCTCATAATCATTCTTAACAATTGCAAAAGTCTCAGAATCTCCTCCCTTGTCAGGATGATTCTTTAAAATCCACTTCCTCCAAGTGGCTCTATCTGATATATTATGTTTTCTAAGTAGATCAGACATTTTCTTTTTGTTTCTCCATAAACAAAAAGAATTCAAAAATGGCCTTTATGTTATATGACTTTTGTAATTTTTTATACCGAGAATGCTGGGAAAAGATAACATATCCTATACAAATAATGAGAACACGGAGCCTTCCAACAATAGTAAATCGGGAAGGAATGATATGGAATCAACCGACTTTTCAAAGAGAAAGTCCAATTAGTTCTGAGGATGATTGGGATTTTGTGGAAATATTTAAGAAGAACAGAAATTGATTTAATAAAATTGAACAGGTTGGCTGTTACACGATTAGATCAATTACCAGATGATATTATATACATGATATGTGAATATCTTAGTAATTTTGATATATGGTGTTTAACATTTATAGTTAAAACAAATATTCCAAAAGAATGGACGTTTATTACAGCCACGTCTATAGATAAAACATATGATGAATCTCATTAGTTCTGT
>Ga0209702_10002973_pt1 | contig 27926 bp, 26 predicted proteins | sample FRY01_FD_187210 | JGI IMG/M metagenome (GOLD analysis project Ga0209702, IMG submission 187210) | Freshwater microbial communities from Lake Fryxell liftoff mats and glacier meltwater in Antarctica - FRY-01 (SPAdes) (version 2) | ecosystem: Environmental > Aquatic > Freshwater > Ice > Glacier... | reverse complement strand
TAAATGATATCCAGTATGTCAATGAACTTATCCTTCTTCAGAATCTCTCGCTCTTAATTCCCCCTCTTTCTTCCTCAACTCCCGACCATCTGTCGTTCGAAGCGGCTGCAAAGGTACAAAATTTAATCTCTAAGAAGCAAACTATTATATTAAATATTTTGCCTTTTATATTTGTAAGAACGCCCTTTCGTTAAGGGACTACAAAGGTAAGGCAAGTTCTTTCAAAAGCAAGCCCGGCGTATAAAAAAAGGCGATAAAAAACGCAAGTTTTGTAGATGCGGCTGAAAACCAAATGGGTTATGGCAGCATTAAAATTGGCCGGTAGAAAGCATCACCAAGGTACAGGCAGGAAAAGCATCTACACCAGCAGCTGCAAGCTCCTGCATGAGTGCCAAATTTTCGGTACCCGGATTGAAAATTACCCGTTTTGGCTTCAAAAAAATGATCAACTCGCGGTATATTTCTTGGTGCGATGGGTTCACATAAAGGGTAATGGTGTGCACTTCGGGATGATTTGCTGGCAATACCTTATATATAGGTTGCCCATTTACCTTCCCCTCCTGCTTGCCCAGCATCAAAATGGGTAGCCCTGCTTCTAACAAACGTAGTGCCGCTAGGTGACTGTAACGATGCGGCTGTTCTGATGCTCCTATTATAAGTGTAGTCATGCGTTCAAAAATTTAACTGCTGCCAATGCTGAAAGCTCCCCATCGATGGCGGCACTCACAATGCCTCCTGCTTGGCCTGCACCTTCCCCCACTGGAAAAAGGTTTTCGATTTGGGGATGGGCACGGGTGATGGAATCGCGGGGAATACGCACGGGGGAGGATGTCCTGCTTTCGGGCCCCACTAAAATCGCCTCATTCGTATAATAGCTTGGCATACGTTTACTGATTTCGCGCAAAGCTTCGGCCATGCGCTCTTGGATAAAACGCGGGAAGACTTGGTTGAGTTCAACCGACTTCACCCCTGGACGATAAGAGCAATCCGGCAAACTGGTCGACAAGCGCCCTTTCACAAAATCGAGCATGCGCTGTGCTGGTGCCACCTGCAAACCGCCTCCTACTTCCCAAGCCTTGCGCTCGATACTTTGCTGCAACCTCAACATGCCAAAAGCGTCGCTGCCGCCCGGCAAAGCATCCGACAACTGCAACTCTACCACAAAGCCAGAATTAGCAAAGGGGTTGTTGCGTTTGCTGGGCGACCAGCCGTTGGTTACGATTTCCTCATTATTGGTAGCGCAAGGGGCGATGATGCCGCCCGGACACATACAAAAGGAGTACACCCCCCTACCCTGTGCCTGCTGCACGATGCTGTAGCTAGCTGGAGGGAGGTAATCACCACGGGCGTCACAGTGGTACTGCAGCTTGTCGATGAGTTGCTGCGGATGCTCTATCCGCACGCCAATGGCCAGTGGTTTTGCTTCTATATATATGTGTTCCTTTTCCAACATCTCAAAAACATCGCGCGCCGAATGCCCAGTAGCCAGTAGTACGGTTTGAACTGGCATTCGCGTACCATCTTGCAGCTGCAGTGCGCTGATGCGGTTTTGGCTGCGTTCAAAAGCTATTATCCGGGTGCCAAAATGGATTTCGCCTCCACAGCTTAAAATAAACTCCCGTATTTTTTCGATAATGCTAGGCAGCTTGTTGGTCCCCACATGCGGATGCGCATCCAGCAAAATCGCCTCTGGCGCGCCAAACCAAACCAATTGCTGCAGCACTTTGCGCACATCTCCTCGTTTGGAGGCACGGGTGTATAATTTGCCATCCGAGTAGGTGCCTGCACCCCCTTCCCCAAAGCAATAATTAGAATCGGGGTCCACCAAACCATCTCGAGTAATACGCACAAGGTCGCGGCGGCGGTCGCGCACCGACTTACCCCTTTCGAGCAGCACTGGCTTCTTACCCTCGGCGATGCAGGCCAAGGCGGCAAACAGTCCAGCGGGACCGGCGCCCACTATATGTACCTCTTCGGCATTAACTACTTGCTGCGTTCGCTGCTCATAGGGAAGGTCTGTGCCATCGGCAGGCACCACCAACAAACGCACCTTAACCGTACGTCCGCGGGCGTCGATGCTGCGCCGGTACAAACGATATGCCCTTGTGGCGCCAAAAGGTGGGTTTTTAGCGAGATAATCGGCCAAAGCAGCTTCATCAAAAGCCACTTCAGGCGAAAGCACGATTTCTTTTTGCTCCATGTTGTTAATAAGAATGCGGTTATTAACAGCTTATCCACCAAAATGACAGGGCTGTAGACAAGTCCACAAAAAGCGAAGATACAGGCTTGCCTGCTGATTGAAAACGGTGGGAAGATATTTACTGGCTTTTTGTTGGTTGGTGGGGCAAAAGGGCGGTAATATTGCAGTTATGGAAGAGCGCAACATGCCGATGGCCGTCACCTCATCGGTTGGCAATAGAAAAACACGGATTCCCGACAGTCACTCCGTAAGTGCAGGCAAGCTGCCACCCCAGGCCATTGACTTGGAAGAAGCTGTTTTAGGAGCTTTGATGCTGGAAAAAGAGGCTTTGTCGCAGGTTATCGATATCCTTCAGCCTGCTGTTTTTTATGTAGAGAAGAACCAACACGTTTTTCGCGCCATCCAAAAGTTGTTCGAGCAATCAAAGCCAGTTGACCTGCTCACGGTTACCCAAGAATTGCGGCAATTGGGTTTGCTAGAAAAAGTTGGTGGTGCTTTTTACATTGCGGAGCTCACCAACCGGGTGGCTTCGGCAGCCAACATCGAGTTTCATGCGCGTATCTTGCTTGAGAAATACATCCTGCGCGAGCTGGTGCGCATTTCCAGCGATATTACCAAGCAGGCCTTCGAAGAAACTACCGACGTATTTGAGCTGCTCGACAAAGCCGAAACCGATTTATTCGCCGTGGCCGAACAAAACATCAGGCGAAATAGCGAAGGTATGAGCACCCTCGTGGCCAAAGCCATTAAGGAAATTGAGGCCGTTGGCCAGCGAGAAGAAGGTCTTTCTGGTGTGCCTTCAGGCTTTACAGATATGGACCGCATTACCAACGGCTGGCAGCGGGGCACGCTCAATATTATTGCCGCTCGGCCTGCCATGGGTAAAACGGCCTTTGTTTTGAGCTTGGCCCGTAACGCCGCAGTTGATTTCAAAAAAGGTGTGGCCTTCTTCTCCCTTGAGATGGGTGCCATTGAATTGGTAAATCGTTTGATTTCAGGAGAAGCGGAAATTGAAGCCGAGAAAATCAAAAAGGGTAAACTTGAAGGACATGAATGGACCCAACTCAATACCAAAGTAGCTCGTTTGTCTGAGGCGCCGTTCTTTATTGACGACACTCCTCAGCTTACTTTATTCGAATTGCGGGCCAAGTGCCGGCGTTTGAAAGCGCAACATGACATACAGATTATCATCATCGACTACTTACAGTTGATGAGCGGCGGTCCAGAAAATGCCGGCGGCAACCGTGAACAAGTGATTGCAAGTATTTCGCGGGGCTTAAAAGCGCTTTCTAAGGAGCTCAGCGTGCCGGTTATTGCGCTCTCGCAGTTGAGTCGCGCTGTAGAAACCCGTGGTGGTAATAAAAAACCACAGCTCTCCGACTTACGTGAATCGGGTTCAATCGAGCAAGACGCGGACATGGTGATGTTCATTTATCGTGCTGATTATTATGGATTGGAGGCCGACATTCCGGGTTCCTCACAAATCATCATTGCCAAACACAGGAACGGTCAAACTGGCGAAGTGAACCTGAAATTCATCGACAAATACGCGAAATTTGTGAATCTTGAAACCGACTTTAGTGCCTTTGGTGCGCCTTCAGCTATTCCACACGGCGGTGGTGGCAGTGATCAGCAAGCCAATGTGCGTGTCTTGCCTTCGAAAATGAACAATTTTGGCAACGGAGAAGCACCCTTTTAAACCGCCATTTTGCTGCAATTAAAGGAACAGCTTGATCCGTATTGGCAAAAAGCATTGGCATCTGCCTTAGCCACTCCTACCTTTTTGCAATTAGAGCAGCGACTGGCGGCAGCTTACGAAGCTAAAGAAGCCATTTATCCCGCACCTTCAAGTATCTTCAATGCCTTCTCACTTTGTGCTTTGAAAGAACTAAAGGTTGTTATTCTGGGCCAAGATCCTTATCACAACCTTGGCCAAGCCCACGGTCTCAGTTTTTCAGTGCCTGAGGGCATGCCTTTTCCGCCTTCATTGCGTAATATTTTCAAGGAATTAGAAAGTGACTTAGGGATTCCCACGCCTGTCTCTGGAAATCTAGAGCGCTGGGCCGCACAAGGTGTACTCCTGCTCAATAGCATCCTTACCGTTAAAGGCCAAGAGGCCGGCGCTCATCGGCATTGGGGCTGGGAAACTTTCACGGATGCCGTGCTCAAAATAGTGAGTGAAGAGCAGCAGCAAGTGGTTTTTATGCTATGGGGAAATTTTGCCGCTCAAAAAAGGCACCTCATCAACCCAAATAAACATTTGATTTTAACAGCTCCACACCCTTCTCCGTTATCGGCCTATAGAGGCTGGTGGGGAAGTCGACACTTCTCCCAAACAAACAAATGGCTGATCAACCAAGGTCAATCAGCCATCTTATGGTGAGCTTAGTGCTTCTTACAAATCTAAAGCAGCGTCCGTCTTTTCCTTAGACTTGCGCATGCCGAATACCAAATTAAGGCCTAAACGAACGTTGAAGGAAGATACGTTGCCTTGGTTGCTTAGCGCCATGAGGTTGTCGGCTACCGCGTAAACCTGAACTGGACCAAGTTTTACAGCCACAGCGCCACCTAAATTGTCAAAAGTGCCTTGAGAAACAGTGTAATTACCCCTTAAGAAAAGAATGTTCCCAATTTTGAACTGTGCAAAGGCTGTAAATGCATCGTAGGTATCGTTGAAGAACAAATTCCGCGAGTAAATACCCCCAACGAAAGTATTGGGAAGTAATTCATAAGAAGCGCTGAGGATGTAGCGCGAATTCATTCGCGTGGTAAATGCTGTTCCTTCTTCCTCTTGGATGTTAAATCCGCCTAAGAGTGAATCAAGAATACCATCAAATGGTCCACCAGTTCCTTCGTCACCAACCGTAATATCGCCACCTTGGAAGGTATAGTTTTCCTCGTCGCTTACGTAAGTTCTGAGTGAATTCGACCAATTGATACTTCCTAAATCGGTGCCGCTGAATGAAATCATTAATTTTTTTGTGGGCTTGTAGGTAAATCCAAAATCAAATGCCAAACCAGTATTACCGCTTGATGGCGCCCATTCATTTACGTTAATCCCTGTGCCCTCTGCCCCTCCAAAAATACCTAAGGATTGGTCTAGACGGGCAAAACCAGCCGTGTTGTAGCGCAAATCACTGTTTATACGCAAACTGTCTGAATTCAAATAAATTTCGCCTCGTGAGTATTCAGTATTGGTTGAAATCAATCCGTTGATAAATTTAATGCGGCCACCCACGGATAACTTCTCATTGATTTCGCGACCAAAACCCATATGATATGCAACATAACTTTGAATATTGATATCGATGTTATCTAAAGAGATGGGGTTATTTTGGAAGTAAGTACTCGAAGTTCCTTCTTGAACCAACCGCAATAGATCAACAGGCAATCGAACAGCAGTTTGTAAGCCCTGATATACTCCAAAGCTTATGAAATTCTTCTTTTTGATACGAAAACCCAAGTGAAAAAGCTCTGCTTGCTGCTCAATGTTGAAACCAAATGTGCCACCTGGCTGCTCATTGTAAAGCTTGCTAAAATCAAGCATGGAGCTGTCGCCCACTTCTTTGATAATGTCATCCAAAACGAAGGTCGGATTCCAATAATTTACGTAAACACTTGGCAGGGCAATGAAAAAGCGCGACTGTGGCAGCAAGCCAGGATTGGTATAGGTAGACTGAGGAACACCGGTAAATTGGTGCATCCCCAAATTGAACTGGGCTTTAGCTGTTAAAGAAAGTGTCAGAAACAAAAGTCCGGTGATGTATTTTCTCATGGTCTATTTAGCGTTAATTAATATAAATCTCCGAAGCGAATCTTCGCCTCAACACCCACTTTCATGTTAATATCGTAATCCGTGTAAATTTTTACAATTTGACGATTACCTCCTGGCAAAGCTGATGTACTCATTCCAAGTCTGAAAGCTATTTTTTTTGCTCTTTTTATGTCCGGCATCGCTGCCTCGGTTAGCGTAACCTCAGAGCTACTGATATTAGGTGCGGTAACTCTTCCATTTGCATCCACTGGAGCGGCCAAAACGAGCGGAGCACTTAACGTATGAACTGGAACATCCAATGAATCTAAAAAAGTCAATGCTACTGTCAAATCGAAAGGAAAACGGTTGACACTTCTAAAACGTAATCCAGCTTGTAAAACCCCATCTAAGATTTCACCGAGGTCAATTTCCGAAGTATCTCCAAACCCAATGCCATCTGCACTGAGTTCAAATGGCAAATCTGCTTCTAACCCAATTTTAATGCTGCTGTTGCTGGCTATAAAATTGGCACCCTGATTGCCATTGGGATTGAGCACAATCAAGCCTCCAGTAACCAAAGTGTCTGGCGGCATGCTCAATATCTGTGCAAGTTGCGAATTTAAGTTGTTGTAAGATAAAGAGCCCGATGCGCTAGTGCCAGCAATGGTCGGAAACGGCATGGTCTGCGCTGGCGCGTCTAAACTAATCGCAGCTTGATTTGCTGCTCTTCCTTCCATATTCAAAGTTAATTGGATAGGTGCACCGATAGAGTTGGTGATGTTTAGATCGATGTTTGGGTTAGCCAAGAAAATGCTTCCCCCCAACTCTTTTAAAAACGACAAGTTCAAATCAAGACTACTTTCATCAATCTGTATGTTTTTTTGGCCAAAATAACCTCTCACCAAATCAAATGCAATGTTATTAATACCATAGGATACGGTGAGTTGATTTGATGAATCGATGGGTTGTAGCGTATTTGAGCTAACCAACGCTGCCTGAACAATTACAGGTAGTATGTTGTAGGCCTGCTGCGGATCGGTGGTCAAGTCTAGAACAGCTCCCACTAAGCTAATAGACTCATTGCTTGTAGAATTCGGCAAGATATTGATGGTCCGTTGTATAGGTACATTATTTACACTAATGGCAGGCAGATTTATATCTATGCGGATGGGTTCAGAAATGGTGGAAACAAAAGTGAAATCGATTGAACCCGTTTGCAAATTAATGGAGTACAACTCCTCGTTGTCTGTTGTGGCAAAATCCACGCGGGTGGTATCTGCACTGAAATCTTGTGATGGAATAAGCACTACTCCGTTAATCACTTCCAACGTATCACCGGCCATGCTGATGGTCAATGCCTGATTGTTATTCATAGTTACCAAGCTGGGCGCGGTTCCAGCAGATGAAATTTTAATAATTCCAAAGTCTATGTTGTTCAACATGGTTTGACCCGCCAGCACAATCGATCTGGTTTGAGAAGTATTGGGGCCCACGTTGGCGAATCTGGCCACGCCGAGTGGGGCTGGAGCACCTGTATTACGTAATTCCAAGATGACCGAATCTAACGTAGTAGGGTAGCCGTTGGCTAAGGTAATGTTCAACGCTCCTCTCGAAAAGGTAACTTGCGAAAAATCGGTAATTGCTGGTAATGCATAATTACCACCACTCTGTTCTGGAATAGGTGGAAAGGGGGCTGGAATACCTAAGGCAATGGCACTTGAGATGGCACCGCTTGTGGCAGGATTCAAAGTGTTCACCAACTGACCAAGTGAAACCGTTTGTGAACTACTAAAATTAGCAATCGAAATGGCTCCTAATTTCAGTTGTTGGGTGGAAGGCGCCTGTGTGGGGATCTCTAAAATCTCGCCTACGCTTTGTTCAGCGAGTGTATCGTTTCTGAATACAATTTTGATTGAACTATCTGGATTAATCGTTAATATGCTGTCGTTTTTAAGCAAATTACCCAAGGTAATGTTCAAATTTGCTATAGGTAAGCCAAATCCTGGTTCCCAATCGGGTTTCATGAAGTTACCGGGTTTGTATTTGTCTTTTAGACAGCCGCTTAGGACAACTATTCCTGTAATTAGCAAGATGCTGGACTTCAAGAATGAAGCATAATTTAATTTCATAAGCTTAGTTTCGCGTAAGTTTGCATTCAAAAATACGGTTTGAAGCGTTAACAGCGAAAAATCAAATCATAAAAATCCAAATAATACCCTAATAAGGGTATAAAAGACTAGTAAGTTATGATGAAAGCAATTGGAGCTGCGTTCATGGCCATCGGCATTGGCATGGGGGCGTTTGGCGCACACGGATTACGTCCACTTTTAGAAGCAAGGCCCATGGCTGTGTTTGAGACTGCCGTTTTTTACCTCATCAGTCAAGCGCTTGGTTTGTTGCTGATTAGTAAATTTAAGGGGCCTTCACGTTTATTATTTACAGGTATTGTACTGTTTTCGGGCTCCCTGTTTTTACTAAGTACCACGGCCTTACATGGTCTGCCCGTTAGTTGGCTCGGGCCGATAACTCCTATAGGTGGTTTGTTGCTGGTAGCTGCTTGGTTGTGGACTGCTCTGGAATTCTTTAAAACGAAAAAAAGCTAAAAACGCCTTTGAAAAGGTATTATTAACTAAATTCGGCCTTTTACCGAAAGCTATAGCATGGATCTTCTGTCGAAAAGAATCACGGAACTCACTGAGTCACAAACCCTGGCCATGGCCGCGCGCAGTCGCGAATTAATTGCCAAGGGCATCGATGTTATCAATTTGAGCTTGGGCGAGCCCGATTTCCTGACCCCCGAACATGTGCGCGAGGCTGGCAAGCAGGCCATTGACCAAGGTTACTCTTTTTATACGCCTGTTGCAGGATATGCAGAGACGCGGGAGGCTGTTGTTAAAAAACTAGCACGCGATAATAGTTTGCACTATGTGGCCGACCAAATTGTAACCAGCACGGGTGCCAAGCAATCCATCATCAACGTACTTTTGTGTTTGTTAAATCCAGGTGATGAAATTATCATCCCTACGCCCTACTGGGTAAGCTACCTCAGCATGGTGCAATTAGCGGAGGGCAAGGCCGTTTTGGTGGCTGCGGGTGTGGAGCAAGATTTCAAAATTACCCCCGCACAACTTGAGGCTGCCATCACCCAAAAAACCAAAGCCTTTTTATTCTCTTCCCCTTGCAATCCAACGGGTTCGGTTTACACCCGCGGAGAATTAGAAGGATTGGTAGCTGTTTTTGAGCGCTACCCACAAATCATCGTCATCTCCGACGAAATATACGAATACATCAATTTTGAAGGACCGCATGAGAGCATCGCTTCGATTGGTAACATGATAGAACGTACTGTGGTGGTAAATGGCTTGTCGAAGGGCTTCGCCATGACTGGCTGGCGTTTTGGCTACATTGCTGCGCCTCTCGAAATTGCAAAAGCATGCATAAAGTTGCAAGGACAATTTACCAGCGCTACCTGCAGTATCACCCAAAGAGCGGCTATTGCAGCACTTACTGGCGACCTTGCTCCCACTTTTGAGATGCGTGAGGCTTTTCGCAGGCGCCGAAAATTGGTTTTAGATGGCTTAGGCCAGATTACAAATTTACGTTGTAACGAACCCACAGGGGCTTTTTACGTTTTCCCGGACGTAAGCCGCTTTTTTGGCAAGAAATACAATACAAACGTTATCCATAATGCCGACGATTTAGCCACTTATTTATTGGTAGAAGGTCATGTTGCCGTGGTAACAGGTGAGGCTTTTGGTGCACCTGACTGTATTCGCTTATCGTACGCTACCAGCGATCAAAAACTTCAAATTGCGCTTGAGCGGATGAAAAAAGCCCTCGGGAATCTCCATTAAAATGACCACAGCAGCTTTAGAAGCCTTTTTCGATCATTTACCCCAACTCAAAGTGGTGGTAGTGGGCGATGTGATGGTGGACGCTTACGCTTGGGGATTTACTCAGCGGATGTCGCCAGAAGCCCCCGTACCCGTTCTTCAAATTCGAGAAACCGAATACCGCCTGGGCGGGGCAGCCAATGTAGCGCTTAACTTACAAGCAATGGGGGTGCAAACCGAGCTCATTAGCGTTTGTGGAGAAGACGCAGTCGCAGCGCAACTGATTACTTGTTTGCAAAACGCAAAACTACCAACAGCAGGTATACTGCGAAGTTCTAGCCGACCAACAACCGTCAAAACCCGCATTATGAGCGACCAACAGCAATTGCTGCGCATAGATGAGGAAAGCCTGGCTGATTTAGAACCAAAAGCTTCTGCCGCATTGCTTCAGTCGGTTCAAAAAGCCCTGCAAGGAGCGCATGCCTTGATTTTACAAGATTATGATAAAGGAGTGCTGAGCAGCAGCAACATCGCGGCCATACTTGAGTTGGCGCGCCACGCAGGCGTACCGGTGGCTGTAGATCCTAAAAAAGAACACTTTTTCGATTATCAAGGTGTGGCGCTATTTAAGCCCAATTTAAAGGAGCTCGCGGACGGCTTAGACCGATCGCTTTCCAAGGACAAGCTCGCCGCTATTGAAGAAGCCGTTATTGAGCTCCAACATAAAATCGCCGCTGAGGCAGTGCTGCTCACGCTATCAGAAGCTGGTGTGATTTACCGAAGTGCAACAGCAGAAGGCCGGATTCCAGCCCATTTGCGCAATATTGTCGACGTTTCCGGCGCTGGCGATACAGTAATTGCAGTAGCGGGTTGCTGTTTAGCGGCCAACTTACCTTTGCACTTGCTGGCCACTTTATCGAACTTGGCCGGTGGACTTGTTTGTGAGTCTTTAGGTGTAGTTCCGATAAAAAAAGATACATTGCTGCATGAAGCACTTTTAACAATTAAAGAATAAGTGGGACTGCTCGCAACTCGGGAAAAAATACTGCTCTTCGTTTACAAAAACAAAGAACCGGTGCTCCGTAGCCTCAGTTGGCTACGCACCTTAGCGAGTCTGTTGGTCTTAACCATTTTTCTATATTATTACGGCTTTCCACATCCTCCAGATCGGCTGAACTTTTTGGTAGCTGTAACCAAGTCTATTTTTGGCTTTTTTGTCCTCAGCTACATTATCCGAGTCATTTTTGCTATTCATGCTTGGCAGTACATCCGCAACTCCTTGTTCGAAGCAGTTTTGATTGTACTGCTGCTATTCGATATCATCAGTGTGTTCTTGTTTGGCTTCAACGCCCTTGAAAACCTCTTTCTCAGCTTAAATATTGAGAATTTCACCCCCTTTTACATCCTCTTTATCCAGTCCTATCTTTTGCTTTTGGTAGGCTTAGAGGTCACCAAGGTAAGTACTACCATTCCGAGTATAAAGCTCAAGCCAGCCACCACTTTCATTTACTCCTTTTTACTGTTGTTAATGATAGGGACGGGATTGTTGATGCTGCCCGAAATGACCACTGCTAAAGGCAGCATGCCCTTTATTGATGCCTTGTTTACTGCTGTAAGTGCTGCTTGTGTAACCGGATTGGTGGTGGTAGATACAGCCACCTACTTCACCTTTAAAGGCCATTTTATAATCTTATTGTTGTTTCAATTGGGTGGAATTGGAATTCTAACATTCGCAACTTTCTTTGCACTTTTCCTAAAAAAAGGTGTGGGTATCAGTCACCAGGCCATGATTCGTGATTTTATGTCGGAGGACAGTCTGTTCAACGCGAAAGGTATGTTGCAGCAAATCATCCTTTTCACCCTGCTTATTGAAAGTGTGGGTGCATTGCTTATTTATTTGCTTTGGGATGTGAATACACCTTTTTATGATGATGCAGGCGAAATGATTTTTCAATCGGTTTTCCATGCCATCAGTGCTTTTTGCAATGCAGGTTTTTCGTTGATGAGCAATGGATTGAATGAAGATTACCTCCAAAATGCCTACATCATGCACCTTGTAATCGGCGTCCTCATTATTTTTGGAAGCTTGGGATTTCCTGCTATGCGAGACATTTTTGGCATCAAAAACATCCGTTCACGCATTGTAGCGCCTTGGAAACGCTGGAAATTATCGACGCGCATTGCCGTTTGGGCCACTTTTGCGCTAGTTCTTTTTGGGATGGGCGTATTTTACTTACTAGAAAGCAATACGGTAATTCTGGAGGGAAAAAGCAGTTTCGAAAAACTCGTTATCGCCTTTTTTCAATCAGTAACCACCCGTACCGCAGGCTTCAACACTGTTGACATTGGTGCATTAACCACTCCTACGGTGATACTTTTTATCTTTCTGATGTTTATCGGTGCCTCGAGCGGTTCCACTGGCGGAGGCATTAAAACCAGCACCTTCGTGCTCATTTTTTTATCGGTAATCACTACCATCCGTGGCAAAAAAAGCCTAGAGTTAGGAGGCCGTTCCATTTCATTTGACCTGTTAAACAAGGCTTTTACTATTTTTATATTTTCGGCAACCTATATAGTTGTAGGAACTTTTTTCCTATCCTATTTTGAACCAAAAATATCGGTGCTTGACCTCGTTTTTGAGCAGGTATCGGCTTTTTGCACGGTAGGCCTCACCCGAGGCATTACCCCTGACTTGAGCACGCCAAGCAAATTAATTTTGATATCCTCGATGTATGTTGGTCGTGTAGGCACGCTTACTTTGGCCTTTGCATTGGCCTCACGGGTCGATTCAACGAATTACCGCTATCCAAAAGCCCACATTTTAGTAGGTTAATTAAAACGGATCGCTTCTACGGGATCCATGCGGGAGGCACGCAAGGCGGGAAGTAATCCTGCGATAACGCCAATTATGACGGACACAGTAACTGCCAAAAAAACGTTGCTTAAGGTAAGCGTTAATTCCGTATCAAATCCGTAGGTGGCAATGAGCGTCATAATCCAAACTACCAACAAGCCTAACACCCCGCCCATCAAACTTAGTACCACCGATTCAATCAAAAACTGCAATAAGATGAAGTAGTTTTTGGCGCCTAAGGCCTTTTGAATGCCGATTTGACTGGTGCGTTCGTACACCGATACAAACATAATGTTAGCGATACCGAAACCACCCACGAGAATCGAAAAGCCTCCTACCAACCAGCCAATTAAGGTCAAAGCACTAAAAAGTTGTCCGAGCTGGTTCGCTAAAAAGGATATCTGATTCAATGCAAAATTATCTTCCTCCGTAGGACGAATGCGACGAATGGCGCGCATATGTCCTGTCAACTCCGCCTTTAACTCCGTAACCGGGATGCCTGACTTAGGTTGGATCATGATGGTGGGGTACAAACGTGCAAAGTCACCTCCTCGCACCTTGCGCACCATGTTGATTGGCACAATAAACTCATTATCCATGCTCATATTGATGGCATTATTGCCTTCTTTGGCCAGTACCCCAATCACCATGAGCTTTTGTCCCATCACCAAAACTTGCTTTTCAGTAGGGTCGATGTTAGGAAACAAAGCCTCGGCAACGCCGGCGCCGAGCACGACCACCCGGCTGCCTAATTGCGATTCGCTTGGACTAAAAAAGCGGCCTGTTGCCATCTCAAACTCCCGTAACGTTTGGTAATCATGCGAAACGGCCTTTACGGTCGCGCTGTTTAACGACAAATTGCCAGCTTTGGCCACGCCGCCATTTACATTGGTGGTCATGGTCATTACCCGGGCCGTTTGGGTGCGTTCTTGTAGCATCTCAAACTCCCTATAGCTGGCTACGGGACGGTTCATATACTTCCACCAGGGGTAGCTTGAGCCAAACTGCCAAGGCCACTTTTCAAGATAAACCACATCATCTCCTAAGGATGAAAGGCTGCTGCGGATGCGCATTTCCCAAGAATCTACGAAAGTAAAAACTGAAATTACGGCAAAAATGCCAATCGTAATGCCTAAAAGTGACAAAACAGTCCGCAAGCGATTGCCCCACAATGCTGCCAAAGCAAACAAAAAACCTTCCTGAACGAGTTTGAGTACCATATTATGAGGGTAATTTACGTCCCTTTCTGCAATATCTCAAAGAGCTGTAAAAGCATTCGTGTTAATTTTTATAAAAGCGTATCTTTGCCAGCTTGTAAGGAATAATATACCGCATGAAATTATCCGAGTTTAAATTCGACCTGCCCAGCAGTTTAATAGCCGCCAATCCAACTCCAAACCGCGACGATTCTCGCTTGATGGTGCTCAATCGCAAAGATGGCAGCATTGAGCATAAACATTTTCGTGACGTACTTCAATATTTTACCGACGGTGACGTGATGGTATTCAATAACACCCGTGTTTTTCCAGCCCGTATGTACGGAAACAAGGAAAAAACAGGTGCTAAGATTGAAGTGTTTTTGTTGCGTGAGCTCAACAAGCAAATGCGTTTGTGGGATGTATTGGTTGATCCAGCACGTAAAATACGCGTAGGTAATAAATTGTATTTTGGTGAAAACGATGCTTTGGTAGCCGAAGTAATTGACAATACCACCTCTCGTGGTCGCACCATCCGCTTTTTGTTTGATGGCAGCGATGAAGAGCTCACGGCTGTGCTCGATTCGTTGGGCGAAACACCAATCCCCAAATTATTGGGTCGCGATGTTATTGCCGAGGACCGCGAGCGTTTTCAAACCATTTACGCCAAGCATGTTGGTGCAGTGGCTGCGCCGTCTGCAGGACTTCACTTTAGTCGTGAGCTCATGAAGCGCCTCGAAATCAATGGAATAAATTTTGCAGAGGTGACCCTCCACATTGGCCTAGGTGTTTTTCGTTCTGTAGAAGTGGAGGATCTTACCAAACACAAGTCTGAAAGTGAAAACTTTGAGGTAGACCAATCGGCCTGTGACACTGTGAACACCGCGATTGACGCGCGTCGCCGCATTTGTGCCGTAGGAACTACTAGTATGCGCGCCGTTGAAAGTGCAGTTTCGGCTAACAGACACATGAAACCAGTGAGTGGGTGGACAGATAAATTCATCTTCCCCCCTTATGAATTCAGCATTGCTAATAGCTTGATTACCAATTTTCACTTACCAGAATCTACTTTGTTGATGATGGCCAGTGCTTTCGCTGGTCATGACAACCTCATAAACGCTTACAAAGTAGCCATGAAAGAGAAGTACCGCTTTTTCACATATGGTGATGCCATGTTGATTATTTGATATCAAATCAAGCTCTTCAGATCCCGCTTCGGCGGGATTTGTTGTTTAGATAGGTGCGCAATCAAATTACTTCATACCCGGTGGAGGCATCGGAATCGATTCTTGTGATGCTGGTTTTATGCCACGCATGTAAGCAGGTTTGACTTAAAAGTTGCTCCGATTCTTAACGGCTTTTTTAAGTGCAATGCACGCCTAGGCGCAGAAATTGATTTGTTGCTGCGCTTGATGCAGGTGCTAGGTGTATTTCGGGAGCTAGTTTTGCTTTTTGGAACGACAAAAGCTGCAGTTAGGCCATCATAAACGGATGGTCTTGCTCTAATTGGCTACGCAATCCAAAGGGCTGCTGAAAGGAGCATTCGGCCCGTAATACGTACGAGAAAACGGACGAACAGCTTAGTTTTCAATCCTGCACCCTCGCTGCCATAAAAGCACTAATATTGTCGCCTAAATCAACGCAGCCATGAGCACCGAAATCATCATTGCCTTTTTAACCCTGACCTTTTTAGAAGTCATTCTAGGCATCGATAACATCATTTTTATTTCTATCGTCACCAACAAGCTGCCTGCCGCTGAGCAACCTCGTGCGCGCCTCATTGGCCTCAGCTTGGCCATGGTGTTCCGCATCGTCCTTTTGTTAGGAATCAGTTGGCTCATAGGCTTCAACCAGCCTTTGTTTACGGTTATGGAGATGCCTTTTAGCGGGCGGGATTTGATTTTATTAGCAGGCGGCTTGTTCCTCTTAGGTAAAAGCACCATGGAAATTCACCACAAGGTAGAAGGCATTGAAGATCGGCCTGGCATCGAAAGTGGTAAAAAAGTCTCTTTGGGTAGCATCCTTTTTCAAATTGTGCTGCTCGACTTGGTATTTTCGTTCGACTCTATCCTCACAGCTATTGGCTTAACTGACAACATTCCGGTAATGATTGCCGCAGTAGTTGTCTCCATCATCATCATGATGGTATTTGCAGGCCGCATCAGCGCTTTCATCAATCAACATCCCAGTCTGCAGATTTTGGCTTTGTCGTTTTTAATGTTAATCGGCTTTATGCTCGCTATCGAGGCTTTCGAGCAACACGTGCCTAAGGGTTACATCTACTTCGCGGTATTTTTCTCAATGCTGGTGGAGGTGCTCAACATGCGATTGCGTAAAAAACGATCGTAGAACCAAAGGAAACATAAATAGCCAAACTATCCCGTACTGCTAGGCAGACGGCTACCTGTAGGCTCGCTGTTACCAGACAGGCAAAAAAAGTCCCGCTTGGGCGGGATTTCTATTTAATATTCATCTTCATTGAAGAAAAAATCGTCTTTCGTCGGGTAATCCGGCCAAATCTCTTCGATTGTTTCGTAGGGCTCGCCATCATCTTCGAGTTCTTGCAGGTTTTCGATTACCTCCAAAGGTGCACCAGAACGAATGCCAAAATCAATGAGTTCTTCCTTGGTTGCGGGCCACGGGGCGTCTTCCAAATGTGAAGCCAATTCTAGGGTCCAGTACATAGCTTATTCTTTTAATATTTTCGCAAATATAGATTTATCATTGAAAGTTGCACCTAAGAACTTCAGATAGATGCATTTATTTTTTCAACCGAGGTGAATAACTTATTTTTTTTTGGCAGGTTGCCACAGGATTTCTTCGTTTCCAGCGGACAAACAAAGATTTCTGGCAAGGGTAAAGAGATAGTCAGATAAACGATTTAAATATTCCAACAAATGTTGATTTATGGCTTCGTGCTCCGAAAGTGCCACCACTAGGCGTTCGGCTCGTCGGCAAACGCAACGTGCCAAGTGTGCGGCGGAAGCAGCGTGATTACCGCCAGGCAGCACGAAATTTTTAAGCTCAGGCAAATCAGCTTGCAAGGCATCAATACCCGCTTCCAAAGCCGTTGTAAAGGCCGGCTCAAAGACTGGCAATTGCATGCGTGATTTTTCGGGATCGGCCGCCAAATGTGACCCGATTACAAAAAGTTGATTTTGGATATCATTGAGCAGTTCATCTGTGGCTGGCTCGAGCTTGTATGCCCGTAACATGCCCAACCAGCTGTTAAGCTCGTCCACGGTGCCGTAACTTTCGATGCGGATGTGGGCTTTAGACACGCGCACCCCACCAATGAGCGAGGTTTGACCCTGGTCACCAGTCTTGGTATAAATTTTCATACTTTAGCTTTCAAACGGATGACGTCGTTGTTTAAGCCATCGCTTTCTACCAAACCGTCGCGCAAACGAACAATGCGATTGGCGTGGCGGGCGATGTCTTCTTCGTGAGTAACAAGAATGATGGTGTTTCCGTTTTCGTGAATTTCTTCAAAAAGCGCCATGATCTCGTGGGAGGTTTTGCTATCGAGGTTACCGGTGGGTTCGTCGGCGAGGATGATGCTGGGGTTATTAACGAGCGCTCGAGCCACTGCAACACGCTGACGCTGTCCGCCCGACAACTCATTAGGCTTGTGGTGAACGCGGTCTTGTAGGCCTACCTGTCGCAGCATTTCATTAGCACGGTCGAGGCGGTCGCTCTTGCTCACACCTGCATACACCAAAGGCAGGGCTACATTTTCAAGGGCTGTGGAGCGTGGCAACAAGTTGAAGGTCTGGAAAACAAAGCCGATTTCTTTATTGCGGATTTCAGCCAATTCCTCGTCGTTCATACGGCTTACATCGGTACTGTTGAGGATGTATTGTCCCTTGCTCGGTGTATCCAAACAACCTATGATGTTCATGAGTGTGGATTTGCCAGAGCCCGAAGGCCCCATGAGCGCTACATATTCATTGCGATTGATGTTTACGCTGATCGATTTGATGGCGTGGATTTCCTCCATTCCCATCACATAACGCCGACCAATATCGGTGAGCTGGATGATTTCTTTCATAGCTATTTTTCAATGACCTTAGGAACGCGGAAGAAGTCGCTGTCACGCTTCGGTGCATTTTTTAATGCTTCATCGTGATTAATTACTTGGAACACTTCGTCTTTGCGCAAAACGTTGTGGTCGCTGTTCATGTAAATAAGCGGCTCCACTTCGGCGATGTCGAGTTCATTCAGCTTCTCGGCAAATTCCAAAAAGCGGTTCATATCTACGAGCATTTTGCCTTTGGTGGCCTCGTCAAACTCCAATCGCGCGAGGTGCGCCAAGCGATCTACAGTGTTCAAATCAATTTTCATGATAGGATTTTAAAGTTTTGTCGATGATTTCGTACGTACGGTGACGAAGCAAGGCTTCATCGTAGTTTACGTCGGCAGGGTAAATGGGCGCGTGAACCACCACCCGCGATTTCCCTGAGGAAAGCGCCGGCCAAGGAGCATCTTCCAATATTTGCCAGTTGTCGATCAAAGATACTGGAACAATGGGAATGTTGTTAGCAATGGCCAGTCGAAATGCCCCTGATTTAAAAGCTTTTAACATGGGCGCGCCTGGAAAGATGCCTCCTTCCGGGAAAATCATGATATTGCCTCCTCGTTTTACCCGCTCCATGGCTTGTTCGAAGGCCCGATGTGAGCCGCGGCGGTGACTACGGGGCACAGCAATGTCGATGGTGCGAAAAAAAATTCCGAAGAGGGGGATTTTCGTTAACTCGTGTTTGGCCATGAAGTGGGAAGTACCCGGTACGGCAGCTGCTAAAATGGGGATGTCGAGGTAGCTGGTGTGATTGGCGCAATAAATATAAGGAGTACGGCGCTTCAACTTGGCCTCGTGCTTCACTTGCACCCGCAAGCCGATGCCTACAAATAAAAACCAAGCCCAGCCCACGCGCAAGCGATGTGCCAAGGGATATGTACTTTTTAACTGCAATAAAAGCACATAAATCGGGTATTGCAGCAAAAAGCTCGTTACGAACAACGACAGAAACCAAAGAGTCCATAGTTGACCGATCCGTTTTTTCAGGGTTTTCATGCAGCTGCAAAGCTAATAAATCGATGTTAATTACACGTAAGTGCTTTTAGAAGGTTCTGTTAGGCCTCCTCCGTATCTTTTGCCTAACTGGGCAAGAAGCCCTTTCATTTGTAAATAAATTTCGCATCATTTAAACCCAGAGAGCTGCTTGCTTTTTCGTATTTTGCACGGCTATGGAAATCGTCGTTTCGGGAATCCGATCAACAGGTCAATTACATTTGGGCAACTACTTTGGTGCGGTTAAAAACTTTGTTCGCATGCAGCGGGAGCACCAATGTTTCTTTTTTATTGCCAACTACCATGCCCTCACCACGCACCCTGATCCGCAACAATTGCGGGCGAGTGTGCGACAAGTGCTGGTTGAATATTTGGCCTGTGGTATCGATCCTGAACAAGCAACGGTGTATTTGCAGAGCGATATCCGAGAAATACCTGAGCTCTACATGTTGTTAAACATGCATGCTTATTTGGGGGAATTGGAGAAAGTGGCGTCGTTTAAAGACAAAGTACGTACGCAACCAAACAACGTAAACGTAGGTTTGCTCACTTACCCAGTACTCATGGCCGCCGACGTGCTTATTCACAAGGCCACAAAAGTACCGGTAGGCAAAGACCAAGAACAACATCTCGAAATGGCTCGCAATTTTGTGAACCGCTTTAATCATTTTTACAATGTTGAAGTCTTTCCAGAGCCCTACCCTTTTAATTTTGGGGAAGCTTTAGTGAAAGTACCTGGCTTGGATGGCAGTGGCAAAATGGGCAAATCAGAAGGTGGTGGCAATGCCATCTTCTTGGTTGAAGCGCCTTCAGTAATTCATAAAAAAATCATGCGTGCCGTTACCGATGCTGGCCCAACCGCACCAAATAGCGAAGTTTCAGCGCCCATAGCCAACCTATTTAGTCTACTTAAACTCGTCTCCACGCCTGATACCGTCGCGTATTTTGAGGGGGCTTATGCAGACTGCAGTATCCGCTACGGAGATTTAAAAAAGCAATTATCGGCCGACGTGCTGTCGTTTTTAGCGCCCATCCAAGTGCGCATCAAAGAAATAGACAGCAATGACGCCTACATACAAAAGGTACTGCGCGAAGGTGCTGAAAAAGCCAGCATCAGCGCAGCAGCCACCATCAAGGAAGTTCGTCAAATCATGGGATTTTAAGCATTAGTAATGGGACAACATATCGCCATCGCCGGCAACATCGGATCCGGGAAAACCACCCTCACCAATCTGCTCGCCAAGCATTACAATTGGGAGCCACATTACGAAGATGTGGACAACAACCCGTATTTGAATGATTTTTACGAAGACATGCAGCGTTGGTCGTTCAACTTGCAGATCTACTTTTTGAATTCGCGCTTTCGGCAATTGCAAGAGATTCGGCAGTTGCCCAAGACAGTGGTTCAAGACCGTACCATTTACGAAGACGCCCACATTTTTGCGCCCAATTTGCACAGCATGGGCCTGATGACTGGTCGTGATTACGAAAATTACCGCTCGCTTTTTGATGCTGTGAGCAATATGGTGCAGCCACCAGACCTGTTGATTTACCTACGCGCCTCAGTACCTACTTTGGTGAAGCAAATCCAACGCCGTGGCCGAGACTACGAAGACAGCATCCGGCTTGATTACCTGCGCCGCTTAAACGAACGCTATGAAGCCTGGATCGATACCTACTCCATCGGCAAACTACTCATTATTGATGTAGACAACCTCAATTTTGCCGATAAAGCCGAAGACTTGGGAAGTATCATCAACAAAATTGAGGCGGAGCTGAACGGTTTATTTTAGATGAATTGACATCTGCATTTTAAAATTCGCACCATAGTTTAGCTGCATCTATCGAAAATATAGACGCATATTCGACCCAAAAAGTAAGCATCCCATGAAAATCAAAAAAAACCTAACGCTGCTAATGATCGCTGGCATTTTGGCTGTGACGGCTTGTAAAAAGGACAATCCTGCGCCAATTGAACCTACCACGCCGCCCGTTCCTGCTCCACCAACACGCACCCAGCAGCTAACTGCGAAGTCTTGGAAAGTAAAGCAGCACCGCATGATCGAAGACGGTCAGCCCGACACAACTGCCATCAACATTGTTGGCTCAGCAGATTGGAGGTTCACCTTCGCAGGCAACCGTACTGGTACGGCTGTTGGAACGTTTATGGCTACCCAAGCCAATCCAACTCCTGCTTTCAGTTGGTCGTTCAACAACGACAGCACTTTTGTGAGCTTGGCACCTACTGCGGGTGGCAACGGCTTAGACTTTCAATTTATTGATTCTACTTCGCTTACCCGAGTTGTTCAAAACCTCACGCTTGTTTTGGTAAATTCACAAGGCCAGCAGGTGGGCCAGATTACGGGTACTTTGATCGAAAACTTTGAAAAAGTAAACTAATTCTAATACAACGAGTTAAAATCCCGCTTCGGCGGGATTTTTTGTTTCTGAACGATTCTTAGCCCTATACGTTGCTATTTATATAAACAACGCCATATGAAACAAGTCAACCGCATTGGGCTCGACCCAAATAAATCTGCCGAACTCGCCACCAAACTCAATACGCTTTTAGCCAACTACCAGGTCTTTTACATGAACACCCGTGGGTTTCACTGGAACATTAAAGGAGAAAAGTTTTTTGAATTGCATGTGAAGTTCGAAGAGCTCTACAACGACCTCATCCTTAAAATCGATGAGCTGGCGGAACGTGTGCTCACGCTTGAACATACGCCCATTCACACTTATTCCGACTACCTGGGTTTGTCGCATGTAAAAGAAGCCAAAAATGTAACCGCTGGTAGAGAAGCCATTGGGGCTATTTTAGACGGCTTTCAAAAGATCTTAGTGTTAGAGCGCGAACTACTTGATATGTCGGCTGAGGCTGGCGATGAAGGCACCAATGCCCTGATGAGCGATTACATTCGCGAGCAAGAAAAGCTCGTTTGGATGTACAATGCTTGGATGAACTAGGGTAAAAGTATTAAACCCGCTTGAGCCGCTGTAGGGAATTCCTGCAGCGGCTTTTGTATTTGCGGGCCGCGCTAAAAGAAGCGACTCATGGCAAATTGCTTGTTCGGGGGAACAACGTTGCACCTCCTATGAAAGCGCTCAACGGAGGCGCAAATAAATGAGAGCTGCTCAAAATCATTTACGTTCATCCGCCAGGTGCAACAAACGCTAAAAGCCTCTCTTAGGCCTTAAAAGGTAATAATAAGCGCATTTAGAGCGGAATGGAAGAGGAAAAACTGGCTTTTAACTCACTGCTTGCCACCATGCGGATGGGCATAAAATCCAAACAGCCAATCCAAACGACCAAAAGAATCCATAACATGCTTCCTAATTGGATTATAAGATAACTGCAGCTTATACAAGGTTCAAAAAAACATGCCGTAAAAAAACCCTGCACGATATCGAGCAGGGTTTTAGATTATTAGCTAAACCTACTTATGGTTGCTGATTGACGTTTGATTCGACGTTTCCTTCGGCGCTTTCAGCTTCCATCGCTTCCATTTCGGCAGTAACTTCGGCATCTCCTTCGGCAGGGGCCAATTCTGTGGCATTGTCCATGAGCATTTCTATTTGGGGTTCACCGACTGGCAAGGTGTTTTTGCCGTCAACATCCATGATAAGCGGAGCGATAACCAAGGCTACCACTGAAATCAACTTCAACAAGATATTCAAAGACGGGCCAGAAGTATCCTTAAAAGGATCCCCTACCGTATCGCCTACAACCGCGGCCTTGTGTGGCTCCGACTTCTTGTAAAACTTCTCACCATTGATGGTTACGCCTTCTTCGAACATCTTTTTGGCATTGTCCCAAGCACCACCTGCATTCGACTGGAAAATAGCCATCAACACACCAGAAACGGTAACGCCAGCGAGCAAGCCGCCGAGCGCTTCTGCACCGAAAGTGAAACCGATAATCACTGGAGAAACTACTGCCAACAATCCAGGCAATACCATTTCACGAAGAGCTGCTGCCGTAGAAATCTCTACACACTTGCCATATTCGGCCACGCCATCAGCAGCTTGGAAAATCTCCTGGTCTTCAGGGCTCCAGTCTTCCATTTCAGCATCACCATTCTTACGCATGACTGCGAGGGCAGCTTTCAAAGGTGGGATGTCGGCAAACTGGCGACGTACTTCTGTGATCATGGCCATCGCAGCGCGACCTACTGCACCCATCGCCATGGCGGAGAACACAAATGGCAACATGGCGCCAATGAACAAGCAAGCCATCACGGTAGCTTTCGAAAGGTCGATGGTTGAAATTTTAGCGGAAGTCATGAAGGCGCCAAACAAAGCCAAAGCTGTTAAGGCAGCCGAAGCAATGGCGAAGCCTTTACCAATGGCAGCTGTTGTATTCCCTACTGCATCCAGTTTATCGGTACGCTTACGAACTTCCTTTGGAAGCCCACTCATTTCAGCGATACCGCCTGCGTTGTCTGAAATCGGGCCGTATGCATCAACTGCTAGCTGAATGCCCGTGTTGGCTAACATACCTACCGCCGCAATCGCAATGCCATACAAACCACCGAAGTGGAAAGCACCGATAATGCTGGCAGCGATAATCAAAGTCGGGATGGCGGTACTCATCATACCTACGCCTAAACCTGCAATGATGTTGGTAGCAGCGCCGGTTGAAGACTGATTCACAATTGACATCACTGGCTTTTTTCCTGTTCCCGTGTAATATTCAGTTACTAATCCTACGAGCAAACCAGCCACTAAACCAATAATGGTAGCGATGAAGATGCCGGTAGAAGTCATTTCGCGCTGTATGCCATAAAGCATGTCGTTAAATACCCATGTTTCAGGCAACATCCACTTGATGATAAAGTAAGAAGCTACTATCATAAGGCCAGCTGACATAAACTCACCCGTATTGAGGGCTCTTTGTGGATCGCCACCTTCTTTTACTTTCACGAAGAAAGTACCGAAAATAGACATGATGATACCTGCCGCTGCCAACACTAAAGGAAGCATTACGCCAGAAAGGCCGTTGAAGTTATCTACAAAGCCAGGAGCCATGAAGGCTGCACCCAACACCATGGTACCTATGATCGATCCTACATAGGACTCGAATAAGTCGGCGCCCATACCCGCCACGTCACCTACGTTATCCCCTACGTTATCGGCGATGGTAGCAGGATTCAAAGGGTGGTCTTCTGGGATACCCGCTTCTACCTTGCCCACGAGGTCAGCGCCCACGTCGGCCGCTTTGGTGTAAATACCACCACCTACACGTGCAAAAAGGGCGATAGACGACGCACCAAAAGAAAAGCCCGTGATGATGGTAATCACACGGTTGAGGTTAGCAGCCGTATCGGTGCCAAACATATTGCTGTAAATGATAAAAAGCGTGCTCAAACCGAGTACACCCAAACCAACAACACCTAAACCCATTACTGAACCACCGGTAAAGGCGATTTCGAGGGCTTTTCCTAAGCTGGTCCGTGCTGCGTTGGCAGTACGTACGTTGGCTTTGGTGGCAACTTTCATGCCGATGTAACCCGCCAAACCTGAGCAGAGGGCGCCGATAATAAACGACAAGCCAACCAAGGGTGAGGAGTTTTCATTGTTGTTGGCAAAAGCCAGCAAAATAGCCACGGCGACCACAAAAACGGCCAAAACGCGGTACTCTGCCTTCAAAAAGGCCATGGCGCCTTCAGCGATGTGACCGGCGATTTTTTTCATCTTATCGGTGCCAGCATCTTGCTTCGTCACCCAGCTTGAGCGGATGAAAGTGAACACGAGGGCCACGATACCGATTACAGGAATAATGTAAAGAATTGAACTCATTAGACTTATCGTTATTTTTAGATTTGGCAAAGATATAATTTAAGATCGTTACATATAGTATTACCTCATCGATTGCCAAATCAAATTTAAAAACCAAGTCAAATTATTCGTTCAATGGCTAAATAGCGCCTATTTTAAATGAAAAATGGCCGACAGGTTGTGTCGGCCATTTTACTAGCTTGAAAAGTATTTGATAAAAAAACACCTATTCCGCCTTACCAACTCGCAAGACTCTTTGACAGAGCAGGCCGGCAGCGTGCTTAAAATATCAAGATCAACAACAGCAAAATGACGATGACGGCACCTGCAGATATGTAGATACCACCATTCATGGTCTTCAGCTCTTTTTTAATGGCTCGCGTTTCTTGGCGTAATTCTTGTTTCTCTGCGCGACTCATATCGCTGATATCCATGGCTTTAATTTGCTCAAGCCTGTTCACCAATGCCTTGGCTGCTAGCTCATCGGCCAAAGTCATGGGAGGTTTAATGGGCGGCGCTGCCTGCGAGAAGTTCGGGGTTAAACTAAATACTGCCGCAAATGCAAAGATGTAGATAAGTTGCTTTTTCATAATTTCTTTTTATATAAGCAAAGTTGGTTTTAAAGCACTCGTTATCAATTACATCAGAGTCCTATTCATTTAAATCATTTACAGATATTGGCCAATTTACCTCCAAACCACCTGCATTTACGGGTTGTAACCACCAAAGTTCTGGGTTACTAAAGCCGTCGGCAGCGTTTTGAAATTAAAGGGATCTTCTTCAATAGAAGCGCCACAGCCTAAGTAAGTGAAATTTTTGCTCAATATATTGGCTTTATGGTCTGGCGATTTCATCCACAACCTTACGGCTGCTCGTGCAAAGTCGCCATAGCTTACTATTTTAAGTGGTTTACCGTTCATCCCTAAAAAGGCAAAGGTGCCATCGGCATTTTTAGACACATCGTATTCGCCTTTAGGCCCTGTTTTATACGGCGGCATTTCGATGATATTTTCTCCGGTAGCATCAAACTCGCCGCCTTTGTTAGCGATGCGTTGCTCTGGGGTGCGGTTTTCTCTATCGGTCTTGTTAACGTGATTAAAAAATCGCTTTTCACGCATTGCGTCACTGTGAAATTCAGCTGCTTTTTCCAAAACTGCATCGTAACGCATTGGCTCCATTTTCTTTTTGATACGCGCTTCATTGGTGGCAAAAAAGATGGCCGCGTTGAGCAAAGCGATGTCGGGCGTCTCTACATCGATGTTTGTTTTGGCGGCTTCGGTTTTAAAAAAACTGTCTACACTCAATTCAGTGTACCAATTTTCGCTAAAGGATTGGGCATGTGCAGCGAGACTCAGCATCACGGTGATCGGCAACAGAAAATATTTCATAATAGGAGAGTTGGTTAGGTGAATAGTGTTCTATTTAGTTGCATTCATCCGCTAGCTTGCAACAACCTCTAAAATGCTTCTTTTAGGCCGTAATCGGTTATAAAAGAGACATTTAAAGCTGAACTAAAGAGGACGGACTGGCTTTTATTTCATTGCTTGCTAGCGTGCGGGCGAGCATGTGTTTTGTTACCGTTGGGGCCTGGCGGCTGTTGCTCATTGGAATGCAAAATACTGCTTTTTTTGAAACGAAAAATGTCCGATTTGCATTTGCAAACCGGACATTTAAATAAGACGTTAAAGGAAAATTAACCTTGTGCCGCCAAAGTGCGTACATAGTTAATCAAATGCCAGCCACCTTCGTCGCTGATGCCGTAGGTTGAAATCTTCAACATGGCACCTTTGCCGCTCAAAAGTTTCCAGTGGAGTTCACCATCGGTTTGAGAAGGGGTTTTGTCAACCAAATTGGCAGCTTTAACTTCTAAACCTGCAGGTACTTCGGCTTTGCCATCTTCACCATGACAACTAATACAATATTGCGTGAAAATGCCTTTGCCCTTTTCGATAGAAGTCGCATCCGCAGTAAAAGGATTAGCAACAGTTTTTGCTTCTTCAGGAGCAACCCATGCCACAACCATTGCCTCTTCTGCCGCTGGAGCAGATGCTGTTGTTTCCGCAGTTTCTTCAGAAGTTTCGCCTCCGCCACAGGCCACCATAACACTTAACACCAGCGAACATGGCTAAGCTGAGCATCCATTTGTTAGTATTCAGTTTCATAATTTTTTGTTTGATTAATATGTGACAAAGTTATGACATAAAAGTTTGCTTTCTAATGATCTGAGGCTAAAAAATAAGATATAGGCAAAATAAAGGTTAAAAATATTCGGACATTTATATCTTTATATTCAAATATATTTTCGTTATTTGCAATAACCATTCAGATGCAATTCAAGACTACATTCACCTCTGCGCAAGTTCACACTTGTAACCATTGCGGCGATGCCTGCGACGGATCGATCTTGAACGCTCAAAAACAGGCTTTTTGCTGTCAAGGTTGCCAAAGTGTTTATCAGCTTTTAGCTGAAAACAATATGTGCGACTTCTATCGGATGCAGGAAGGGGCCATCAGCAAGCCGGGCACCATAGATGAAGCAAGGTTCGATCATTTAAATGATCTCGACTTGCAGCGCAACTTGATTGATTACGAGGATGTACAACAATACCGCGTAAGCTTCCGCTTGCCACAAATACATTGCACCGCTTGTGTGTATCTATTGGAACAGTTGTACCGCTTCGAAAGCAGCATTTCAGAAAGTAAAATCGATTTTTCGCGCAAAGAAATTAGCATTTCAGTCCGCAAACCTGGTATTAGCTTAAAAAGCCTAGTAATCATGTTGCATGAACTGGGTTATGGTCCCGACCTCAACCACAAACTCGGTCACAAGCAAATAATCGACCCTGAAAAAAAGCAGCTCATCCGCAAATTGGCCGTTGCGGGTTTTGCCTTTGGCAACGTAATGCTCCTCAGTTTTCCAGAATACCTTAGCACTGGCGGCTTAGACGAGCCCATGGTTCAAGCCACCATTCACACCCTGAGTATACTTTTGTCGATTCCGGTGCTCGCCTACAGCGGCTTGGGCTATTTGCAGTCGGCATGGACCGGCCTCAAAAAAGGCATCCTCAACATCGACATCCCCATTGCCTTGGGCATGGTGGTTTTGTTTGGACGCTCGATTTTCGAAATCATTACCGGCAATGGTTACGGTTACCTCGACTCACTTACTGGATTGATTTTCTTTTTATTGCTAGGACGCTTTTTCCAACAAAAAACCTACGATGAGTTTAGTTTTGA
>Ga0209702_10002971_pt1 | contig 27931 bp, 19 predicted proteins | sample FRY01_FD_187210 | JGI IMG/M metagenome (GOLD analysis project Ga0209702, IMG submission 187210) | Freshwater microbial communities from Lake Fryxell liftoff mats and glacier meltwater in Antarctica - FRY-01 (SPAdes) (version 2) | ecosystem: Environmental > Aquatic > Freshwater > Ice > Glacier... | reverse complement strand
ATAAAAAACACTAAAAATTTGACAAATTAGGTAAATGTCAATATACTATAGTTGTTATTTATATCTTGACAATTATTTAAGATGGGAGAGTTATTATCAACAATGCAGTCGTTTTTTGCGGCACATGCCTTTGCTGAACTAGCAGCAGTAGTTACTTTTGTGGTTGCGGTTACTGCGTTAATGAGACTATTGAAGCAACCGCTTATTATTGGATATATTGTTTCGGGTATTTTGATGAGCCCAAGTATCCTTAATCTTATCCAACATACTGATAGCGTCCAGATGTTTGCGCATATTGGGGTGGCATTTTTGTTGTTTATGGTTTGATTGGGTCTGAATCCAGCAGTCGTTAAGGATCTTGGAAAGGCATCGCTGGTTGTCTGAGTGTGACAAGTTGTTTTCACGACAGCGATCGGTATGTGAATAGCGTTGCTCCTTGGATTTGACTGGGTTACTAGTATATATGTAGCTATAGCGTTGGCATTTAGTAGTACGATTATCATTGTTAAGTTGTTGAGTGATAAATGAGTTTTGGATGAATTGTATGGAAAGATATCGATTGGTATGCTTATTGTCCAAGATATTATTGCGATGGTTCTGCTTATGGTATTGGCATCATTACCGGTAGATGGAGCCATCCTCAATCGATGATCATTTTCTGCTGTCTTATTGTCTAAAATGGCAGTTGTTGCTCTTGTTGTTTATGGATTGACTAAATATATCTTGCCTCGTATTATGTGATATGTTGCTAAGTCACAAGAGTTTCTATTACTGTTTTCTATAGGTCGATGTTTGTTGTTTGCTGCTGGATTGGAAGCATTTGGATTCTCATTGGAAATTGGTGCTTTATTGGCATGATTGACCTTGGCAACGTTGCCATATAGGTTTGAAATAAGTAGTAGAATGAAGCCATTGAGAGATTTCTTTATTGTGTTGTTCTTTGTGTTTTTATGATCACAGTTGCAGTTTTCTGATGTGTCGGTCTATATTGTTCCTATTATTGTTTTCTCTTTATTTGTCTTAGTTGGTAATCCGTTTATTGTCATGGTATTGATGGGGTGGATGGGCTATAAGAAAAAAAATGGAATGATGGTATGATTTACGGTAGCGCAGATTAGTGAGTTTTCGTTTATTCTTATGGCACTTGCACTTGCTATCTGACATATAACCAATGTTGATATTGTTTCTATGGTGACAATTGTGTGATTGATTACTATTGCCTGATCGAGTTATTATTTTGCATATTCGGAGCAAATATATGCAAAAATTGGTAAATATCTTAAGATATTTGAAAGAGATGAAGCTTTGGCTGAAAATCACTTTTCTACTAAAGCAGAGGATTATGATGTGATAGTTTTTGGTAATCATAGAACAGGAGAAAGCATATTGCAGTCCTTACAAAAGGATGGTAAAAGATTTCTTATTGTCGATTATGATCCAAAGGTTATCCGTGAGTTGGAAGCAAAAGGTATTCCTTGTGTGTATGGTGATGCTAGTGATGTAGAGACATTGGAAGAGTTGTGTTTGCATAAGGCAAAAATGATCGTTTCTACCGTCCATGACTATGAGGCCAATGCTTTGATCTTGCAACATGCGAAGAAGGCAAAAAACGAACTTATTACTATTTTGAGTGCAAACAAAGTAGATGAAGCAGAAGTGTTATATACAGCAGGAGCTCACTATGTGCTAGTTCCCCATGTGGTTGGTGGTCGCCATACAGCGATGATGATAGAGGAGTATGCGTATGACGCAAGCAAGTATGTGAAACATAGAGCGGAATTCTTTGAGTAATTATTTGTTCTTAACATAATGTTCAAATGTTTCAAAAATATTTAGGACGGTATTTTTGATTGATGTGGTGAGTCATATTTTTGGTAAAACAAACAGATGTTGTTGGAGTAGTATTCCTATAGCAATCAGAATAAACAATACCCCGACTATGAAAAATCCTCTTTGGATAGTGCTATACTGTGCGATAAGTGCAAATCCAATAGATCAAACAATTTCTCCTGTTCTGGTAAATGTTTCTTGGACGCCGGTTATCTCTGCTTTGTGTCTTACTTCAACGAGTTGTCCTATAAATCACAAGATAATAGGACGAGTAAGTGATAGTCCAACTGCTATGGCGAGGGACAACAGGAGAATTCCAAAAAAATTATTAGTAAATGCTAATCATCATAAGACAATTCCTATACAAATATAACTCATACAAACAACTATAAATTTATTGTATTTATCTAACATTCCTGCAAAGTAGATAGAAAGGAGATGTGGGATACGCATGATTGCAAAAATTAATGCTATCTGACCCAAGGTGAGATTGTTTGATAATCATAATAGAGGGATAAATAAGAATCATATATAGTCGATTATCCCATATAAGAATTGGAGAAATAGTGTTATATAGAGTGTGATGTTATATGATTTAAGATCTTGTCGGACTTTTTTGTAGACGTTTTGGTGGAGAATGTATGTATCTATAGTTTTTCGTAATCATTTTTCTTCGGGTATAGGTATAGTTATATTGATAATCATAGATATGAAACTAAACACAACCGTTCCTAAAAACACATAATATAAAGGTATCATATCTACTATTCAAGCAATTGCGATTGCTCCAACAAAAAATCCTCCTTGAAATGCAGTATGAAATAGAGCAAACGCACTTGTGGCTTGATGACTATCGGTTTGCGTACGGATGATATTCATATTGGTAGTGAAGAGTATTGGACTAGCCAATCCATTGAGCACAACCGCGATGATTATGAGAGTAGGTGATTGGAGTATCCCAGCTCAAAAATATGCCAATCATGCGAGAATATACATAAATTTAGAAAGTACTAGCAGGTATTTTGGATTTATTTTATCATTGATATATGCGACAGGGATTGAAAGACTGAGTTTCGCGGCTGCGAGCACTGCTCAGAGCAATCAGACAATCCATATTTTGTCTATGATCTGTTCTATATATATACCAAAAAATATATCTGCCCCCAATCATCGTCACAACACAAAAATGAATACGCTAAGAGCCATACGTTTCACAACGATAGGTAATTCGCGGATATTTGAAATAATGGACATAGGTATTTCTTATGTATTAAGGCTTTTTATGGGATGTATTGTTCATTGATTTGTATGATGCTATCGTTTATTGTATATATCTGAAATATTGTCTGTTTATATTGAATCTCTCGGTTGTTCCATAATGTTTCGGGAATAGCTCGTGTTACTTGTGTACTAACCACAGGATCGATAAGTTTTACGACTATTTGTATTCCTTCCTCGCTTATTGGTGTAAGTGTTCTGCTATCATCTGGCGTTTCGTTGAGAATATATATATTATTGGGAGGGAAACAAAGGGTTTCATCAGTTCATGATAGTATCGATTCACATACTTCTGGTTCGTATTCTGCTAGTGCTTTTGCAGCTAGTTCTCCTGTGAGTATTACAATTGGATCTATTGTTATAGTAAGCGCTTCTCCTGTTTGTATACTACTAATATATGCAAGTGTTTTATCAATAGATTGGATGCTAGTGATTTGTGTGGATCCAATAGCGGCATTGAATATTGCAGCGATTTCCCCAAAAGCCTCTAGTTCTACACCTGTAAATGGATTGTCTAGTACTTGTGCATACGCTAAAATATATCAACTTTGTTCTGCTATTTTTTCATTATTAAATACTCATAAATTTTCTTGTTCAGTCCATCATGATAGTGTATACAATGTCAGTGATCATAGGTACTGTTCTTTATATTGGAATGTAATACCATTGTCTCCTGTGATAGCCTGGGTTGTGATTTGTGCTGCAATAGCTCAAGGTATTTGTATTGCTATATCGATGATTGTTTCTTCAGCTTTTATTGTATGTTCCCATGTACTTAATCCAGCATTTTTTTGCTTTTGGATATTGTATGTGTGGAGTCTGTCGTAACTGTATTGAAGGATTTGGAGGAGAGATGTGTTTGTTGTATTGTTTATTCCGTTCCTCAGCGAGGCTTTCATAGTTCTAGTGATAGCTGTCGTTGTATCTATATTAGATGATTGGATATAGCTTTGTGCTTGTCGATAAAAATATCCTATAGCTGCCCCTAAAATAATTGCAGTTATGAGGATAATAATAACGAGAGATTTCAATATTTTTTTCATCATTTATGATTTTTAGATAAAATAGTCACAAGTAGATGTCTTGCTACTGTGTATATGATTATTTAGTCATCTATCGCAAGGGATTTTTATTTCTTGGTGTTTACTTTCTGATGATTTGATAGATGGAATCTCATCACGACTGTTTTTCTCATCTATTATCTTCATTGCTTGTGGTGAAATAGATGCTTCCATCCAGTCATTGTGTGACATGTCTTATTCTTCTGTATGTATTATCTATGATTTTTTGTTGATCGATGATTTGTTCGGGATTATTTGGATCTATCTGTACTTTAAGTATTCATTCTCCTTTAAGCATACCGATAAAGAGTTGGTCTTGTCGTTCAGGGAACATCGTTCCTTTATAGATCATGAGTGATGCTGGAGCTATAGCTGGAGTATAGATAGCTATAGGATTGATCATACCTGTTTGTGTTTTTTCATGACTAACAACTGGTCGTCAATAATTTCTTTGTGCTGTAATATAATTAATTTCATCTCATCATGGAGGACCGTCAAAAATACTTGGACCATGATCGATGGCATACATATCTCCTTTACTATTCCATGCTATACCTTGGCTATTCCTTAACCCCATAACTCGTGTAGCGTAGTTCGGATGTATATTGTCTTGTGGAATACTTCCATCAGGGAAGATTCTGAGTATTTTCCCGTTATAAAAATCAACAAATTGAGCTCTTTCGGACTGAGTAGCATCTCCCACAGTAATATATAACATGCCATCAGGACCAAAGGCAAGTGCTGTTCCTGCATGTCGTTGTGCTGCTGCGAGTTGATCGATAATGAGTTGTTCGTTATCTAACCTATCTCATCGGTCGTTAAATCTTACTACCCTTACATACATACTTTCTCCATCAGTATATGCATACGAGATATACATCCATTTGTTGTTTGCATAATCAGGATCTAGGATGATACTCATGAGTCATTCTTCGGATTGGTTGCTTATTTCTTGTATTGTATGGAGTGGGTTTTGTTGGAGTATATTGTTTTCTACAACTCTTATACGTCCAGGTCTTTCGGTGACAAGAATTCTGGTTGGACTTGTTTGTACGATGGATCGAGGTACTTGTAATCCGTCTGTGATTTTAATGATATCATATTGTATGTCTTGTGTTGTCTGTATAGTTGCAATCTGTGTGCTGCGTTCGGTAGTTGTAGGTTTCATGTAGGAGAAAATTCAATAGGCAACTATAAGTATCATAATGACAGGAATGAGTCGGAGGAGTTTTTTCATAGAAAAATTGTGTATATAAAAACATCACTATGGGAATAGTGATGTAGGAGAGGATTGCAAGGATTGCAATTACTTTAGTAAGTATATTATTTTTGTTTGTGGATATTTTCTTATCATATCCGCTATATAGATATATCATGGGAGAGCTATATCAAGATTTGGGCTTGTGAGTTGTTTTATTGTATATTCTCTTCATCAGTCGTGCCATTGTGTAAGGTCTTTTTTTATAGATTCTTTGGCTTTTGCTACACTATCTACTATTAGGCTGTTTTGGGGTGTCTTGGTTTTTTGTATATTTTCGATAAACATGTCTGTTATGCTTATTATAAAATCATAATAATCTCCTGACGCTTCGCATGATTGCCCTAATTGTATTATTTTTTCTATTCTCTCTTCGTCTAATTGACAATGTATTAAGTTTTCAAAAATATTCCTTTGCTGTTCAGGATCTTGGATATCTAATTTTTCTATAATATGCGTAATCTTTTTGATTTGATTTTTGTTTGTCTCTATAAATTGTCTTATGTTGTTATTTACTAGGTTTTCCATTAGAGGTTGGTTTTTTTTAGGTATAAAATTTATTGTATGGCTTATGATTTTGTGTGGCAATATGTCAGGATTGTTATTTTTTGCTTCTAATCGTCGTAATGGCATAAATGTTAGATCTATTCCAGGCATGGTTGTTATATCTCATTGTCATGCTTTTTCAAGTATATTATTATACTCCTTTAACTCTTTCTCGTAAATCTCTTCTTGTGAATCTTTTAATAGCCCAGCTTCTTTTTTTGCCTGTATTTGTTTGATGTGTTGTTGTGCCATTCGTTTTTTTGTTTCAGCGGGATTGGTTAATTGTGGAATCATAGATCTCCATTTGTCTGGATATGATGTATATAAATTGTCTAACACTACTATCATGCTATCAACAAGCGATGGGTGTTTGTATATAACTTGTTTGTTGGACAGCGTGATAGTTTCAAAAAATCATGCATTCTGTCATAATGTCAGATATGTTTCTCGTAGTTCTTTTTTGTCTTTAATGTTCTCTTGGATAGATTCTAATCATTTGATAGTGTCCATGGTGTTTGTTTAATAAATTAAATCTTTTAGTGTCCTATATGTAGTGCATGTTCTCGTTGGCTCCCTCATAGGATGTTCTCTCGATTTGTTAAATTTTCTGCGTCATACTTATTTCCTATCATATTGTATTGGATATTTTTAGCCATGTTCCGTAGTTCTTTTTGTGGCTTGATCATATTTACCAATTGGTGTATATTATCTCTATGCTGCATATAATCTCAAGAATCATTTTCTCGTTCCTGTATTATATGGTCAAATATGTCTTGCATAGAACTGTTTGTATCTATGGTTAAGGTATATCCCATTTTGTAAAATTCTTCTAGTATGCTTCCATTTTTTTCTATATTCATTCCGCTTGCTAATCACTTTGTCATGTTTTTATAGTTTTCGATCATTGCAAGTCTGTTTTCTTTTGTTAGCTCTGCTGTTAACAATAACTCTAGTTGTTTTTTTATGTTCACTTTCTCTTGTACTACTATCATTGATTCTTTGAATGTCTTAGCTATTAGCTCTATATTATCAGATACTATTTTCAATGATGTTGTGCTTCAGCTTAATGCTGCTATTCATCACATACTTGGTTGTCAAGTTAATATATGCAGTGCCTCTATAATATGTGGTCATATTACGGCTATGTCTAGCAATAGTTGGGTGGTTACATTTGTAGTATTTCATATGAGACTATATCGTTGTTTTTCCATAGTATTATTTCGTGAATTTTTTCAATCATTTACTATGGTTTTTATTGATGATGTTACATGGTGTACGAGATGTATATGATGCATTAGTTTTAGATATTCTTTTGTTTTTATTATTATTGGCTTGTCTGAATTGACTAGTTTTGTAAAACTTCATTGTATATCTTGTACCTTTTTATTTATTTTGATCATGATTTCTTTTATCTTGCTTGGATTGTTTTTATTAGATTCTATCTCTTGTGTTATTTCTTGATATTCTTTGTTTATTTCATCGCTTATTGCTAGTGTTTCACTCTCTGTTAGTGGTTGCATATCTGTATTGTTATTTGTCTCAATTCCTTGTATAGAGGTATTCTGGTCATAAATGGTGGATATGTTTTCAGCTAGTATTTTATTAATTGCTGTTTTTTTGTCGATTATTGCTTTGTTTTCTACAATATCTTTTATAGCATCTGCTATCTCTGGATACAATTCTTTTATTTTTATAATATTGTCTTGGATTGTTTTTTGATCTACTACTTTTTTACCGAGTTCTTGATATATTTCATTTATAGGTTTATTTAATCTATCATTCTTGTTGGCAGTTAGTAAAAGATTTTCATAGATGACGCTATTTGCCTCTACTCTTGGGTTTAATTTTATTGTAAAATTTATCAGAGAACCGTCTTTTGCTGTTGTTTGGATATTTATACTGCCTGGAGAAGCTGCTTGTTTTATTTGTTCAGCTAAGGATTCTATCATAGCATCTTGTGTATTTTTCCCTTTTTTTGTTTTTATAATTTGATCTCATATTTTTATATTGTTTTCATCAACTATTTTGATTGTTGTTTCTCCTATTGTTATAGTCTTTATAGCTCCATAGTCCCCAACAAGTTTTTTGAGATTATTTATAGCAACCTCTGATCCATAGAGTTCATGTATGACTTTGAACATATCTAGATCTAATCAAACTTTCATATTTCATTTGTTGTTGTTTTCAAGTGTGTAGCCCTCCGGACTATAGATAAATGATGAAAAATTAAATTTCAATCAAAATCAATTTGGATTGTTTCACTTATCGTCAGATATATCCATTCCTTTTTCTATAGCATTGTGATATTGTTCAGCAGTGTTTTTGTCTATGATTCATGCTTGTTCCATCTTTTTAATTTCATCATACATTTGTTGTTTTATTTCTTTATTTAATCTTGCTCATTCAGTACTGTTGCTTGGTATGTTCTTTTGGATAAACTCAAATTTTCAGAGAAGATGCAGCATATTGGGATATTTGAATAATGCATGGAGTTTGTCAACATGGGTTACTCCCATACAGTCAGCTAGAGATATGAGTTTTTGTAAGGTAGATCCTATTGCTTGTGGGTCTCATTGATTTAATCAATATATATCGTTTGAGAAACCTGTACTATGTACATCACTATGATCGAGCATAGCTACTTTCATGATATCAAAATTTTCTTTTCCAAATATCTCTATGTAGTGATCTGCATTTGCCTCTAAGAATAACCTACTAAATAATGGATGATCTTTAGTTGCCTCAAAGAACATTTTTTTATCATAATTGCCTGCTAGATCCATTTCCTTTATCATTTGCTCAAATGTTTGCATATTGTATCAAATGTCGTGATCAATAATGATCTGTCCTACCATAGCTTTGAGTTTTGCACTTATTTTGGGGTCTAATTCTTGTATTTGATCGATTATTTTTCGTGCTGCAAATACATTTCATTCTATGATGTGCACTATTCCATGGTCTGATCATGACAGGAGTCATTTGTCTGCTATGTTTTGAAAGATGGCTTTACGAATATTTTTTTGAACAATGTCAAATATTTGTTGTTGATTCAGATTTAGTCCTGCTTCCAATGTTGCTATATGTCACAGTGCATATGTTTCTAGTGTTTCTACATTTTTTGCGCTGAGTAGGTCAGAAGATTTTGTAGGAAATGATTGTAGTATTTCCATGATTTGTGTTTTTGCATCAGAACCTTTAAATTCTTGTTCTTTTCAGAGATTTTCTCCAAACACCTCTCTTATTACTTCATCTATATTTATTTCGCTGTTAATATAGGTATTTATATCGCTTTGTGTTATTTCTTTTCCAGGATTTATTTTTTGTAGATGATTTTCTATGATCTTTCTGGTTAGAGGAAGCATGTTGGTTTCAATATTTTTGAGTCACAGTTCTTTAGCATATGTTCTGATACCAACATAATCTTTCATCGTAGATTCTCCATTTAATACTTTATTTATCTGATTGTATGCAGTTTCTAGGCTATTGAGTTTTTTTATTAATGATTTTTTTATATCTGTGTCTGTTTCTGTGTTTATTTGTGCCTGTAATGCTATTTTTTTCTCATTATAGTTTTGGTCTACTTGTGTTTGTATTGTCAATCGATCGACTGTTGCATTGAGATTTGTTATTGTTTCTGTGCTTATCTCTGTGCTTGCTTTGAAGATTATACTTTCTGTGGTAGTATTTAAGGTAAAACTTCCATCTGGATGGTTTGCGATGGTTCATTTTCCGCCTAGAGCAATTTGCATTTGAAATTTTTCTAAAATGTCTGGATCTATATTATGAGGAAATGATGCTTCGTTTATTGGATTTCAGTTTTGATCAGTCACATTGTGGTTTATTTTCATATTGTACTGATTTAGTATATCAATCATGTTGTTGGTCTCAACTGATGCTGTTGATGGTATGTATTCATAGATTTGCGTTGTTATTTTTTGTCAATTTTTTGTTACTATAGGTTTTTCTAGTTTTTGTTCTGCAATTATTTTTCCATGTTCTTGTCTGGTGGTTAATCCTTGTGTTTCTCGATACTGTTGTAACTCTTGTATATTCTTTTGTTTATGATCATAGGTAAATACTTGTTTTACTGTCTGATTGTTGTAATCAAAGACTGTATTCCCTCATCCAATTTTTAATTTTGTGCTTATATTAGCATATCATGGTCAGCTTAAGCAAGACATAACACTCATCAATCATCAGAGTACTGGATGTACTCATTCTCCTACACTTTCCAAACTTTCTTGCCGCATTTCTTGTCCAAACTCTTTGCTAAACTCTTTTCAAAATCCATTGATAGCATTGTGATTGGCTGCAGTATCTCCGTTTCCCATAAATTTATTTATGCCTTGTTGGAATCTTATGAGTCCTGGACTACCTGATTTTGCTATTGCGTTTCCTATTATTTGTCCTGCTTTAATAAACGTCATTGTCGTTATTGTCCCTATCGCAAATTCTTTTCACAACCCAATCAATAAATCCTTTGTACTTAATTGTCCTTTTTTCCATCTTTCTATATCTGTTGGGTCGCTAAATCTTAATGATCCGTCACTATATTGAGGATTAAATTTATTATTTACATATTCATTAAGTATCATTCCTCCTCTTAATCATACCATCCCTCATATAGCTCATATCATGGATACTCATCGTAATGATCCTACAAATTGGCTTCGTAATACTAGCGATCCCCCAGCAGTAAATTTTGCGAGACAGATAGCTGCAACTGCGCCAGCGATTGCTATAATTATTTTTATAGAATCTTTTTGTAGAAAATCCTTAAATGCCTCTCGAGGGTTATTGTTACTGCTCATTTTTGCTATTTCATTTGTTAGTTCTCTTGCTTGTGACGTTTCGTTTTTTACCTCAAAAAACAATATCATTTGATCAAATGTAGCTATCATATTATCTATACCTTGTTCAAATTCGTTTTGGATGCCGCTAGATTGTTTTTTGATTTCTAGTAATTTCTCTTTTTGCTCTTTCCAGCTTCCTACTTGTGTTTCTAAATATCATACTTTTGATGAGAATACTTTTAGTTGCGCTATAGCATCTTTTGCTTGTGTATCGTCAATACCTTTATTCTCTCATTCTTTTTGTAAGAGTGTGGCAAAAAATCACCCTGATTGATATTTTTCGAGAGCTTTATTTAGTGGATCAAGTGCTGTGTTTGCTTGTTCAAAACTTTTTAATGTATTTTGCATATCATAGTCATAGATGTCTAGATTAGCTTTGTGCATTGTGTTTTGTGCTTTTTCTTGATCTTGGGTAGGTATGGTTTTTACTTGTTTTCCATGTATATCTTCTATGATAATATTTCAACTTTTGTCTTTGGATGCATAGGCGAAAGTTATGTTATTGGTTCCACTTAGCGCCGTATTTCAACCAAAAATTGTTCTATTTTCTATAGAATTAGGCATTATTATAATCTTTTTATTTTCTCTTTTAGGAGGAACATCTTCTCGATTACTATTTTTTACATATATGGGTACGCTGTTTGGTGTTAATTGTATTTTGTATAAATTTTTTGGTATTGATGTTTTCTGTGTTCATAATCTATCTGATGGTATTATATGTACATCATTTATAGTGTATTCAAGAGGGAAGTTTTTTTCGTATTCTTCTCCAGTTATTGAGCTTATTACTATTGATTGACTATTATATTGTCCCAGTATATCATTTATACTATCTCGTGTATGTAGTTCTTCTCATTGTTCTTGGTTCTTTTTGATGATGCTTTGGTATTTTGTATAATCAAGAGAATTGTTTATATTATCTTGGGTTAGAAACCATTGTATTTGTTTATCATTAAAATGTTGTTTGAGTTCCAAACATATGAGTGTTAGCATGTTTTCGTCAGGATGTATTTTGTATATATCAAGTTTTTTTTCGATGATCTGATAGCGTAACACTTCATCTTTACGATAGTTTTTTTCGTTGAACATATTTTGCCCGGCAATTGCCTCCTCTTGGTTTAGTTTTTCTATGCTTGTATTGTATTGTACCAGTGTGATTGTTTTTTCTTCTAAGGATTTGCTCAATAGTTTTTTTTGTTCTTCTATTTTTTGTATAGGATCCATGAGTGTGTTTATTTGTTGTTCTATGCCTTTTATGTCTTCTAGCAACTTTTCTTGTTGTTTTATTTGTATTATTATATTGTTGTTTTGTATATTGATTCAGTGTGTTTTGCTTATGTTGGTTTTTATTGCTTGTACTTGACTATTGCAGTAGTCTCACATAGTTTCGTATTTTGTCATCGATTCTTCTATATATATTTTTTCTTTTGGATCATTAGTTTCGACAAAAAACTTTTTATCCATTTTTATGTCTTTGTATTTTTCTTTATTTATCATATTTATTAATAGTGATTCTAGATTTTTTCCTTGTATCTTATTTTCAAATGAGATTCCGGCTCCCCTTATTTTTAGGAAAAAATCTAGAAATTCATTGAATATTTCCTTTTGTATTTCGATATCTGCTACTGTTTGTAGTAAGTTATCTATGTTTGGTATGTTGAGAAGATTTTTCTCGGCTTTTCTTATGTCTATGACTTGTCATCTCGTTGCTAGTTCTTGCTTATATATGTAGAGGTTTGTGAGCTGTTGATTTGGAGTTTGTGCAGCAAGATTGAATAATATTCACGATTCTTGGTTGTTGCCAATTCTTTGTCCGTCTAGTTTTATGCTCTGTCCATACTTTATATTTGCATGGAGTTGGATAGCCATAACTTGATCTTTGTTATAGTAATTAGCATTTCCTTGTATATTTTTTCCTATATTCTTATTTACATCAGTACTTATACTTTGTATCATAGTATCTAATTTACTTATCAGTGCTCTTTTTGTTTCAGTGTTTTCCTGGCTTAGTAGCTTGTTTCGTAGATTTATAATTTTGAGATCGCTTTCATTGTATCCTTCTTGTTGTAGGATCTTTTCTATCTGTTTTGTTAAATTTTCCTTAAGAGTGTTTGTTAACTCATCTGGGTTCTCTTGTATATGATCAACAACTTTCTTAATATTTTCATCTTTATCCAAAAACCCTCCATCTTTCACTGCATCAGCTAGTTCTTCGATGGATATTTCTTGATCTTGGTTTTTGTTTAGATTTTCCAATACCATTTTATTCCAGCTCATCTAAAATATGCTCCAATTCTTCTTCTGGTGTGTGTTCTTTTATTTCCATTTCTTGTATCCTGTGTACTTGTGTAAGTGATTTTTCTAATAATGTTTTCTGTTTGGACTCATTTACTTGCTTGATGGATGCACTTATGACCTTGATTATTCCGTCTATTGTCTTTTCATCAATATCAGCTGTTTCCAATAATGCCAAAATACCATCAGCGAGATCTCGATGTCCTTGTAGTTTTGTTATCACCTTGATGAGTAGTAGTTTTTTATTTTCCATATATTCTGTATCGATAAAATATACTCTTTTAACTATATAGTCTTTTTGTCTTTGTGTCAATTATTATTAAGTACTATTTTTTTTTATAGTTGACATTCTTCAAATAATAGATATTTTGGTCTGCTTGTTTGTATTGATATATCAGTATTTTATGGATAAAATCATTTGTATTTTTATTTATAATATCTATATTGTTTTTGTATACATATTTCAGTTGCAGTAAGAGATAGTAGATTGTGTCTATGATTTCATTATGTTACTGAAAGGTTGTACAAGCCTTTTATTTGTTTATGTGCATTTGTATGTCAGAGATTATCAGTAAGACTAAGCTATTTGTATGAGGTTTAGATTGGAACTTAAGAGGACAAGAATTGAGAGATCACTTCAGTCAGTATGGAGAAGTGGTGTTTGCTAGAGTTATCCTTGATAGAGAAACAAGAAGAAGTAAGGGATTTGGTTTTGTAGAATTTGCCAACCCGGAAGATGCATCTAAAGCACAAACAGCGACTAATGAAACTGAATTATCAGGAAGAACTATAAGAGTAGATTTTGCTAAAGAAGATCCAGAAAAGTTGCAAGCAAGAGCAGAGGAGCAAGAACAAGTAGCAACTGCATCTGTAGAAAATTTAGAAGATGGCTCAGAAGATTTGTAAAATATTAGTTGTTAGATTGGGTGTTTGAATGTGATAGATTTGAATATTTTGATACAGGGTTTCTTATGTGTGGTAAGAACGTACTTTGATGTACGTTTTTACTATTGTTATGCTTTATATGTCTTATCGTAGATTGTTTAATGAAAGAGCAAGAAATACAACAAATAAAACAACTTATAGATAATTATGCTGTGCAATATAAAAAAGTGCCTTTTTTCCAGGACTTGGCAAAACATGCACAATTCGGGGTCTTTTTTCAGTGATTAGATACAAAAAATGCTGCTATTGTTCAATCTATACTCCATGCGTATATTGAAGAAAAGATAGCTTCTTTCTCAACGAAAGGCGGTGAGTTGTTTAGAAGATTTTATGATGTCCATGGTGATATATTTTGGCAATTTAGGCAATTAAATATGGATGAAAAAGCTTCTGAAAATTTATCTTTTCAGAAATTAGGGAAAGATGTTGAACAGATTTTGTTTACTTATGAGTGAATTCTTACGGAAAAAATGCTCAATAGAGTTGATTGACTTGATAAGACATTAGCAGCTTTTTATGATATAGTGTATATGTTTTTCCCATTGTACGGGAGAATACAGTAAATAGAAATATAAAAAAATACTTTCAAAATTTGACAGAAACTTCATCTATCATTATACTATAAACATAACATTTATTTTTTTATGTATGAGGTATGAAATTATGATATAGATGGAGTTTTTTGTTTGTTGTAGGATTGCTGCTCTTTGGTACTAGTTATGCGCAGTATATGCAAGATCAAGTAATCGTGCAATATAAGTCTTCATGATTGGCTTCATTTGCTGCGGATGATTCTGCAGATAAAAAGTTTGTTATTGTTAATTTGGATTGAGAGAGTGTTGAAGATGCGGTGGTAAGGCTTTCTGAAGATCCAGATGTGCTTCATGTACAACCCAATTATATTTATACTATACAGTCTTTTTCTTCTCCTAATGATAGTTTTTTTAATGCACAGTGGTGATTACATAATATCGGCCAAACTTTACCAACTATTTGAGGAGCTTGATTGTCTGGTGCAGATATTTCTTGGTTGGATGCAATGCAGATATGGAGTGGGGTAGACAATCCTTTGGTTACAGGAACAATCGTTGCTGTTATTGATAATGGTGTTTTGTATACACATGAGGATTTGAGTGGTAGAATGTGGAATGGGATAAGCTGTGTTACTAAAGATGGGAATCCTTTATGAAACTGTATTCATGGGTATGACTATTTTAGTAATGATACCAATCCTGCTCCCAATGGTAGCGATTATCATGGAACACATGTAGCTGGTATTATTGGTGCGTCGTTGAATACTGTAGGGGTGGTTTGAGTGAATCCAAATTCTCGTATTATGGCTCTGAGAGCTGGAAGTGGGAATACTCTTACGACACAGTGAGTTATCAATAGTATTGGTTTTGCTCAACAAAATGGTGCTAAGATTATCAATGCTAGTTTTGGATGAAGTGGTAATGATGTTGCATTGGGTAATGCTATTGCTGCGTATTCATGACTATTTATCGCTGCGGCTGGTAATGAGGGGTGGGATCACAATGTTATTTCCGTATATCCTTGTGATTATGCGATAAGTCATGTTATCTGTGTTGGTGCTTCTACACAAAATGAAACATATGCGAGTTTTTCGGATTTTAGTACAAATCATGTTGATGTAGTCGCTCCAGGACAAGCTATCGCTAGTACTAGTGGTTGAAATTCTACATATGGTTATCTTAATGGAACATCTATGGCAACACCTTTTGTGGCTTGACTTGCTTCATTGATATGGACGTATAGACCAGGATTGGATCGTTTGCAGGTAAGGGATATTATTTTTAACACCGTAGATGTTTTTCCTGGATATGCTGGTAAGGTTGGTACTTCATGAAGGATAAATGCGCTTGCTGCTATACAGTATGCTGCGTTGTTGACTATGACCTCTCCTGATCCATTTACTTTTGCTACTATTACTTGAGCACTTCCATTGACTATGTATGAGTCAAATATCGTTACTATATCAGGTATCTCTGCATGAGTATCAGTCGTTGTGTACGATGGATGAGAATATCGTATTAACGGTGATTCCTGGACATCTGTAACGGGCACTATTTATTCATGAGATACTCTTCAAGTAAGAACGATCTCTCCTTGGGAACCATTGCTTACTGATGGGATTTATCTTGCTGTGGGTGCTTATGGAGTTAATTTTCTTGTAGCAACCATGGATTCTGTATTGCATATTGATCAAAGTGTAGAATTTCCTGACTGACGTCATTATAAGTCAACAACATGATTATCTCTTATTTTAGAAGCTGCGAATGGAACCGATTACCGTATCTTTGGTGAAAAATTGCTTACTGAGTATACTGGTACTCTAGTATCAGGGCAGAATACAATTCCTGTAATTCTTGCGGGCACAACATGAATCAGTTATATTGGTGTTGTTTTTGATGATGGGATTACTCCAACGTATTATAGTGATTATATTATCTATGATAATACTCCACCGGTGTTGCAATCGTTTTCACTTTCTCATGGTGCCATACTTTATGGTACGAGTGTCTCTGTTTCTGGAATAGTATCTGATGATTTTGCTTTATGAGATATTACTGGTCTTGATGTAGGGTGTAATTATACTACTGTGGATGTAACCAGTTGTGCATTTAGCGGAACGGTTTGAGTACAATCAGGTGACTTTACTATTCTCCTGTATTTGCATGACAAGGCAGGCAATCTCAATATTGTTCCTATTAGTGTTGTTGTTGATCTCAGTGATAGAACCCCAAATGCATTTACCTTTGCTTCACAAACTTCTGTGGCTCGTTCAACGGCTGTGGAGTCTAATACTATTACTCTTGCTGGTATTGATGTATGAGTTCCTATTAGTGTTGTTGGTGGACAATATAAAGTTAATACTGGAAGCTTTACGTCTACTCCATGAACTACGTTTAGTGGTGATACTGTCCAATTAAAACTTACTTCATCAGCAAATTATAGTACACTTTCTGCTGCTACCGTAACTATCGGTACTCTTACGGCTACTTGGAATGTTACAACACAAAGTGCTCCAGTCAATCCAAGTGGATGAGATTGACCTACTGGTTGATCGTCTTGTAATCCATCATCAGTGGTTAATGGTAGTGTCAATTCGTCTTCTTGTCAGATTACTTGTACTACATGATATAAGCTTACTAACCAACAGTGTTTGTTATCATGAACAGGTACAAAAACTGGAGATATACAATTAGAACATTTTGCTGCTGATGTTACACAGGTAGAAAAAACTATCAATGGAGAAAAGGTATCTTTCTTGGTGCCAACATTCTCACAGCCAAGATTTACTAACTTAAGTACAGTTCTCACAACATGGATAGCACAACAGGCTGGACAAAAAGGAGTGCGTTGATCTACCTTGGATGGAGTAGTCGAATCTTTCAATACTATGATGCAGGCTTTATATACATACGCAGAACTGGGTGACAAAAGTGTTGCTGCTGAGTTGGTAGGTAGTTTTGGTTCTATCGTGCGTACATTGAAAAACGCATCTTCAGTAGCTGGGGTTTCTGCTTGAAAAACACTGTCATCTGCTCCAGTTCCAGCAGACAATCCTACTGAGTTGGATGATGCGATAGCGTTTTTGCATGCTAATGGGTTGACGAGTTTTGGTACGCGCGCAAGTTTCCGTCCCAATGATACTATAACCAGAGAACAGGCGGCTAAATTTGGTGCACAATTTATGGAAAATGTGAGAGGTATCCAACCAAAAATGGATCCTTTATGTAGTTTTAGTGATGTTGATCAGGTGACTAGTACATTGCTTCCTTATGTAAGACAATTGTGTTGGCATGGTATTATATCTGGTGGGAAATTTAGACCGACAGATCTCGTCACAAGAGCTGAGGCTGTTACTTTTGTTGTGAGAGCTTTGTGAGTGTCTGTTGCAACTACTGATCCATGGTATACTGGTTACTTTACTGTAGCTGCATCAGCATGAATTATTTGATCATCGAGTACAGTTAATGCTAACAACACTATCATGAGATGAGATATAGCTGTGATGTTGTATAGAGCTGGACAATAATATAGTGTTATAGTTTGCTTGTAAAAACTTCTCATATCACTATGGTATTGGGAGTTTTTTATATAGGAAGTTTTATGGGATATCCTGGATTCTTCGCTATACTCAGAATGACGATTTATTTTGATCTAATTATGGATGGCGGGGAAATATAGTACGAAAGATTCAGAAAAAAAGTGGCAGGATCGATGGGAACAAGAAAGAATATATGCTTTTGATTTGCATGATACAACTAGACCTGTGTATAGTATTGATACGCCTCCACCGACAGTTTCTGGAAAATTGCATATTGGACATATTTTCTCATACACACAAGCAGAATGTATTGCTAGATATAAAAGGATGACTGGACACAATGTTTTCTATCCTATGGGTTATGATGATAATGGTATTCCTACGGAAATATTGGTTGAGAAGGAGTTGGGGATTAATATTAAGGAGACAGAAAGAAAGGATTTTGTGGCAAAGTGTTTGGAGGTCAATCAAAAATATAGAGATATCTACAAATGACTCTGGCAGTCTCTTGGTATGTCTGTCGATCGAGAGCGTAGTTATGCGACCATTCTTCCTGAAGTACAAGCTATTTCGCAAAAGCATTTTGTTGATCTGTTACAAAAATGAGCTATCTATAAAAAAGAGTTTCCTGCTTTGTGGTGTACTAAAAATCAAACAACTATCGCACAAGCAGAAACAGAAGATCAAGAATTTAATGAGTTTTTCAATGATATACAATTTGATCTCAATGATTTGTCATCGCGAGCGGAGCGTGGCGATCTTGGGGATACTAAGATTGCCGCGTCGTCTGCGACTCCTCGCAACGACGATAGTATACATTTGGTGATAGCAACAACGAGGCCTGAGATGATACCAGCGTGTGTGGCAGTTTTTGTCCATCCAGAAGACGAAAGATATACATCATATGTTGGTCAGACCGCAACGACACCATTTGGTGTGCAAGTCCCTATATTGACTGATGATAAAGTGAAAATGGATAAAGGAACTGGGGCTGTAATGTGTTGTAGTTATGGTGATGATGTTGATATGTACTGGATTAAAAAACATAATTTACCTGAAAAAATCATCATCAATAAATATGGAAAAATACAAAATTCTGGACTTACGGAACTTGATGGATTGAAGGTTGCTGATGCAAGAAATGCTATCATTCCATTGTTGGAACAGAAAGGTGCTCTCCTTAAAAGAGAAGCTATCGTTCAATCAAAAATGATCTCAGAAAGAGGAAAAGTACCTGTGGAAATTATCCCTGTCCCACAATGGTTTGTGCGTATACTTGATGATGTTCCTGCGGTTAAAGAAATGGCTGATGCTATGTCTTGGCATCCGGATCATATGAAAAAAAGATTGTTTGACTGGGTAGATAGATTGCAATGGGATTGGAATATCTCTCGTAATAGAAAATTTGGGATACCAATTCCTGTACGATATAGTAAAAAAACAGGAGAACTTATATTGCCATCGACTGATCAATTTCCTGTTGATCCATTGAGTGATATGCCAAAAATATTGCCCGAATGACATACTGCAGATGATATTTTTGGTGATGAAATGGTTATGGATACTTGGTTTACATCAGGGTTGACACCACATATTAATCAAGAATTTTTGCGTGCTGCTGGATCAAATATTAGTATATTGCCGATGAGTTTGAGACCACAAGCGCATGATATTATCCGTACACGGTTGTTGTATACGACGCTGCAAAACTATCATAAAACAGGGACAGCGCCATTTAAAGATATTATGATGTCTGGTCATGTTTTGGCTGGAAAATGAGAAAAAATTTCTAAATCTAAAGGTAATGCAAAGTTTGAACCTGTGACGTTATTGGATACATTTGGTGCTGATGCAACGAGATATTGGGCGTTGAGTGGACAACTCGGAAAAGATATGGCTTTTGATGAAGAGGCTGTTAAGAGTGGACAGAAACTTGTAACGAAGTTGTGGAATGCAGCCAATTTTGTGACGATGCAACTTGAAGATGCCAATCCATTGTCCTGGATTGCTTCGTCGCAAGCTTCTCGCAATGACGAGCTTGTGTATGGAACAGATCAATGGATATTGTCTAGACTAGATCAGACTATCGAGAAGATGCAGAAGAATTTTGAATCATATGAAATAGGATTGGCCAAGATCCATTTTGAAGAGTTTTTCTGGAAAGATTTTTGTGATACGTATTTGGAGATGGTAAAAACAAGAGTATATCAACCTGAAAGATTTACAAATGGACAAGCGAAAAAGGAATCAGGGCAATACACGCTCTATACAGTAATGTATGCGATTATTAGACTTCTTGCTCCATATATTCCTCATGTTACTGAGGAGATTTATCAAGGATATTTTAAAGAATTTGAAAAACATACGAGTTTGCATATAACACCATTTCCTTCGTCATCCTGAGTGGAGTGAAACGCAACGAAGGATCCAGAAAAGAGTCTCCTGGATTCTTCGCTACACACCAAGGGCAATTCCTCGCTATTGCTCACAGCGCACTCAGAATGACAGTCATTTGATGTTGTACTGCAAGTAGTAGAGCAGGTAAGAAAATATAAGACAGGTCAACAGATTTCTTTGGGTGCTGAGATTGAGAAATTGACTATCACTGCTTCAGTTGAAGAGTTGGCTGTGATTCAATCTGTGGAAGATGATATTATATGAGTTACTAGAGCTCAAGACATTGAATATATTGAAAGCGACTCTTTTGGTGTTATTGTTGTTACAGAATAAGAAATATGAACAACAATTACTTAAAGGATATTTAACATTATAATCTATTTTTTTACTTTTTGTCATTGCTACAAAAAGTAACAAAAAAATCTAGCCGACCAAAACCCGCGAGTTTGGTCGGCAAACTTGAAATCAATGCGATCTTTTCAGCACTTCTTGTTTGGATTGCATTCTATGGATTGACTGCCTCTTTTTCTGTGATTTTTCATTTAGATGGTATTTTTTGTTTTATAGACATTTTTTACATTTTCCTGTCAACTCAAAAACTTGATTGTCGCTATGAAAATTTTCAGGGAGTGGGTGTGTATGATGATGTCCACCTTCGGTCGATAGATTGTGCATTTCTTGCACACAATGACAGTTGGTGCATACTGCATAGTGGTGACAATGTTTTGTGTTTTGTTTCCTGGATCCTTCGCTTTGCTCAGGATGACAACTTGCTGTGCAGGCGATATATCCATCTATTGATCGTATTTTGTGGACAAGTCATAGTTCTTCAAATAGTTGCATGGTTCTATAGACAGTTGCTACATTGATCGTGTTGCTTGTTTGCTTTGCTATGTCATAGGGATTGAGTGGTTTTTTGTTTTTTGCCAAAATATCTATTATTTGCCTACGTTGTGTCGTGAGTTTGTATTTGTGTGTTGTGAGTGTTTGAATAGCTGTGGCAGTAAATGTCATATGTAACATTATTTTTAAATTATTGTTTTTGATATTTTATCTATTCTTTTACTACAAATTTTATCTTTACTTATAAGTATAGCCTTATATTACTTAAATATATATATTTTGCAAGCAACTCTTATTGCAATACTATTGCAATTAGTTATTGTTATAGGTGTTTATTTATGTATGTGTTTTATGAAAAAGAAGATGCCAGTTACGGTTTTGTCATGATTTTTGGGAGCAGGGAAGACGACATTACTCAAACATTTGTTGGAAAATAGAGAAGGGCGTAAACTTGCTGTGATTGTTAATGATATGTCAGAAATCAATATCGATGCATCACTTATTAAGAAAGGTGTCAAGTTTGATCAGACAGAAGAAAAATTGATAGAATTGTCTAATGGTTGTATTTGTTGTACATTGAGATGAGATTTGATTGAATCGGTTAAAAAATTGGCAGAGGAGTGAGAGTATGATGCTATTGTTATAGAATCAACTGGTATATCTGAACCAATTCCAGTTGCACAGACATTTTCTTATCAAGATGAAGAGTCGGGTATTGATCTAGGGCAATATTGTTATATGGATACTATGGTTACAGTCGTGGATGCAGTGCAATTTTTTGATGATTTTGACTCGCGTCAATCATTGCAAGATAGAGATATCGGAACCGATGAGACTGATCACAGGACTATTGCACATTTGATTACTGATCAGATAGAGTTTTGTGATGTATTGATTGTCAATAAGATAGATATGCTGTCTGAGACAGATAAAAAAACCTTGAGATCTATCTTACGTGGGCTACAGCCGACTGCCAAATATATTGAAACAAATTATGGGAAGGTAGATTTTGGTACTATTGTTTCTACGAAGTTGTTTGATTTTGATAAGGCAAGTCAATGAGCTGGTTGGATAAAAGAATATCATCAATGACATGCTGCACATACACCAGAGACAGAAGAATATGGTATTACATCCTTTGTCTATAGAAGACATAAGCCTTTTCATCCAGAAAGACTGTATCACTTGGTACAAATGGGTTTGCCTGGCGTTATTAGGTCTAAGTGATTTTTTTGGTTGGTATCCAATCCGTCGATTGCAGGTAATCGGTCGCAAGCAGGTGGGCATATTGCTATAAGTGCTGCGGGAAGATGGTTGGCTGCATTATCGCAAGAAGAACGCGAAAGTTTTGGCTATTGTGAAGCATGGGAATCAGTCAAACACAATCAGCATGGAGATAGAAAGACTGAGATGGTTATTATAGGGATAGATTATGATAGAGAAACTTTGGAGCAGTTGTTGGATAGTGCCTTGGTTACCGATGAAGAATGGGCACTAAATTTTCATGATTTTGTGGATCCAATTGAGAGATTTATGGTGGGGTAGCTGTCTATTTTTTTGTAGATTGAATCGATCGGGTGAAGATTTTTTCTGTTGTCACTTCAGGTGAGCGTATCTACCAGAAGTATAAAAATTATTTTTTTTTAATAAGCCCTATACTTCTTGCTACGCTCGAAGTGACATATAAAGTGTCTGGATCTGTGCTTACTAACAAACAGTCGCGAGTTTGGTCGGTATGCTTACTTAGTCGAAGTTATCTTTCCAGTGATTCTTGTTTTGATTGTTTATACTAGATTGACTAGACTTTTTTTTTACTCAGAGAATATAAAGTCCATTTATTTTTATAGTGTATTTTTTTCTATGGTATTTTGTGTTGTAATCGCTATGCTGTAGCTATAGTTTTTGTCTTATTATATTTCTCATGCATATTTCTAAGGCTGCTTTTGTTAAAAGTGCTTCATCGTGGACTGAGTGTCCTGAGCAGCTACTTCCAGAATTTGCTTTTATTGGAAGATCGAATGTAGGAAAATCATCCCTGATTAATATGATCGTCCAACGTAATGGTCTTGCTAAGGCATCTCGTACCCCTGGAAAAACGCAATTAATCAATTTCTTTTGTATCAATGATGCATGGTTTTTTGTTGATTTGCCTGGATATGGCTATGCGAAGTCTAAAGTCACTGAGAGGAAAAAATGGATCGATAGGACGCAGGATTACTTCCTTAATAGACCTTGTTTGTTACATGTCTTTGTCTTGATTGATGGGAGTATACCTACGCAAGGGATAGATATTGAGTTTTGTACAACATTGCAAGAAGAAGAGATCCCATTTTCTATTGTTATTACCAAGATGGATAAGGCAACACAACGTGAAATACATCACAATATGGAGTGATTAAAAAAAGAACTACAGATACATTTTCCTACATTGCCGCAGATTTTTTTGTCATCGAGTAAGAAGAATAGGGGAAGAGACAATATTTTGTCATATATAGAAACATTAGCTTCAGGGATGTGTGGGTAAACTATGTAATTATGGGTAATCAATCATATAGTCTTGTATGTCTTTATATTAATTTGTAGAGTTATGCGTTGTTATACAGGTTGGTCTGATGACATAAATTCACTGCAAGTAGTTATGACTTATGCTACTGATCATAAGTATCGTTTTCGTTGTCTTCCTTGATTTCTTCACAAATGATATCTCAATAGATATGTGTTTGATGGTGTTGCTAGAAAAAATTGGAAGGTGAATGAGGTATATATGTGACACCAATATGTAGACTTGTCTAGTAATGGCTACGAATCTCCTATGGAGCAGTTGTATAGACTTTTTGTGGAGTACGGTATAGATGATACTTTTGTGCAATTGAGTACTATTGCCAAATCAAGTGCTGATATGTTTCTTCTTCATAAGTCACTGTACAATACAACATATGATCCGTATCTTATTGCCCGTAAGATTGAAGATTCTATATCCGAGGATATAGCGTTGTATAAATCAAATCCGGATATTTCGTTGGATCGTATTATTTCTGCGGCTACTTATGATTTGCTTTATGGTATGTCAGTATATATAAAGAAAAAGAATTAATTTATTTGTTTGATCATATGTTATATCTCAAAGTTACTGATCTTAAAAAATCATATACAGCAAAAATATTGATCGATGGTGTTGATTGCACGATATCCAAGTGACAGAAGATTGCTCTTGTTGCCAAAAATGGTGCGGGAAAATCGACATTTCTTAAACTTTTGTTGGACGAAGAACATCCTAGTGATGGAACGATAGAGCGAAGAGATGGATTGCGTATTGCATATCTTGCACAGGATAATCGTCTTGATGATACGCAAACAGTGCGTGATGTTCTCTATAATTTTGATGTTGATGTTGATTGGGAGCAGACTGTTGAGTTGGATATTGCAGTTAATAAACTTAATATTATGCCATACTTGGATCAAATAGTTGGATCGTTGTCTGGTGGTGAAAAAAAACGTGTTGCGTTAGCTAAAGTCTTAATGGGGAACCCTGATATACTCATCCTTGATGAACCAACCAATCATCTTGATTTATCGATGATCGAATGGTTGGAACGGTATTTGAAAAAAAGTCATATGACGTTGTTGATGGTGACGCATGATAGATATTTTCTTGAAAGAGTTTGTACGGATATTTTTGAATTGCATAGAGGAAAAATTGTTGCATTTCCGGGAAATTATTCTTATTACTTAGAAAAGAAAGCTGCACGTGAAGAACATGAGCAGCAACAATTGCACAAACTCAAACAAGTCTATAGGCATGAGTTGAGTTGGATGAAGAGAGCTCCAAGTGGAAGACAGACCAAGTCGACAGCCAGAGAGGGTAGGTTTGCAGGGATAGAGGATAGCTACGAAGATAACAAAGATATACTTTTTCATGAACAAGCAAAACTTGTCTTGTCAGTTGAAAAAAGGCAACTTGGAGGTAAAATTATCAATCTTCATAAAATCAAAAAATCATTTGGGGAGAAAAAAATATTGGCAGAATTTTCGCATGAGTTTAGGCATAACGAGCGCATTGGTATTATTGGAAAAAATGGGGTAGGGAAGTCGACTTTTGTTCGTATGCTACTTGGTGAAGAATCAATAGATAGCGGAAAGATGCAGACTGGAGAGACTGTGGTCTTTTGACATTATCAACAGAAAGATATACAATTTCCTGATGATAAGAGGATCTCGGACGTTGTCGATAATCGCAAACTGTTGGAGCAGTTTCTTTTCCCTATCAATCAACATCATGTGCTAGCGAACAATCTTAGTGGTGGTGAAAAAAGAAGATTGCACTTACTTTCTATTCTTGTCAATAACCCTAATTTTCTGATATTGGATGAGCCAACCAATGATTTGGATTTGGTAACGATAGCGGTATTGGAAGAGTTTTTGTTGCAGTATGAAGGATGTTTGTTGGTAGTCTCTCATGATAGATTTTTTATGGATAGGATAACGGATTATTTGTTTGTGTTTGAGGGTGATGGAGTGGTCAATGATTTTTGGGGGACGTATTCGGAGTATAGCAAAGAGAAAGAAGAAACTGCCAAAAAGAAAACTAAAAAAACAGTCGCTATTGAACCTGATGAAGAGACTTCAACAAAGAAAAAATTATCCTATATGGAGAAACGTGAGTTGGATTTGTTGATGAAAGATTTGTTGACGCTGGAGGCGAGAAAAGATGAGATCAATGTGTTATTGGATAATAAGGATATCCATTATGATGATATTAGGAAATTATCGGAGGAATTGGGGAAAATTATTCGCTTGGTTGAACAAAATGAGCATAGGTGGTTTGAGTTGAGTGAGGGGTAAATGTTTTTTAAAAAGCACTCATTAATAGAGTACCTTAGAGAGATAGCTATTATTTTGTTGAGTGTAATCATATAGTATTTCATTCAGTATCTTGTGCTATTGTTATATATCCAAAGTCTCCAATATTTTCTTTTGGTTTGATTATTTTTCATCCATTTTCAGTAATTCTAGACTCTTCTATCTTACAATCTTCGCAGCTAAAATATACTATTGTTCCCATTCATGATGGTTTATATCATTCCATTTTTACTAAAGCTCATGCAGCTCATTGTGCACTATCTTCCCAAGGAAAAGCAAGCATTTCTTCTGTATCGTCAGATAAGTTAATCCGATCTCCTTTCTGAAAAACATTTAGATAAAAAGACTGCGCTCTTGCCATGTCAGCGACATAGATTTCGAATCGTCATACAACATTGTTTTTCATTGCAATATCTTAGATTACATGATAAAATCTATAATTTTTTTGGTGGTAATGGAAAAAACATACTTGTCTTTTGTTTGTATAATTCATACTCAGGGTTTCAATCATATTTCTTCTCCAGCATAGGTACTCAAGAAACATAGAGGATTAAAAACGTTATCATTACAGGGCTGAGGATACCATATATTCAATTCACTGCACTCAATCCAATGATAAATAATGCCCATCGCATAACGACTTCTCCAAAGTAGTTGGGATGTCTAGAATACTTCCGCAATCCTGTATTTAGTATTTTTCACTTATTAGAAGAATCTTTTTTAAATTGGGCTAATTGCCAATCACCGACACTCTCAAAAACAAATCATAATATCCAAAGTGCTACACCTAACCAACCCCATATATGAAGTTCACTCGCAGACGATGCTGACACGAGCATCACTGGAAGTATAATTACTCCCATAAGCAATCACTGCAGTAAATATACCTGCAAATACGATCTTATATAGAAGTTCTTACCTCGATCTTTACGTCGTTGAGCATATCTAAAGTCTTCTTTCTTTTTTCTATTTTTCAAAAATATAGTAACTGCTAATCTTATCCCTCGTATAGCTACCAATCCATACATAACCAATGCTCTCTCTCCTTCACCTCAAACAGAAAAATAATATAAACAAAGTACTATATATCACAATCCTCGTCCGACATCAGCAAAATCATTACGCTTGATGATAAGCGAAACAAGAAACCAGAATGTGGCATACAGAACAATTACTCATAGTGACCCAAGGAGTAGCTGTTCCATGTTACCCTACAAATTTAACGATATAAAATCATGCGAGACTAACTGCTGCGCATAGAATAACTCACCATACAATATCTATATACACTATTTGTATAGGCCAATTTTTCAAGGTAGCTAGATTAGTTAGATCGTAGGTTGCATACGTAAAGAAACCAAACAATCCTCAGAGTAGTAATGCTTGGATATATGAGTCTTTTGCAACCGCAGGATAGATGGCAAATATCATCAGTCCTATAATAAACAATAGATAGAAGATAATAGCTGCTTTCCAATTTATTTCTGGGCTGAGAAAGTCTTTTAAGTATTTTCCATAGATATCTTTGGCTACTACACCCAACCATACAAGATCAATAGCAAAAAATACAACACAAGTAAGCAAATAACTAATAATTACATTTGCATAAGGCATCCTAATTAGATTACGAGAATAAAAGTGAGAAATGGATGATTGTTTTTTCTTGGGCTACTTTCTTGTTTATACGATATTT
>Ga0209702_10002969_pt1 | contig 27933 bp, 9 predicted proteins | sample FRY01_FD_187210 | JGI IMG/M metagenome (GOLD analysis project Ga0209702, IMG submission 187210) | Freshwater microbial communities from Lake Fryxell liftoff mats and glacier meltwater in Antarctica - FRY-01 (SPAdes) (version 2) | ecosystem: Environmental > Aquatic > Freshwater > Ice > Glacier... | reverse complement strand
AAACGCAAGGATGAAGCGTATCTCGATGCGCTCGGCACAACTCGGATTCCTGGGATGCTGGCGGACTTCGATTTCAGTTCGGCTACGATGCGTGCCCGAATCTCAAGGAAATGGCAGACCTTCTGGACGAATCCGTCTGGCGGCGATTGGCACGTCCGGCAAAGTACGACGTGAAAACGACGCTGCGAGTCAAGCGGGATCGCGTGAAAGAAGACATCTTCGTGGCTCGCGAATATCTGAACATCGTGCTGCAGAGCGAAGACGTGGCGGAGTTCGATTACAAGCCGACGCAAAAGTGGATTCAAGATAGTCTCGGTAAGACACTAACGGCACGCCGCAACGCAGCCTACAAAGAGTCGAGGCCCAAAAAATGCGACCATGTACTTTCAGCTGCTTAACGCCGTTTCGTCAGGCCAGCCTGCTGGCATGGAACGATTCACAACCCATCTTTTGGCGAATGGTGGCAGTTCTGAATTTGTAGATCTGGCGTCCGACCACTCGTTCTCGGCCACGAGTGTTCGGAGGCATTTGATGTCGAAGTCGTTGTGCTTCGATCGGTCGTCCCGCCTCACCGCAGCCACGCTGCTGAACTCTCCGCGATGCAGAATTTTCAACCCGATGCACCTCAAGCGAATCGCTCGCGTCGTTCGCCGCTGCGCGTCGCGAAAACCGAAAAACAACGAAAAACAACCTGTCCGGGGTCGCTTGTTTCAGGATTAGTGCAGCGCTTATGCGTAACCCCGGACACTACTATTTTTTGAGGTTTACAGACGGAAAATCCAGCTGCGATCTTCAATTCAAGACTTTCGGATCGCTAATTCACGGACTCAGTGTCTGTCGTCGATGCCTCGCTATGCAGCATCTGCTCTTCCCGAACCAGCGGGCTTTCCCCATCGAAAATTTCAAGATCGCAGTAGGCCATCAGACTTCCTTTTTCGAGATGCACATTCTTGAGTGCGACGGCATACTCGACGCGAGCGCGAAAGTAGCGAATCTCCGCCTCGACAACTCGCCGCTGCGCGTCCAGCAGGCGATCGATATCAACATCAAGGTCGTTGCGTTCCTGCGTTTCGTACGATGCCAGCACGCGAGATGAGGCATCCAGTCGATTCAGTGCGTTCTGGCAGGATTCATAAGCCCGCGCGGCGTCCGCGACCGCGTTACTCAAATCAAGGACGACTTCACGCTCCTGTTCGCGCTGAATGATACGTTCGCGACTCAGCAGAAGTTCGGCATTTGTTATGGCAAGATGTCCTTTGCGATACCCGAGCGCAACATTGTACTCCAGGCCGAGATACCATTCCTGATTGTCCCCGGCAGCCAGAGTTGAGATCGAGGAACTCTGGTCGTAAGCCAGCAGTTCATCTCCAAACCCACGAAAACGATAGCGTCCGACAGTATCCAGTCGCGGGGTGATGAAATTCTTTGACGCCATGAGTTCCATTTGTCGTTTTTTGATCTTCAACTGCTGCTGACGCAATTCCGGGCGACGCGTCATCGCCTCCTGAAGTGATGTGTCCCAGTGAAACAGCACTTCCGCCTGCATTGGTTCTTCCAGAGGCCGGATCAATGAATCATCATTGATTGGCATGCCGATCAGAAAACGCAGGCGTCGTTCCGCGACCTGCACGCCACTGGATCCTCGCAGGGTTCCGCCTGTGCTTCCGTTTCGATTCTGTGTGCCCTGAACGATTCGTCCCGTTAGTGCTTCCAGCACTTCGTCTTTGAATCGATAATACTGCTCGCTGGCGAGCGCGACACGGGCGTCAGATTCCAGGTCGTTGTCGGCTTTCGCTTTTACTCGATTCCACGCTTCCAGCGCACGATTCATCGCGCGAATGCGAGCGTCAAGATCCCTGTAAGCGAAGTAGAGATCCCAGTAGGCGTTTTCCACATTGCTGACGTAGTCTCGCACAGAAATTTCAAAGTCAATTTGAGAAATCTCCTTGTTTGTTCGCGCGATCAGCAACCCGTTGTAGACACCTGGCGTGGCTCCGGGACCAGCAATGCGGTTGAATTCAATCCCGCCGCCCTGCAGCAGTGGCTGCCGAATTTCTCCTTCGACGTAGGTGTTCCACACGCTGGGATACGTATTACTTGGGGCGTTGTTTGAGTCGAAGTTTCCCACTCCGCGCAATGCCAGACGTGAGCCGGTCGCCGTCCGTTTGCTCAGTTCGACAGTATAGTCATCCAATTGTTGCTTCAGATTATTCGTACCCCCGGCGAAGAACGGGTTGTTGAAAGTCTGATCCTTCTTGTTGAAGTAGGATGTTGCCGCCAGCTGCGCGTCAAAGGCACTCAGCGCCGCCTCGGGACTGAACCGAGGATCCGTTTGCCAGACTCCCGGATTGTACCGCGAAGCAACGGTCTCCGGATTCTTCAAAAGTACGCCGCCAAGTTCGCGCAGTACGTTGGAATTCTGCATGGCGATCGTGACCACTTCCGAAAGTGACACATCGCGGTACTGCAAACTCTCCAGCAGGAATTCTTCGCGGACAGTCACGGGCGCGGAGGACAATGACGCAGGATAAATTTCGGCCTGAGGCTGCTCCTTGCGGGTCAAAACTCTTTCAAGTTCTGTCGTGTCGTTCGCGACTGTTTTCTTCCACGGATAATTTGAGACGCAGCCGCTGTTCAGCAGTATCGCGGCCATCAACAGCACGTGCGTTCCTCTGGCCAGACGGCTTCGCAGCCGAGGCAACCGCAGCATCACTCCAGGCGACGCACATAAGAGGAAAATCGAGAACATTCTTGTTCCTTGATTCAGACTCCTGGCCTGTCAAATTGTGGCCCGGAAAGGGCATCGAAGTTTTGACACGGCCTGACAGTAGCTTTCGTCATCTTTGCCGCGCTGCGTTGAGACTGCCATAACTCGCGAGACAGAACTCACCAATTAACTCGTTTTGATCCGTTAACCCGTTCTGATCGGAGTCACTCTGCATTTGGGAGAAGATCTCCCAATCGATATAGTCTTCCCAGTTTTCTCTATAGTCCGTAAGTAGGTCAGCCGTCACGGATTCGGTGGGATCGCTCATAGCGTATTGGACGGGAAGGGCCTATTCTGTGGCGACAGGCAAACATTTTCGGATGCTTTGGATTACAGCACTGTCGTCCCCCCCTCAAATATCCCGCGAACCACGATGAACTCGACGAATCTTCAGCAATTTGAAGCTCAGCTGGAACAGTTCGAGTATGCGTGCAACCACGGTGCGACACTGCCGGATCTGCGGAAGAGTCTGTGTACAGCACTTGGATCGATTGCTGACGTTAAATTCGTCACGACTGCTATCGCCGAACCTGGCGGATTGAGATCGATCGGTTGCGAGTTATCAGAAGCGGACCTCAAAGAACTTGCGGACGCCCTGGAATCGGGAGATCTGCGGCAGTCCCGAGACCGTCCGGTGTTCATTGATTCACGAATGTTGCTGATACGGGAACTTTTTCACGAACACAAGCTGGTTCTGCTGTTCAGCATGGCTCAGGATCCGCAGGAGAATTCTCTGCTTCCGGAAGCAGCCGGAGCATTGGCGGATTGCATGGCCGTCGCGGTCAATCGGGAACTAGCTTTCCGGCTGCATCAGCAGCTTGTTGAGCGTGATCGGGCGGATTCATTTGTCCGCGCGGTGTACCGGGGCGTTACGCCTGAAGAGTGTGCTCACGCGATTGCTGACCACAGTTCCGGAATGCTCAGTAACGGGCGTGTGTCGGTCGTTGCAATGGAGGCTGATCAAGCTCGTGTGATGGCCGTCACGGGAGTCCGAACTGCGGATCGAACAGCGGACACAGTCCAGCGGATCGAACAGTTTGTCGGCCATGCGACCAGGCTACGGCTTACAAACCAGTGGATCGAGTCCGCTGCGTATAACTCTGTTCCTGAAATTTCGCAGCAGCTCTCCTGGTTTGCGATCAACGGCATCCATGCGATCCGTGTTGAGTCGTTGCATTCCGCGACCGAGGATAAATCAGTCGCTCCTCGGGCGTACGTTGTGATTGAACTCTTCGAAGGTCAGCCGGTCCCGCCGGAGAGTCTCTTAGAATTCCTGATGAACAAGTCGGGATCCGCGATCTGCATCTTTCCAAAACTGGAGTCGGTTGCCGTTTCCGGAAAGGTGTTTGGCCTGACGAACCGCAAAGTGATAATCCTTGCGATCCTGGCAATGTGCCTGCTGGCACTTGTCCCGGCCGACTTTGAAGTTGAGGTCAGTGGACAGGTGTTTCCGGTGGAACGTTTTCGAATTTTTGCCCCCGATGACGGGATCGTCGATTCGCTCAAGGTGAATGCGGACGACACCGTGACCTCCGGTCAATTTCTGCTGCGACTGGAAAACGCTGAACGTGAACTGGGGCGTAGGCGATTGTTGGGAGAAATCGAATCCTTGTCCGTCCGCATGCAGGCTGTCCGGGCAACGCGAACGTCAAGTGGGTCATCGAACGGATCCCGAGGTCCGCGTGGTGTCGATCTCAGCAGTGAGGAGCAGCAACTGGAACAGAAGCTGGCTTCGCTGAATGCCGAGCGACTGCTGCTGGATGAGCACATCAGCTCTCTATCACTTCATTCTCCGATCGCCGGTGTCGTTTACCAGCGCCGTCTGAAGGAACGTCTGGAGACGCGTCCGGTGCAGCGCGGGCAGCAGCTTATGGAAATCGTCAACACAACCGGAGACTGGCAGCTGGAACTTCAGATCCCGGAGGATGCCGCAGGCTATGTTCGCGATGCTGCAAGCACTGCCCAGAAAACGAAAGCTGATTCCGCAGAATCCGCATTTAGCCAAACACAGGCGGGTCAGCCGGTCCGATTCTGGCTTAACAGTCAGAAATCGCAAGTGTTTCTGTCGGCACTTGATTCACTGGAAATGTCCGCACATATCGATCAACAGCGACTGACGTGTCTCGCGACGGCTCCGTGTCGCGACATGGATAGCACGCATCTTCGTCCGGGGCAGTCGGTCACGGCTCGCATTGGCTGCGGCCGCCGCGCTTTGGGCTTCGTCTGGTTCCGGGAAGTCATTGAATACCTGCAGAAAAGAAGGTTCGCATGGCTGTAATTACAAATCCAAATCGTTGTGCGCCGATGCATTCGGCGCGTTGTCACAGGGCTCACGTGTCGGCAGCGCATCGTCGGCATGATGTCGTGCCAAAGATGGCTGCAATATCCGGACGCTGCCTGAAGTCTCTTGCAGCATTTCTGATCGTGGTCGGCGCCTTTCCCTCTGCCGGCCAGGCGGATGAAACTGGCCGCGTGATTCTGGTACGGTCAATGACAACCGTGTTGATTCAGCAGGCGGAGATCCCCGCGCGTGATTCCGGAATTCTCACGCTCATTCCTGTGAAGCCCGGCGACAGGGTGAAAGCAGGACAGCTTTTGGGACAGCTGGACGACGAACGTCAATTGCTGAGCGTGAAAGCGGCGCAACTGAATTTGCAGATCGCTCAGTGGAATGCTGACAGCACACTTCCACTGGAAGTGGCCCGCGCTCTGGTTCGCGAAGCCGAGCTGCAGAAATCACGACTGGAAATCGCCGCTGCAATTTCAGCGCAGCTTGCGGAAAGCGATGTCGGAATTCGGCTGGCTCAGAAGATTCGCGAGTCATCGCAGTTTGAACTGGAACGGGCGCGCAAAGCACGCGAAGATTTCAAAGGCAGCATCTCGAATGCGGAATTGAATCGTCTCCAGGTCCTGTTTGACCAGCGCACGCTGGAAATTGAAAAAGCCGAAGAAGATCAGGCCATTACAAGACTGAAACCGGATGCCGACAAGTCCGCAGTCGCAGAGCAGGCCGAAACTCTGCAACGGGCTCGCCTGACGGTGTCAGAAAAAGAACACGAACAACGTATTCTTGGGACGAGTCTCGATGTCGCTCGTAATGAATTGGATGTCGCGAAGCTGCAGTTGGATCGCCGTCGGCTCCTTGCCCCGTTTGATTCAACCATCGTGATCATGAACCGCCAGCCTGGTGAGTGGGTTGAACCTGGCGCGTCCGTATTTCGAGTCATTCAAACGGATCGCCTGCGTGTCGAGGGCTTCATCACGGCGGACGAAGCAAATTCACTGAGACGCGGGATGGACACCAGAATTCTGTTTCCCGGTTCGTCTCTACTCCCGGTTGACGGAGAAATTATGTTCATCAGTCAGGAGATCGACCCCGTCAATCAGCAGGTTCGCATCTGGGCCGACTTTGACAATTCAGAGAGCCTGATCAGACCGGGGCTGGTTGGCAACATGGAAATAGATGTCACTCAGCCGGAACCAGACGCATCCGGGAACACGAGCCCTGTTCCGACGCCGGGAAATTCGAAATGAGTCAGCCTCCACGAACAGGCGTTTCGCAAGTGTCTTCTCCCCCGAGATCGGGGGAGAAGGTGGTCGCAGGTCGGATGAGGGGGTTGACCTGGAGTATTCGTTGTGGGCTTTAATACGAATGAGTTTTTGCCCCCTAACGCGATTCCATGGCGGATGCGATCGGATTTGATTGTGCATCGTCAGGATTCCGGTGCCTGGGTTGTGAAGGATCCAGTCACGCTGAGTTATGTTCGCCTGAGCGATCGAGAAATGGCTGTTCTGAGATTGCTCAACGGGCGACGCTCGGCCGGTCAGATCATGCAGATGCTGACGAACGCCTGGCCCGACAGCGAATTCACCGTCGAAGATCTCTCTGATTTTCTTGGGCAACTGATCACCAGCCAGTTGATAGTATTAACGCAAATTCCCGCACGGGCTGACCATGCGGTCAGGTCGCATCCTACGTTTCAGCGTTGGGGTTCAGCGATTTTCAGCATTCTGCGGCTGCGATTTCGGCTGCTGGATCCCGATCCGCTGCTGAACTCAATCCAGCCTGTGATCGCCGTCCTGTTTTCTCCGGCAGCGCTGATCGGAACTGCCACTGTCGTGATGACAGCTTTGTGTCTGGTGACGTTGAGGTTCGATCAGTTTGTAGCCAATCTTCCCGGTCCCACGGACTTCTTTGGTCCCGGCAATCTTGTTCTTGTTTTCGCGGCTTTCGTTATCGTGAAAATGTTTCACGAAGCGGGACATGCCATCACGGCACGTTACTGCGGCGCAGAATGCCACGAAGCGGGGGTGATGCTGCTGTTGCTGACTCCGATTCTCTACACAAACGTTACTGACGCGTGGATGCTGAACCGCCGAAGCCGACTACTGATTTCTGCAGCCGGAATCATCGTTGAGATTGTGTTGGCGTCAATCGCCGCAGTCGCATGGTTCTTCGCAGCGCCCGGTCTGCTGAAAGCGATCCTGGCAAATGTGATGCTGATTTGCACGTTCGGCACGATCCTGTTCAACGGGAATCCGCTGCTGCGGTATGATGGCTACTTCCTGTTGTCAGACGCCGTCGGTGAGCCGAATCTGGCACAGCGCTCGGCTCACCGCGTACGACAGTTTCTGGAAAACCTGTTATTCGGCAGCGGTTCTCAATCCACACCGTCGCGAGACCGCTTCCTGTTGATTTACGGTTTGTGTTCGGGCCTGTACCGCGTGCTGCTTGCCATAGTAATTCTTTCCATGCTGAAGCATCTGTTTGATCAGTGGAATCTGGGTGTTTTTGGTATTGCCGTGATGCTTGTCGGCGCACTGCCACTGGTTGTGTTTCCGCTGGGATCCTTTGGGACCAGCTTGCTGACGGACTTGTCGATGCGTGATCGTCGACGTTTTCGGTTGCTGCGAGCCACCGTGATCGTCTCCGGTGTGATCGCAATGGCTTTTGTACCACTGCCGCAATCCATAGTTGCGCCAGCAGTGGTCGAACCGTCCGGGGTGCCGGTATTTTCCACGCTGACCGGCGAATTCCTTTCCGCTGTGCGTTACGGTGATCTGGTGGACCGCGGCTCTGCTGTAGCTGTTCTCCGCGATTCCAACATGCAGCGGCAGCGAATTGAATACGAAGGGGCGGTCAAATTTCATGAAGTTCGCGTCCGCGTACTGGAACTGCGACGAGATGACGACACCATCGCTTCTCTGCCGGAATCCCGTGCGCTACTGGAGTCGGCTCGGACGCGACGGGAAGACTTTGACCGGGAACTTCGCCGTCTAACAGTCACCGCTCCTGTCGCCGGTACTTTGCTTCCTCCGCGCGCGCGTTCATATTCCGGTGAGGACAACGCCCTTTCACAGTGGACCGGCTATCCTCTGGATGAACGGAATCGCGGCGCTCTGATTGCCCAGGGAACTCTGCTCGGGCTGCTGCGTGAATCCGCGGAATGTGAACTGCTGGTCCAGATCAATGCTCAGGACGCGGCGTTGTTGCAGGGATCTCAGGTTGCGGAGTTTCAGGCAACCGGGGATTTCGGCGTTACGTGGAGTGGCACCGTAACTCGCGTCGCGCCGCTTTTCGACGAAGATGCTCCCGCAGAACTGATCGTCGCCGGTTTGACGCTTCCGCCCTCGCTCAAAAAGCCGGATCCTTCAGCGCGACAGTGGCAGGCTGCCGTAAAATTGTTTGTGCCGGAAGACTTGAACGGCCCTGTGCTGTACTCAACGGGCTTTGTGCGAGTACAGGTCGAACCAGCCTCGATTGCAAGTCGGCTCTGGCGATACCTGCGGACAACATTCGGCAGTCAGTTCCCGCGGAGCGTGCCCAGCACAATGTAGCCATCTCGCTCCGCTGTTTAGATAAGCCTCGTTCTTTCACCCTCAACAGCCAATGACCGGTGGAATCATCACTCGCCACATGCTGACATGGTCGCGGCATTTGTATCATCACGCTGGCTGACAAGAGTCCGTCACCACGGAGCGTGACGACTCTATTGGCCGGCTGCCCGTCCATGATCAGTCACGATCGTGTGCGATGGGGACGTTCCACAGCGAAATCTCTCCATCGGTACTAGCGGATGCGATTTGGCCCGACTTTGCCACAACGAGCGATGTGATCGGTGCCCGATGCGCCGTTGTTTTGTTCGACGCCATGAACCGGAAAGCCTCGTAGGCCATTGGCGGTGTTCCGGGCAGCGGTTGCTTCCAGTTCCAGAGCACGAGGGCTCCATCATTGCCGCCAGATACCAGATACGGCGAATCGGGAACGAATCCGACTGACGAAATCCCCCCCGCCTGATGCCCTGAGAATCGGCAGGCGATCAGATCACCCGGCTCACCGGAAATCAAATTCACATCTGCAATTGCCGCAACTTCGTCAGCGATTTCCATCGCGGGGACGCGGATCACCCAGCCCATACTCTGCCCCGTATCGACAACCTCACCGACTGCGACGATGTGCTGTCCATCCGGCGAAAATTCCCCTGCATAAAGACTCACCGGAAACTCAGCATCCAATCGGATCTCCCGCCGCGCGGCTCCATCCGCCGAACAAATCGCCAGGACGCCGTCCAGCCCCACGGCCAGCACCGCTGTGCCGTCGGGCGACCATCGACAACAGGACATATGGCGACCCGAAGGATTCATAATCTTGACCTGCTCGGCATAAAGTTTCGTCGAGTGCCAGCGCCAGAGCGCAACGGTGCCGTTCGAAGATGCGGCGGCAAACAGGCACAAATCCGTCGGACAGACGCTCAGTGATGTGATCTGCGATGCCATGCCTTCACGAGTTCTAAACAATGGGCGTCCGAATGTCTCAGTGCCCTCCTGACCGCCAAACACTCGCAGAGAAATTCCACCGGCGACGACAAAGTCCTGATCGCCATCGGAAAGCATACCAACAGCGCTGACGGGAAACGGTCCTCTAAAGTTTGCCAGCTGTTCGTTGCTTTCAAGGTCCCAGAGACTCGCGGTTGTTCCGTCGAAAGTCACAATCAAATTGGCCGCACCGGTTGGTGAGAGTTGTTCAGCAAACTGCGCGTCGGTGCATTTGCCGGGGCCTGCTGAGAAGACTCGAATAATCTTCCATGACTCAGTATCCACGATCTGAACGACTCCGTTAACGCAGACCAGAAGTTTGCGTCCGTCGGGCGACCAGTCGGCGGACGTGATAAAATCTGGCGGGTTTCCGGCAACCGTCGCCAGCTGAACTCGATAACGGGACTCCGGCTCGCCCACGGACCAGACATCAATATGACTGAGTGTCCTGTTCCTGCTCCGATCGGTCTCGACGGAAAGCGTCAAAATCTGGGTCCCATTAGGCGACAATACCATGGACTCAATGGGCGTCTTCCCACGCGGAAAGGCGGACAGTCGTGTCAGTCGGCTGACTGTCTCTGAGTTCCCCGAGACGGTTTCCACGCGCCAGAGTGGCAGTTGTCCATCGAGCCCGGCAGACACAAGTGTGCCGTCCCGCATCCAATACAGCGAGGTGATAATTGTGTTCTTCGTATGTGCCCTCAGAGAAGTTATCAGTTGGCCCGTGACCGCGTCCCAGACGGCGATGAGTCCATCGCGCCCTCCCGTGGCAATTTGTTGATTGTCCGGTGAAACGGAGATTGCAGTCACTTCCGCTTTATGAGCGCCCGCCAGCACCGCGAAAGGTTTCGCGTCCGTCGAACTGAGGAGTGCTTTCAGATTCCAGCAGCTGCACTGACCAGGCTCCGGACCGTCAGCATCCTGCACCGCTGACGTTACAAGAAACTCTCCACTGGGTGACGCCGCGAACGTATTGACAAGACCCAGTCCGACAATGACATGTCGTTGCACTCCGAGACGCAGGGAAGATTGATCCAGGTTCCAGATTCGCAGACTACCATCGAATCCTGAAGTGGCCAGCAGCTTGCCCGATTCGCCGATGATGCTCATCCGGGCAATGTTGAAATCATGCCCCTCATGAAATCGTTCCACAGCAACCCCTGACGCTGTTATCGGTCCTGCGACAGGACGTGATTCCCTCGCATCCCAAATCTCAATCGATCCATCCGCAGCTCCGGCGATCACATGCTGATCGTTTCGCGTGAAGCAGATCGAGCGCACTGATCCCCTTTGAACCGATCGGTCGGCATTCAGTGTGACATCTTCATCCCCGTCTTTTTCATTCCCGTCTTTTTCATCGACTTGTCTCGTCTCCAGAAGGCATGGAATGAGGCCACCACAATTCCAAACGACGGCTCGCTTGACAGCCTTCCCCTCGCTCTCGCTGGCCCCTGCCAGAGGGACGGTGAGATCACGAAAATCGCCCGCCGTCTGGGAGGATCGGCGAAGGCGGGGAGAGGCCTGAGTTCGGACCGTCAAGGGTACATCTGACAGATGAGTGGGATTGTCAGTATCCGGCCGAGCCTCTTCCGTGGTACTGTCAGTATCCGGCCTGACCATCGTGAGCAGATTGTCCCTGGAAATCTCTGCGGCGGCGATGCGAGACCTGGTTGGTCGCTGCAGATTTCGGGTCAAATGAAATGCATCCTTGATCTGCCGCTCGTCGTCGTCGAGCGTTTCGAGATTCCACAGCCGATTGAGTTCATCAGCGCTGCTGGATACGACTCGATTGGCAGTCGCGTCCAGAAAATTGGCCCGCGTCACTCGAGCGCCATGACCACGCAGCCTCTTGTCCAGGACCAGAATCGCGTCTCCGCCGTCCACACGTGACCAGACGCCGATGGTTCGATCGTCCGAAGCTGTCAGGCAATTCATTCCGTTCTGGGACCACTGAATATCATTAACCGGCCGCTCATGTTCTTCAACCAGCCACGAATTGACGCCTTTGGATTCAAGGTCCGCAGGATGCGCGAACGGAAACCGTTTCCCATCGCCCTCCGGGGAATCGTCGGCCTTGAGTATGATAAGGTTTCCGTTGTTGCTGTTGCTGATTACCAGCAGCAAAGCATCCGGTGAGACTGAGATTCTTCGCGGCGGATCGTTCTGCTGGCGATTCATCCGCAGTTGACCAAGACGCTCTGGCCGGGCGGTTGGTTTAGCTTTGAGAAGACGATATGCCAGGATGTCTGTCGATTCACCACCCCGCGATCCGGCGCAAATAAAATCATTCGTTCCAGGAATGAACGCAACGTCGCGAAGCTGAGTCATGAGCCTGAGTTCGGAAACCTGCAGGCCGGTTTGATGCTCACGAATTACAATTTTCCCGGATTCATCGGCACTCAACAGGAAATCTTTGTTCGCGTCAAACGCCTGAATGGCGTCCTCGTGTCCGTCCAGAGGCTTGAGAATCTCGTCCTCCAGATTCCACAGAAATAACTCAGATCCGGACGATATCACGAGCCGTTCATCATCGATAAACCGCAGGACGGTAATTTCATGCTCGAACTTCTGATCTCTCGGCTGGCCCTTGCCCCAGGACAGTAATGGTCCCGGAGACTGCATCAATGTCACAACCCCGGCTGAATCGCCGAACGCAATCATCGCTCCGTTCGGACTAACAGCCTGCGCCTGAATGGGATCGCGTGACTGCCGGGTCCGTTTCAACAGTTGCTCTCGCTGCGCTTCCAGTTCCCCAGTCCGCGTATTGCGGACGTCTGCCGGCAACTGAGGCAGCAGTTCACCGGAAAGCAGTTCGTTGATTTCCCTTAACGCATCCGAGTAATTCTGGTTCAACGCCAAGCCACGAATGGACTGACTCTGAATTTCAACCTGAGCCACTCGGGCGGCAGTTTCGGCCTTTCGCTGCTCCTCAATCGCTCGATTCGCGTCCGCCTTGGCGGTTGCTGCCATCGCAGTGGCCGCAGCGGCCGATTCGCTGGCTGTTCTTGCTTCCGTTTTTGACTTGTCAGCAGAGGCCAGCGCAAGCTCAGATGCCTGCCTTGCGGAATCCGCTTTCTGTTGGGCGATTTTGGCCTCTTCATTTGCGGAATCTGCGGCCGCGATTGCTTCAGCCGCCTCGATCTGCCGAACCGTAACCTCATTGTTTAGGTCGGTAATGATTCCGTTGTCGTAAATCGATTTGGCTCCGAGCGCGACAACGCAGAGCATTGCCGTGAGGGCTGCCCACTTCGCGCCGGAACGAATCCGTCTGGCCCGTGAAAGTCGCTTTGACAACGTCACGAATTCATCGTCGGTCTCCTGAGATGCCACTTGCAGCCCGAGTGCGTAATCACCCCTGAATTCGGCCAGTTGTGCGTACTGCAGTCGCGTCGTGCGCAGCTCAGTACGGGCTACCGGGTTTTGCGGCCATGTTCGCAGAGCTTCCTCGAACAGCGCGGATGCCGTCTGGTAAGTGTTGTAGTCGCGGGGCTTGACTGACTTAGTCTGAACCAGTTCAATCGCCCGCGCACTCAGTCGGCGGCTCTCTTCATGACGTTGATAATTGCGGACGCAGAACTGAAATTCCTGGACGCTGCCAAACCGCTCGTCCGGATCCGTTCGCATCGCCTTGGTTGCGACGTCGATCAGTTCGCCGGTGATCTCTGTCGATCGAATCCTGTTTTCCCGCAGTACGTTGTCGATGGTTTTCCAAACATCACTGCGATCCTTGCCCTGGACTCTTGGAAATTCGTGCGGTGGATCACCGGTAACCACCTCGAACAGGATCGCACCCAGCAGATAAATGTCGCTGCATTCCCCGATGGCCTCAGGCGGGCCTGCCCACAATTCTGGTGACATGTATGCTGGCGTTCCGGCTCCAAAAGAAGCGACCGGCGAGCGAAAGGTTTTTTCCGCCGCGTGTGGCGCCGGCACCGCTAGGCCCCAGTCAAGTACCAGCACTTCGCCGAATTCCCCAAGCATAACATTTTCGGGTTTCAGGTCTCGGTTGATAACCCCGTGATGATGGGCGAACGCGACAGCGTCACAGGCTTTGTGAAGCACGCTGAGATTTTCTTCCAGCGACATTTCCTTAATCAGTTTATTCCATGGAGTGCCGTGGACCTGTTTCATCACATAATACGGCACCCCTTCTTCAGTCTCAGCCAGCTCATGAATCGGGATAATGTTGGGATGGACGAGGTTGGCGGTGACCAGCGCTTCCGAGAGAAACATCTCCCGCTTCTGTCGATCAGACTGCGACATGGCTCTGGCAGATTTTGATCTTCCAACGGTTCCGGAAATTAACGTTCCAGCGCCCTTCAGAGTCTTAATCGCCAACTGTCGGTTGAGCGATTTCTGCCTGGCGACGTAGACAATTCCCATTCCACCTTCAGCCAGCTTTTCGATGACCTCAAAGTCCGAATATTCCGCCGCCTCAGCCTGCCCCATGCCTGAGACAGGACGAACCCGCATCGAGATGAGTTCATCGAGATGAGAGTCGTCGTTCGTCTTCCATATTTGAGATGTGACCCGGCTGTTGGCTGCGGACTGCGAAGATCCACTTCCTGAGCGACTCCCGTCGATGGGTCGCGTCTTTTTCGGAGTCAGAGGATCTGTAGAGTTCAGATTTCTGTTTGCATTCGCTAGCGGATTTCCGGATTCCCCCACAATCGTCGCATCCAGGCCAGAACTCTGTTCATCGAACTTCGTTCCGGAAGAGGAACCATCGGCGGATGAAGACTTCCTGCCGCCCGACGAGCTGACTTTCTGATCAGCCGACGCGCCCTCGGTTAAATCGTCGTCGGCTTCACTCCCCATCACATCGTCGCCGGACGGGACATAGGTGGCGTCGGCGTTAACAGCACTCCCCGCATTCGCTGTTTTCTTCCCTGGGGAATCGGCTTCATCCGCACCCGTTGACTCGCCAATAGATGTCACATCCGCGTCGTATTTGTCATCCGACTGCGGAGCGTCATCGTCTTCCGTCTGCTTGCCTGGAATAAAGGTCGCGTTGACATCGATCGCGACGCCGGAATCATCAGAATCTGGAGAATCAGCATCTTCCTGAGATACGGGTAACACTGTGGCTGCGGTGTCAACGTCTGCCTGATCCGCTTCGTTTGCGTCACCATCGACCGAGGTGCTGGACAGCTTTGCATCATCGTCCATTGGCGACGGTGCGGAAGTATTTGACTTGTCAGTCATGAGAGTAACCTTCAACTTCAACGATCAGCCAATAACCAATTTTCAGTGAAAATCAAAAAGTCGACCACAGCGGAGTCTCACGAGTGCCTGCGAACAAATCGTGCCGCCCGAGTCAGTTTCCTGTCGTCCGCGCCGGATTCACGCAGACGACTGCGAAATCGACTAACCGCCACACTGACGATTGCCCCGGTCGGTGCGGCCAACTGCGACACTGCGGCTGCGGCATCATTCAGCGACCAGGAGGTTTCACTCTCGGCAGTCTCGACAATACTTCTTTCCGCCGCCGCATGTGAAACATCAGACGTTGAATTATCGGAAGGAGAAGTGGAGCCGATCACAGCGTCACTCTTCGGCACGAACAGGGCCTGCGGAGATTCTTCAACGGCAGCGTTATTGTCTTGAACAGGTTGTTCGAATGGCAGATCCTGTAATCGAGGTGGCTCCGACGATTCCGGCAATGTTTCACTCGCCGGCCCCGGTTGTCCACCGGTGATTTCAAATTCCACGATCGGTCGCTCGACCTTCTGTCCGCCGGTCTCCGTGATCAGCCAGATCTCGTAACCGGCCCCGTCCTGAAGTTCCGGGGTTTGCCGCACATACTTTTCGAATGCTTCGCGCGACGAAATCAATTGACTGTTGGCGATTCGCTCAACAACAATCTCAGTCGGGCCGTCGCTTTCATACTGTCGCCGAATCTGAAAATAGACGTCCGTTGAAGAGGCGCTGCCCCCTGCCGCACCCCTGCCGAAATCGGCGACAACCTGCTGAGAATTCCCCGCATTACTTTCGAAGGCTGCGGTGATGGTCGGCCTGTCAGCCGCAAAGCCTGGTTCAGTGTAAAAGAATGCCAGCGGGGCGGTCGTCACTGTCGGAATTCTGAAGGAAGCGATGCCGCCTTCGAATTCATTGTTACCCGTGAGTACGTTGTCAGTCGACGTGATGTCACGACCCGGTACGGCCTGAGTCACCCCAGACTGCTCGATAACGCTGCCCGTGACATTCAATGAAGAATGATGCGAGACCGAAAAATCCACGATGATGGTCGTGCGATTCTGAACCGATTGAAACACGGTAAAATCGAAGGCCGTGTAAACGTGGCCAACGGTGTTCACCTGGCCGCCGCTTCCCACCAGAAATTGCTGGATACGTTCGGAAGAAACAGCGTTGTCAATTCCTGTTCCTGCGGCAGCTGACTGCACTGCGGCGTTGGAGATCACACCGGGTTCATTCACTGGATCCTGCCAGTCGACATCCACGGTAAGGTTTTCCTCGCCAGCCACACCAATCAGCACATTGAAGCCATAGAGGTAAGCGTTGATTCCGTTGAAGGTTGTCGGCACGGCATCCACAGCCAGTGGCAGCGGTTTACTGCTATAAACAAAGAACGCTGTTGAAGGCTGACTAACCGCCGGACGCGGCGCAAAATTTGTCGCAACACCACCGTCGGTACTGAGAGTCACATCCCCGATGAATTTCACTGCAGCATTCTGAATAGAGTTGTTAACGTCGGCGACAATGGACACGTGGTCTCCTGTCACTGCATTCGATCGACCGGGATTCTCATCGGTCGAGATTCGTATCGGTCCGCTGCTGGCGTCGATCGTCACGTTCCCATTCAGCGACTCCAGCAGAATCGATTCGCCGGTTGCTGCGGTAGTGTCTTCGATACCGTTCTTTGACAGAATATCCCGCCGCACGATCAAGTCACGCTCCGCCCTAACAACGATATCACCACCGCCACTCACCACATCCGCGTTCACGATCACGTCGCTTGATCCGCCGCGTGCTTCCAGCAAGACATCACCCGAGCCGTTGGCACTGATCCCCGCAGAATTCGCTCCACCATTGATCGTGATCGTACCGCCTTCCGCCACCAGTTTGATCGGTCCGTTCAGCGAGGTCGTCAGGTCTTCCAGCGACGTGAGTGTGCGACTCTGCGCCACACTCGTCGTGCCGCTGTCGAAGTCCGCACGCACCACGCCGTCAATCGATACTGTCACGGCCGCTGCCGTGTTCACCGTGATCGCACCGCCCGCAGAAATCTCACGCAGATAAATACCGGTGGCCGCAGTTGCCGCGACCGTATCGACATTCAAGTCCAGCGCCTGAGCATTGACCGACGATGTTGTGTTGCCTGCCCCGCCGATGATTGTCCCGGCCCGCAGACTGACAGATGTGGCTGCCGTCGACTGTGTTTCTTCAATATTCACAAAGCCCGCGTTGGCATCTGTGATGCTGCCGCCGGCCTGCAGTGCCACGCGATTGGAGGTCACGTTTGTCAGCGAGATCACGCCCAGTGTGATATTCCCACCGGCGATGCCCAGAAGATCTCCGCCGCCCAGCGTGATCTCCGTGTTGTTTGCTCGGACTGCCGCGTCACCCGCCATCGTCCAGTGGCCGGCCGTGGCTTTGATGAAGACATCACCGGTACCGGTCGTGATATCTCCCGTGGCTGTCTGCGTGATGTTCTGGCCTGCGATCAGTCCGATGTCACCATTCGTGCTCGTGATCAGCGCTGTCTGTGAAATGCTGCTGCTTGCATCGACAAGCACGTCACCATTTGTCGTGGTGAGGACTGCGTCGATGTCCGTGTTCCGGCCCGATCGCACATACACGGTTCCTGCACCACCGGTGGTGAGTGAGGCGTTGAGATCCACATCCCGACCCGCGTTCAGCGTCACATGACCCGTGCCCGACTGGATTGACGCGTTCACGATCACGTCACTGTTGCCGCCGCGTGCTTCCAGCAAGACATCACCAGAGCCGTTGGCACTGATCCCCGCACCATCCGCTCCGCCATTGATCGTGATCGTACCGCCGTCCGCCACCAGTTTGATCGGTCCATTGGTTGTGGTGGTCAGGTCTTCGAGACTCTGGAAGTTGTCCGACAAAAGAGTTACCGTCGAGTCAACGTTTATGCGGTTGACATTGATTTTCCCGCTGGCATCTCCAGTCGTGGCAACTTCGATACTGTTGGTCTCATGAATGTAAATACCATCCGCCGCTCTAGCCGCTACGAAGTTGACAGTAGTGCCGATCGCTTCGCGATTTACGGTCTCCTGCCTGGTGCCCTGTACATCTGACCTGCCGATTGTTCCGAGACGTCCAGAGACGCCACCTGAGTTGGCGTCAGCCACCATTCGCAGGTCGTTGGCGACAACATTTATTGCGACACCGCTGTTGAGAATATCGCGTTCGGCGATGAGGCTCACGTCGCCGCTGCCCGCATCAATCAGGCCCAGCCGAATGTCACTCTCACCGGTCGTCGAAAGACTCACGTTTCCGCCGCCCGTCGTGATCGCGGTGCCAGCGGCCATATCGATCCCGGAGATCGTGTCGGCGGCCCCGTTGGAGGAAAGCACGTAGACGGTGCCCGTGCCCGTCGTCGACAGATTAGCATTGATGTCAACGTCATCGCCGGCGATGATCGTTAGATTTCCCGTCCCACTGGACACTCCCGCATTGAGAATCACATCCCCATTGCTGGCAAGCGTCTGCAGGAGAAAGTTTCCGGTTTCATTTACTTTGGTCGCGGAACCATCGGCCGTCGCTGTGCCGTCGTTCAATATGAGGTTGCCCGCCTGTGACCTCAGCACTATCGAACCGTTGCCGGTTGTGACCAGATCGCTCTGCGTTGCGTCGTTAACTGCGAGAGTCGTGCCATTCGTCTGCACCTTCTGAGTCGTCACCGTTACATCATCGACCGCGAGTCCGTTGCTTTCGAGAATGTTGATCCCCCCGGCACCAGCCCGCGCACTGAGCGTGGTTACAGTGGTTTCAATCGCATTGTGCCCGGCGCCGAGTGTCCCTAGACCGACAGCGGCCTGAATGCGCAGACCCAATGCGATAATGTCGGTGTCGCTGTCACCCGCATCGGCTTCCAGAATCGAGCCTAGGATGCTGATCAGACTGACATTCGCGTTGTTCGCTGTGACTCTGCTGATGGTCACGTCGCTATTGGCTTTCACGCGGATGTCACCATCGACTGTTGAGACCGTCGATGATATATTCATCGTTACCGAGTCTGCGGCAGCTTCAATTATTATCGTGCCAGCACGAGCGGTCTGAATATCGACCAGTGGTCCGATATTGACCGAATTCGCCGCCATCAGCGTGATGTGTCCGCTGGAGCTGAGGATGTCGGCACCGAGTTCAATATTTCGGCCTGATCCATTAGCCATGAGCAGGACATTTCCGCTGCCGGTGGTGATCATTCCATCAACATCAACTGGCCCGTCGGAGGTAGTGGCCAGCACATTGCCTGTGCTCGTGATGATTGTGGAAGCAGCGTGTAGGACAATAGTTGAGCCGGCTGTGAGCCGTACATGACCGTCGCCGGTGTTCTCGGCACTCGTGTCGACAGCGACAGCAGGGGCCAGGTTGATTGTTTCTGCCGTGATCGTCAGATTTCCCGTGTTTCCGACGATCGTGTTTCCCAGCGTGAGGCTGGTGTTCAGGTTGACCGTATCAATTCCGTCATCACCATTAATCGTCAGGGCGGAGCGAAATCCGGCATGGACAGAATTGATGTTGACAATGTCGTTGCCAATGCCCGCGTTAATTGTCAGCCGCGTTTTGGAGTTTGAAAAACTCACGACAGGGCCGAGTGTTGACTGAATGCGGTTGTCAAGCGTTCGAGACGTGATCTGTGGTTTAATCTCATCGCCCATGAACGTCGTCGAAGTCATCGCGACCGTGTCGCCTGATGTCGAAACGATCATTGTTTCAGCGCCACCGCCAATTGTGGAGGCAAACGTGAAGGTTCGCGCGTTTATGCTCAATTCGTCGCGAATTGGCTCAGTGCCGTTAAACGCAATGACCGTGGACAGCAATCCGTCTGTGAGCGTGATCGTTCCGGAATGACGCTCGATCAGGTCGTCGTTGCCGAAGACATAGTCCGCTGAATCGAGAATAGCCTGGTCAGTTGCCGACGTGAGCAGGACTAGCGTGTCTCCGCCCGTAAGGACGTCGCTGTCCAGGGCGTTGCCGTTGGAGTGCTGCGTGTCGCCGTTGAACGAGATGCCATTCACCAGGCTGAACAGACCGCCCTGCGCCGCCGTGGGCTGGATAATAATGAAGACATCGTCGCCGCCGTAACCATCGAATGTGAACGACGTGATATCGACGAAGCTGAACGATCCGACGAACTCGGGCGACACCCCGGTCACGTTCCGTGTGAACGTAAAGAATCCGTCGTTGTTACTCGTGAAAGTCAAAACCACGAGGTCATCGTAATCCGTCCCGGCAACAAGAATGTCTTCCGCGCCGAACGCAACCGGGTCTTCCTGATTGGCTCCGATGTGCGGAATCAGAGTTGCGATGTCTGCCTGAAACTCGGTCGATTCAAACGCGGCAGAAGAACCCCATCGCAGGCGGTAAAATTCCGCGAGCGTCGTCCCGGTGTAAGGAACGTTTGCATCATCTCCTTCGAAGAATGGATTGGCCGTTGGGCCTGTGAGATTGCTGGGATTGAGCGTCTGATTTGAATCAGCGTATTCGCCGGCGACATCGTTAAAGAAGACGTTGTTCAGGACAATAGCCGTGGCTGGCGTCACAACGCTGTAACCGGAGACCGGCGGCTGTGGCGGAAGTTGCTGCAGGTACAAGACGATGCTCGTGCCGCTGTCGCCGAGGTATGTATTATCGACTGTCGGTGCGGAATCAAACTTCCAGTTGGCAACCAGATCCCCATGAGCAGAAGCACCATCGATTCGTACTGTGTCGAGTTCCAATTGTGTCAGAACATCATTGTACCATGCCACATCGTCCATCATGCCATCGAAGAACTGCCCGGGACTTCCAGGATCGTAGCCCATGTGCATGATGCCGTTGGCAGTGTCAACTACCGCAGCCCAGTTGAGATCAGTGGGTTTGAAATTGTTAAGATACGACGATTCCGCACCGTCCAGATAGATCTTCAGTTGGCTTGTTGCAAAGTCCCATGTGTACTGAATATTGTGCCAGCCATCTCCACTGTTCAGTGTCGCAGCGTCGCCACCTGAGCGGATTACAAAGTCGCCACCGGCAGTGGTTGTTCGGCCATAAATCTGGCCGCTGCCGTTCGTGCGATATTGAAACTCAAACCCGGCATTTCCCGGCCCCTCGAAGAACTGATTCGAGGTTCCGGTGTTGTCGAAATTGACCCAGAAATTGAGCGTTCCTTTGTTTCCAACATCGAATGTCGGATCCTGAAAGGTCGCAAGATCATCGACTCCGTCGAACTCCAGCGCGCCGCCGAAATGCCCTTGCCCCGCCCTGAATTCGGGACCGAAAGGCACAATCCCTTCGGTGGTCAAGTACAGCTCAATGTTGTTCTCGCCATCAATTGCGATGTCACCTGAAGTCTGATCAAGATTCCAGTCGGCAATCAGCCGTGGATCCCCCACAAAATTACTCACACCGCTCGCCCAGATGGACATGATCTCTGTGGGGAGCAACGCTTGGTCGAAGATGCCGATGTCGTCCATCCTGCCTTGGTAAATCCGATCAGGATTGGCGGGGTCCGATCCTACGCGAATCAACTGATTTGCGGTATTCGCAGGCGTCGCCCACGATGAGCTTGCCGGTGTGTAGGGACTTAGGTAAGAGGCTTCAGTGCCATTGATGTAGATCGCGGTTGACTGCGTGGAGAAATCCCAACTGACTGCCACGTGAGTCCACGTATTCGCCACGAATGAGTTTAGGGCGGAATAAGTCAGCGAGCTACCTTCGCTGCTGTCAGGATAAAAGTAGATTGCTCCATTGCGTAAAGTGACTTCTACGCCACCACCATTGAATAGCGCATGGCGTTGGCTGCCGACATCGGCTGGGTTGATCCAGAATGCGATCGTACCCGCAGATCCGATATCGACCAGTAGACTTTTGAATACACCGAAGTCGTCGGAACCATCAAACTCCAGTGCCCCGCCAAACATGCCGCCGGTCGTCGGTCGCCAGAGCGGATCGGTTGTTCCTGGCTGCGGACCTGCATACGCGAAGTTGTTGAATATGTTGTCCTGGATCAGGATCTTGTCGGCGTTGTTCGTGAAAGAAGGCGTGACGTAGATGCCGGCCGGTTGAGCGTAGACGCCGTTTTTGTTTGTTACGTTGGAATCATTCCAGTCGAACGTGTTGTGCTGAATGCTGAGTCCTGCTGAGGTCAGTCCCTGATTTGTGATCGTGACGGTGTAGTTCTGGTTACCACCTGACTGGAAATCCAAAACGTCGAGACCGTTGCCAAAATAGTTGAACGAGATCTCACCGCTAAAGGCGAAGTTGTTGGGTGTCCCTGCACTGTCCTGCGGTCCGATAGCGATCGGTCCCCAGCGGAAGTGATCTTCGCGGAATTCGTTCCGAGTGATCAGGAAGTTCTGACCGCTGCCCGCGTCGCCGTCGCGAATGACGCCCCGACCCCAACGTCCCTCAAAGATAGAATCGGATACTTCGAGCTCGCCGGCTCCATTGGTCGATGTACCTTCGAACACAACGGCGCTGCGATATCCTTCTCCTGTGGCGTTGCTGCCGAACAACACTCTTGAAATCGTTGTGTGATCAGCAGTCGTAATGACAACATAGCCTTTATAATCGACTGCGGAATTCGCCACCGTTGTACTGTGAACCTGCCAGCCCAGCTTTGCGTCGCTGATCGTCACGTTGTCGGCCGAGATTCGGATGGCTTCGTCAAAGTTGCCTGTCGGGGCACCTGACTTGAGAATGTTTGTCAGGCCCATTCCCTGTCCGTCTATCGTTACGGAACGGTTCACCGCCAGCGTGCCTGTGTGGTAATAGGTGCCCTGATTGACATGAATGACGCCGTTGACATCAACACTGGCGATCCCTTCAGCGACTGTGGCAAAGCCGTCGATACCGTAGACACCGGGTTGATTGCCAGGCGTAATGAAATCTACGTCTGCGATAAAGGTTCCAGGTACAGGTCCGACAAAGCTGTTGGAGACGAAGACATTACCGAGCACCGTCGGACGACCGATCAGCACAACGTCGTTGCCGTCTCCCCCGCTGTAGAAGATCCTGAAGATGTTGCCGTTCAGGTTTAGCAGATCGCCGCTCGCCAGTGTTCCACCGTTAAGGTCGGTCGCACCGATGACTGACCCAAACGTGCCGCTGACTGGGTCAGCATTGCCGTCGTTGTCAATAATGACGTAAACGTCGCGCGCATTGATAGCCGTCGATCCGAGATCCAACAAGTTGAGCTTCGCGGTTCCGCCGATTGTCACCGAACCTGTAACCTGCACCTGATCGTAATCAGTCCCGGCGACGGCACCTGGCGGTGTGACGAGTGGATTGTTTCCGTTGCGATCGTCAATCTCAACAGTCAATGTGCTGCCACCTGCGAGGTTGAGATTTCCGGTGGCGATAATTCCAGGGCTGTTGCCTGGTGAGAGAGTGCCTGTCGAGTTGATCGTCACGGGGCCTGTGATATTGAGGCCGCCGCCTAGCGTGGCATTGGTGGACACTGTGACCGCATTATTGATCGTTCCAGTGCCGTTGAGGCGAGTGCCAGTGCCGGAGACTGCAACCGTCGATGAGGACGTCAAATCGGCGTCGATTGTTCCATCAAGCTGCAGAGTGCCACCGCTGATGGTTGTCGTTCCAGTAAAAGTCTGCGAGCCCGAGAGGATCAAAGTTCCAGAGCCAGATTTTGCCAGAGCAACGGTGCCGTCTGTGCCGATGCCGTCACCATTTCGCAAAACGCCGCTGAATGCGTTCACCGCCGCGTTGCTGACGGTCAATGTCGATGTATTGGCAGCACCAGATTCATTTTCAACGATCCCGCCGCCGGCCAGTCCACCGATCGTTTCACTGAACCCCTTCATCTGAAAGCTCGCTCCGTTGGCGATTGCAAGAGTTGTCGCGTCGTTGATCCGATTTGCTGCAGGCAGAGTAAAATTTCCACTGGTCAGGGAAACCGTGCCAGTGCCCGCGTTAAGTCCGGTAGTTCCGATCGCCACGGTGTTGGCTTCGCTCAGATATTGGTCTGCGTTTGCTGTTGATGAATTGGCGGTCAGCGTAGTGGCGTCGAACTTCAGTGCCAGGTTACTGTCACCAATTGTTCCTGAAACAGTCACCAGATTAAGAGTCGTGGCGGAAATGAGCGAAGAAGTTGACGCGGAAAGAATATCACTGCCCGCAGTCGTTCCGTTATTTGTGAGAGTGACGACACTCGCCGAAGTAATGCTGGCAATTGTCAAATCACCGCTGTCGCGATTCGTCAGTCCGGCACCAGTGGAGATGACCAACGTGACGTTGCCCGCGCCTGCCAGAATTGTCGTCCCGCTGGCCATCGTGATTGAGGCCGCGCCGGGATCTCGATTCGCATTTACGACACCTTTCGCAACGGTCTCGTTGGCGGTGATGCTCAACGCCGCGTCGTCAGTCGTGATATTTGCGTTGATAATCACACTTCGCCCGGCCTGCAAAGTCAGCGCACCTCCCGCGCCAGTGGGGCGATTTGTAACGATGCTCTCATTGATCGTGATATCGTTACTGGCCTGCAACACGACTGCCGTACCGTTGTTAGTGACCGCCGTGATCCAGTCAGCGTCGAAAGTCGCGCTTGAACCTGGATTTTCGTTGAACGCATCGTTTGCTGTACGCACGTCGGGTGGTGCAGTGTCGGCGATTGTGATGTTCTTCGGATCCAGCAACAGGGTTCCTCCGCCCAGATCTCCCGTGAGATCGACCCTGCCCGCGAACCGAAGCAACTCCTTGCCTGAAACTTCCGCGAATCCTCCATATCCGTCCGTTGCCCCCCGTGCCGACAACACGCCGAAGAATTCGGTCGCCTTGTCCGACCAGATGATGATTCGGCCGCCGCTACCGGTTGAGATAGCATCGGCCGAAATTCCTGCATCGGATCCGACGAAGCTCTGCGCCGCGTTGTGGATCGCAACATTCGCCCCCTGGAAATCTCCGCCGATCAGCACTGTTCCGCCACCAGCGTCGCCCGACGCATTAATGATGGATCCGTCGAGCAGAGCGACCCGCGCGCCGAGCAGATGAACGGTTCCGCCAATCTCTCCAGATCTCAGACCTGAGACATCGATCGTGCCGGACGCAAACAGATCGCCATGTGGTCCGGCATCGATCAGAACATTGCCGCCTTCGGCATGAATTGTCGCATCGGAGGACATCGTCAGCTGCTCGTGCGCAAACAGTCCAATGCTTCCGTGATCGGCGTGAATATGTGCGCCGTGACCGATGGTGATATCCGTTTCCGCAGTCAACGTGATGTCGGCGTGGTGGTCTGCAAACACGTGCGAGCCGCTGGCCAGGTGAATTGCCCCGCCGCTGCTCAGATGAATGTCAGCGGCGCTGATGATGTGTGCCACTGACATGTCGTCGAATTCGCTGATCGAAATTCCGCCGGACCTCGACGACGCCGTGAGGCTTCCGAAGTGGTACGTGTCATCGAGTTCGATCGATTCGGCATCGAAGCTCGCCAGATCGTTCACGTGCAGAACAGCGGTGCCGTCGTCGCTGATGATTCCTGCGGAAGTTAGCGTCAAACTGTCGGCCGTGCTGCGACCGCTGAGCACCGTATCGTCAGCCTCAGAGATCGACACTGATCCGGTGGCATGAAAGCTTAACGAGCCGAATTGAATCGAATCGGAAACATTGTCGCCCAGAACGATTGTGCTCCCCACAATTTGCGCGTGGCCGCCGACAGAGATTGTCGCCCCCGCGGTGTCAGTGATCGCGTCAGCCGCCGTCAGTATGAAATCGTGATGAATATCCAGCGAATGGATCGAAACATCGTCGCGGTCGAAAAGATCCAGACTCTCTGCGAAAATCGCCAGATGATCGAAGTCATTGGCTGTGGAATCCAGAACGACTGAGCCTGCGCCAAGAATCGCCAGTTGACCCACGGCGATGCCGCCAATCGAATCGGTCACGGACAATGGTGTCAGACCACCGGACGCCGAAGAAGTGGCGTCAATTTTCAGTTCCTGCAGAGTTGTGGCGTTGAATGTCAGCAACTTTCCGTCGGGCGAGAGTTGAAACCCAGGGTCGCCGGAATGGGACCGGTCCCAATGTCCGTTAGTCAGGGCAAACTGAAACTGCCCCTCAAGCGAATCAAATTCGACGTTGAGCGAATCGCCGCCGTCAAAGCCGTCCAGTGTCAGCGCTCCGAGTGTGGCCCCAAAGCTGGCATCTGGCAACCGCCGATCTTCCAGTCGCACAACATGCAGTTTACGACGCCGAAGCTTGCGTTGTTGAGCCAGCCACTGCGACAGTTTCCTCCGAAGTGTTTCGATCGTTTTCTTCATTCCGCCGCCTGTGTTGTTTCGATCTGAGTCATTTCGAGAAAAATGCCGGCCTGCTACTGCCTCTCCATCAAGTGGATATCATCACATTACCTACCCAGAAGTAGCAACAATCACATCGCACTTCTTTAGGGATAAACAGGGGTTTGCTCAGGCTTAGTCCAAAAATCTACATTATGGGCCGACTATTTACATCCCACCCCTTTGTATAGTTCCGTCTTTACCACCAGGCCGGGACTCGATTCTGTGACCCAGAGGAATTTATCCAGTTGGCGAAAAAAAACAGAAAATCGGGGCTGTGCTGTTTCTAGCCGTAACTCAGATGAATCCGGCATTCCCGTTTTTTACTGATGTGACGGTTTCCCGCGTCGTTACTGACAGTCTCAGGAAACCATTTGGAAGGACCCGATATTCTTTGTCATAGGACTTCGTTCGCCCGGCTCTTCAATGTGAGGTTTTCCATGGTTGCGGGATTTTGGTCAGTTGTTTCGCAACTTGCTGCAGCAATCTGCATGATTCAGATTTCCAGTCCGACTGCGCTGACGGACGAAACGACGGGTACCAATGAGCCTGAATACGCATTCACGCAGGATGTCTCATCAAACAGACGAGTGGCTGATCAGAAGCTTCCTTATTTTTCGATTGAAACGAATGCACTTGTACCAAGTTACCGAGTGAGTCAAGCCCCTGACATGGGAGTCATATCAAATGCTCAGGCTGATTCCCCGAGGCATCAACATGACGAGAAATTTTCGGACTTTGGAAATACGAGAGACGCCAAAAGAGCAATCGCAGATGATGAGACAATGACCGAGAGGGAAGTGTTCAAATCTCTGGATTACGCGATGCTGACAACTCAATACACGTTTTCGCCGGATGCAGATTTGCCATTTGTGATGTTCTGCCAGAACGGCGAACAAACTTCGGAAGTTCACTTTGCAAGTCACACGCAGGAGTTGTCTGAAGATATTGCAGTCATGCCGCAAGACACAGACGTGGCTGAGCACCCATATGCCGAACCAGACGTAAGTCAATCGCTTCAGGACATCATCAATCGTCCCATGTCGGGCATTCGACTTGGCGCGGCGCGGGTGCCGGTTACCGCGCACGGGGAATCGCTAAAGACGCCATTGGGAATGGGTGAGCACCAGAACGCACGCATCATCGTAAACCACTACATCGCAAACCCCTGGACGATTGCTCGTCCGCCGAACTTTACGTACCCGATCAAATACCAGCCCTTATACTTTGAAGATCCAAATCTGGAACGCTGTGGGGCCACATACGGATGTCTCACTGAATTCAGTTCTATCGCACACATGGGGATGCGCATCCCCTTATTGCCGTACCTGATGTCATCCAACTCACCGCATGAATGTGTTCGAGCACTGCCGGACTGCCCGACCTGCTGCCGTTTTGGAATGGATGCGTATGTTCCACCACCAACGGCAAAAGCAACGGCTATCGAAGCTGCGGCGATCGTTGGATTCATCTTTTTGATTCCATAACGGATGCCGGTTATTTCGCGCAAATTAAGACCCATCTCGCTGAACTCAATCGGGCTTGACGCTCAGGGAGGCTTCTGGCGTTGATTTTGCTTTGGTTTCATTCAGTTGGCGAACTGCATGAGGATGTGGCGTATGATGGTTCGACGACGTCGCAATTTGTAGCGAGCTTTATTCCACGTACCGAAGCTCGCGGCTGCAGCGTTCCAGATGATTTTTTGTGCGGACCTTGCTGCGAGTTGATTGAGGGCTTTCCAGGCCTTAACCAAGTAACCTCCTATCGGACCAAAGAGGAAGAAACACCCGGAATCCCTTGTGTGGATGGCGTATTGATGAATGTCAAAAGCATCAACAGCAATCATCACGGAGGGATTTC
>Ga0209702_10002965_pt1 | contig 27975 bp, 37 predicted proteins | sample FRY01_FD_187210 | JGI IMG/M metagenome (GOLD analysis project Ga0209702, IMG submission 187210) | Freshwater microbial communities from Lake Fryxell liftoff mats and glacier meltwater in Antarctica - FRY-01 (SPAdes) (version 2) | ecosystem: Environmental > Aquatic > Freshwater > Ice > Glacier... | reverse complement strand
AAAGTTTTGATGTTGTCTTAGGGTCGGTATTAAATTGAAGAATTACTAATTTTATTTTTAAATCAAAGTTTTTGATGTTGTTTTAGGGTTGGTATTAAATTAAAGAATTAAAGAATTATTAATTTTATTTTTTAAATCAATGTTTTTGATTCGTATTGTAGACTTGAATTATATTTTTGTTAAAAGTAGGTAGCTCAACTGACAATGTGGCTTCATTGATAATGGCGAATTTTAAATCTTTAGACGAAAGTTGTAGGTAATTTTATTGAAAAAATGTTTTTGTTTGAAGAAAGACTTTTTTAAATTTTAAAAGTTGTTACATGCCAACATAGAAAAGGTAACAAAATTTAGTGTAAGTTTTTAAAAGACCCGATATTAAATCGGCGGTACAGTTTTGTCAAAAGTGGTTAGCTCAATTAGTAGAGCGTTCTTTTTCTAAAGAAAAGATAATGGTTCAAGTCCATTACCACTTAGGTATTATATTTATATAAAAATTTTATGGGAGTAACAAACGAAAAATCAGTAGTAAGTTTGGCTACAAAAAAGGTATCTAAATCTATTATTAAACATTCTTTTAGAGATAATTACGATTTGTTATTTCAATTCACAGAACATAAAGTTCTTGTTGGTATTCTCGAAGGGGTGGTTTGGGGTCTAGCTAAGCATTCGAGATCAAAAGGCGTAGAATACTCGGCTTTACAGGCAGAACTAAAAAAGCGAGATTCTTTAACAAACCTAATCATCAAAAGGCTTAAGTTAAAAAGAAAAAATGCTACTATTGTTAAAGATCTTGAAATGTTTTTCAAGGATTACGAAAGTTTGCATTTTTTATTAGCAGAAATTGAATCTGGGCTTTCTAAAGTTATTTTAACAGGCTTAAAGACTAAAGTTTTCGATGAAAAAGACAGCGAAGATTTTTTCAAATATCAAAAGTTGTTGCATGCCAATATTGAAAACTTAACAAAATCTAGTTTAAATCTCGAAAAATTTGGTACTTATTTTGGAAATCGTTGGTATAGTGCGGTATTAGATTAAAACTATAATTTGTATGCGTAGGCTTAAATTATAGTTTTGTTAAAGTGATTAGCTCAATTGGTAGAGCATTTCTCTTACAAGGAAAAAGCTAATGGTTCAAGTCCGTTATCACTTAAGCGTTATTTTGAGTTTTGTGAGATCATATATGACCCTTATTTGTATTCATGCTGCAAAAAGAATTTAGTAAAAAATTTAGATTTAGTATTAAATTAGCGACATAGTTTAGTGGTAGAACATCGGGATCATAATTCGTATGCGTAGGTTCGAATCCTACTTTCGCTAAGAGAAATTATTTGAGGGTTGTTTAAGAATTGTTTTTTATTAAAATTTTTGAAACTATGAAACAAAAAATACGTCCGCTTTCGCCTCATCTTATGGTTTATAGACCTCAGTTAACTTCTGTATTATCAATCTTTCATAGAATAACCGGTTCAATTCTTGGCTTATCAATTTTTTTAAGTTTGATATTGTTTTATTTTAATATTTTTTTCTGTGGATCTTCACACCAGTATTGTTTTCTTTTTGATTCTTTTTCTTTATTTTCGTCATTTATTATAGTTGTTAGCTATTTTGTTTTGTTTGGAATATCTTTTCATATAATGAATGGCATAAGACATTTGTCTTGGGATTTGGCTTTTGGGCTTGAAATAAAAAGTTTATATGTTACAGGTGGAATTGTTTTATGTTTGGTTTTAGTTATAGTAGTAATTAGCATATCAGTATAAAATTTCTAAAAATGCTTAATAGTTTTCTTAAAATATTTACTAAAGGGTTTCTTCATTGGTTTACGCAAAGGGTTTCAGCCATTTTTTTGATTATGTCAATAATATTTTTAAGTTTATCAAATAATCTTGTTTTAGGTTTGTTTGTATTTTTATTAATAATAATTCATTTCGAAGCAGGCATTCACGCGATAGTTAGCGATTATATGCATAATTTACAATCAAAATTAATTTTAAATGTAATAATTGATTTATTAATAATAAGTTTTTTAAAAAGTATATTTATAATTTTTATTTATAGTTAAATTAATTAGTTACAGCCCATTGGATACAAAATAAAATTTTATAGTATGACGAATAAGTATTTTGATAAGAGTATACAAACTCTTTTTTTAACAGAGCTTTTCAGAGGTATGTGGATGACTTTACAATATTTTTTCAGAAGAAAGGTAACGTTGAATTATCCTTTCGAAAAAGGAGCTTTGAGTCCCCGGTTTCGTGGAGAGCATGTTCTTAGACGATATCCTTCGGGAGAAGAACGATGTATTGCTTGTAAGTTATGCGAAGCAGTTTGTCCTGCTCAAGCAATCACTATTGAAGCCGAAGCACGCAGTGACGGTAGCAGACGAACTACTCGGTACGATATTGATATGACTAAATGTATTTTTTGTGGGTTTTGTCAAGAAGCTTGTCCTGTAGACGCAATCGTAGAAGGTCCAAATTTTGAATATGCTGCTGAGACTCATGAAGAATTGATTTATAATAAAGAAAAGCTCTTAAAAAATGGTGATCGTTGGGAATGGGAAATCAGAGAAAATCTAGCTTCTGAATCTCTGTATCGATAGTAAATAAAAAATGAATTATGAGTTTTGATATTTTCTTATTTTATTTGTTTGCGATATTAGCTCTGACGTCGGGTTTTTGTACAATCGTATCAAAAAATCCTATTCATTCGGTACTCTTTCTAGTTTTCGTCTTTTTTAATACTGCTGGCTTATTGATTCTTTTAGAGGTTGAATTCTTAGCAATGTTATTTTTGATAGTTTACGTTGGAGCGGTTGCTGTTTTATTCTTATTTGTTATGATGATGTTAAATGTTAAAATTTCTGAATCAAGTAGTTCTATTTATCGTTATCTTCCAATTGGATTATTTTTAAGTGTTTTATTTTCATTCGAAATTTATTTAATTGTTGAAGGAGATCTGAATTCAATAGACGTCTTCGAGTTTAACAAGTTTGAATATAGTATCTTCCAGACTGAATTTCTAGTTAATATTTCTTGGATCGATTCCGTTATATTGCCAACAAATGTTGACGTTATTGGTAGTGTATTATTTACTTATTATTCATTTTTTCTTATTATGGCAAGTATAATATTGCTAGTGGCTATGATTGGCGCTATTACGCTTACGTTACATAGAAGAAGTGACATAAGAAGACAAAACATTTTTAAACAATTACAACGAGATTTTGAAGGTGCTACTAATCTCGTTAATAAAAAAATTTAAATTTATGACAGTTTTTTTAATTATTTTAAACGTAGTGTTAAAAAGTTTAGCCTTAATTATTCCTTTATTAGTAGCAGTAGCTTATTTGACTCTTCTTGAAAGAAAAGTCATGGCAAGTATGCAACAAAGACGTGGGCCTAATATTGTTGGTCTTTTTGGCTTATTGCAGCCTTTTGCTGATGGTTTAAAGTTACTTATAAAAGAAACAATTTTACCAAGTAGCGCCAATACTGCTATTTTCATAATGGCTCCAATTGTAACATTTTTATTGGCTTTACTAAGCTGGTCGGTAATTCCTTTTGGAGATAATATGGTTTTGATTGATTTAAATGTAGGTGTTTTATTCGTTTTCGCCATTTCTTCTTTGGGTGTTTATGGAATAATAACTGCTGGATGGTCAAGTAATTCAAAATATGCATTTTTAGGTGCTTTACGATCAGCGGCTCAAATGGTTTCTTATGAAGTTTCTATCGGCTTAATTATTATGTGCGTTTTACTGTGCGCTGGGTCATTAAATTTAACAGAAATTGTAAATGCGCAAAAAGAAATATGGTATTGTGTCCCTTTATTTCCTTTATTCTTAATGTTTTTTGTTTCTGCTTTAGCAGAAACAAATCGAGCACCATTTGATTTACCAGAGGCTGAGGCTGAATTAGTCTCAGGTTACAATACTGAATATGCAGCGATGGGCTTTGCTTTATTTTTTCTGGGAGAGTATGCAAATATGATTCTAATGTGTAGTATGGTAAATATCTTTTTTTTAGGTGGTTGGTTACCGCTATTTGATGTTATGCCTTTTAATTTGGTTCCTGGTGTTATCTGGTTTGGTTTAAAAACAACTTTTTTATTATTTGTTTTTGTTTGGGTTCGAGCGGCATTTCCTCGTTATAGATATGATCAATTAATGCGACTTGGCTGGAAAGTTTTTTTACCTTTTTCTCTCGGCTGGGTGCTTTTTATTTCAGGTATATTTGTTGGTCTAGATTGGCTAGTGTAAGGTTTTTAACTTAGTAGTTAATAGTTTAATTTTAATAAAAAAAGTTTATGATCAGTCAGACCAAATACTTATTTGTAGCTATGATTTTGTTTTTGATTGGTCTTTCAGGTATTTTTTTAAATCGTAAGAATATTATAATTTTGTTAATGTCTATTGAGTTAATGCTATTGTCCATAAATTTTAATTTCATAATTTTCTCGGTATTTTTAGATGATATTTTAGGACAATTATTTGCTCTTTTGATTTTAACTGTTGCAGCAGCAGAATCCGCTATTGGATTAGCGATATTAGTTATTTATTACAGAATAAGAGGAACGATTGCAATTGAATTCATTGATTTAATGAAAGGCTAATCAATTATGTACTTAAGTATTATTTTTTTACCTTTGGCAGGTTCTATTCTTAGCGGTTTATTTGGAAGATTTTTAACTCCAAAAGGTTCAGCATTTGTTAGTACTTTAGGTATTAGTCTTGCTTGTATAACTTCAATTATTTTATTCTTTGAAGTAGGTTTTTCGGGTTCTCCTTGTTATATAAAACTTTCGTCTTGGCTCGATTGCGAAATGTTTGACGCTTGCTGGGGATTTTATTTTGATAGTTTAACTGTTTCAATGTGCTTTACTGTGACATTAATTTCGACGTTAGTACATCTATATTCAACGAGTTATATGAGCCACGATCCTCATCAACCGAGGTTTATGGCGTATTTGTCATTATTTACGTTTTTTATGTTAATGTTGATAACAGCAGATAATTTAATTCAATTATTTTTTGGTTGGGAAGGTGTTGGTTTATGTTCTTATTTACTAATAAATTTTTGGTTTACACGATTGCAAGCTAATAAATCAGCTATAAAAGCAATGGTAATAAACAGAGTTGGTGACGTTGGATTAGCACTTGGTGTACTTTCGATCTTCATTATTTTTAAAACATGTGATTATTCAGTTATTTTTAGCTTAGTACCATATATGTATGGTTCAAGTTATAATCTATTTAGTTTTGAAGTAAATGTTTTATCAGCAATTGGATTATTGTTATTTGTCGGCGCAATAGGAAAGTCAGCGCAAATAGGTTTGCACACTTGGTTACCTGACGCTATGGAAGGGCCTACACCTGTATCAGCACTTATTCATGCAGCTACAATGGTTACTGCAGGGGTGTATCTTATTATTCGTTGTTCTCCTTTGTATGAGTATTCTGGTGTAGTTTTAACAGTAATCACGATCTTTGGTGCATTAACAGCGTTTATTGCCGGGACTATTGGTTTAGTACAAAACGATTTAAAAAAAGTGATTGCTTACTCCACTTGTAGTCAACTGGGTTATATGATATTTGCTTGCGGTTTATCTAATTATTCAGTAAGTATGTTTCATTTAATAAATCATGCATACTTTAAAGCTTTATTATTTTTAAGTGCAGGTTCTGTTATTCATGCTTTAAATGATGAACAAGATATGAGAAGAATGGGAGGATTATTGCAAGTACTTCCGTACACCTATGTGATGATTCTAATTGGGTCTTTGGCCTTGATGGGTTTTCCATTTTTAACAGGTTTTTATTCAAAAGACGTTATACTTGAAATTGCATATGCAAAATATAGTCTTCATGGTACGTTCGCTCATTGGCTTGGAGTATTGTCTGCAGGAATTACAGCTTTTTATTCGTTTCGATTAATTTATTTAACTTTTATTAGTAATCCAAATGGTTTTAAAAATGCAATTCAAAATGCTCATGATGCACCACTCCCAATGGCAATACCGCTGTTAATATTATCCATAGGTAGCATATTTGTAGGTTATTTCACGAAAGATCTTTTTATTGGTTTAGGAACACCTTTTTGGAACAACTCAATTTTTATATCTTTTGAAAATTTAACTATGATTGACGCTGAGTTTATACCCATTTATATTAAATGGCTTCCAGTGATTGTGAGCCTATTTGGAGCTTGTTTATCAGTAGTAATATTCCATTTTTGCAAAGATTTTTTATTTAATTTATGTATTAAACCGTTTGGAAAAAAGGTATATATTTTTTTAAATAGACGTTGGTTGTTTGACAGACTTCAAAATGAATTAATTGGAAGTGTCATCTTAAAATTAGGCTACAACACAACTTACAAAGTCATTGATAAAGGAATTATTGAATTGTTTGGTCCAAAAAGTGTTGTTTTTTTAATAACAACTCTTAGTAAACAAATTAGTAATTTACAATCAGGGCTAGTTCATCAATATGCTTTTATAATGTTCATAGGGGTTATTTTATTCATGACTAAGCTCTTGTTATGGCCTATATTTGCATCTTCAGTTGATATAAACCTATATTTTATCGTGTTAATGGCTTTGATGTTTACCAATTATTTTGTTATAAAATTATCGTAAAATAAGATTAATTATGTTTGATTTTATTCTATCATGGCTTATACTCGTTCCATTTATTGGAATTTTGATTATTTTAGGTACACCTAAAACTCAAGTCAATTTGATTAAACTATGTGCTTTTGTAACATCACTTGTTACTTTTTTATATTCTCTTTTTTTATTCGTATTATTTGATAATTCAACTTCTAAGTTCCAATTCTTAGAATATTTAGAATGGTTACCATCACTAAATTTACATTTATTTATAGGAGTTGATGGAATATCAGTATTTTTTATTTTATTAAGTACTTTTTTAATCTCTGTTTGTATTTTAACAAGTTGGGACTCAGTTCTTAAACATGAAAAAGAATATTATATTTGTTTTTTAGCAATGGGTATAATATTAATATTTGTTTTTTCGGTTTTAGACATTTTAGTGTTTTATATATTTTTTGAAAGTATTTTAATTCCAATGTTTTTAATTATTGGAATTTGGGGATCTAGAACGCGAAAAATTAAAGCAGCATACCAATTTTTTCTTTATACATTAATTGGTTCTGTTTTAATGCTTTTAGCAATTTTTTTCGTATATTTTGAGGCTGGTACTACAGATTTCCAACTGCTACTTAATGTAAATTTTTCTGAAAAGAAACAAATAATATTGTGGTTGGCATTTTTTGCCTCGTTTGCAGTAAAAGTACCTATGGTTCCTTTTCATATTTGGTTGCCTGAAGCTCATGTTGAAGCACCAACTGCGGGTTCTGTGATTTTAGCTGGAATTTTATTAAAAATGGGTACGTATGGTCTTGTCAGATTTTCGTTATGTTTATTTCCAAATGGCAGTGTTTTCTTTACTCCTTTAGTTTATTTAATGAGCATTATTGCAGTAGTTTATACTTCGATTACAACTCTTAGACAGATTGACCTTAAAAAGATTATTGCTTATTCTTCAGTAGCACATATGGGCTTTGTTACAATAGGTATTTTTAGTTTAAATTTACAAGGTATAGAAGGAAGTATTTTGATAATGTTGAGTCATGGTTTTGTTTCGAGTGCGTTATTTTTATGTGTTGGTGTTCTATATGATAGACATCATACAAGAATGATTAAATATTACACTGGTATAGCACAAGTAATGCCAATGTATACTTTATTTTTTTTATTTTTTTCTGTAGCCAATTTGGGTTTTCCTGGAATGAGTAGTTTTTCAGGAGAATTTTTAACATTGGTAGGGTCCTTTAGCAGTAACACTCTAGTAACATTTATAGCTTGCTTAGGAATGGTTTTGAGCGCGGCTTATTCACTTTGGCTGTGTAATAGAATTTTATTTGGTCAGTTAAAAGTTCATTATATTTCGAATTATCAAGATGTAACTAAGCGAGAAGTTTCCGTATTATTGCCATTGATGATTTGCACGCTTTGGATGGGAGTTTATCCAGAAGTTTTTTTAGACGCAATGCATGTAAGCGTTTCAAGTATTTTAGAAATAATCTAAATTATGCAATTTAACTTTAATATTGATTGGATTGCGGCGATTTCAGAAATTTTTATACTTGTTATAATTAATTTTCTTATTGTTTATTCAGTTATTTATAGTACCTCTCCGCATTTAGGTTATCCAATTTTAATCAGAAACGTTACTTGGCTTGGAGTTCAAGTACTGTTTTTTGCCTTCTTACTTAATGTTTGTAACCCACTAATAGGGGTTATAGCTTTTAATAATTTATTAGTATTTGATAATTTTAGTATTTTAATTAAAAGTATTATTCTACTTTCGGCAATTACTAGTTTGATATTAGCCATAGATTATAGCAAATTTGAGAATTTAAATTGTTTTGAATATATAATATTAATGCTTTTAGCAGTCGTAGGTATGATGCTAGTCGTTTCATCCTATGATTTAATCACAATGTATTTAGCGATTGAATTGCAAAGTTTTTGTATGTATATTATAGCTTCATTGAAAAGAGACTCTGAATTTTCAACTGAGGCAGGTCTAAAATACTTTATACTCGGAGCTTTCTCATCAGGTTTGTTACTTTTTGGTTGTTCTTTGTTGTATGGTTTTACAGGAACAACCAACTGCCAGCAATTATTTCAAGTCTTTTCAACCATTGAAAAAACTCTGGATATAGAAACAAGTAATGCAATTGTTTTAGGTATTTTATTTATTTTAATCGGGATGCTTTTTAAATTATCTGCTGCACCGTTTCATTTATGGGCACCAGATGTTTACGAAGGAGCTCCTACTTCTGTAACAGCTTTTTTTGCCATTGTTCCTAAGATTGTAGTCTTAACTGTAGTTGTTAGGTTATTTTCTTATGTTTTTTATGGTTTACTGCTGCCTTGGCAAGAAGTTTTGATTTTATGCTCAATACTTTCGATGATTATTGGTACTTTAGGTGCTTTATGGCAAACTAAGATAAAACGCTTATTAGCGTATAGCGGAATAGGACACATTGGTTACATGCTAATTGGAATTAGTACTGGTTCCATTGAAGGAATCTACGCTACGTTTTTTTATGTAATTATTTACATAATAATGACTATAGCAACTTTTTCAATACTTTTGTCAATAAGAAACCAAGGAAACTTAAGCAAACTTAAATATTTAAATGATTTGTCCGGCTTATTTTCTTCAAATCCTTCATTAGCTTTTTCATTCGCAATAATAATGTTTTCAATGTGTGGAATTCCTCCATTAGCAGGTTTTTTAAGTAAAATGTTTATCTTCATTTCGGCTATTAACATGGAAATGTATCTTTTGAGCACAATAGGAGTGATGACAAGTGTTGCTGCATCATTTTATTATATTCGAATTATTAAATTAATGTTTTTTGACTCAGAAACAATAATTAATAACTTAAATAGCTTGTCAAAAGAAAATTCTTTATTTTTGTCATTTTGTTGTATATTTTTAATGACTTTTTTTCTTTGGCCAACTCCATTGGCATTGATTTTACATAACAGTATAATTAATTTTTGTATTTAGTCTTTCATAAAAGTAAGTGAGATCCATAAAATCTTGCTTGTAAACCTAAGTAGCTCAGTGGTAGAGCGAAAGACTGAAAATCTTCAGGTCAGAAGTTCAAGTCTTCTCTTAGGTAGTTTTAAACTTAAAAAAAATACTCATGACATTTTCAGCAGTTGAATTAACAGGTATTATCGAAGAACGATTAGCAAATTATTATTCAGACGTCAATATTGACGAAATTGGTCGAGTTTTAAGTATAGGAGATGGAATTGCTCGTATATATGGATTGGGTGGAATTCAAGCAGGCGAAATGTGTGAATTTCCTAACTCAGGAATAAAAGGAATGGCACTAAATCTTGAAGACGACAACGTTGGTGTTGTTATTTTTGGTAATGATAGATTAATTCAAGAAGGTGATATTGTTGAACGAACGAATTTTATTGTTGATGTTCCAGTAGGAAAAGAACTACTCGGTCGGGTCGTTGATGGTTTAGGAGTGGCTATTGATGGAAAAGGTCCCATCAATAGTTCTAAGCGTGCTAGAGTCGAAATTAAAGCGCCAGGTATAATTCCTAGAAAATCAGTTCATGAGCCAATGCAAACTGGCTTAAAAGTTGTGGATGCTTTGGTTCCAATTGGAAGAGGCCAAAGAGAATTAATTATTGGTGATCGTCAAACGGGAAAAACTGCTGTTGCAATTGATGCAATTATTAATCAAAAGTCAATGCACGATGCGGGTGATGAAACTAATAAATTATATTGTATTTATGTTGCAATTGGCCAAAAACGTTCTACAGTAGCTCAAGTTACAAAGATTTTAGAAGCTGCAGGTGCGCTTAAATATTCTATAATTGTTGCTTCTACTGCTTCAGACGCAGCTCCTTTACAATTTTTAGCCCCATACACAGGTACTACGATGGGTGAGTATTTTAGAGACAATGGAATGCATTCTTTAGTAATCTTTGATGATTTAAGCAAACAAGCAGTAGCTTATCGTCAAATGTCATTATTACTGCGAAGGCCGCCAGGTCGAGAAGCATATCCAGGAGATGTGTTTTACTTACATTCGCGTTTATTAGAAAGAGCAGCTAAAATGGGTAAAGAAGCTGGTTTAGGCTCACTTACTGCATTGCCGGTCATTGAGACTCAAGCGGGCGATGTTTCTGCTTACATTCCAACGAATGTAATTTCAATCACTGATGGTCAAATATTCCTTGAAACAGAGCTTTTTTATAAAGGTGTAAGACCTGCTTTAAACGTTGGATTATCAGTAAGCCGTGTAGGTTCGGCAGCCCAAATTAAAGCAATAAAACAGGTTGCAGGTACTTTAAAGTTAGAACTAGCTCAATATCGAGAAGTCGCAGCATTTGCTCAATTTGGTTCTGATTTAGACGCTGCTACACAGCATTTGTTAAATCGAGGAAGTAAATTAACTGAATTATTAAAACAAGCACAATTTTCTCCATTAACTGTTGAACAACAAACCTGTGTTTTGTTTGCTGGAGTAAAAGGTTATTTAGATAAACTAGAAATTAACCGTATTGGAGCTTTTGAGAAAGCATTAATCGCTTCGTTGAGTCAAGACGGTGCTTTTATGTTAACTGAGATTAGTGTTAAGAAAGCTATTAGTCCAGAGCTTGACGCTCAATTGCATAAATACATGGCTAATTTTATAGGTTCATTCAAGTAGATTTAACTTACTTGAATGACTTTTCGGGGTGTCGCGTAGTTTGGTTATCGTATCTGTTTTGGGTATAGAAAATCGTAGGTTCGAATCCTGCCACCCCGATCTAAAAAATATAATAAAGTTTATGCTTAAAGTAAACATGAAAGCTCAGAACGAATCTTTAAAAGCTTACAAATTTTCGCTTCCTTGTTATGGAGTTTCAGAGAATCGTTTTTTTGAAAGCGAAATAAAATATAGTAGTAATAACGTTAATTTTGACTTTGGTTATAAGCATAAAATTAAAACATCTGAAATAAGGTATCAAATAACAATCAACAATGTGATCATTTGTAAAATAACTAATTTTGAGACACCTTACGATGAAAGCTTAGTAGATTTTGAATCGTATAGACGAATTGAAACAAATGATAAGTTACTTAAATTTTTTAAAGAAAAATTTGATTTAAAAACGTTTTTTAGAGGTCGTTTACTTAACAATACAAAACGAGGATTTTCAGTTGGAACTTATGGTCTTGTAGGATTCATTACAACTAATAGCTTGTTGATTGCAAATCAAAATAAAACAATTATTTTGTATATCGATTCAATCAATTTAGATCAAAGAATTGTAAGTTTTTCACAGAAGAATATTCATAAAAGAACTCACAAAGTTCTTTTGAAACTAGCTTCTAGAATCATTTTTGTATTTGAATCAAATGCGAAAGTGATTTGATTTTTTAGAAATTGATTATCTGTGTTAGTATGAACAAAGCGATTCTTAGTATTCTTGTATCTTAAGAATCTATAAAATTAAGGCGAATATAGTTCAGTGGTTAGAGCATTAAATTGTGATTTTAAAAGCCGTGAGTTCAAATCTCACTATTCGCCAAATCTAATAAAATAAAGTGATGAATTATAAAAATAAAAAATATTTGTCAGAAAGCACGTGGTTGATTCAGAGATTAAATAAACTTGATTTTTTTTTGTTAGCACAACTACGGTCCTGTAATTCGAAAGAGCGAATTGATATTCAAAAAAAGTTGCAAAAAGTTGATTTAAAAATTAAATTTATAAGCTTTAAGAATTTTAAGAGCATGCAGTTCTTTTTAGCTTTAAAAAGTAACACTATTAATAGCCTTTTAAAAGGAAGATTAGTTTTGATCTATAGTGAAACACAAATCAAATGGTTTACTCCTTTAATGGATTTGATAAGAATTACGAAAGTTTTGAGACCTTTTGTGATATATAGTAATGGTCGTTTTATCAATATTAATTCTGATATTTCTATTAAAGAGATGGAAAGTTTTCACTTGTTACAGTGGAATAATTTTTTAAATCAGTTCAATGGTTCAAACGTATCAAATATTTTTGATATCTTTAAAAACTCTTATTCGGAACTATTGCAATTCCAATATAAAGTGCTTTTGAATGCTTTAACACATAAAAGTCAAAATGAAGACAAAGTTTAAAACTGAAAATAAAACATGGATTCAATTAACTGACGGTTCAATCATTTCAACAAAGTATCTGTTTGAAAAGTCTTACAATAAATTAGATGTTGATGTAAAAGCACATAAATTATGGAGACTCAACATAAAATCTAACTTTGAGTTAAATTTTATCGATAGACGAATAACAAGTTTTAAAAAACGATTTAAAAAAAATAATAACAAATGAAAATTATAATGAGTTCTTTGAATCAAATAATGAATGGTCAAAAAGTAGGGGCAAATGTAATTGTGTGTGTCCATTCTAAAGTCTTAGATCAAATATTAAGTATTTTAACAGAAGAAGGGTTTATAAGAGGTTTTTTTAAACAAAATATTGGTTCATTTTTAAAATGCAATATTTTATTGAAATATGTAAATGACAAAGGAGCGATTCAAAAAATAGTTTTTGAATCTACACCTGGCCTTAGCTCGTTTAAAAAATGTAAGCAACTAGATAAGTCGTTTAACGGTATTGGTCTTTCAATAATAAGTACTAACAAGGGTATTTTAACAAATGAACAAGCTTTCTTACAAAAAGTAGGTGGTCAATTTTTATTCAAGATTTATTAAATATGAAACATAAAAATTCATTTAAGCTATATGATATTCGTTTATTTCGTTATAACAATCTTATAATTTTTTTGAGTTCAAAAGGCCGTGTAATAGTAGATACTAGATTAAAAAAGGCACTTTTTCAATATCAAATAAACTCTAATTCATTAATTAGCAAATCAATATTTCCAGAAAATAAGCTAGAATCTCTTATAAACGGCTTATCCACGCTTCATTACAAAAAATTAAATTTAGTTGGTATTGGTTTTCGAGCCTGGATTTATTTTGATAAGTATAAAAATTGCCAAGTTTTGTCTATAAAATTAGGTTTTTCAAGGGACGTCTTAATATTTGTACCATCAAATATTATTATTTTATGCCTTCGATCAACGTTGATACTTATTAAAGGAATCGACAAAGAAGAAGTTAGTCAAATAGCTCGTTATATTAAGTTAATAAATGCCTCAGATTCTTATAAAGGGAAAGGAGTACGATATGAGAATGAAATGATTCATATAAAGCCAGGTAAACAAAAATAAAAAATATATGGTACAAATTTTTGGTAAAATACTTAACAACAAAAAGCAGGTGCATTTTGCACTAAAAGATATTAGCGGATTAAAAATTTATCTAATAAAAAATATTTGCAACGAACTAAATATTGGTTTGGATTGTAAAGTTAGTGATTTATCGCAATTTTATATAATAAAATTATTAAAACTTCTTGAAAAAAACAAAATACTAGTAGAAACTTTGTTAAAAAAAGATATTCACTCTGATATAAAAAGACTTGTTGATATAAAAAGTCACAGAGGCTTAAAGTTTATAAGAAAAAAGTTATTTTCGAAAAAATAATTCTTAAATTTTTAAGGCCAATAATTCAATGGTAGAATGTTCCACTCATAATGGATTTGTTGTAGGTTCGAATCCTTCTTGGCTTATAGTCTTCTCTCAAAATAAAAAAATGCTAAAAAGGAATATTAGTTCAATAAACGTTGCGATTATTCATGTTAAGTCCACATTTAATAACACTCTTATTTGCGTAACAGACTTAAAAGGTAATGTTATTGCAACAGGGTCGGGAGGTTCCACTGGTTTAAAAGGCCAAAAAAGATCGAGTTACTATGCTGCACAAGCAGTAAGTAGTTTATTAGCTCAAAAAAGTTTTAAAAGTGGTGTTCGGAAAGTCTATATTCGTTTAAATGGTTTTGGTGAAGGAAGAGAAGCTTGCATAAAAAGTTTTTCTTCTGAAAAATTGCAGATATTAAAAATACAAGACGTAACAAAAATACCACACGGCGGATGCAAATTTCCAAAGAAACGTCGAGTGTAAATCAAATTCTTTTTGATTTCTGAACTTTCATTAAAAAAGCGGAGGTGGTGGAATTGGTAGACACGTTACCTTGAGGTGGTAATAGATAAAATCTGTAAGGGTTCAATTCCCTTTTTCCGTATATTTTCAAATTTGGCTAGATAACATAATGGTAATGTAAAAGACTGCAAATCTTTTAATAGTGGTTCAATTCCACTTCTAGCTTGATCAAAAAATAATTTATGTTACATTCACCTCTAGAACAATTTGAGATTGTTCCCATATTATCTTTTTTTCTGGGTAGTAAGTTTGCTTTTACAAATTCTAGTTTATTTTTGTTTTTGACTATATTCATAATTGCATGTTTTTTTCATATAGCAAACTTTGAAGGAACTTTAGCTCCTAACAGATGGCAGTCGTTGTCTGAAATGATATATGAATTTGTTCAAGGAATGTTGCACGAAGCTTTAGGAAATAAAGGATCAAAGTTTTTTCCTTTTATTTTTACCACATTTGTTTTTATCTTTTTTGCGAATATTCTGGGTATGATACCATACACATTTACAGTAACAAGTCATATAGTATTCACATTTGGACTAGGTATGACAACTTTTATAGGTTTGAACATAATTGGCTTGAAGAGACACGGTTTACATTTTTTCAGTCTATTTTTACCACCCGGAGCTCCTCTAGTTTTAGCTCCTTTGTTGGTACCTATTGAATTAATTTCTTATATATTTAGAGTAGTTGCCTTAGCAGTAAGATTATTTGCGAACATGATGGCTGGTCATACTTTATTAAAAATATTAGCCACGTTCGCTTGGAAAATGATAGCAGCTGGTGGAGTATTCTATGTTATTCAGTTATTCCCAATGATTATTATAATAGCGATTACAGGTCTCGAATTAGCAATCGCATTTTTACAAGCTTATGTTTGGACCACACTTGTTTGTTTATATTTAAGTGATGCTATTAACTTGCATTAATACTTTAAATTTAGAGACTTAAAAACTTCTAAATTTAAAGGGAATAGTTTAATTGGTAAAACAATAGTCTCCAAAACTATCGTTCGAGGTTCAAGTCTTCGTTCCCTTGTTTTATTAGAAAAATAATATAAAAATGTCAAATAAATTAGAATTTGTTGTTTCTAAAGTCGATGATCTTATAAATTGGGCCAGAAAAGGATCGCTTTGGCCAATGACTTTTGGTTTGGCATGCTGTGCGGTTGAAATGATGCATGCTGGAGCAAGTAGATACGACCTAGATAGATTTGGCATCATATTCCGAGCTAGTCCTCGTCAGTCAGATATCATGATTGTTGCCGGAACACTAACAAATAAAATGGCTCCTGCTTTAAGAAAGGTTTATGATCAAATGCCTGAACCTAGATGGGTTTTGTCAATGGGTAGTTGTGCTAACGGAGGGGGTTATTATCATTATTCATATTCAGTCGTTAGAGGCTGTGATAGAATTGTTCCAGTTGATATATACGTACCTGGATGCCCCCCGACTGCAGAAGCCTTATTATACGGCATTTTACAACTACAGAAAAAAATAAAACGAAGCCAAAACGTTTTAAAATGGTTAACAAAATAGTTACGTAAAGTTTATTATCGTTTTCTAAAATAAATATTGCTATATGAATCAAAATTTTATGAGATTTTTAAAAGATATATTAGTTAATCGCGTAAAAAAAATAACTCAATTTAGAGACGAAATTATTATTGAAGTTAGTGTTTTAGATCTTAAGCAAACAATTTTATTTTTAAAAGATCATGAGAATTGTTTGTTTAAAGTTCTTATTGATATTTTTGCAGTTGATTATCCTAATAAAGAAGAGCGTTTTGAGTTAGTTTACTGCTTGTTGAGTATAAAATATAATTCTCGAGTAAAAGTAAAAACTTTTGTTGATGAGTTCACTCCCATTGAATCGATAGTCGATTTATATCAAGCAGCTAACTGGCTAGAGCGAGAAGTTTGGGACATGCATGGAGTTTATATTGAACAACACCCAGACCTAAGAAGAATTTTGACAGATTATGGTTTTGAAGGTTATCCCCTAAGAAAGGACTTTCCATTATCAGGTTACACGGAAGTTAGGTATGACGACAGTCAAAAGCGTGTTATTTATGAGCCTTTAGAACTAAGCCAAGAGTTTAGAATATTTAATTTTAATAGCCCTTGGGAATCAAAAGAGTGATTAGGAAATAGCTTGTTGTTCTAAAATAATAAGCTATTTCAGATCTATAGTTCAGCTGGGTAGAACATACGCCTGATAAGTGTAAGGTCGATAGTTCAAATCTATCTAGATCTATGAGTTTTAAAGTAATACAAAAAAACAATTATCATTTTTTGGAATGTAGCCAAGTGGTTAAGGCATTGGTTTTTGATACCAACATTCAAAGGTTCAACCCCTTTCATTTCAGCAAAATATATGGTTAATGTTCCTTGTTTGTAATAAAAGGTTTATAAGTCTATTTGCCCTTTATGGGAATTGAACCCATATTAATACTATGAAAGAGTAATGTCTTAACCATTAGACGAAAAGGGCAATTGTTTATTACTGAAAACATTTAGTAGGACTTGAACCCACATTATCAGGGTCGAAACCTGATGCTCTATCCGTTGAGCTATAAATGCTAATTCTTTCAAAAAACGAAAAAGCCTCTTTTCAGATTCGAACTGAAATCAATTGCTTACAAAGCGACTGTTCTAACCATTAAACTAAAGAGGCTTTAAAAATGTTCTTATATTACCAAGATACTTTTTTAAAGCCGTTGATAAGACCATTTAAACCTAGTTCTCTAATTTTAATTCTAGAAAGCTTAAAATCAGAACAAATTCCTTTCGCCCGTGCAGTTAAAACACATCGGTTTTTTATCCTCGAATTATAAGATAATGGTTGCTGACTTTCTAAAAATTGGTGAATTAATCTTTTTGAAATTTTTTGTTGTAATAAAATTAACTCATATTTTTGAATAGAAATCCTTTCTTTGAAGTCTTTGAAATTAGTGTGTTTCATATATTTGTTAATTAAAAATGGAACTTAGGAGACTTGAACTCCTGATATTTAGCTTGCAAAGCTAATGTTTTACCAACTAAACTAAAGTCCCAATAAGTATGAATTTTTTTCTATACTTTTTTATTGATTACAAAATAACAGGAACCTGAAATTCACCTAATAACAATAACAATATCCAACTTGACTTTACTAAACTAATATTGAAAGTAATTGTCAAACCAATATTCTTTGGTAAATGTTCTAGCTCCTTAGTTAATTGAGGAAACATACTCAAATTTGATAAACCTATACTCAAAGATTTTTTACTATTGACTACTGACTTTATATTTAAAGAATTAAACTCAGATAGTTTAGGCAACGCAATACAAATTAAAAAATCTATATAATTATATAGATTCTTTGACCTAATAGTAACTTTTGAACTAATAGGGATGGACTTTCTAGTCTTAAAAGCCGCTATTGATTTGCGAGTCTTTAAAATTTTAGCTTTTTGATTACTTAAAAGCTCTAAAACCACCAGTCCGAAAATGATATCTTTTGGTTCTAATACACTTGTATTTATAGTACTCTTTAGAATTATGTTTTTTAAATGAGTTATATCATGAAGATTTGTTGAATTTAACTTATACAACAAATCAACAGTTACAATATTTCTATGCCAAATTTGCAATCTATTCATATTATATTTTTTAAATGATAAATTTAGTCAGAGATAAAATTTTTGTCAATTTTTTTTTCCGCAGCTCATTTGTGACAGGTCCAATTAATCTAGTTCCATAAACCTCACCTTTTGCATTTAATAAAACAACAGCATTCTCTGAACACTTCATGTGATTACCATTTTTTCTAGAAATTAAGGCGTTCAATCTAACAACAATTGCTTTATAAAGTTCACCTTTTTTAAGCTTTGATCTTGGACGAACTTGTTTTACTGTAACTAAGATTAAAGATCCTAAAACAACTTTTTTTGTTTTATAAACTTTCATACATTGAACTAATTTAGCTCCTGAATTATCAGCGAGTTTTAAGAAACTTCGATTTTGTATCATTTTATTTTTTTTCTAAAGTTATAAACTTTGTTCTCATAGGCAGTTTTTTACTACCTAATTTTGAGGCCTCTTCTGCAGTTGCTCTAGAAACACCTTGAAATTCAAATAAGATTCGTCCTGAATTAATATTTGAACACCAATAATCTAAAAGGCCTTTACCTTTACCCATTCGAACTTCTGCTGGTTTGCTGGTTATAGCAACGTCTGGGAAAACCCGTAGCAAAATTCTACCCATTTTTTTCATTTTTTTAAGCATAGTTTTTCTTGTAGACTCTAATTGTTTAGCAGTTAACCTGCACGATCTTAACGATTTTATGCCAAAATCTCCATGAACCAAACAATTTACTCTAAATTCTTTTTTATAAGAATCTTTTCGATACATTTTTTTATATTTAGTTTTTTTAGGAAATAACATGTTTATTTAGCTTCTATTATAAAATAATGTTTTCATATTTTGTTTATCTATTGTAAATCCAAATTTTTATACTTTGAAGACCTTTTACTGTATTTGCAACTGAAAAACCATAATTTATTTTGGCTTTCAATGTTTGAAAGGGTATTGAACCAAATGTCAAAAAATCACTATCTGCCATATCAGCGCCGTTTAAACGTCCTTTACATAAAATTTTAATGCCATTACACACTTCGGCTGTATGATTTGCCAAGTTTTTAATTAAATAACTCTTAAATTTGATACGATTTTCTATTAATATAGCAATTTTTTTAGACAAAAAAATTGGGTCAGTCTTTAGGTCATTTGAACTTAGAATTTTTGAAACTATAAAAATACGGTCAAAATTAGAAAAAATATTTTTTAAATTAAGAACAAGAATTTTTAACAAAACTAAAGAGTCAGATCTTAAATCATTTGTTAATTGAAGGTTTACAATAATGTTTTTTGAAATCCTACAGATTCTAATTTTGACTACTTCAGAATTTTTTGAAATAACATAGCAAGATTTTAAATAATTTAGCATTGTTAAGTCTTGGGTTAACACTTTAGAATACTCTTTATTATTTGTATACCAAACACAATTCCAATCTTTATTTCGACCAAGATGTAAACTGTTTATATTTGCTTTTTGCCCCATTATTTAATCTTTTTATGAACTGGATGCTTCTTCGTTGCAACAAACTCTCCAAATTTATGACCAACCATATTCTCTGTTATAACTAAACTTAAAAACCTTTTACCGTTTAAAACAGAAAATATCAAACCAATAAAAGAAGGAAAAATAACAGAACTTTTTGATGTAATCCTTATAGGATTCTTTTTTTTATTTAACTTCTGCAAAACAAATATTTCATGCAAAATACTACTCTTAATGAATGGGCCTTTCCAGATTGATCTCATGTTTTTAATTCCTATATTGAATATAAATCTTATTCGCTTCAGCGATTTTATGAACATCGTCACAATTTTTAATACTTTGACTTGATAAGGAAAAAGTATCAAAGATTTCCATTGTGATACAACGACATGCTGACTTTTCATTTCTCTTTAAAGAATTTAAAACTAAAAACTTTACAGCCAAAACCCTTTGTCTTATCGGGTGAATTTCTGTTGGTACTTTGTAGTTTGATCCACCAATTTTTAAGTTCTTAATTTCACAAAAAGGTTTTATCAATTCAACATTAGATGAAATGATATTAACTGGATTTATCTTTTTTATCTTTTTTAATAACGAAAAACTATGTCGAAAAATATTTTCAGATATTTCTTTATTACCATTAGTTAAATAAATTTTTAAAAAATTTAGAACAATAAAAGCTTCTGACTTGTTTTTAACTAACATAATTTATTTGTTTTTTTGCGCCATATTTCGAGCGCCTTTGGAATCGGTTCTGAACAGCTTGTAAGTCGTGTTTACCTCGAATTAGATGATACCTAACACCTGGTAAATCTTTTACCCTACCACCTCTAATTAACACTACTGAATGTTCTTGAAGATTATGTCCTTCTCCCGGAATATAAGCAATAAATTCTTGATTATTAGTAAGCTTAACTCTTACGATTTTACGAATAGCTGAGTTTGGCTTTTTTGGTGTTTTGGTATAAACTTTAGTGCAAACTCCTTTCTTCTGAGGATTTTTCTCTAAACCAGGTGTTTTACTATATGATCGTTTCTTGACACGAGAATTACGTCTTAATTGTTCTATTGTGGGCATATAATTTTTTATTTTTAAAACTTAGCTAAATTATTATAATGATTAAAGACCACCCCACCAATAAATTGACACAAACAAAAATAACCATACAACATCGACAAAATGCCAATACCAAGCAGCTGCTTCGAAACCAAAATGATGCTGTCGAGTAAAATGATGATTATTAGCCCTGATTAAACAGACCACTAAGAAAGTTGATCCAACTAAGACATGGAAACCATGAAAACCTGTAGCTAAGAAAAAAGTTGATCCATAAATACCATCAGATATTGTAAAATTGGCATCTACATACTCGACTACTTGTAAAGCGGTAAATACAGCACCCAAACAAACTGTAAATCCTAAGCCGAGTAAAACTCCTTTTCGGTCACCACTAATCATCGCATCATGTGCCCACGTACATGTAGCTCCTGAAACTAAAAGAATTAAAGTATTTAGAAACGGTACTTCCCAAGGATTTAAAACGTCTACACCAGGTGGAGGCCAAATACCTCCAATTTCAACGGTCGGCGAAAGACATGATGCATAAAATGCCCAAAAGAATGCAAAGAAAAACATTACTTCTGAAGCAATGAACAAAAGCATACCCCATGTAAGACCATCTTGAACTGCTTTGGTATGATGACCTTGAAATGTGCTTTCTCTTACGATATCTCTCCACCAAACAAAAAATGTAAATAACAAAGACATAAATCCAAAGCTAAACACCATAAACCCCCCTTGGTAACAATGCATATACATTACAAATCCGGTTGTAAGTGTCAGAGATGAGACGCCTGCTAAGAAAGGCCACGGACTCTGATCAACCAAATGAAATGGATGACGCTGAATTAAGTTTGAGTTTGTCATATAATTATTTTTTTAGAATGTCTTGGAATACTTTAATTCCTTGAGCAAGCTCTTTTAAAACATTTGAGAAATTTCCGAATAATAAAATACTGACTATAAGAATTAGTATAATTTGACCAAAACCAATTGTCATACTGTGTTATCTTTTTAAACTAGGAGTCAAAGTTTGAATTGCTGTTATTTTATCAACAAGCCAGTTCTCGCACTCGGTTTGAGCTGCCACCCAACTAACATATTTTTCGACAGGAACTGCTTCCACGACAATTGGCATAAAACCGTGGTTGATTCCACAAATTTCGCTACATTGTCCATAATAAACTCCTTCGCGCTTAATAAACATAGATACTTGATTTAATCTACCAGGACAAGCATCCATTTTTACTCCAAGAGATGGCACTGCCCAACAATGTAAAACATCCGATGCCGTCACTAAAACACGCAAATGAGTATTTGTTGGTAGAACAACTCTGTTATCTACTTCTAATAATCTTAATTGACCTTCTTCAAGATCGTCCTCAGCTACCATATAACTTTCAAAACTAATTGCGTTTCCTTCTTTATCTCCATAATCTGAATATTCATAAACCCAATACCATTGAAAACCTTGCACTTTTAATGTAACTGCTGGATCAATAACTTCGTCCATTGAGTAAATTAAAGCAAACGACGGCACTGCGATAACCATTAATATTAAACTTGGTGTTACAGTCCAAACAACTTCAATAGTTGACCCATGCGTAACATCTGACGGTGCTGGATTTCTTTTATGATGAAACATAAACGTAGCCCGAAATAATACCCAACCAACAAATACACCAATTACTGTTAATACAAAAAGCAAGTCATGATGTAACGAGATAACACCTTCCATTACGGGGGTCGCTGGATCTTGAAATGATACTTGGTAAGGATGAGAATAATCTAAATAGGTAATACCATTAACAAAAAAAAATAAAGACACAGAAAACCAGAGAATATATTGCATAATTAAATTTTTATTCTTTTTATAACGTAAACAAGACTTTAACTTGTGTTTTCTTTTGTTAAGATATTTTCATTAAATTATTACGCTTAATTAAAAAACGAAATTCTTATTATAAAGAACTTACTTTTCTATTTTTATCTATCAATTTCACCAAAAACAATATCTAAAGTTCCAATAATTGTAACAACATCTGCTAATAAATGACCTCTGGCCATAAAATCTAACGCTTGAAGATGGATAAAACCAGGAGCTTTGATTTTGCATCGATATGGTTTATTTGAACCATCTGAAATTATAGAAACCCCAAATTCACCTTTTGGATGCTCTACTGCGCTATATGACTCTCCTTTTGGAACGTAAAAACCTTCACTATAAAGCTTAAAATGATGTATTAATGCTTCCATAGAATTTTTCATATCTAAACGCGATGGTGGTGATATTTTTCTATTGTCTGATTTTATACTTCCTTCTGGCAGATTATTTATACATTGCAAAACAATTTTCAAACTTTCTCGCATCTCTTGAATTCGAATGCAGTATCTATCGTAACAATCTCCTTTTGTTCCTATAGGTATTTCAAAATCTAACTTTTCATAAACGTCATAAGGTTGAACTTTTCTAAGATCCCAAGCTGAACCTGTACTTCTCAGTAATGGTCCTGTTAAACCCCAATCTAACGCTTGTTCATGGGTAATAACCCCTACACCCACTAGTCTTTGTTTCCAAATTCTGTTCTCACTTAACAATTCTTCTAATTCATCAATTCGTGAGCTAAATTGTTCTACAAACTTATAGATATCTTCACATAATCCAAGAGGAATGTCTTGAGCGACACCACCTGGACGTACATAGGCCGCGTGCATCCGGGCACCTGAAACTCTCTCATAAAATTCCATTAACTTTTCTCTTTCTTCAAAACCCCATAAAATAGGGGTTAAAGCTCCAACATCCATAGCATGACAACAAATAGCCAATAAATGGTTCAAAATACGAGTAATCTCTGCGAACAAAACTCTTATATATTGAGCTCTTAAAGGGACTTCACATTGTAAGATTTTTTCAATAGCTAATGAATACGCATGCTCATTAACCATCATTGAAACGTAATCTAGTCGATCAAAATAAGGTAACGCTTGTAAATAAGTTTTATTTTCTATAAGCTTTTCTGTTCCTCTGTGAAGTAAGCCTATGTGAGGATCTGCTCTTTCAATAACTTCTCCGTTTAATTCTAAAACTAAACGTAATACACCGTGCGCAGCAGGGTGCTGAGGACCAAAATTCACTGTAAAATTCTTTAAATGTTTAGAGTCAACTATTTGACTTGCAAGACTCATAAATATCTTTTTTAATATGGAGAGTACAGGAATTGAACCTATTCTACAAAATTGTAGGCTTGGGTTTAGCAAACCCACCTCTTACCACTCGAGCAACTCTCCTTAGTTTTTAGACTGTACTCCTCAATTATTACGAAAAATAAGATGGAAATCTCCAATAACAACAATAAAGGAAAAACAATTAACAATTGAGTTAAAACATCAGGGGGGGAAAATAAAGCACCCAAAACAAAGGTAAAAATAAAAGATTCTTTTCTTCTAAGTACAAAAAATGATACTTTTATTTTATTAAAGCATATCAAAAAAAATATGATTACAGGCAACTGTAATATAAAACTTACCCAAAAAAACCAGAATAAAACTAATTCTAAGTAATCAAATATTTTAGTTTCAAGACTTAATTCAAATAATTTTGAAGATTCAAAATGTCCAAAAAAAAAGATAATACTGGGTAAAATAAATGAGTTATACAAGAAAAATGAAAGTATTAAACTTAAACTAGATAATATAAAAATTGATTTTAAAATAAAATATTCTTTTTTATATAAACCACATATCAAAAAAGAATTTATAGAATGAACTATTAAAACAAACGTTAATAATATTGAAACATTGAGACTCACTAATAAATGACTTGAAAATCCTTCTGATAAACCCGTAAATATGAATCTTTTCTCTTCAAACTTACTAATAAAAGGTGCTACATAAAAATACATCAAAATTTCAGAAAAAAAATATGACATTAAAAAAGTAAAAACGAATGAGATAATTAAGTAAAACAATCTTATTTTCATCTCATACCAATGATCTAAAACTACTAGCATTTAAATTTTTACGTACTTTTATAAACTAGGGCAAAATGAGATTCGAACTCATGCTATTCTTAACGAACAGTTCAGTTTTCAAAACTGACACCTTAAACCACTCGGTCATTTACCCTGGGATAAATTTTGCGAGAGCAGGATTTGAACCTGCGACTTTCAAATTATGAGCCTGATGAGCTGAACCAAGCTGCTCTATCTCGCAACGTTACGGGTAAGTGGACTTGAACCACTATTAATATAAATCAAGACCTAAACTTGACATGTTTACCAATTTCATCATACCCGTTTATTTTTAAGAGAAGTAGGATTTGAACCTACGAAGATAATAATCAGTAAGTTTACAGCCTACCGCTTTTGACCACTCAGCCATCCTCTTTTAAAATAAATAAGATTTTATACAATTCTATATAAAACCTTACGCTTGACCAATTTACCCAAATAAAATAAGAAATGCCATCATAAGAGCAAATAGTCCAATTGCTTCAGTAAGCGCAAAACCTAAAATAGTAAATCCAAACAATTGCTGTCTTAATGACGGGTTTCGAGCAAAAGAGTTAACTAATGCAGCAAAAACAATTCCAATACCAGCGCCAACACCTGCGAGGCCAATAGTTGCTAACCCAGCACCAATTTGCTTAGCACTTTGTAACATGATTTGATTGTTCATAGAATTTGGTTTTTGTTATAAATAGGAGTAAGGTTCGTATACAAAAATATTTATCTGTAAAATCTTTGTATGATTTCGTAGTCTGCTTTTATGGGATAATAAACACTTTTATAATTTGGTTCCCATAGAAAAATAATTATCAAACTTTTATAATCAATTTCTAAGTGACACGGAAAAAATCTAGAGTTAAAGTTTAATTTAACAACTACAAGTGTTTTGTTTGTTTCAATACTTTTCATTATTGGTTCTTTTTTCAGTTCAATAATATCGAACTTACAAAGTTTTGTACCTGCATCTTTTACCTTTTTTTCATTGACTAAAACTGCTCCATGATTAATCATTTGCCTCGCTTGATACAAAGATGAAACAAAACAACTTCTAAACAATACCACGTCTAAACGACTTTCTAAAAGACTTATGAATCTGTCCAGTGTAGTTAACGGAGACTTAATTGACTTTTTTAAAATTCTTTTAAAAGCTTGTTCTTGCATGTTGCAATAAAAATATCTTAAAGATTGCTTAACCCCTAATAATTTACCGTAAACAGATGTTTTTTTCTTTTTCTTTTTCTCATTTCGGACTGATCGCAAAAAATCACCTTTTGGTGAACCCCAAATGTTACTATAACTTTTATTTAATTTTTTACAAATATGAAATTTTGATTTTAAACGTTTAGTCATTTTATATTATCTTTGATATTATTACCTACTATTGGAATTGAACCAATATTCTAAAATAAGAAAGAGATTTTAAGTCTCTCGTGTCTACCAATTTCACCAAGCAGGTTTACTTATAATCTTTGTTCAGAAGCGAGTAATGAGACTTGAACTCATATAAGTTGCTTGGAAGGCAACCAATTTACCATTAATTTATACTCGCAAGTTTAGAACGCTAAGAAGGATTTGAACCTACAATTTTTTGCTTAGAAGGCAAAAGTTTTATCCACTAAACTATCAGCGCGAAAATTATCTCTCTCTAGGTAGGATTTGAACCTACGATTTTTTAGTTAACAGCCAAACGCTTTACCGCTAAGCTACTAGAGAGTTGCTTATTTTTAATACTTGAAAGTACTTTTTCATAAGTGTAGCAGGATTCGAACCTACGACCATTTGATTAAAAGCCAGATGCTCTACCACTGAGCTATACACTCTTATTTAAGCAGCTAAATACTTAAATTAAATAATTAATAACAACTTTTTAATTGTTCAACACAATCTTTTAATAATAATTTTCTATTTGTTAAACTCATTCTGTTACCTTCAATAGAATAAGAATTAATGAGATAAGATTGTAAATCAACAAAAATTTCGTTTTGGAGGACTACATTAGTTTTATTTTCATTAATTAATAGTCTTTTTAGTCTTCCTTCAAAACTCAAGATTAGAAGATTTTCTAGTAAACTTTGATAATATTTTTCAATATTTAAAATTTCTGCTTTTGAGATATCAAAAATTTCTTTAATTTCTAAACTTAATGATTTTTGTTTTTTATGATAACTAACTAAATGTATAAAAGTTTTTTCTTGTAAATTCTTGTAAAGATCAAACCCTTCTTTGATCTTTACTTTTCTTGAATCTAATTCTCCTGCAATTATTTCTGCACCATAAATAACAAACAAATAAATAAATAAAGTAAAAGCAAATAACACTAGTACTTCTTCGTTAAAAACCAAAAATTCTTTAGATAAACTAACTAAGCCCAATAAAACTACATATAAATATCTTGAATTCATTATTTTTTATTCTATCTGTTATTTTTTTAATACAAATGACTTTACAACTAAATTTCTGTAATGTTGCTCACCAACAGTCTTTAAATACTCTTTGTTTGCAGCACTAAAGTTTAAATTATTTAAATTTTGTACGTTCGTACTAAGCCATTCATTTCCATGAGCTGTAATACTAAAGATATTTAATTTCCATAACTGAAACGAACGTAAAATAAGATTATCATAAATGTCAAGCAAATTTGATACTCCATCTTTTCCTTTGTTAATATCATTTGCTAATAACTCTAATTTTTTTTTACGAAACTTTAAGTTTTTAGCTATTACTGGAACAACATTATATAAAAGATAAGCGTACAAAAAAATAAAACCGATTGAAAACCAGAAAAATTGTGTAAAAAAATGCATTAAATCGAGTTGAGGCATAATAAAGTTCTATATGTGTGCTTTGCAATAAACTAACTGACTTTGGAAATAATCAACTCTTTTGAAAACTGAATTTAACTAATTTTGTTTATGATAGTTAGTACAATTTAGCGATAATGTTACCATTAGTAACAAATTGCCTATAAAGGTACTGGTCTAGTACTCATTTATGAAAACTTGTTTTGGAGTTATCTTCCTACATTGATGCTTTCAGTAGTTATATTAAAATAACGTAACTAATCAGCCTGCTTTTGGTAAACAACTGACAAATAATAGGTTATCTTGCTTTGGTCCTCTCGTACTAAAAGCAAA